>OGYI01000241.1_pt1 | contig 70318 bp, 63 predicted proteins | sample 1576521 | NCBI WGS metagenome assembly OGYI01 (sample SAMEA3541484, study PRJEB24748) | human gut metagenome | biome: human gut; feature: human-associated habitat; material: faeces | place: China | collected 2012
GACGCTGACAGCCGGACTTGGGAGTTTTCCAGTAGTAGGGGGTCATCTGGAACAGGGCGTGGATGTCCTCCTGCCCCAGCACCCGGATGCGGTCCTCCACATGGCGGATCTCGGCGTAGGCGAAGCCTTCGTAGGGAGTCTCCTTCACCTCGTTGGGATAGGGGTGGTCATAGAGCACCTGCTTCAGCTCCCACAGGTGCTTTTCCGACGGCACCACATAGAGAAACGTGCCGCCGGGCCGGAGCGCCCGTTGGAATTCCTCCAGCGCCAGCGGGGAGAAGCAGTTGAGCAGCAGATCGATAGACCGGTCTGCCACCGGCAGGTGATAGGAGGAGGCTACGGCGAACTCCACATCCTTTTCCCGCTTGGCGGCCCGGCGGAGGATGGCCTTGGAGATGTCCGTCCCCGCCATGCAGGGGGCCTTCCCGGCGTCCCGCAGCGCCCGGTAGACGGCGCTGGTGTAGTATCCCTCGCCGCAGCCGGTGTCCAGCACCGCCGGATGCTCCGGGGCATAGTCCAGTGCCAGACGGCACAGGGCATCCCGCAGGGCGGCGTAGTAGTCCTTGCTGAGAAAGACACTGCGGGCGGCGGCCATGCCCTTGTCGTCGCCGGGCATTTTGGAATGCTTGCGGTTGGCGGGCAGCAGATGGGTGTAGCCCTCACGGGCCACGTCATAGCTGTGGCCCGCCGGACAGCGGTAGCGCCCCGGCTCCCGCTCCAGCGCCGCCCCGCAGATGGGGCAGACGAACAGGCTCATTGCCCACGCTCCTTTCGGACGGCTCCTTTTTTAAAAAATAAACAGCAATAGCTCCAACTAATAGTGGAAAGATAACCCTCCCATAATTTACACCACCTATTCCTCTTGCACTAATACCTGAAATCAAATAACTAATACCATTCAATAACCCTGTAATTGCTAAAATCAAAATTACTATACATACTATCTTTTTCATACAATCACTCCTTTATCAAATTCCGATTTGGTGTCCTTTTATAACGGTTGCATCATCTCAAGAATGATTCCATCCGGGTCTCTGAAATAAAACGCTCTGCTTTCCCCAAATCCATCTGCCCTGAAATCGAAATACTGCGGTTCAGACAAGCACTCCACATGATTTTCGATAAGAGTTTTGTAAACAGAATCAATGTCATCCGTGTAAAAGCATACTTCTGAGATAGATGTCGTAAACAAGTCTGATTGTTCTTTATGGATTTTGCTGTCTACAAACTGAATCAATTCAACCGGTGGTGCTTCAAGAGCCTTTGAACCATTCAAATATGCAACCCTTGCTTTACAATTTTCCTTACGGAACATTTTATCTGTTTCTTCGCCTTCCATAAAGATTTCGCCCTGAAATTCAAGCCCAAGAATATCTCTGTAGAAAGCAATCGAACGATCCAAATCAGAAACGGTTAATCCAACGTGATAAATTCTTCCAACCATATTTTTCTTCTCCAATAATTTCTTTTTTCATCAAACTGGAAGTTGTTACTCTGATTTCCGCCAGAACAATCCTTCTGAAGCTGCAATTTTCTCAAACAACATACACATTTCTTCATCTGGATTGTAAATGCTTATATTTAAGCAATCCCATCCAAACTGGAGGAGTACATCTTTACTTGTAAATAACATATTTACATCACCAGAATGGTTTTCCAGTATGGTATCAATGATTTTTGTTACCTGTTCGGGGGTGGGCTGTTCAATCCATTTGCCCCATTGAACAGATACAGGATAATAACACATCGCTTTCAAAATAACGCCAACAAATCTATCTCTTAGCCCACAGCAATCATAGTGGTTGAGTAGATAAGTTTCTACTTCAAAAAACTGTCCACCACAATTCATGGGTACTTGTTTAGGGAGGAAATCCATTATATAGCACGGGGTTTCTAAAAGTTTGTCAATTATATCCACTTAATCACGCTCCTTTAACAACTTCCGATTTGTCTGTCCCTTAAAGTCCAAGTCCTTCAACCCACGCCGCAAGCTCCTGATGCCCGACGCTGCCCTTGAAAACCTTGCCGTCCATCAGCTTTGCGCCTTTGCAGCTCGGCGCAAGGCGCTCGTTCGTCTTGCCAATGTCGCTTCCGCCAGAGGTCGCAAACGGGATGATCGTCTTGCCGGTCAGGTCATAGCTCTCAAGAAACGTATTGATAATCGTCGGCGCAACGTACCACCAAATCGGGAAGCCAACAAAGATTGTGTCGTAGTCCTTCATGTTGTCCCGCTTGACGGCAATTTCAGGACGGGAGGCAGGATCGCTCATCTCAATCGTGCTGCGGGCTTTCTTGTCCATCCAGTTCAGATCAGCTTCCGTGTAAGGCACCTTCGGCTCAATCTCAAAGATGTCCGCGCCGATTGCTTCTGCCAGCGTCTCGGCAACCTTCGCGGTCACGCCGGACACAGAAAAATATGCTACAAGTTTCTTGCTCATGTTTTTACCTCTTTTCTCAAGTCACAAGTCTGTATATGGTCAGCGGCAGATACCAGATAGCAACTGCCAGCTTCCAGATCAGAATTACACCGCCGATCAGCCCGCCGAGGACAAAGTTCAGGGCTACAACGCCCACCGTGCCGGAAATGCCAAAGCCAATCGGAATCAGCGTGAACATCTTCCCAATGCCAAAAGGCACTCCGCAAGCAAGCCAGATCAGGAAATAATCGGGCGCTCCGCTTTCGACGAAAATACGGCTGAACATCGAAAACAAAAACAGCGCAACCACAACTGGAATGACGGTCTTCTTTAGGAACTCTTTCATGACATCGCTTTTCGCCATACTGACCTCCTTCATTTCAAAAAGCTGCTACGGTACTCCATCCGACGAAGTTTATGCCCGGTTTCTGCCAGATGCGCGATTTTCAAAGCAACCAAGTTGATGTCTGTGTGCATTGCCCGCGCAATCTGCTCCGAGGTGTACCCGTAGTCGTAGATGTATTCGAGGATTTCATCGGAATCAAGAAGGATCTCTGCTGCAACGATGTTTGCCTCGTACTCCGGCTTCGTTGCCATATCATACAGCACAAACTCCTGCAAGCCATGTTTTTTTGCAAGCGCACGGTGCAGCCGGTCGTGACCGATCTCATGGGCGCAGACAATCCGCTTCATTTGAGGACTCAAATCCTTGTTGAGAAAGATGAAGCGGTTCCTTTTGACGATGCAGTACATACCCTTGAGTGATCCGAGATTTTCGCAATCATCCAGAACGTTGATACCCAGCGCGTTTGCAATTTGAAAAGGGTCTCTTGTGCCGCAGCGTCGGACAAGATCGCTGCCGACTTTTGATAGTTGTTCGGCGTTCATCGCGCCACCTCCCTTCGGGGATAACCATTATATCAAACAGCCTGTACCAAAAACCGGACTTACTCTTCCGTCTGTTCTTTCCGGTACTTTCTCGGCGTGTACTTCTTGTTCTTTTCTTTTGCAATCCAGTAGGCTCTGGTGAGAGCCTGCATCGCGCCGTCCAGCGCGTCTTCACTGAGACTGCCTCCTGCAAACATACCGGAAACCTCGCTCACCAGCTCGTCAATTTCCCGTGCTGCCTTTGCGCCGCCCTGTTCCTGTGCGGCAAGGACGAGCATTCCGCTGTTGCCGAGAAGATATTCCGGCGTTGTATTCAGAGCCTCAGCGATTTTCTTCACGACTTCATATTTTGTTGGCTTTCGACTGCCCAGCTCGTAATTTTGAATTGTCCTCGCAGTAACAGAGACTTTTTCTGCAAGAGCGGCTTGTGTCAGGTTGGCTTCCACTCTCTTTTCTCTTAGCCTGTCTTTGAATCCCATAAGGCACCTCTTTCTAAAATTTTCTGCGAACACGAACAGAACTTTCGTTAATTCCATTGACGTGAACATTGTGTTCGTGCTATACTGTGCCTACACGAACATCTCGTTCGTGAACATGATACCACACGAACAGAGCGTGTGTCAACATTCTTGGCGAAATTCGTGTCGGAAACAGGCAACTTTTTTAGGAACGGAGGACGCTTATGAACAATTTACAATGCAGAAAAGCCTACGTCAGAGTCAATCTGGATGTCGATGAAGAGGGAACAATCATCCCGATGCTGATCCGATGGAAGGACGGAAGGGTTTTTCAGATCGAACAGCTCAAGTACAAATGCCGCGCCAGCTCCAACAAGGTTGGGGGTGGCGGCATCCGTTACACGGTCATGATCAGAGGAAAGGAGTCGTTTCTCTTTCATGAAGGTAATAAGTGGTTTGTCGAAGCAAAGGAGGACAACTGCTCATGATTTTATCCCACCGCCAACTTGAAGAAATTGCAGCCTCAACAACGAAGGACTTCAACCGGTTCTTTTTCGGGGATGAGGCGGACAAGCCCGACCGATCAGCTTTGCCAACGCCCATTGATCAGTTTGCAAAGAATTATCTCGGTCTTCGCATATCATTCGCCCGTCTCTCGCCGGATGGAAGCATCTGCGGTGTCACTGCCTATGCCGACACTGAGTACAAGATCACGGAACTTGGTATTACGCGCACACTGGCTTTGAAGCGTAATCAGGTCATCTTGGACGAGAGCTTCATTCTCTCCGGCAACGTGCAGCGGCTCTGCGCCAAGCGTAGATTTACCCTTGCCCACGAGTGCGCCCATCAGATTCTCTTCCAACTGGAATCGGAAGAGGTAAAGGCATCCTGCAAAATGAGATATTCCGCACGGACAGCCTATACGCCGCGAGAGCTGAAAACCCGCGAGGACTGGAACGAGTGGCAAGCAAATGTCTTGGGTGCGGCAATCCTGCTTCCTCAGAAAGAGGTTGATCTGGCGATGTGCCAGTTTGCAAAAGCGCCGCTGATCAATTACGAGGGGAGGTATTCGTATGGTGATCACTTAACGCTGCGCCTTTTCTGCCGGTTGTTTGGTGTCTCCAAGACAACGGCATCTATTCGCCTTCGTCAGCTCGGCTACATGGTAGATCGTCCATTCAGTGAGTATGTTGACCCATTGGAGGTGTGGTAATGAAGAGAGCATCCATTCGGGTTCAGGAACCGACGCCGGAGCTGATCGAAAAAATCCACAGGGCAAGAGTTGCCATTTCCCAGCAGAAGCCCCGATACCTGAAATGTCCGTATTGTCAGCATAATGCCATTGCTGTCTACGAGGACACGAGAGGTCATGTAGAATCCAAGTGCAAGAAATGCGGGCGGATCACAGTCTTTGATGTGCTGAACATGAGAAGACTGCGACCGCGTACCAAGTAAGTACCGAGTAAGAACCAGAGGACAAGCCTCTGTTCTAAAATAAAACATATGTCATAGCTGAGCTGTGGAGCCGCCTGATAGGTGAAGTCATCCTAATGCCGCATGAGACAGAGTTTAATTACTCTGTTTTATCGGCATGGGATTCAAACCTCACCGTCATGCGGCTCTTTTTCTGTCTTCACCCTTCCTGCTGCTCCCGCGCAGCGGAAAGGATGAACAATGAAAACACCTAAGACCCCTATCGAGTTCGACTACGACCTCTGGACTACGGAGGACGGGAAGTGCATGGTGCGCGTGAAAATCACCGGCGAAGTGACGGAGGTTGACCGTGAAGTCATGAAAGCCCTCCGAGCTGAGGAAAAGAGAATCAGACGCGCATTGAGATCGAACGAAGGAACCGTCAAAGATGGGATTGCGCATCAGACCCGGACATTTTCGCTAAGTGCTGTAAGCGAAAACGAACTGGAGAAATCCGACTGGCTGGTCGATCCGACATCTGATTTTTCGAACGTCGAAACGAGACTTTTTGTGGAGTCCGCTATGGAGATGCTTTCACCGCTTGAACAGGAAATCTTTTCGAGCTGCCTTCTCGGAGGAATGCCTATACGCCAATTCGCAGAGCGAAATGGAATGAGAAAATCGACTGCATGGGACATGGCAAACTCCATCAGAAAAAAACTTCAAGAAATTTTTTGAGTTTTCCCGGACAAACGGCAAAAAAGTGTCCGTTGGTTATATGAAGGGGTCAATTAGACCGCCTCGCTTGTTCCTTGAAAACTGAATAGTTCAGTGCTGCGGATCTTTCCGCTTCTGCGAAGCAACACAGCTTCCGACGCCAGGACCTCCCGCAAGGGAGTGAGCGACCTCCGGAGAGCTATAACAGCCGTGTGGTGCGGCTGCTTGCGACGATGCAGATGCCGGGTATAATGATACTTCCGTCTTTTCTCTGAAAGGGCGGCTCGGAGCGATCCTCGGAGGGGTGAGAGTCCCATGATACCGATTGACCATTGGTAGTCCGCAGCATTCCCTATTCGGCAGGGGCGCGAGCTGCAAATATGCCGGAAGGATAAACAATATGAAAACGCCCGAAAGGGCTTTATCATCAAAAACTATGGGCAGCAGTCTACTCAAAAAGGACTGCTGCCTATCCTTTTGCTGATAAGGCAAAAACAAATCTTGTGGAGGTGAGACGGGTGAATACCGCATCAACCATTTCTCAGCGCGATGCCTACAAGCTCATGCTAAAAGACTATCCCGATGTGATGAGCATTGAGCAGATGTGCGAAATACTCAGCATCAGCACAAAGACCGGCTACCGCATCCTGCGGGAAGGCAAAATCTGTTGTCTCAAAGTCGGCAGAGCCTATCGTATTCCGAAGGCTCATCTTTTCACGTTTCTCTGCATCGGTTGCGGAGAAGCAGTCACGGCGTAATGCTTGGACTCAATTTGTTTACAAAAATTGTTCGGCAGAGGTCCTCCAATTCGAACCCGGTTCTGGTATAATAGAAGCACGGTATCAGGTAGGTGTCTCTGCTACAATGAAGGAGGTTAATTATGGTAGCAGGACATCTCCGCGAAAAAAGCGGATATTACTACGCCGTGTTGAACTACACCGATTCTCTCGGAAAAAGAAAGACCAAGTGGATTTCCACTGGGCTTACTGTGAAGGGAAACAAAAAACGCGCCGAAGCGATCCTGATGGACGCACGACGCAATTTCAATCCCGAAGAGCCGAAGGTCATGAACGGAGACATTCTGTTCGCGGACTATATGGAAAAGTGGCTCGACATCATCAAAAGCTCGGTTGCAGTCCCGACATTCGCTTCATACTCGACTACGGTTAAGAAGATTGTAGCACCGTACTTCCGCGAAAAGGAAGTGACGCTCAAGAACCTGACCGCAAAAGACATTCAGGAGTTTTACCTGAGTGAGCTTGAGCGTGTCAGCCCGTCCTCGGTCATTCATTATCACGCCAACATTCACAAGGCTCTCAAGTATGCCGTGAAGATTGACCTGATTGATGTAAACCCGGCGGATAAGGTTGAGCGTCCGAAGAAAGACCGCTACGTCGGCAGCTTCTATGATGCCGATGAGGTCAACGCTCTTTTCGAGGCTGCAAAGGGAAGCAAACTTGAACTGCCAATTCTGTTCGGTGCGTTCTACGGTCTACGCCGGAGCGAAGCAATCGGTCTGAAATGGGATGCCATCGACTTTGACCAGAACACCATCACCATTCGTCATACGGTTACTTCCTGCGATCTCGACGGCAAGCGTGTTCTGGTTGCGTCAGACACCACAAAGACCAAATCGAGTATGAGGACACTGCCTCTTGTTCCGTTCATGCGGGAAAGACTTCTTACGCTGAAAGAAGAACAGCAGGAAAACCGCCGCTTGTGCGGACGCAGCTACATCAAGGACTATCTTGAGTATGTATGTGTCAATGAGATTGGCGATCTGATCAAGCCCCACTACGTCACAGAGAGCTTTCCGAAGCTGCTCAAGGCGAAGGGGATGAGGCAGATCAGGTATCACGATCTCCGGCATAGCTGCGCCTCGCTTCTTCTGGCAAACGGTGTTCCCATGAAGCAGATTCAGGAATGGCTTGGTCACAGCGACTTCTCAACTACGGCAAACATCTACGCACATCTGGATTACAGCTCGAAGCTGACTTCGGCTGATGCAATGCTCAATGGCTTGGGCTTTGCAGCGAATTGAAAAAGAAAAGCCAGCAGCCGGGAAAACCGACTACTGGCGAGGTTTCTGGCGGAGCGGGTGGGATTCGAACCCACGGAACCTTGCGGTTCAACTGATTTCGAGTCAGTCCCGTTATGACCACTTCGATACCGCTCCGTATTTATCTCAACATCAGCACCTCGGAAAACGGGGAGAACTGATGGGGAGAACAAGCAAAAATATTAAGTTAAGAATACCCGAAAAACCCCATAAAATCAAGGGATTCCGGTCAGGGAGCTACCGAGTAGCGACCACGATTTCGAGTCGAGCTCGTTATGACCACTTCGATACTTCTCCGTATCGCGCCTGTCTTACAGGCGCTTATTTATTCTATCATGCAATGACGGAAAATACAAGTGCTTTTTCCGAAATCGTGATAATTTTTATTTCACCAGAAAGGCATCCGGCAGATAACGGCCTTCCTCATTCTGGGAAAGCGTAGTCGGACTGGTGATCTCGCGGCCGCGGTAGACCATAACGGAGGACGAACCGCCGTCCAGCATGGATGCCTGATATGCGCCATACTGCTCCATGATCTCGCCGCAGCGCTCGATCGAAATGCCGAACGAGTGCATCTGACGGCCGTCAACGACCATCATGATAACCGTGCCGTCCTTCGCCTGACCGATGGCCGTGCGCGGCTGCTGCTCGTTCAGGCCGGTGCCTGCGACCAGATTCTCGCCGTTGATGATGAGCGCCGGGTGGAACTCCACCGCGTCGCGCAGACTGGAGGTATCATTGAACGCACCGACCTGCAGATGATCCTCGTTGTCAAAGCCGATGATCTTCCAGCCGTCGCCTACTGCGTCCTGATACTTCTCTCCCTGGCTTTTCAGGAAGCCGTATACGGTGCCGCCCGTGCCGTTGCCGTCAAAATCGGCAAAGCCGGAGGCGTTGATGCCCAGAATGGCGTCATAATCTCTCACCATATCGGATACGAACGAGCCGTAATCGCCAAGGCCCTCGCTCGTGCCGACAAAGATATTCTCAGGCTTTTTGCAGAGCGCGATCTTGCCCGCATACTCCATGCCGAGCGTGTCCTCGCCGGTCTGCTCGATGATCAGGATGCCGTGCGCGGCGTTGACCGCCAGAACCGTGTCGCCCTGCTTCGTCTTGAGGCCGGTGTCGTAGTGCGTCTGGCTCGGCTCACCGATCAAGTCGATGTTGATCTCGTCGTAGCCGTTCTCCAGATACTCCGGATTATCCGCCAGAAAGCTCTCAAATCCGCTCTCGTTCAGCTCACTGAACATGGCATAGAATTTGTCCTTCGGTGTTTCGGCGGTGTCCTTCTCCTCCCATGCGCCGTCCCAGTTGCTGACGATGCCCTCCTGCTTCTGGTTCATCAGGTAGCGCTTGGTCATCACCTCGTTGATGATGTCCTCCGGGATGAACCAGGTGGCCAGCCACTGGTGCGTCATGGTGCCCATTGCGGTTTCGATGTACCACTCACGCCAGCGAGTGACGAACGCGTTCGGTGTGTACAGAAGAAACGGATACACAACCGTGATGCCGATCAGAAAAAAGCAGGTCAGTCCCAGTGCGAAGCGGTGTTTTGCGCCGTTCATTCGTGTTGCTCCTTCTCTCTCAGTCCGGGAACCGCGGGATACGGTTCGGGTTTGTCTCTGTCACTATCTCTTAGGCAATACCGCATAATTGAACAAGAGCGATTTGCGAGCAAATTTTGTGTACTGACGAGGCGCGGTTTTGCAGTAATACTTAATGTATTACTGTGAAATCGCAACAAAGTCAGGACACAAAATTTCCGCAAAGCGCCGCAGCTTTAATTGTGCGGTGTTGCCTTAACCTTTACGGTTGTTGTTCGGGGTGCGGCGACGTCTATGACGGTGATTGGTCGTCTTGCTCTGTGCCGTCTTGTTCTGCTGCTGTGCGGGCTTCTGCGCAGACTTGCTGCCGTGTCCTCTGCCCTTCTTCTCCTGCTGCGGAGCGGCCTTGCCGTCCGCCTTTGCGGCACGAGCGGCCAGTGCGGCCTCGACCTTTTTGCGGATGCGTGCGGCAGCCTCATCGCTGAGCGCATACGCGCGGCTCGGCGTGTGAGCGTCTACGCGCGGCTCGTTCTTCTCGAAGCGGGCGTACGGATCGCTGCGGCGGCCTCTGCGTCTCGAATCATTTCGGTCGTTTCTGCCCTTGTGGGAGCGCGGCGCGGCTGCCTTCGCCTGCTGCTCGGTCTGCTGCTCGGCGGCCTTCTCACGGCGGGACGGACGCTTGGCATTCGCTCTCGCCTGACGCGCCTTCTTCTTGGCTTCCTTTTCGCGGGCCACATCTGCGGCGACCTCCTCAGCGGTGGCGTTCTCGGAGACCGGCTTGCGGCGGGAGCGCTTGTTCGCGGTCTTGCGCTGACCGGACTCGCGCTTCTCCTCCTCCTTTTCCTCGTGCGGAATCTCACCGGCAACCGGAATGCGCTTGCCGATCAGCTTTTCGATATCCTTGAGGTACGGACGCTCGGAGCGGTCGCAGAAGGAAATCGCGGTGCCCTCCTGACCGGCACGGCCGGTGCGGCCGATACGGTGCACATAGGTTTCCGGAATGTTCGGCAGGTCGAAGTTGATAACGAGCGGCAGGTCGTTGATGTCGATGCCGCGCGCGGCAATGTCGGTCGCAACCAGAACCGCGATCTTGCACTCCTTAAAATCCGCGAGCGCACGCTGGCGCTGGTTCTGCGACTTGTCGCCGTGGATGGACTTGGTCTTAATGCCCGCACGGTTGAGGTCGCGCGCGACCCGGTCTGCGCCGTGCTTGGTGCGGGTGAACACCAGAACCTGGTGTACATTGCTTTGACGGATGATATCCGGCAGAAGTTCCCTCTTTTCCTGCTTTTCTACAAAATAAAGCTGCTGCTCGATCTTGTCCGCCGGTTTTGCGCTCGGCGTTACCGAGATATGCTCCGGCTCATGCAGCATCTTCTCTGCCAGATCGGCGATCTCTGCCGGAATGGTCGCCGAGAACAGCAGAGTCTGGCGCTTTTTCGGCAGGAACTTGACGATGCGCTTGACATCCGGGAAAAAGCCCATATCGAGCATGCGGTCGGCCTCGTCGAGCACGAAAAACTCTGCCTTGTCCAGCTTTACGATCTTCTGGCCCATCAAATCCCACAGACGGCCCGGCGTGGCAATGAGAATGTCCACACCTCGTTCGATTGCCTCAACCTGCGGCACCTGCGATACGCCGCCGAAGATGACCGCCGCACTGCACGGCATGTAGCGCGCGTACTGGCACACGTTTTCGTAAATCTGCAGAGCAAGCTCGCGCGTCGGCGTGAGGATGAGCGCACGGATGGTGCCCTTTCCGCCCTCGCTCTTTGCCAGGCGCTGGATGATCGGCACCGAGAACGCACAGGTCTTGCCCGTGCCGGTCTGGGCGCAGCCCATCAGGTCGCGGCCCTCGAGCACCGGCGGGATCGCCTGCTGCTGAATGGGCGTCGGCTCGGAATAGCCTGCCTCCTTCAGTGCCTTGAGGATGTTTTTCTCCAACTTGAGTTCGTTAAATTTCATGGTAAATATTCGATTCCTTTTGCTATCTTTGGTATGCAGTCCGGCAAATCCCGCTTGCCTGCGGACTGGGTTCTGTGATATACTTATTATAATTGTCTCTGAGACAATACGAATGTTATCAACCCACAGATCAACTATGAGGTGACCTATTTGTTAGAAATTATTCATCACGTTCTGCCGGAAGCATTTTTCGATGTGCTCAAGACCGTACCGCTGCTGCTGGTCGTGTACGCACTGCTGTACTACATTGAAAACCGGCTGACCAATACGCCGGAGCTGCTCTCGCGTGCGGCGCAGTTCGGTCCGGTGGTCGGCGCACTCGCCGGCTCTATTCCCCAGTGCGGATTTTCCGCAGCAGCGTCCGCGCTGTTCTCGGCAGGCTTTCTTGCACCGGCAACGCTGGTTGCCGTGTTCCTTGCCACCTCGGATGAGGCGGTGCCCATCATGCTGGCAGGCGGCGCAAGCGTACAGCAGGTGGTGCTGCTGCTCGTGGTCAAGTTTGCGATCGCGGTCATCGGCGGCTATGTTCTGCGCTGCACCGTGTTCCGTAAGCACAAAGCCGGAACCGACGGCCCGCTCGAGATCGAGATGGGCGACTGCGGCTGTGAGACCTCGCCGGTGGCGAATATCCTGTCCCACACCATCAAGACCACCATCTTCCTGTTTGTCGTGCTGTTCGCGCTCAACATGGTCGTGCACGGCATCGGTGAGGAGCGCGTGGCTTCCCTCATGCTGACCAACAGCATCTTCCAGCCTCTGCTGTGCGCGGTGCTCGGTCTGATCCCGAGCTGTGCGATGAGCGTGCTGCTCAGCGAGCTGTTTGTCGGCGGCACGATCAGCTTCGGCGCTCTGGTTGCCGGTCTTTCCACCGGCGCAGGCTTCGGCTACATCGTTCTTCTCGAGGAGAAGGAAGGCCGTCATCGCGCCCTGCCGGTCATCGCCGCAACGTTTGCCACCGCCGTGATCGGCGGTACGCTGGTGCAGCTGCTTATCGGCTGAGAATGAAAAAATCTAAGGATGTGTCAAAACGGCACATCCTTTTTTATGCCCTGCGGAGAAGGTAAACCGTCAGCCCATTTCATGCAGCAGCTCGAGTGCCTGATGCGCCCACGTCATATCAATGCGCGAGAACTCGCCGCCCGGCGTGTACAGATAGGTTTCCACATCCGCGTGCAGGCGCTGATACGCCGCGCCCGGCATAGCGGCATACTGCTCCGCGCCGTCGGAAAGCACGGCCACGAAGCGGAAATCACCCGTGCGCTCGTCCAGCTCGTGGAAGAGCAGCTCGACAACATCGAGGTCGCGGTTCAGCTGTGCAAACAGCAGCAGCTTCATGATCTCGATGGTACGGTCGTCCAGACCACGCTCGAGGATGTTGATCTTCTCACGGAAGGTGTTGAGGCTGTCGGTCACGCGCAGGGTGTAGCCTGCCAGCGGATCAAATTCCGCCTTGGGAACCTGACCGTCCTCGGTCCACAGCCATACCATAAACTGGTTTGCCATGTCATGGTACAGACACGGGTGTACGGCGAGCACGGTCTCGCCGCAGTTTGGACATTTTACACGAAAGACAGACAGGTCCTGTACCTTTGCCCGCAGCTCGGGATTTCGGTCGATATTGATATGGTCGATCACCTTGTGTTCGGTTTCCATATGACAGTGCGGACATTCGATCATCATAACAGTGGTTCCTCCCCTTGTGTTTGTCCAATTAAATTTTATTATAACACATTTATATAGCTGTAAGCAAGTTCGGATCATCAGTAATTAGGAATTAGCAGTTAGGAATTGTCGCTATCCTTGCGCGAGTTCCGTCTGCGCTGCGTCGAGTAATCGCCGGCTTTACCGCAGGGGCGAACAGTGTTCGCCCGCAAACCATTCAATCTCGGTATCAAAAGAAAGCACCTGCCGACCGCAGGTGCTCCTTGTCTATTCCGCCTTGTAAATGCTGCCTTGTACGACCGCAATACTTGAACCATCCATCGAGCCGCTGTATGAATCGTACCAGCGCGGAATCTCCTTGCCGTTTTTATCGTAAAAACGGAACATATCCTCCGACGGGAGCAACTCATCCGGCATGTATCCGGTCAGCTCGGTGCAGAGCAGAAAATACGGCTTTGCACTCTCATTCGTCATCTCATAGGTCTGTCCATACCAGTCGAGCGTCACTTTTGCAACCTGCTGTGCAGGATCCTTTCCGCTCAGCAGCAGGAAATTATGTCCGCCGCAGCCGATAACATCGTAGTTAATGCCGGAATCGCCGTAGCCCATACTGTAGAATTTCCATGTGCCGAGCCAGCTGCGTTTCGCAGCCATTTCGCCAAGCATACCTTCCTGCTCCGGAAAATCCTGCTTCATTACATAATACGCTGTGTCGCCGATCACGATACCATCGTATATCGTTACACCGGAAAACTTCGTCAGATTGTTCTCCTTGAGCGTCTGCACCTGCTGTGCAAGCTCGGTTTCATCCAGTCGGTACGGTTTTACCGCGTAGCCGGATTTTCCGGCTGCCCACACACAGACCGCCGTCACAGCCGCCATCGCAAGGATTCGTTTTCCCAGTCCTTTCATAAAATGCACCTCCCTATCCTGCCTCAAGTATAACAAATTTTTTCGGCGCAGAATATGGAAAAAGCGACAAAATGCAACGGCAGTTTTTATAGAAGTGTACTATGTATCTCGTAGGGGCACACCGTCTATAAACCATCTGCACAGGCGTAACCGCAGGGGCGCACACTGTGCGCCCGCACTATGGTTAAACGTATGCTTGGCCGTTCTTTACACAGGCTCCGGTCGTGCTGCGGCCGTTCCTTGCGCAGGCTCCGGTCGTGCTGCGGCCGTTCCTTGCGCAGGCTCCGGTCGCGCTGCGGGCGAACAATGTTCGCCCCTACGGTTACACATCTGCAGAAGGTAAAAGAAAAGCACCGCAGAAAAATCTGCGGTGCTATGGCATGACTGGTGCGTAAGCCGGGTTCTGTCGTGGACGGTCATCTATCTCGAATGCACGTTGCCGTGCATCTCAAGCCGCCAGTCGGGACGATCGGGCCAATCATAGTCCCAGTCGGCGTTGCTGCGGATAGAGTTTACAGACCTCCCATGTTGCCATGGGACGTGGTGAGCTCTTACCTCGCCTTTCCACCCTTACCGTTCAAAAAACGGCGGTATATCTCTGTTGCACTATTCCTAAGGTCACCCTCGGCGGACGTTATCCGTTATCCTTGCCCTGTGCAGCCCGGACTTTCCTCATGCCCGAAGGCACGCGACCGTCTGCACCAGTCATAAATAGCATTATACCGTAAAAATCGCCTGCCGTCAAACCGGACTTGCAAAATCGTGAAAAATCATGTATACTGTCAAAGTACAAAAGGCGGTGTTACGCATTTATGACAGCATTAGAACAATACCTCGGCGGCCTGTCGGATAAGCGGGTCGGCGTAATCGGCGCGGGCGTGAGCAATATGCCGCTCATCCGTATGCTGCGCGCTGCAGGCGTGCGCGTTACCGTGCATGACAAAAAAGAACCCACCGAGCTTGGCGACGGCTATGCTACCCTCGCTACCCTCGGCGTAGACTTCGTTCTCGGCCCGCATTACCTTGATGCGCTCGATGAGGACGTTATCTTCCGTACTCCGGGTGTTCACCCGCGTTTTCTTGAGAAGGCGCGCGCAAACGGCTCGGAGATCACCAGCGAGATGGAGCTTTTCTTCGCGGTCTGCCCGTGTCCGATCATCGGCATCACCGGCTCGGACGGCAAGACCACGACCACCACGCTCGTCAGCGAGATTTTGAAGCACGCGGGCTATACCGTGCATCTCGGCGGCAATATCGGCACGCCCCTGCTCCCTCGCGTGGACACGATGACCGAAAACGACCTTGCCGTTGTCGAGCTGTCCTCGTTCCAGCTGATGGGCATGAAGCACTCTCCGCACATTGCGGCGATCACCAATCTGACCCCCAATCATCTGGACTACCACAAGGATTTTGACGAGTATGTGCAGGCCAAGACTGCCATTTACCGCAATCAGGGCGAGAACGACAAGCTGATCCTCAATCTCGACGACGAGGTCACCCGTTCGCTCAAGGCATCCGGCAACCTGTTCTGCACCAGCAAAACGCAGGAGCTGGCCAACGGCGTGTTCCTCAAGGACGGCACGATCTACATCGCGGACGGCGGCGTGCGCCGTGAGCTGATGCCCGCATCCGATATCCGCATTCCGGGCGCGCACAACGTGTACAACATGATGATGGCGGCGGCTGTCGTGCAGGGCTACGCCTCTGACGACGATATCCGCGCTGTGGCGACCACGTTCGGCGGCGTTGAGCATCGCATCGAGTTCGTGCGCGAAAAGGACGGCGTGAAGTATTACAACGACTCCATCGCCTCCAGCCCGACGAGAACCATCGCAGGACTGAATTCCTTCCAACAGAAGGTCATTCTCATTGCAGGCGGCTACGACAAGCATATCCCGTATGACGTGCTCGGTCAGCCCATCTGCGACCATGTAAAGCTGCTGCTGCTCACCGGCGCGACTGCGCCCAAGATTCGGGAGTGCGTGGAGAATATCGAGGGGGAACACCCGCCGATTGTTGAGGTGGAAAACCTCGAAACAGCCGTGCAGGAGGCCGCTGCCCGCGCAGAAAGCGGCGATGTTGTTATCATGAGTCCGGCCAGCGCGTCGTTCGACCGCTTCAAGAATTTCATGGAACGCGGCAAGCTGTTTAAGGCGCTTGTGGAAGAGCTGTAAGGTTAATAAGGATAAACGCTTGCATTATTTCACAATCGGTGCTATACTATAAGCAACGATATGAATTAGTTCACTTGGCGAAAACCCCCGGAGAGTACCAGTCTCCGGGGGTTTTCTATTCCGTTGCGGTTATTTCAAATGAACGCTTGCATTATTTCGCAATCTCTGTTATACTATATATAGCAAAGATGTGATAAAAGTCAATGTATCACGAAAACCCCGGAGACTCGCACTCTCCGGGGTTTTCTATTCCATTACGGCGGCTTAGACCGAGGCCCTGTTACCTTACTTTCGTCTATCGAGCCATTTGCAAATGTAATAGGCGATTACATTTGCCATGATAGAACAAAGCATTGATGCTATAAAAGTCAATATATCCACCTCCTCCCGTTACCGGGAATAGGTAAGGCAACACCAGTATTATACCATACAGATGAAATCCTGTTAAGCGAAAGACGTGCAATGCACGTCTTTTTCGCTGTTTTATGGCACATTATACAGTTTTACAGATTGATTATTGTTAAAAAAGGGCGGACACATTGGTCCGCCCCTACGGTAATCTGCACCTTCGAGGAAAACTCCTGCCTCGCACAATTACTAATTCTTAATGATGTACTTCCGCGCCCAGATGAGTGCGGCGACCGCCGTGACCAGCTCCACCATCGGGAACGTCAGCCAGACGCCATCGACGCCGAGCGCCCACGCGAGCGGAAACAGGATTGGCGGCACGGCGATCACGCCGCGCAGCAGCGAAAGGACAAACCCCTGCACGGTCTTATCCGACGCGCTGAAAAACGCTGCCGTGACCATGTTCACGCCCGCGAACAGGAAGCCGGTGAAGTAGATCCGCAGGCCGTTCTCCGCGTAGGCGGCAAGCTGCGGGTCATGCTCACTGTTGAACACCGCCGTCAGCGGCTCCGCGCCGAGGAAAACCGACACGCACAGCACGGCTGCAATCCCGAGCGCGGTGCAGATGCCCCAGCGGAACAGCCGCCGCAGCTGTTCCCTGTCACCGAGACCCGAGCTGCGGCTGACCAGCGGCTGTATGCCGGTGCACAGTCCGGTAAAGACAGCGATTCCCACCAGAGCAAGATTGGCCACCACGCCGTAAGCCGCCACGCCGGTATTGCCGCTGAGGCGCAGCAGCACCAGATTGAACAGCAGCAGCACCACGCCGGAGGCGATCTCACCGATGAGCGAGGACAGACCGGGCGCGCACAGGCTCGGCACACGGCTGACGCGCAGCGGCGTTTTGACGAGATGGAAGCCGCGGGACGGCCTCCGCAGGTGCGTCAGCAGCACCAGAATGCTGACAAACGGCGAAAAGCCGGTCGCAAGCGCCGCACCGAACATGCCCAGTCCGCACGGGAAAATGAAAATGTAATCGAACACGATGTTGAACAGGCTGCCCGCGATCATGCCGCACATGGCAACGGTCGGCGCACCGTCATTGCGCGTGAACGCCAGCAGCACGTTGTTCATCACAAAGAACGGCCCGAAGCACCACAGCATGCGCAGGTAGGTCGTCGTCATGCCGAGCGTCTGCGCGTCCGCGCCGAGCAGGCCCGCGAGCGGTTTTGCAAAGCACAGTCCGCCGAGCAGGAACAGCAGTCCGAGCAGCAGTCCGAGCGCCGCCGCGTGCGTGAATACGCTGTCCGCCTGTCTCCGATCGTTCTGCGCCCGCGCGATCGTGTACTGCGTTGCCGCGCCCACGCCGAGCATCAGGCCGATGCCGTTCATCAGGTTGTACGCCGGTATGGCGATGTTGAGCGCCGCCAGTCCGAGCGAGCCCAGTCCCTGCGCAACGAAATAGGTATCCGCGAGAATATAGCACGAAATGCCGATCATCCCCAGGATGTTCATCGCGGCATAGTGCCCGAATTCGTGCAAAGCTCCCTGTTTGTGCAATTCCTTCTCCCCCTCAAAGTTTTATATAAAAAGTGATCGACCCTTCCCGGAATACACCGAAAAGGGCCGATCCGCAATGCTATCGACGGAAAACATTGCTTATTTACGAAGCAGTTATAATATACCATCTTCCCATAGAAATGTCAAGTGGCTTATTCGGTCGGAAAAGCACTTTTGGGGTCGGATGCTGCAAAACAGTCCAGTCCGTGCCACATCAACCCCATCAAAAGCGATACGACCTGCTCGGTCGGCGTGTCCTGCGCTCTGGTCGCCCAGGTGGACAGCATGGATACCATGCCCGAAATGATATACGAAAACACAAGCAGCTTCCGCTGCTCGCTCATTTCCGGCATCATGTGCATATCCCAGCCGTCGAGGAAGGCTTCATACGTCATGGTCTGCAGCTTGCGTACAAAATACGGGTCTCCCTGCTCGCTGCACAGCACCTGAATCACCTTCATTATGCGCGGATTGCTCCGGATCTGCTCCAGAAAGTCGATAAAGAATCCCTTGATCTCCTGCAGATCGCGGCACTCCCGTTCGTGCATCGGCGCATGCTCGTGCATGTGCTCGATGATCTCGTCCTCGGTCGTGCGAAGGATGTCGGTCACGTCCTTGAAATGCAGGTAGAAGGTCGAGCGGTTGATGTCCGCTCTCGCGCAGATATCCTTGACCGTGATAGAGACCAGCGGCTTCTCCAGAATCAGGTCAATCAGGGCTTCACGCAGTGCAGATCGCGTAAAGCGTACTCTGCGGTTGTTTTTCGTCTCCGGCATGAACCGTTCCTCCCTGTTTCTCTGCGGACTGTGCATTTTTGGTACAGATTTATTGTATCAGCATCGTGTCGCAAAGTCAACACAGTATCGAGCGTTGTATGTAAAGAAACCGTAAACATTTTCTCATGCTGCGAGGGAAAGCACCTCATCCGTGCCGAAGATACGGTGCAGGTCGGAACGTCCCTGCTTCATTCGGTCATACACCGACCGGTTTACAACCGACGTATCCCCCTGCTCAAAATCCTGCATGGATTTCCGAATATCCAGCAGGCGGTAGCGTCCCTCGTTGGAGTCGCTTGCGTGCAGCATGAACATCGGCACGTACTCCGCGCCGGAAACCGTCACCTGTCCGGTCTCCCCGCTTCTGGTGAGTGTCAGCGTGACAGCTGCCGTCAGGTTGGTGTACGGGTCAAACTGATTGGAGATCAGGTTGCCGAGACAGTAGCACAGATAGCCTGTGCGTCCGTCCGGCAGCGTCCGCAGCTCCATCGGCTGCGGCACATGCGCGTGCCCGCCAAGCACCAGTGTCGCGCCGTGCGCAAACAGGTAGTCCGCCAGCTGCTCCTGCTGCTCGGACGGCTCGGTGTGGTACTCGTTTCCCCAGTGTACATACACGGCGATCGCATCCGCACCGGACTGCCCCGCCTTGTCCAGATCCGACTGGATGAGGTCGTAATCCACCGCACTGCAGTCGGTCATGTAGTCGGTCGTGTAGACGCTGACGCAGTACGGGTGCTCGCTGTCCACCGGCAGGCCGTTTGTGCTGAAGGTGTACGCCAGCATGGCCAGTTTGATGCCGCCCACGTCGATGATCTTCACCGTGTCGCGCTCCTGCTGTGTGCGGTAAGTGCCGACGTGCTCCAGACCGGCGGCGTCAAGCACATCCAGTGTGCGGACCAGACCGTTGTACCAGGTATCCATGCTGTGGTTGCTCGCCGTGGAGAGCAGGTTAAACCCGACCGTTTTCAGGCCGGAGGCCAGCGCATCCGGTGCGCAGAACTGCGGGTAGCCCGAATACGGCGGACCGTTGAACGTGGTCTCCAGACAGGCCGTTGTGTAATCCGCAGCCTCGTAATACCGCCTTGCATCCGCGAACAGGTGCGTAAAATCATACGCTTCGCCGTTCCACGCATCCGCGACAAGCGGCATGTGCGCCACAATATCGCCCGCCACGCACAGGGTCGCTGTGGCGTCCGGCTGTACCTCCGCCTCCTGCCGAACGGTCTCCTCCGGCTCCTGCAGGCGCGGTGCATCCTCCGGCAGATTGCGCCAGATCAGCACGCCCGCTCCCGCCAGCAGCACCACCAGCACGCCTGCCAGAATTTTGGTACCGATGTGCTTCATGCTCATCCCTTCGGCGCCTTGCGCGAGGCCTCAAACGACTCCGCGCGCACGCGCATCACCTCGGTGACGGACAGAGCCGCGTCCGTGTACGTCCAGCCCGTGCGGCCGGTCTGGTGCTGCATGATAACGTCAAAGCCCTGCCGTTTCTCCTCATTGTCCTCCGCGAACTCGACCTTGCCGTACCCTACGATGGACGAGAACGCATAGCTGTACCGGCAGGCCAAGTCGCCCTCGCCGGTCAGACCCTCCTCGCAGTCCATCTCGAAGCAGATACGCGGGTCGGCTTTCAGCGAATCAATCTTCTTGCCCTTCACGCCGCCGTGAAAGTAGAGCGTCAGCCCGTTCTCATCCCAGGTGTAGCCAAAGTTCATCGGAATGACGTACGGCCAGCCGTCCGTGCCGGTCATGGCGACGCGGCAGACCTTGCAGGCCTGCAGGATCGGCTCGATGTTCTCTCGGCCGGTGATTTCTCTGTCTTTTCTGCGCATGAGTTTCACCTCTGTTCAAGTATTTGTATCATCATATCATATTCCCACCAACAATACAACAAACCCTGTGCAAAATATGCACAGGGCTGTCTTATGCTGTCAGCTATCAGGTATTGTGGTCGGAAACGTGGAATTTCTTCAGGTTGCCGATTTTCTGGGCGCGGATGTCCATTTCCTTGCAGACATCCTCCATGGTCACACCGCACTCGTTCATCATTACCATCATGTGGTAGAATACGTCGTTGATCTCACCGACCAGCTCGGTCTTGTCGCCGTTCTTGGCTGCAATGATGGTCTCGGCGCACTCCTCACCGACCTTCTTGAGAATCTTGTCAATGCCCTTCTCGAACAGATAGCAGGTGTATGAGCCTTCCTGCGGCTCGGCGCGGCGCTGCGCGATAACGGCTTCCATTTGCTCAAACGAATTCATAATACTGCTCTCCTTTTACTTTTCTTCCGGCTTCTCCCACAGCGTGGTGAAAAAGCAGGTGCGGTGTCCGGTGTGGCAGACCGGACCCTTGGGCGTGCCGACATAGATGAGCGTGTCATCGTCGCAGTCGGACAGAATCCTGCTGACAAAGATAAAATTGCCCGAGGTCTCGCCCTTGTTCCACAGCTTCTGGCGCGAGCGCGAGAAAAACCATGCCGTGCCGGTGTCCATCGTCAGCTGCAGGGCCTCCTCGTTCGCGTAGCCGAGCATCAGAACTTCGCCGTTTCGCTCATCCTGGCACACGACAGGAACCAGAGGTGCCTTTACAAAAAATTTGCTTAAATCCAAAATATTCACTTCCCTATTAGGATAATGATTCATGTTTACCGCAGGGGCGAACACACCCACCGCAGTGGGCGTCCAGCGAGCAACCGCCGTAGGCGGCTCTTAGCGAGTCGGATTGTTCGCCCAAGCATCCGTTTAACCATAGTGCGGGCGCACACTGTGCTCCCCTACGGGATAACGTATACCAATCGTTAGATACGGTATAACCTGTGCTTTATTTTCTAACCGGAATACCCTGCGCTTTCAGGTGCTCTTTAACCTCTCCGACTGTCAGTTCCCGATAATGAAACAGGCTGGCTGCCAGTGCGGCATCGCAGCCGGTTTTCTCGAACACCTCGGAGAAATGCTCGAGCGAGCCGCAGCCGCCGGACGCGATGACCGGAATGCCGACCACCTCCACGACCGCCTTGGTCAGCTTTAGGTCAAAGCCGGACTTGGTGCCGTCCTTGTCCATCGAGGTCAGCAGGATCTCACCCGCGCCGCGCTCGTAAACCTCTTTCGCCCACGCAACCGCGTCCTTGCCGGTCGGGGTGCGGCCGCCTGCAACGTAAACCTCAAACCCGGACGACATTTCGGCGTTCGCACGCGCGTCGATCGCAACCACAACGCACTGGCTGCCGTACTTCTCCGCAGCGGCGTTCACCAGATTGGGATTCTTGACCGCCGAGGAGTTGATGGAAATTTTATCTGCACCGGCGCGTAAAATCTCGCGGAAATCGTCCACGGTGCGGATGCCGCCGCCGACCGTGACCGGCACGAATACCTCACGGCAGGTGCGGCGCACAACGTCGGCAATGGTATCGCGGTTGTCGCTCGTGGCGGTGATATCGAGGAACACGATCTCGTCCGCGCCCTCCTGCGAGTAGAACTTCGCCAGCTCGACCGGGTCGCCCGCGTCGCGCAGTCCGACAAAGTTCACGCCCTTTACCACGCGCCCGTCCTTTACGTCCAGACAGGGGATGATGCGTTTTGCTAACAAGTTTTTCACTCCGTTCAAATCGAAGGTTCAATCGTAACCGTAGGGCGGTTACTTGGCCTGTTCGATGGCCTTTGCCAAATCGAGGGTGCCGGTATACACCGCCTTGCCTGCGATTGCACCATCAATGCCGAGCTTTTTCAGGCCGGCGATATCCTCGAGGGTGGACACGCCGCCGGACGCGATGATCTCACAGGAGACCGAGGCGCGCAGCGCCGCCAGCTGGTCAAAGTTCGGACCTGCGAGCATGCCGTCCTTGTCAATGTCGGTGAAGATGATGTGGCGCACGCCGATGGACTCCATGCGCTCCGCGAACGCGATGTAGTTCTCACCGCTGTCGCCCAGCCAGCCGTCCGTGCGGACGGTCTCGCTCTTGGCATCGATGCCGACAACGATCTTGTCGCCGTACTTCTTGACCGCCTCGGCTACGAATTCCGGGTCGCGGACAGCCGCCGAGCCGATGATAACGCGCGAAACACCCAGTGCAAGCACGGTCTCGACATCCTGCATGGAGCGAATGCCGCCGCCAAGCTCCACGGTCGCGCCGGTCTCGCGGATGACCTGCTCCACCACGCCGTAGTTCGCGTGCGAGCCGTCCTTCGCGGCGTCAAGGTCAACCATGTGTACAAGGTCTGCACCGGCATCGAGGAACCGCTGTGCGGTCTCGACCGGGTTTTCTGCTACTTTATGTGCAGTGCCGTAGTCGCCTTTCTGCAGACGCACGCACTGACCGTCTTTTAAATCAATCGCGGGGATAACTCTCATTTTTCCACCTCCGTCAGTTTTGCAAAGTTGCGAAGCATCGTAAGTCCCACTTCACCGCTCTTTTCCGGGTGAAACTGGCAGCCAAACAGGTTCTCCCTTGCCACCATGGCAGGCACACGCGTGCCGTAATCCGTCACAGCCGCAAGGTCGTTTTCGTCCGCCGGATGTGCCATGAAGCTGTGCACGAAATACACATAGCTGCCGTTTTCCAGACCCTCGGTCATGGCATTCGGGCGCAGAATGTCCAGCGCATTCCAGCCGATCTGCGGCAGCTTGAGCGCCGTTTCAATGCGCTCAATGCGTCCCGGCAGCAGACCCAGACCCTTGCACGGACGCACCTCGTCCGATTCCTCGAACAGCATCTGCATACCGAGGCAGATACCGAGGAACGGTTTTTCCTTTGCAGCCTTCAGCACCGCCTCCGTCAAACCGGAGTGCTCCAAAGCCGCCATCGCATCCGGAAACGCGCCGACACCGGGCAGGATAACGCCCGCCGCATTCTCGATCACGTCCGCCGAAGCCGCGATTTTATTTTCATAACCCAGGTAATCGAGCGTGTTGTGTACGCTCATCAGATTGCCTGCGCCATAATCTACGATTGCAATATAACTCATGTTGTACCTCTCGGAATCTGTTCCGCAGGGCGGGATGACCTCATCCTGCCGTAACGGTTGGCACCATGTTTATGAAATTTAGAGAACACCCTTCGCACTCAAAACGCCACCGCCGGTAACCGCAACAGCCTGCTTGAGCGCGCGTGCAAGCGCCTTGAACAGCGCCTCTGTAATATGGTGCGCGTTCTCGCCGTACTCGCACTTGAGGTGCAGCGTCAGTCCGGCGTGTACCGCCAGCGCACGCATGAACTCGACCGTCAGGCAGGTGTCGTACTGACCGCACATCGGCTGCGGCATGGGTGCGTCGAACACGAGGTACGGGCGGCCGGAGATATCCAGCGCGCAGAAGCCGAGCGCCTCATCCATCGGCACGAACGCCTGACCGAAGCGCGCGATTCCGGCCTTATCACCGACGCATTCTGCCAGTGCCTGACCGAGCGCGATGCCGCAGTCCTCGACCGAATGGTGACCGTCCACCTCCAGATCGCCCTTGCAGGTGAGCGTGAGACCGAAGCCGGAATGCACGGCAAAGCTGTTGAGCATATGGTCAAAAAAGCCGATGCCGGTGTCGATTTTGCGGTCGCCGCCCTCGAGCGTCAGCTTGAGCGAAATGTCGGTTTCCTTGGTCTTTCGTTTAATTTCAGCGGTTCTCATCGTTGTTTTCCTCCGCAAAGCGCACCGCGATGGAGTTTGCGTGCGCGTCCAGATGCTCGCTCTGCGCGAGCGCGATAATATCCTGTGCATAGCTTTCGAGCGCGTCCCGCGTGTACTCGATAACGCTGGTTTTCTTCAAAAACGTGTCGGTAGACAGCGGCGAGAAGAATCTTGCCGTGCCCGAGGTCGGCAGAACATGACACGGGCCTGCCATGTAGTCACCGAGCGGCTCCGGCGCGTACTGCCCGAGGAAGATTGCGCCTGCGTTGTGCAGGTACGGCAGCAGCTCACGCGGAGCGGCAGTTACAACCTCCAGATGCTCGGGTGCGACCACATCAGCCATCCTGCAGGCGTCCTTCAGGTCGTCAAACACGATGGCGCAGCCGTAATTCGCAACGCTCTCCTTGATGATGTCCCACCGCGGGAGGAGCTTCGCCTGCCGCTCCATCTCGCACGAGATCGCCTGCGCCTGCGCCATGGAATCGGTCAGCAGGACGGCGGAAGCCAGCTTGTCGTGCTCGGCCTGACTGAGCAGGTCGGCGGCAACGTAGGTCGGGTTGGCGGTGTGATCGGCAATGACCAGCACCTCGGACGGACCGGCGATCATGTCGATATCGACCGTGCCGAACGCCAGCTTCTTGGCTGCCGCAACAAAGGCGTTGCCCGGGCCAACGATCTTGTCCACCTGTGGGATAAAGCCCGCGCCGTAGGTCAGCGCAGCAATCGCCTGCGTGCCGCCAATGGCAATAACGGTATCTACACCGGCGATCTTCGCCGCCGCAAGCACTTCGTTCGACATATTTTCGGTCGGCGGCGTGACCATGATCAGCTCACCGACACCGGCAACCTTGGCCGGAATGGCGTTCATCAGCACGCTCGACGGGTACGCTGCCGTACCGCCCGGCACATAAATACCGACGCGAGAAAGCCCGCGCACGGTCTGACCGAGCGTTTCGCCCCCCGAGCGATTCCACTCCCACGTTTTGACGAGCATCTGCTCGTGGTAGTCGCGGATATTCGCCGCCGCCTTTTCCAGCGCCGCGATCAGCTTCGGGTCGCAGGCGTTGTACGCATCGTCAAGCACCTTCGGCTCGACAATGTACGGTGCCTTGCCGTCAAACCGCTCGGCGTACTCCACGACCGCATCCCAGCCGCGCTGCTGTACGTCCGCCATCACACCGCGGACAATCTGCTCAATATCGCCGCGCGCACCAGCCGCACGGGCCTTCATTTCGCGGATGACCTGCTGCTCTGCCTGTCCGTCCGCGAGGACTGTTTTCATAAACATTGTGGTATTCCCCTTTTGTGTCAACCGTTTTCGTCCACCGGCATTGGTATCAATATTCCGCAGGGCACCCCGCCCTATGGATATGATTTATGTGATATATGTATTGACTTACTTCTCCAAGCCGCTTTCCAGTTCTGCAATAACCTTCTGAATCGCCGCCTTCTTCATCTTGGCGCTGGCGAGATTGACGATAACTCTTGCCGAGATGGGCGCTACATTCTCAACGACCTCGAGGCCGTTCTCCTTGAGCGTCGTGCCGGTCTCCACGATATCCACAATGCCGTCCGCCAGCTCAAGCAGCGGCGCCAGCTCGACCGAGCCTTCGATCTTGATGGTCTCAACGTCCATATTCTTCTTATTGAAAAAGGCCTTGGTGACCGCCGGATACTTGGTAGCGATAACCGGGGTCTTATAGCCGCCGTAAACGTCCTTGCCCTTCTTGGTGGCGAGGGCGAAGCGGCATTTGCCGAAGCCGAGGTCTACCATTTCGTAGAAGCTGCCGCCCTTTTCCATGATGGTATCCTTGCCGACCACGCCCATGTCGCACACGCCGTGCTCAACGTAGGTAATTACGTCCGCGGCCTTGGAAAGCACGATCTCCACGCCGCTGTCCGGCAGGGTGAAGATGAGCTTGCGCGTTCCGGCCTCCAGCTCGGAGATATCGTAGCCTGCGGCCTTGAGCAGCGCGAGCGTTTTCTTCTCCAGACGGCCCTTGGTCAGTGCGATACGCACGGTATCCCGGCGGGTTGCGACCTCGGGACGGCTCGCGCCTGCAAGGCTCTCCGCGACGCTCTCCACGTCAATGCCGAAGCCGCCCGCGGGCATATCCTTGCCGAACTTGGCGCACAGCGCGTTGTAACGGCCGCCTGCGAGAATCGCCGCGCCCGCACCGCCGATATAGCCGCGGAACATGATGCCGGTGTAGTAATCCATCTCGTGGACAAGACCGAGGTCGATCATGATGCGGTCGCCGTAGCCTGCCTCATCCAGTGCCTGATACAGTCGGCGCAGATAAGCGGTCGCGCCGAGCACGCGCACGTTGCCGGTGAGCGACTCGACCTCGTCAAGCACCTCGATACCGCCGAACAGATTCGGCATAGCGCCGAGCGCCTTTGCGGCGGGCTTGCCCTTAAACGGCTCAAGTGCGTCACCGAGCGCGGCAAACGACTTGTTTTCGATCAGGCGGCGGATGCCCTCGGCGGACTGTGCATCCGCGCCAAGCTCATCCATCAGCGCCTTGTAGATCTCAGCGTGACCAAGCTCTACGCGGAAGTTGTCCGCGCCAGTCTTGCTGAGTGCGGCAAACGCAGCCGAGAGAATGTCCTTGTCGGCCTCCAGACCGTCCGCGCCGATAAATTCCGCGCCGACCTGCAGGAACTCGCCCTTGTGGCCGTGGTCGCCGGACACCGAACGGAACACCTTCTGGCTGTAATACAGGCGGACCGGCAGCGCCGCGTCATCCAGTCGGGTGGCTGCAATACGCGCGATCGGCGTGGTGTTATCCGGACGCGCCACGCAAATGCGGCCGGACTTGTCGATGATCTTCAGCATCTGATCCTGATCCAGCTCGGGGTTTGCCTGTGCAAATACATCAAAATACTCAACCGCCGGGGTGATGATCTCGCTGTAGCCGCGCTCCTCCAGCGCGTCGCGCACAGCATTTTCCGTCTGCCGCAGCGCACGGCACGAGGAAAATAACAGGTCCCGGGTACCCTCCGGGGTGGAAATACGAAAACGGTTCATTGCTCCGCCGCTCCTTTATCACTTTATCATGATGAAATCATACCATAGTTCCCTATATACTGTCAAGACCCTTTTTAGAGAGCGGAGCCTACACAGTGGGCAGCCTTTTCCGCTTCGAACTCCCGTTTTCGAGTGAAAAAGAAAGAGTGAAGAGCGGAGATGAAGCAGAGGCGGCTTTTTTCTCTCCGCCCTCCCGCTTCCTCCCATCTCTTCACTCTCAACTCCTCACTCTACTCTCTTTTTATAGTTTTCCACGATCGGCACCAGCTTTTCCAGAAAGCTCTCCTCGCCGAGGGTATTGAGCTTGAAGAACACAGCCTGACTGCCGCCCGAAGTGATGGCGGAGAGAAACAGGTCGCGGTCGTTGCCGACCAGAGTGACATTCATGCTGACGCGGTTGCCGCCCATGTAGCTGTAACGCTCGAACACGCGCACCGCGCAGCGGACCGTGCCGTTTGTCCAATCCGAGCCGTTCTCGTAGGACGCAGACATGCTGCCGTTCAGCACGCCGTCCGTTACAAGCTCCAGCAGCTCGTCAAAATTTCCCGTCAGATGCTTTTCGTACTTTGCCATAATCGTCACACCTTTCTAAAAGAGGGTCATCTGCGTTGTTTTCGGCATGGAGCCAAGCGCGCCGATCTGCTCGAGCAGCTCGACGACCGCCTTGGACGCCTTCGGGCACCGGACGATCAGCTCTTCCGCCGAGAGGAACTTACCGTTTTTTCTCTCCTCCACGATGCTGAGCGCGGCCTGCTCACCGATGCCCGGCATGGACGTAAACGGCGGAATCAGTCCGGTTTCCGTTACGAGAAAGCGCGTGGCGTCCGATTTATAAACATCCATCGGCTCAAACGTAAATCCGCGCCTGTAAAACTCGTGGCAGACCTCCAAAGTCGTCATCATGTCCTTTTCCGCCGCTGAAATCGTCTTATCGCGCTCCTTTCCGCGCAGTTCGGACATTTTATCCAGACAAACCTTATCGCCCTTGATCATGCAGGACGCATCAAAACCTTTTGCCCGGATGGAAAAGTACGCCGAATAGAACGCAAGCGGACGATGCACCTTGAACCACGCGATACGGAACGCCATCATGACATACGCGACCGCGTGCGCCTTCGGGAACATATACTTGATCTTCTTGCACGAGTCGATATACCACTCGGGCACATGCTGCTCGTTCATGGCGGCTTCCATTTCCTCGGTCAGTCCCTTGCCCTTTCGGACGGATTCCATCGTCTTGAACGACAGCTTGGGCTTGACGCCCTGCAGGATCAGGTAGTTCATGATATCGTCTCGGCAGCAGATACAGCCGGACAACGGAATGCCCTTGCGGACCAGCTCTGCGGCATTGCCGAGCCAAACGTCCGTGCCGTGCGACAGGCCGGAAATCGAAACCAGCTCCGCGAACGTAGATGGGTGCGTCTCCTTTACCATGCCGCGCACGAACTTGGTGCCGAACTCGGGCACGGCCACACAGCCGAGGTCACCGAGGATCGGGTCGGTATCCGGGTTTTCGCCCGTGTACTTGAGCGCCTTGCACGAGTGGAACAGGCTCATGGTCTCCGGGTCGTCGAGCGGAATCTCCTGCGCGTTCACGCCAGTGAGGTTCTCCAGATGCTTGATAATGGTCGGGTCATCGTGTCCCAGCTCGTCCAGCTTGAGCAGGTTCGCGTCAATGGAGTGATACTCGAAATGGGTGGTGATGATGTCGGAATCCGGGTCATCTGCCGGATGCTGAATCGGACAGACGTCGTAAATCTCAATCTCCTTGGGTACAACGACAACGCCGCCCGGGTGCTGACCCGAGGTGCGGCGTACGCCGGTGCAGCCTGCCGCAAGGCGGTTTTCCTCCGCGCGGGAGCACTCAACGCCGCGCTCCTCCATGTACTTTTTGACATAGCCGAACGCAGTTTTCTCGGCAACCGTGCCGATGGTGCCCGCTCGGAACACATGGTCGTGTCCGAAGATCTCGCCGGTGTACCAGTGGATGCGCGACTGATACTCGCCCGCAAAGTTCAGGTCGATATCCGGCACCTTGTCTCCCTCAAAGCCGAGGAAGGTCTCGAACGGAATGTTGAAGCCCTGTTTGGTGAGCGGCTTGCCGCATTTCGGGCAGATCTTATCGGGCAGATCGACACCGCAGGAGTAATCCTCGTGCCACTCGAGATATTTGTCATCCGGGCACAGATAGTGCGGGGCGAGCGAATTAACCTCGGTGATATCCGACATGAACGCCGCGAGCGACGAGCCGACCGAACCACGCGAGCCGACCAGATAGCCGTCCGCAAGGGACTTGGTAACCAGCTTCTGCGCGATGATGTACATAACCGCATAGCCGTTGCCGATGATGGAGCCAAGCTCACGGTCAAGCCGCGCCTGCACCGGCTCGGGCAGCGGATCGCCGTAGATACGCTTGGCCTTTTCATAGCACATGTTGCGCAGATCGTCCTCACAGCCGTCGATGTGCGGCGGGTAGTTTTCCCTCGGCACCGGACGAATCACGTCACACATGTCGGCGATCATGTTGGTGTTCTTCACGACCACCTCATACGCCCGGTCCTCCCCGAGATAGGAAAATTCCTTCAGCATTTCATCCGTGCTCTTAAAGTACAGCGGCGCCTGATTGTCCGCATCGGAGAAACCCTGACCCGCCATCAGAATGCGGCGGAACGCCTCGTCCTCGGGCTCAAGGAAGTGTACGTCACCGGTGGCGCAGCACGGTTTCCCCAATTCATCCGCCAGGCGGAGAATATCGCGGTTCCAGTCGCGCAGCTGCTCCTCGTCCTTCGCCATACCCTTTGCGATCATGAAGTTGTTGTTGCCGATCGGCTGAATCTCCAGATAGTCGTAAAACGACGCCAGCCGCTTGATCTCCTCCCACGGCTCGCCCTTGGTCAGCGCGCGGAACACCTCGCCCGCCTCACACGCCGAGCCGAAAATCAATCCCTCACGGTGACGAATGAGTTCGCTGCGCGGCATAATAGGACGCTTGTTGTAATATTCCAGAAAGCTCTTGGAAATCAGCTGATACAGGTTGCGCAGTCCCGCCTGGTTCTTCACCAGAATGATAAAGTGATAGCGCGGCAGGTTTTTCAGCTTGTTCTTGCGGTCGGTCGTTGCCGCCAGTACCGGATTGATATCCGCAGTCGTAACCGCGTGCATCTCCTCCCTGAGCCTTTTCAGCAGCTTGACGTAAATGCGGCCGAGCACGGCGGCATCCTCGCTCGCGCGGTGGTGCTCGAACGGGCCGACCTGCAGCTCCTTCGCCAGAATGTTCAGCTTGAATTTGTGCATGTGCGGCAGCATCAGACGGCTCATCTCGAGGGTATCAATGCTCGTAAACTCCCGCTCGATGCCCAGTCTCTGGCAGGCCGTCCGCAGGAAGCCCATATCGAAGCCTGCGTTGTGCGCCACAAGCGGGTACTGTCCCTCGCCTGCCCATTTGAGGAATTCCGGCACGGCTTTGTCGAGGTCGGGCGCGTCTGCTACCGTCTCGTCCGAAATGCCGGTCAGCTCGGTGATTTCCGGCGGAATCGGCTTGTGCGGGTTGACATAGGTCTGGAAGGAATCGCGAATCTCGCCCTCCACAACGCGCACAGCGGCAATCTCGGTGATTTCCTCGCTCGCCGGATTGAGTCCGGTGGTCTCAAGGTCGAACACGATGAACGTACCGTCAAGCGGCTCGGCGCTCCTGCCGCGCACGACCGAAATACTGTTCTCGTCGTTGATGTAGTACGCCTCGATGCCGTAGATGATCTTCATGTCACCGATGATGTCCTTCTGCTTGCCCTCCTGCGCGTGCAGCGCTTCGGGGAACGCCTGCGCCACACCGTGGTCGGTAATCGCCATCGCGCGGTGTCCCCACTTGGCGGCGCGGCACAGCAGAGATGCGGTGCTGCTCATGCCGTCCATCGCGCTCATGTTGGTGTGCAGGTGCAGCTCGACGCGCTTCATGCCCTCGTAGGTGTCCTTTCGCTCCGGCTTTTTCGCCTTGACGATGCCGGTCGGCTCGAGCACCATCTCCTTGGCAAAGGTGTCATACACCATCTTGCCCTGCACGGTGCAGTAGAGTCCCTTCTTGATTTTAGATGCCGTATCGCCCGCCTTGTCCGCCGCAAGGAACTTGGAAACGCGCACGGAATTGGTGCGGTCGGTTATGTCAAACGCAATCTTGACGTAATCCTTGCCGGTTTTCTTGCTGTGGATGTCCTTGTTGTCGGTGAAGAACACCTCGCCCTGAATCGTCACCATATCATAGGCGGCAATCGCCTCGTTGACCGAAATAATGGGGTCCTGAATCAGCTTGCCGAAAATGAGATCGTCCTCGCGCACCTTCTCGGCGCGCGGGCGCTGGTAGCCGGTATGCTGCTGTGGCGCCGGACGCGGCTTTTTCGGCTTGGGCGTTTCCGCTGCGGCTGCCGCTGCTTGCTCCACAGCCTTGTGCAGAATTTCCTCGCGGCTCTCCTCCTGCTCGGGTGCGGGTGCAAAATCCTGTGCGTCCGCGCGGACCGCGTGCACCGGACAGCTGCGGCCCAACTCCCGCTGAATACGCGCCTCCAGATGCCGCAGTGCGTTTGCGAAATGCTTTTCGCTCACCTCGTCCATCGGTATTTGGAGCGCACCGTCCGCAAATTCCCACTTGGTGTGGTCGAGCAGACCCTTGGCTGACGGCATGCGGTACGCCATGTCGTCATACAGCGACTTGATGTACGCGTTCGACAACTCACCCGGCATGTTGTAGCGCGGCTCGATCATCACGCGGTCAAGACCGTAGGTGTCCGCGATCTGCTTTTCCGCCTTGGCAATCACCTTGCGGCTGACAACCTCGTGCAGACCGAGTTCCACGACCATCACCGTGTTATTATCCCCAAATGCCAGAGAACGCACCTCGCCTGCGGCAAGGTGCTTCTCCTCATTTACACATTTGCAGTTTTGAAAAATATCAATCAGCTTTCCAGCCACGATTATTCTCCTTCATAATGTGCGATTTCGTCCATCAGTGCATCCACAAGCTGCTCCTGCGGCACCTTTTTGATGATCTCGCCGCGGCGGAAGATCAGGCCGACGCCGTCTCCGCCCGCAATGCCGAGATCGGCTTCACGCGCTTCGCCCGGACCGTTTACCACGCAGCCCATAACAGCTACCTTCATCTTCTTGCCGCGAATGCTCTGGCAGCGCTGCTCGACCTCTTTGGCAATGTCGATGAGGTTGATGCGCGTGCGGCCGCAGGTCGGGCAGGAAACCACGTTGATGCCCTCTTCCGCTCTGCCGACAGCCTTGAGAATCGCCTTTGCCGCGTAGACCTCCTTGACCGGATCATCGGTCAGGCTCACGCGGATGGTGTCGCCTACGCCGAGCGCCAGCAGGCCGCCGATGCCGGCAGCCGACTTGATCGTGCCCATGTACTCGGTGCCCGCCTCGGTAACGCCGAGATGGAGCGGATAGTCGGTCTTTTCGCTCGCCAGCAGGTAGGCCTGCATGGTGTTCGGCACCGAGGATGACTTGATTGAAATGCAGATGTCGTCAAAATCACAGTCGTTGAGCAGACCGACATGGTACAGCGCACTTTCCACCATGGCCTCGGGTGTCGGCCCGCCGAATTTCTCGAGGATGTGCTTCTCCACCGAGCCGGAGTTTACGCCGATGCGGATTGGCAGATGGCGTTCCTTTGCCGCCTTCACGACTGCCTGTACGCGGTCCGCGCCGCCGATGTTGCCCGGATTCAGGCGAATCTTGTCCACGCCGGACTCGATCGCCGCCAGCGCGAGACGGTAGTCAAAGTGGATGTCCGCCACCACCGGCAGCGGCGAGTTCGCGCAGATTTCGCGCAGCGCCTCCGCCGCCTGCATATCCGGCACGGCACAGCGAACAATGTCGCAGCCCGCGTCCGCCAGTGCGCGAATCTGCGCCAGAGTAGCCTTCGCGTCGCGCGTATCCGTGTTGGTCATGGACTGCACCGCAATGGGAGCGCCGCCGCCAACCAATACGTCCCTTATCTTGATTTGCTTTGTTATTTTCATAGCTCTAACCTCTCACAAATGGAAAATGGAGAATGAAGAATTGTGGTATCGCGCTTTGCGCGATGATTGCATAACGGCGCTATGCGCCGCACATTCATTTCCCATTTTCCATTCTCAATTCTCAATTACTGCGCATAAAAATGCGCAGTACGTCCTGCCCGGTCACATACACCATCAGCATAAGCAGCAGCATGAGTCCTGCCGCGTGCACATAGCCCTCGTACTTGGGCGGCACAGGCTTGCGGCGAATGCCCTCGATGATGAGAAACACGAGCCGACCGCCGTCCAGTGCGGGCAGCGGCAGCAGGTTCATCACGCCGAGGTTGATCGAGATAAATGCCACAAGCTGGAAGAACGAGATCATGCTGTACTTGGCGGTATCCGCCATGACCTCGGCCACGCCGACCGGACCGGAAAGCTGATCCACGCCGACCTGCCCGCTGACGAGCATGCCCACGCTCGACCAGACGAGCCGCGCGTAGTTGACGGCGGTGCGCACGCTCATGCTGAGGTGCATGCCAAGGCTGTCGGGCAGCTCCGCAAAGGTGATGCCAATGCGCTTGTTGCCGTTCGCATCGATGACTGTCGCCTCCAGCTTGACGGACGGCAGCGTTACCTTTTCACCCTCTCGACGCACGGTAACCTTATGCGTGGTGGACGCAGTACGGCTGAGCGCGGTCTCAAAATCGCTGCGCACGAGGATGTGGTAGCCGTCGATTTTCAGAATCTCGTCGCCTGCCTCCAGACCGCCGTCTGCGGCGGCGGTGCTCGCCGGATTGACCTCGCTGATGGTGGAGACGATATAGCCGCCGTTCGGTCCGTTCGGACGCATGACCGCCAGCACGATAAGGAATCCCACGAGGAAATTCATCAGCGCGCCCGCGCACACGATGAGCATGCGGCGCGGCAGCTTCGCCTTGCCGAAGGCGTGCTCGTTTTCACTTTCACCGTCCTCGCCTTCCATGACGCACGCGCCGCCGAACGGCAGCAGCTTCAGGCAGTACAGCGTGCCTTTATGCTCGTGCTTGAGGAGGGTCGGACCCATGCCGATCCAGAATTCGTTGACCTGCACACCGCCGCGTTTTGCGGTGATGAAATGTCCGAACTCATGCACGATGACCAGCACGCCGAAGGCGAGGATTGCCAGAATGATTTGCAGCAAAGCGTAGCTCCTTTCGGTCAGCCGAGCACGATCTCGCGCGCGGCTTTGTCCGCCGCCAGAACGTCGTCCAGCGTGATGTCCTTCTTGTACGGAATGGTATCGAGTGCGTATGCAACGCGCTCTGCGATGTCGGTAAAACCGATCTTACCGTTCAAAAACAGACCGACTGCGGCCTCATTTGCACCGTTGAGCACAGCGCCGCGGTCGCCCTTGAGGGAGGCGGCGTGCTTTGCCAGATTCAGCGCTGGAAACGCCTCATAGTCGGGTGCATAGAACGTCAGCTTTGCGACCTCCGCGAGCGACATGCGCGGTACCTTGCACGGCACACGCTGCGGCCATGTCAGCGCCAGCTGAATCGGCAGGCGCATATCCGGCAGGCCAAGCTGCGCGATTACCGCTCCGTCCGCAAACTCCACCGCCGAGTGCACGATGCTCTCGCGGTGGACAACAATTTCGATGTCCTCCGGCGGCAGGTCATACAGCCACATGGCTTCGATCAGCTCCAGACCCTTGTTCATCATGGTCGCAGAGTCGATCGTGATCTTTGCACCCATGCTCCAGTTCGGGTGTGCAAGCGCCTGCTCGCGCGTCATGCCGCGCATTTCCTCGATTTTTTTGCCGAAGAACGGACCGCCGGAGGCTGTCAGCAGGATTTTATCGATCGGGTTGCCGTTTGCCGCCTGCACGCACTGGAAGATCGCCGAATGCTCGGAATCCACCGGCAGGATGCGCACGCCGTACTGCTTTGCAGCGCTCATCACCAGACCACCCGCACACACGAGCGTCTCCTTGTTCGCCAGCGCGATATCCTTGCCCGCCTTGATGGCCGCCATCGTCGGCAGCAGGCCGACCATGCCGACAACCGCCGTCACCACGATGTCCGCGCCGCTTTCGGCGGCACAGGCGATCAGACCGTCCATACCGGTCAGAACCTCAATATCCGTGTCCGCCAGCTTGATTTTCAGCGCCTTTGCTGCGTTTTCATCCATCGCGCAGACCATTTTCGGATGCAGGGCACGCGCCTGCTCCTCCAATAAGTTTATGCGCCGGTTGGTCGTCAATGCGACGACTTCGGCGTCGATCGAAGGCAGAATATCGACCGTTTGCGTGCCGATCGAACCCGTTGAACCTAAAATCGCAATCTTCTTCATTATTTTTCTCCTGTTAAACGATTTGGGATAATGGATAATTGAAAATGGAAAATTGAAAATTATAGTGCCGCCCAAAGGGCGAATTTAATCATCGCGCAAAGCGCGATACCACAATTCTCCATTCTCCATTCTCAATTTTCAATTACCAAATGACTCTAAAGAGCAATTCCGCGAACGGCGCCACGAACAGCACACTGTCGAAGCGATCCAGCACTCCTCCGTGGCCCGGGAAAATATGTCCGTAATCCTTAATGCCGGTCTGGCGCTTGATGACCGAGAACGACAGATCACCGATCTCGCCAAGCACCGCGCCGACTGCACCGAGCACGACCGCCGACCAGAGCGGCATTTCAAGGTCAAGCGTCCGGTTCATAATCACAGCCGCGATCAGCACGAGGACAGCACCGCCGACCACGCCGCCGACGGCACCCTCTACCGTCTTTTTCGGGCTGACGACCGGCGCCAGCTTATGCTTGCCGAACAGCATGCCCGAGAACAGAGCGCAGGTGTCCGCGCCCCAGGCAGCAAGCAGCGGCAGCAGCACGATGAACGCACCGTGGTGGTAGTGCATCTGGAAAATACGCAGCAGACTGAGCAGCAGGTACGGCACGAGCAGCGCACCGAAAAATGCCCACGAAACCTGCGAAGCCTTCATGACGTCGTGATATTTCAGCTCAATCGCAAACGAACCGAACAGCAGCACCAGCACCAGTCCCTGCATCACGCTCTCGAGCCGCAGCGGCAGGATGCTGAAATGACCGACAGCCAGTCCCAGCGAGACGGCCATTGCGAGCAGCAGTTCCAAGTGGTTGCGCACCAGTTTTGTCGAGCCGAGCACCTCATAGGTGGCGAACACGCACAGCGCCGCCACGACAAGCTCCAGCACGATCGGCGGGAACACATACAGCGCCAGCAGCACAAAGGCAAAGCCGAACACGCCAAACAATACTCTTGCTTTCATACGTTTATCACCCTAATTGGATATTATACGCCGCCGAAACGACGGTTTCTGTTGTTAAAATTGTCGATTGCCGCATCCAGATCGGTGGTTTTGAAGTCCGGCCACAGCACATCGGTGAAGTAGTACTCCGAGTAGGCGGACTGCCACAGCAGGAAGTTGGACGTGCGGATCTCGCCCGAAGGACGGATGATGAGGTCGGGATCGGGCATATGCGCGGTGTACAGATTGGCGGTGATGGTATCCTCGGTGATATCCTCAGGTGCCAGCTCGCCGTTCTTCACCTGCTCCGCGATGGCACGGACGGCGTTTTTGATCTCGTCACGGCCGCCGTAATTGATACACAGCGAAGCTGTTGCCGCGTCCGGACCAAGCCGATCGGCAATCTCGTCCACCTCCGCGATCTGCGCGCGGATATCCTCCGGCAGAACGGTCAGGTCGCCCAGCACGCGCACGGCTACGCCGCGCTCGAACATGGTTTCCGCCGCTTCCTTCAGATAGGAGCGGAACAGGTTCATCAGCGCATCGACTTCATCCTGCGGACGCTTCCAGTTTTCGGTAGAGAATGCATAGACCGTGAAATACTGCACGCCAATGTCCTTGCAGTAGGTGGCGATGGTGCGGAACGTCTCCGCGCCGACCTTGTGACCGGCCTTGCGCGGCAGACCGCGTTTCTTGGCCCAGCGGCCGTTGCCGTCCATGATTACCGCAATATGACGCGGCACCGGACGGTTTTCGGGCGCGTTATCCTTCTTTTTTCGTGTGAACAGACCCAACCTGTTTCCTCCCTGTTTGTCCCTCTTGCGGCAGGTTTTCCTGCCAATTTCATGCAAAAGGGCGACGAATCCGCCGCCCCCAATGTCGCTTCGCTCCTCGACCGAAAACACGTTTTCGGTCGATCGGAACGTACCGAGCATACGCTCGGATACGTCCTGCGAGCACATCTGCGCGCCGCTTTGCGGCACACAGCTATGCTCCCTTGTGTAAAAAGCGAGATACATGCTCCCGCTTTTTACGGATTTTCTGCGAAAATCCAATTTTATGCCGCTGCAGGCAGCGGACTTCCCCCTGAATTAAACTTCTGCGAGTTCTTTAGACTTTTTCGCTACCATTGCATCAACTTCCTTGACGTACTTGTCAGTCAGCTTCTGCATCTTGTCCTCGCCGTCGTGCAGCTCGTCCTCGGTGATCTCGCTTTTCTTCTGCGCTGCCTTGAACTTATCCAGTGCATCGCGGCGGATGTTGCGGAGCGCAACCTTTGCCTCCTCACCGGTCTTGGAAACGCCCTTGATGAGCTCCTTGCGGCGCTCCTCAGTCAGCGGCGGGAAGTTCAGACGGATCTGCTTGCCGTCGTTCTGCGGGTTGATGCCGAGGTCGGAGACCTGAATCGCCTTCTCGATGGCCTTGAGCACCGAGCCGTCCCACGGCTGGATGGCCAGCGTGCGCGGGTCGGGAGTAGAGATTGCCGCAACCTGATTCAGCGGGGTCGGTGCACCGTAATACTCAACGGTGATCTTATCGAGAACCGCCGGGTTTGCGCGGCCTGCGCGGACTGCTGCCAGCTCCTTGGAGAGCACGTCCAGCGTTTTCTGCATTTTTGCCTCGTGGGACTTGATCTGTTCCTTCATTATTTTACCTCCTCAACGATCGTGCCGATCTTTTCGCCGTTAACAGCGCGGTGAATATTTTCGGGGTCGGAAAGCGCGAATACCAGAATCGGGATATGGTTATCCATGGACAGCGAGGTTGCCGTGGAATCCATAACGCCGAGGCCCTGATTGAGCACATCCATGTAGCTCAGGTGGTCGTACTTCTTGGCATCCGGGTTGACCGCCGGGTCGGAATCGTACACGCCGTCTACGTTCTTTGCCAGCAGGATAACATCCGCGCCGATCTCTGCCGCACGCAGAACCGCTGCGGTGTCGGTCGAGAAGAACGGGCAGCCGGTGCCGCAGCCGAAGATAACGACACGGCCCTTTTCGAGGTGACGGGTCGCGCGGGAACGGATGTACGGCTCAGCGATCTTGTTCATCTCGATAGCGGTCTGTACACGAACGTCCACGCCGCGCTGCTCAAGCGCATCCTGCAGAGCCAGTGCGTTGATGGTGGTTGCCAGCATGCCCATGTGGTCCGCGCGGGTGCGCTCCATCTTGCCGCCGCCGTCCTTTACGCCGCGCCAGAAGTTGCCGCCGCCGACAACAATGCCGATCTCGCAGCCCTCTTCGTTGCATTTTTTGATCACATCGCATACCGGACCGATGACATCAAAGTTCAGGCCGAAATGCTTATCGCCCGCAAGGGCTTCGCCGCTGATCTTGATCAGTACGCGCTTATATTTCTGTGCTTCCATGCTCCACACTCCTTATTCTATTCCTGTTTACTATTCTACCCTATTTCCGGAGAATTTGCAACGATTTATATAGTGTTATATAGCGGCAATTTCTATTGATAACAGGCAGATTGTAAATCAGTAATCAGGAATCAGAAGTTAGGAATGAACGCGGCTTTCCGGCGGATACGATGATGGTAAACTCTCGGCAGGCGTATACCTGCAGTGGAACACATCGCGCTCCCTCGCAATGCCGTATTAAGACAAAAACCGAGGGCAAATGCCCTCGGTTTCGTGTTTTATCGCGCGATATGCGAAGAATTACTTCTTCAGAACAACCTCGCCGCCCAGACCGGTGTGTGCAGTGATGTACTCACGGCCCATCTTAGCGTACTCGAACGGATTAGCCTTAGCCGGATCCTGCTCTGCCTCTACCATGATCCAGCCGGTGTAGCCAGCCTTGTCAAGCAGATCGAATACAGCGTCGAACTCTACGCAGCCGTCCGGATCGCCCGGTACGGTGAAAGCGCCTGCGCGAACTGCATCCAGGAAAGACCAGTGCTCAGCGCGAGCCTTCTCAACCAGCGGCATGCGCATGTTCTTCAGATGAACGTGACCAACACGGTCAGCGAACTTCTCGAGCATCTTTACCGGATCCTCGCCAGCGAAGGTGAAGTGACCGGTATCGAAGCACAGGAATACATACTTCGGGTCGGTGTTCTCCATCAGGCGGGTAGTCTCCTCAACGGTCTGGCATACGGTGCCCATGTGATGATGGAAGCAGGTGCGGATGCCGTACTTCTCCATGGACAGCTTGCCCAGCTTGTTCAGGCCGGTGGTGAAGCGATCCCACTCCTCGTCGGTCAGAACGCGCTTCTTGTCGTCCAGAACCGGCGTATCGAGCTGACCCTGAATAGAACCGGACTGCTCGGATACGTTGATAGCGGTAGCGCCAACGTAGGACAGGTAATCCAGCTCCTTGATGAACTCAGCCTCTACCTCTTCGTACGGCTTGTCAACCAGGAAAGAGGAGAACCACTTGGAAGCGATGGTCAGGTTGCGGGCGTCCAGCATGTGCTTGAGGACGGTCTTGTCCTCCGGATACTTGTGGCCTACTTCGCAGCCGTCGAAACCAGCGAGCTTCATCTCAGAGATGCACTGCTGGAAGGTGTTCTCGTCGCCGAGATCCCACATATCATCATTGGACCAGCCGATCGGGCAGATACCCAGTCTTACTTTCTTCGGATCTAACATAGTTATTCCCTCCATAATCTTCTCTCTGCGTCTGCGCAGAACAAACGCATTTTTGTTATTCTTATTGTACCCTTATGCACTGTAAATGTCAAACGCATTTTTTCACAAAGCCGAGTTGTGCAATCCGCTGTTTTTGTCATTCCGCGAACTTGTGCGTGTGCGTGCACGCACTTTTGCGCAAAAACCGCGCGAGATTGTTCTCGCGCGGTTGATTTTGTCTTATCTGTAACTTTTCGTCTGCTGCGCTCAGATACGGGCCACACCGGAATCGCGGGCAGCCTGTGCAACGGCATCGGCTACCGAACGGATGACCTTCTTGTCGAACGCCATCGGCATGATATACTCCGCGTTCAGCTCCTCATCGGAAACGCAGGCCGCGATCGCCTTAGCCGCTGCCAGCTTCATCTCCTCGTTGATGTCGCTTGCGCGAACATCGAGTGCGCCGCGGAAAATGCCCGGGAACGCAAGCACGTTGTTAATCTGGTTCGGGTAGTCCGAACGGCCAGTGCCGACAACGGCAGCGCCGCCCTTCTTGGCGTCCTCCGGCCAGATTTCGGGCACCGGATTTGCCATAGCGAATACCATCGGGTCCTTGGCCATGGTGGAAACCATCTCGGCAGTGAGCACCTGCGGAGCAGACATGCCGAAGAATACGTCCGCACCCTTGACAGCATCGGCCAGCGTGCCGGTCATGTGCTCGCGGTTGGTGACCTTGGCCATCTCCTGCTGTGCCGGATTCAGGCGCTCGTCCCCCTCGCAGACGATGCCGAAGCGCTCGACCATCGTAATGTGCTTGACGCCGAGGAACATCAGGAACTTGGTAACGGCGATAGCAGCCGCGCCGCAGCCGTTGACAACCATCTTGATCTCATCCACCTTGCGGCCGGTCAGGCGGCAGGCGTTGAGCAGAGCCGCACCGCAGCAGACAGCCGTGCCGTGCTGGTCATCGTGGAATACCGGAATGTCGCAGACCTCCTTGAGTCGGCGCTCGATCTCAAAGCAGCGCGGAGCCGCGATATCCTCGAGGTTAATGCCGCCGAACGAGCCGGAGATCAGCTGAATGGTGCGTACGATCTCGTCCACATCCTTGGAAGCCACACAGAGTGGGAACGCGTCCACGTCAGCGAACGCCTTGAACAACGCGCACTTGCCCTCCATAACCGGCATGCCGGCAATCGGACCGATATCGCCCAGACCGAGCACCGCAGTGCCGTCCGTGATGACCGCAACCAGATTGTGGCGGCGCGTATAGGTGTAGCTGAGAGACGGATCGTCCTTGATCTTGAGGCACGGCTCGGCAACACCCGGCGTGTACGCGATCGACAGATCGTCCTTGCTGTTTACCTCACAGCGGGCTACGACCTCAATCTTGCCGCCCCATTTTTCATGTGCCTGCAGTGCGCGTTCCTTAACGTCCATGTTCTGTTCCTCCGTTATTGTTCTTGTTCCGTTCGACGGAAAAAGTTTTCTATCTTACCTTATTATACAGAGTAGAAATGCGTTCGTAAAGAGGTAGTTTGTACAAAGAGCGGGAAGTAATCGAGAATGGAGGATGAAGGACGGAGAATGAACGTGATGATTTATCGTGTTTCCCTGTTTTTCATATTATCATAAAGGTACACCGCAGGGTGCGACAAGGTGAATTGCCCAAAGTGCAAAAGAAGGTGCCCTGGGGTACGATCTCGGCGCACCGCATCTAACGATTAGTACATGTTACCCCCGTAGAGGAGCACATTGTGCTCCCACACAACGTAAAATCAAACGGTTCTCAGGCGAACAATGTTCGCCCCTACGGTTAGGTCTGTGCAGACGGGTTACAGACGGTGCGCCGAGTCGTCGCACCCTACGATTTAGATTTTATTTGTAATGTAACAACATGAAGAAGGTTAAACTTCTCATGCTCTTCACTCTTCACTCTACTTGCAGCATTGTTTCGCCACCAGCTTCGGCAAGAGGAACATGGCCGCGCAGCCGGAGAACACCGCCGACACGACATCGGACAGCGGCTCGGAAAACATAACGGCCGTTGCCCCGAAGATCGGCGGCAGGACGAACACGCTGACAAGGAAAATGCCCTTGCGGATCATGGAAAACGTCAGTCCCCATTTGACAAGGCCCATGCCGGTCATGCCGTCCACGAACGGGTACTGGATGGTCAGTCCGAGCACGCCGAGCGAGTAGGTGCGGATCATATACGCCGCCATATCAATATACACCGGGTCTTTGGTGAAGATTTTGACAAAAGCGCCCGAGACCGTCTGCGCGAGCAGGAACATGATGCCGCAGAACACGAGGCACAGCAGCACAATGCACCGAAACGCCTTCATGACGCGTTTTTCGTCGCACGCGCCGTAGTTATAGCCGAGAATGGACTGCGTACCCGCCGTAATTCCGCCGAGCGGCATGGTGATGACGAGCATGAAGCTCTGCATGATGGCGGCACACGCGATGAGCATATCGCTGTCTGCGCCGCCGTATTTTCGCAGCATAACGTTGATAGAGATGAGCAGCACGTTATCAAGCGCGATGATAAGCGCAGGCGAAAGACCGACCTGCACGATACGGCGCATCCAGCCGAAATTGACCGGCTGACGGGTAATACGGACGGCGGCTCTGTCACTCATCAGAAAACGCAGGATATACACCGTCGAGCACGCCTGCGACAGTACGGTCGCAAGAGCGGCTCCGCGCACGCCCATATGCAGCGCAAAAATGAACACCGGGTCAAGTGCGATATTTACGGCCGCTCCGAGCATAACAGATCGCATTGCGGTACCGGAAAATCCCTGACTCATTGTAATTTGATTGAGTCCGTAGCTCAGCAATGCGAACACAGTGCCGGAAACGTAGGTCGTAAAATACGCCTGCGCGTAATCCCACAGGACCTCGCTACACCCGAAAGCGAACAGAATCTGCCGCTTGAAAATGAGCAGCGGCACGGTCGCCAGCACGCTCAGCGCCAGCAAAAGGTAGAAGCTGTTCGTGATGATCTGACGGGCGCCGTCCATGTCGCGCCGCCCCATGCGGATGCTCATCAGCGGCCCACCACCAAAGCCGATGAGCGCACCGATGGCGGTAATCATGGTCACCACAGGCGCGCACACGCCGACACCGGCCAGTGCCGCATCGCCCGCGCCTGCAATGTGGCCGACGTACATGCGATCGACCACGCTGTATAGAATATTGACAAACTGTGCCAGCATCGCCGGTATCGCAAGCTGCAGAACCAGCTTGCCGACCGGTGCTGTGCCCAGTGGGCTGTCTGTTTGGGACATGGTTCTCTCCCCTTTCTGCTCCCTCTATTATAGTGAAATTCGCGGTTGGCGTAAAGAGAAAAATGCCCTGACGAGAGGTCAGGGCATTCATTTTATAGATTATCGTTCTTTACAAATTTTACGGTATATGCCTCCGCATAGCTGCTGTATTTGACCGCCGAACTGTTTTCCGGGTCAGCGAACGCGTCAATCGCCACCAGAATCTGTGTTCCGTCTGTACGGAATGTGCGTACAAGCAGTGGAATCTCCACATCGACCGCTAGATCGTCAATCTTTTCCTCCTGCATGGCCACTGCCGAGGTCAGCCACTCCGTCGGCAGACCGCTCAGCTTGGACGAGTCCGCATTCTGTATAGAGCCTCCGAAGTCATCCGACTGTACCACAATGATATATTCCGAATTGACAGCATCGCTTTCCGGCTCGAACCGAATCGTTCCGCTGCTTTCCCCGATTTCCCCCGAATTAACCGTGAAAAGGCCGTAATCATCCTTGTTCCACGCGCTGCCATCCCATTCATAACGCTGGATTTCAATTCCGTTGGCATCCGCATGATTGCCGGAAAATTCATACTTCACAGACTTGTCAATCTGTGATCCATTCGTTTTCTGCTCCACCGGCGTGATGGAAATCGTATTATCCGCCGGCTGTGTCTTTGCCTGTCCGCACCCGCTCAAAACCCCAACAAGAGCCAGTGCCAGTCCTGCTATGTACCGTTTTTTCATACGGAACACCTCCTTTTATTATTGTGTTTTCAGTGTAGCAAATTCGGGAAGTGCTGTCTATTTCCAGTCTGTGCAAAATAAAAGACTGTATCTGTGCAAAGTAACGACAAAAAGCGCTTCAGCAATGCTGAAGCGCTTTCACCATTTTTTAATCTAAATTGTCCACCATACGCACTGCAATCGCCAGCGCCTGCTCACGAGTTGCATTTGCATAACCTCGTGCCTGTTCTACCGATGTTGTATTATTAGGTGCAAATTTATTGCCACCTACACCCGTAATAATATTATTCGCCGCCATAAAATACACGCTATTCTTAGCCCACGAAGAAATATTGGCATCATCTGCGAATTTTGCAGGCTGTGTAAACGTCAACGGGAAGTTGCTATCTGTATCAATACTCCACTTCGGCATAGTTGCACGCTTAAATACACGCGTCAACATAGTGGCCGCCTGTTCACGCGTCAACAAAGTATTGGGCGAGAAAGTCGTAGCAGAAGTACCTGTAGTAATACCCAAATTATATGCCTTACGCATTTCGCTATCATCACAATCCGTAAACGGATTAGTAATCGCCAGAAGTGCTTTCGTGCCTGTCAGTTTCTCGTAAGTTTTTACCGAAACCGCCGCAAATTCAAGACGAGTAATAGATTTTGTCATATCCTGATTTTCCAGCATATCCGGAATCAGTTCATAATCCTCCGCCTTATCAACTTCATCCTTCGCCCAATCACTGGTAATCGGCTTAACATTCAGTCCTGCTACCGCATCAATGTCAGCGCCAGGCCAATCACTATTAGGATACTCCCTTAAATCCGTCAAGCGTACATAACGAAAACGGCTCCCTTCCGGAACTTTTCCATTCAGATCAACCCCCGCAGTCTTTCCTTTTGCTGTACCCGCAACATACCAAGTTTTCAAATCCTTGCTGACTTCTACTTGCGTACTTTCAACATCTGGGCCGACTTCAAATACATAAATATCGTCTCCCGGACCATCGACAATATCAACATTGTACTCCAACACAATTACGCCGCCAGCACCCAAATTCAAGTCGCCTTGAGACTCTGTTAATTCCTTTCCATTCCAATCCGATGGACCCAAAATGCGTTTTGTATCGTGAAACTCAGTGAATATCGTCCACGGATTACCATGTTCAAATGATACCACGCGTGTGGCCCAACCATTTTCCGGCACCGTAAATTTCTGACCGTTGCGGTCGGTAAATGTCTGACCACCTGCTGCTAATGCTGTTGGTACACTTCCTAATAACATAGCTGCCGCAAGTCCAACAGAAACCAGTCTTTTTTTCATCTTTATCACTCCTAATTCGCGCATTACGCATTTACTATTTTCACTATACCAGAATCTTCCCAATCATGCAAGAAAAAAACATTAAAAAAAGCGTTCCGACATACGTCGGAACGCTTTTCGATGCAATTTTACTTCGCGTATCTGCGGGAAAACTTAGCCGTTCTTGCGAGCGATAGCCTTCTTAGCAGCCTCTACGATGTGAGCAGCGGTCAGACCGTACTCCTCGCGCAGGAAGGACTCAGCGCCTACCTGACCGAAGCGATCCTCAACGCCTACCATCTCCATCGGAACCGGGTTGTTCTTGATAACAACGTTAGCAACAGCAGAACCCAGACCAACCTTTACCTGATGGTTCTCAGCAGTTACGATAGCGCCGCACTCAGCAGCAGAATCGAGGATGAGCTGCTCGTCGAGCGGCTTCCAGGTGAACATATCGATAACCTTGGCAGAGATGCCCTCAGCAGCCAGCTGCTCCTGAGCCTTCAGTGCCTCGTCTACCATGATGCCGGAAGCGATGATAGCTACGTCCTTGCCTTCCTTCAGGGTAACGCCCTTGCCGATCTCGAAGTCAGAGCCATCGCCGTAAACGGTGGTGAAGCCCTTACGGATCATACGCATGTAGGAGAACTTGCCGGATGCTGCCAGCTTCTTGGTCAGGCAGTTGATCTGAGCGAAGTCAACCGGGTCGATAACAACTGCTTCCGGTACGGACATGTACAGAGCGCAGTCCTCGAACGGCATGTGGGTACCGCCGTTGTATGCAGCACATACGCCGGGGTCGGAACCGATAACGTGTACCGGCAGCTTAGCATAAGCTGCGGACATGAATGCCTGGTCAAATGCACGGCGGGAAGCGAAGCAGCCGAAGGAGTGCATGAATACGGTGCGGCCGGTAGCAGCCAGACCTGCAGCAACGCCCATAGCGTTAGCCTCTGCGATACCTGCGTTTACGGTCTGCTCCGGGAAAGCCTTAGCCAGCTTGCCGGTATTGATGCAGTTCTCGAGGTCGCAGTCAACATGCATAACCTTGCTGTCCTTCTCCATCAGGTCCAGCATAGCGGTAACGTAACCGTCACGGTTGTTACGAGAATCCTTCTCGTGCTTGCCAATCAAAGTAAAGCTCATGTTCAATACCCTCCCTTACTGTGCCTTGATCTCAGCGAGCTTCTTCTCAGCAGCAGCAATGGCTTCATCCCACTGCTCCTTAGTCGGCTGAGAGGAGTGCGCGCCAGTGCCTTCAGCAAAGGTGGCGCCCAGGCCCTTAACGGTGTTCAGGACGATGCAAGTCGGTACGCCCTTGGTGTCGTAAGCGAGCTGAACAGCGTCGTAGATCTGCTCTACGTCATTGCCGTCCTGCAGCTCGATAACGTTCCAGCCAAATGCGTTAAACTTAGCACCGATGCCCTTGCCGTGGCTCATAACCTTGTCAACAGCACCGTCGAGCTGGTACTTGTTGTCGTCTACGAAGCAAACGAGGTTGTCCAGCTTGTAGTGAGCTGCGAACTGAGCAGCCTCCCAAACCTGGCCCTCATCGCACTCGCCATCGCCAACGAATACGAATACGTGGCTGTCGCGGCCGTCGAGCTTGTTGCCCAGAGCAGCACCGGTAGCGGTGGACATGCCCTGACCGAGAGAACCGGTCGTCAGGTCAACACCGGGGGTCTTGGTACGGTCGGTATGGGACGGGAAATTGGTGTGCGGCTGATTGAGGGTATAAGCGTCCTCAACCGGGTAGAAACCCTTCAGACCGAGGGTAGCGTACATAGCCGGACCAGCGTGGCCCTTGGACAGTACGCACCAGTCACGATCTTCCCAATGCGGGTTCTTCGGATCAACCTTCATTACTTCGCCGTACAGAACTGCCAGCGCATCAATAACGGACATTGCACCCGGAACGTGGCCGAAGCCAAGCGAACCGACGGTCTTCAGGGTCTCCACACGGATTTCCTGAGCAAATACACGAAGCTCCTGCATCTTTTCTGCTTTCTGCATTGCATACACCTGCCTAATTCAAAATATAATTTTCTCTCCGCGGAACAGGTTCCAGCGTACAGCGGCCCAATGCCACTGTTTTACGAATACAAGTGTATCACCAAACCGCCGAAATTTCAACCGAAATTCCTGCATTTGTTCGCAAAATTCCAATTTCATTCAAACGCCTTATAAAAAATATCCAATTTATTTCGAGTAAAATTAGGTAATTTGTTGGTTATCTGCTGGTTATATGTATTTATTTTGTTGGTAAACCTCTTGCAAACGGTGAAAAATATATTTTCAAAAGGGGTATCCCACCCTGTTTCCGCCGTTTATCTGCGTATCTCTTCCCCCGAAGACGGGTTGCCGCTCCTCTCCCCGCTCACTGCCAGAAATAATTTTCGAGAGGCGGTTTTACGGATTTCGCTTACTTTTCATCGTCCTTCGCCGAGGGTTTTCATGTATTTTCGACCTTTTTCGCCAAATCCATGCCGTTTTACCATTCTTCGGAGCGGTGGACATCTGGTTACAAATTTGATAAACTAAAGAAAACATTGTGGATACATTCGGATACTACTGGGCGGATATATTAATATGTGGGAGCTGTGAATATGAAAGTCAGCCGTCTCAATTCGATAGAGCAATATGTCATCTCGCGCGAGACCGTCAGCATTGACGAGCTGTGCGAGGTTTTTGGCGTGTCCAAGAATACCATCCGCCGCGACCTGAACGAGCTTGAGCAGCGCGGCCATATCACCAAGGTATACGGCGGCGTGACCGCTACGGTTCCCTCGGGTGCCGTGCCGACGCCCATCCGTTCGGGTCTTAACCAGATCGACAAGTCTCTCATCGGCCGTCTGGCCGCCGAGGAGGTCGCGGATGGCGATACCATTTTTATCGACTCCGGCACGACCACCCTGTGTCTGCTGCGGTTCCTCGTGGCAAAAAAGCGGATTACGATCATTACCCACTCGCTCGGTGCGCTGAGCGAGGCCTCCAAGTACGATAACCTTAATATTATCTCGCTCGGCGGCATTTACAGCCCGACTACAGATTCGTTTGTCGGCCTGTCCGCGATCGAAGCGCTGTCCTCCATGCGTATCAACAAGGCGTTCATGGGCGCGACCGGCGTGTCGCTGACTGCAGGCATGACCAACACCACCTTCCTTGAAGCCGAGATCAAGCGTGCCGTTGTCCACCGCGCGGATAACATCTACGGCATGGTCGATTCGTCCAAGATCGGCAAGGAAGCGATCGTCACGTTCTGCCACCTCAAGGACCTGACCGCCTTCATCACCGACTGCGAACCGCCGAAGGAGTACGTTGATCTGTGCAATGCAGAAAACGTAAAACTGAGATATGAGTAACATAAAGGGAGCAAATCACACGATTTGCTCCCTTTTATTTATTCAGGAACCAGACACCGGCATTGAGATACGCCGCGTACACCAGCCAGACCAGGTATGGCACGAGCAGCCATCCCGCCTGCTTGTCAATGCGACAAAACGCCCTTGCGGTGACGAGCACGAGTGCCAGCAGCAGAATCAGCCACCAGAACGCCGTTCCGTACAGTCCAACGCGAAAAAACAGCAGCGGCCACACGAAATTCACTGCAAGCTGTGTGTAATACAGTGCGAGCGCGTTGCTTCGCTCCGGCGAGCCGGACTGCCGCACGTGCAGACTCGCCCAGCCCATGAGCACATAGAGAATCGTCCACGCAATGGGGAATATCCATGCCGGCGGTGCAAGCGGCGGCTGCACCAGCGCCGCATACTGCGATATGCTGCCCATCGTCAGCCAGGCCGCAAGTCCACCGACCGCCAGAGGCAGTGTAAAGCTGAAAATCTTCATTCTCCGTCCCTCCCGTTCCTATTTATATGGAGCGAGAGGGATTTTATTCATTTACAGCTCTCTTTTCCGGTAAATGCCCACACCGATGCGCCAGCATACCGCGTACACGATGGCCCCGACAATCACCAGTCCGCCGAAGAACGCCGTAAGCTGTCCGACCGACCAGCTGTCCATGCCGCCGACAGCCTGCACAAGTTTATTGAACGCCGGATGCTTTTTGACGACGGTCAGCAGGATGATCGGCACCCACACCACGGCAAGGAGTAAATACCGACCGCGCTCCGGACCAAACCGCAGGATGAGCGCCATGTCAATGCCGGTCAGTGCCAGACCAACCGCTTCGCACGCCAGCAGACCGAGCATATTCTCTGCCATTGCATTGCCGTAAAAAATATCCATACTCGCAATGTACGCGGTTCCCAGCAGGAAAGTTACCAGATTCACCAGCAGACAGAGCACAAATTTACTGCTCACCACGTCTTTTCGGGAGATGGGCAGCGACAGACTGAGCTTATCCCAGCCGTAGGCTCGGTCACTGCTCATCAGCGTTGCGGGCACCATCAGCGACAGCATCACCAGAATAAACGACACGAACGACGCATTGTTTTCCCACGTCAGTGAAGCCACCGCAATGACAGCCACCACTATCAAAATTGCCTTCATCGACCGGCGCAGATTCATCCAGTCCGCATACAGCATTGCTTTCATCTTGCGTCCTCCCCTCTCGTCAGGAACAGCATGATCTGTTCGATGTTGACCGGCTCGACCGACCAGTTCGCCGGTACGCCGTCGCGTCTTACCAAGGCCTCACAACCGAATGCACCCACGCGCTTTGCCCGCACGGCGGACGGGTCAAGGGCGTCCAGCTGATCGGCGGTGCAGCGCAGTATACCGCAGGTGTCGAGCAGTTCGTCGCGCGGCTCGCTCAGCAGCACCTCTCCCTTGTGGATGAAGGTGATCTCGTCCGCGATTTTGTCCAGATCGCTCGTGATGTGGCTGGACAGCAGGATCGCGTGATTTTCGTCCTGCATGAAGTCGTACAGCAGATCGAGCACCTCATCCCGCACGACCGGATCAAGGCCGCTCGTCGGCTCATCAAGCAGCAGCAGCTCCGCGTCATGCGACAGCGCTGCCGCGAGATTCAGCTTGGTTTTCATGCCCTTGGAGTAGTCCCTGATGGCCTTTTCTCGGTCAATGCCGAATTTTTCGATGTATGACGCAAACTGCTCCGCATTCCAGTTTTTGTACGCTCTGCCGAGCAGCGTGCTCACCTGTACGGCGCTCATCGTGCTCGGGAAACCGCCGTCCTCGAGCACCACGCCGATCTTCTCACGGACAGACGGGTTCGAGCCGTGTCCCCCCAGCACGGTAATCTCGCCGCTGTCCGGCCGGATGAGGTCGAGCACCGCCTTGATGGTCGTTGTCTTTCCGGCACCGTTTTCTCCTATTAAACCCATTACCGTGCCTCTCGGCAGGGTAAATCCCACATTGCGGAGCGCAAAGCCGCCGTATTTCTTGCAGACGCCGTGCAGCTCCAGTGCATTCTCTCTCATAATCCTTCCTCCTCAAACAGTGTCCGTGCCAGCTCTGCAAACTCGTCCGCAGACAGTCCGGCCAGTCTTGCCGCCTGCACAGCATCCGTCAGGTGGTCTTCCACCGTGCGAAGCTGCGCTTCCCGCAGACGTTCGCTGCTGACCGGTGCAACAAAGCTGCCGCGTCCGGTCTGGCTGGTGATCAAGCCCTCGCGCTCAAGCTCCTCATACGCGCGCTTGGTCGTGATAACGCTGATGCGCAGTTCCTTCGCCAGCAGGCGCATAGACGGCAGCGCCTCCCCCGGCTGCAGCTCTCCGCCGAGGATTTTCGCCTTGATCTGGCGTGTGATCTGCTCGTAGATCGGCGTGCTGTCCATGTTGGATACTATGATGTCCATGCCGTCCCTCCCTCTTTTATTGTGTATACTCATTATATACAATATGAGCAATATGTCAAGGGATAGATTTCCACCAGACGCGATTTTTCACAAACGAAGCGGTTTGAGAGACAGCAGTTTTTCACACGCTCAACGCAAAGCACAATTCCCGCTGAAAAATTTTATAGTATTTTTATACAAACTGCCAAACAATTTTTCTTGCATTTCGACAAAAATCACGCTATACTGTAATTGTTCAAAGAAAGTGCTTAAAAACAGCACAAACGCTGCAAAAACGCAGCTTTACTAATTGACTATCTCTCTTTTTTCCTTTCTTTTTTACTCTTTTCTTCTTTGTGATCGGATCACACCTCCCGATCACAGCAAAGCAGGCTCGGTTTTATCCGAGCCTGTTTTGTTTTGTCTGAAATTTTTTGGGCACCCATTTTTCGACAGCGACTTGGCTGGACCCCTGAACCGCGCAGGCGGTTCACCCTGTCCGGGCATCTTCTTTTCTGTACCGGCTTGTGGGGCACGCGAGTTGCGTTAGCAATACGCCCTGTCCGGGCGGGAAGATTTTCGCTGAACCTCAGTGGAGAGCTGCGCTCTGCGGAGCGCGTAAGATTGCCGCGTCCGCGGCGGGGACAAAAAGGAAGGGACACCTGCGGTTTCCCTTCCTCTTTGAACTTCTGCCTTTCCCCTATTTCTTAGCCCGGCGAAAATCAGAGAGCGACGACCGCTTCGAAAATGGGGTACGGCAGAGGATTTTTTCTTCCGTAGGGGCGGCCATTGGCCGCCCCTTTCCCCACCTCTACGCAATGCCAGATTTCCTACTGCTACACATACGGTTTACTCTACGCAGGCGCGGCTAATCGTGCCGCGCAACTCGCTGCCGCGTTGCCGCAGACGGCACCTGCGAATTTTTCTGTGCGAATACGCTTTATCTGATATTCTCTCCACTCTTCACTCTACTGCTGAATTTACAAACAAAAAAGAACCCGAAGCCAAGGCTTCGGGTTCTTTGCGTCTCTGCGCTTACTTCATAATGATCAGTGCCATGAACACGAGGTCGGTATCGCCGGTATTATCCAGCGCATGACCGGTGCCATCCGGACAGAAGGTCACGTCGCCCGCCTTGACCGGATAGGACTTCTCACCATCGTTATACGAGCCTTCACCGCTCAGGATGTAGTACGTCTCGGTCTCGCCGTGGTGCTCATGGAAGCCGAGCGTGCAGTTCGGCTCGATGGTTACCTTTGCATACAGGCCGCACTTGCCGTCCAGCTCCTTCTCTCCGAGCAGGCGCTCGATGATAACGTGGCCCTTGCCGCCAGCCATCTGCTCTACCTTATCTACCTGATGTTCGCTTGCAGTCGTAATCATAATTCTTTCCGCCTTTCTTGTCCCGGGCAATACCGCATGATTGAAGCTGTGGTGCTGCCCCTGCCGCTCACGCGGGTTCTTATCCAATTCCTATTATAGCGGTTGCAATCCAAATTACAAGATAAGATTTCCATTTCCGCGAAGAATTTACTTTGCAGTCATACCGTACACCGGAAAGCCGATACGCACCTTAAACTGATCGCCGTCCACCGAGACATCGAACGTGCCGCCGCAGGCCTCGGTATAGCTTTTTGCGATGGCGAGACCCAGACCGCTGCCCTCAGTCGAGCGCGCCGCGTCACCGCGGACAAACCGTTCGGTGATCCCATCGGCGGCAAAGTCCATCTCGTAGTTGGCGGTGTTTTTGAGTTCAATAATGGCCTGACCGTTCTCCTCTGCAACAGAGAGGAACACGCGCGTGCCCTTGAGCGCATATTTCACGCAGTTGCCGATGAGATTCTCCAGCACGCGGGACAGCTTGCGTCCGTCCGCCCAGATGGGCAGTTCCCGCTCGGGAATGGCGGCTTTGACGGTCAAGCCGCTCTCCTGCACGGCTTTGTCCTGCTCCGCGAGCGCCTGCCGGGCGAGCGTGCACGCATCCAGCCGTTCGCTGATGATCTGCTCTGCGCCCGACTGCACCTTGGAGATATCGAACAGGTCGCTCGTCAGATTCTTGAGCCGCAGACCCTTTTGATGGATAATGCGGGCGTAGTCGTTCGCCTCCTCCGGCGTTAAATCCATTTTGCCGAGCAGATCGGAATAGTTGAGGATGCTGGTCAGCGGCGTTTTCAAATCGTGGCTGACGTTGGTAATCAGTTCGCTTTTCATGCGCTCGGCGCGGACCTCGTTCTGCAGCGCCGCCTGCATGCCGTCACCGAGCGAGTTAATGTCCTCGGCCATTTCAGCGAACACGCCCTCCGGCATATCGGTCAGCTTGAAGCCGAGGTCGCCCGCACGCAGCCGGCGCAGCGCGTCCACGATACGCTCAAAACCGGTGATGCGTTTGATGAGAAAGTAACCTGCCGCGAGGAACCAGACCGCGCCGAGCACGAAGACAAAAAACGAGCCGCCCACTCCGCCGAACACCGCCGCAAGGAACGCGAGAACAATCGAATACGCCGTAAAGAGCAGCACAACGTTGCGCGTTTTGTAGTCGCGGAACAGCATGCGGCGCAGTTTTCCGAAACTTTGCCGGATGCACTTGCATACCTTAATAAAGGTTCGCCAGCACCAGAGGATGAATCGAATCGACCAGCACTGCTTGACGAAGCTGCGGTTCTTGATTACGCGCACAAGCGACAGCGTAAGTTCAAGTGCGAACGCAAACGCCGCGACGAAAAACAGGATGGACGGTACGAGCAATATCGACATATCGTTTGTGCCGTTCAGCAATTCACCCATCAGTGCCAGATTCAGTCCGCCTGCCGTGCCGAGCACCGCCCAGAAGCACAGCACGTTCACTTCCACCGGCAGACGGTCGATAGTGACAAGGTGCACGTCCTCATCCTCCGGCTTGCGGCCAGTGACGAACAGCAGGTACACGAACAGCACCAGTGCAATGCACGTCAGCACGATCGCCCGATGGAGCACGCCGGTAATCTGCGTTTTCTGCGTTTCCCACTCGGCCTTGATAGGTGCAGCCTGTGCGTCCGTAAAGCGCACCAGCAGCAGGGTGTTAGACGGGTACGGATGGAACTTATTGAACTTCCAGCCTTCCTCTGCCGTATCCTCCTCGGTATAGTAGCCGTAACTGCCCGTCTCCTCATCGTAAACCGCAAGCGGATAGCCGTAGTAAATTCCCACATTGGACTGCACATTGCCACCTGGCCGTGTGATCATGTAAAACGCAGATTTTTTTGCCGCGGCTTCGGTCAGCGTGTCATCGCCGACCGTTTTATCGCCCATTCTGCCAAAATAGTTTCCCGCAAAATCCGTATACTGCCTACTGAATTCCGCTGCGTCCATGCCATCCTCAAACGCATTCGCCATTTCAGCACACATTATGCCGAGCTGCTGATGCATATAGGACGAGTCGGCAAAATCGCCCTCAAAGCGATAGACCATTTGGTCAAGACCGTTCGCGGCAAAATCTGTTATCGTGTTCTCGGTGAGAAACAGTGCGCCTGCGAAACACCCCACAATGCCCGCAAACGCGATAAGCTTTACTACCGTACTGCGTAAGATCCCCTTGATATTCATACTCACTCGCTCCTTTCGATCTTGTAGCCGACACCCCATACTACCTTTAAGTAGCGCGGCTCCTTCGGGTTGATCTCTATCTTTTCGCGGATGTGCCGCACATGGACGGCGATGGCGTTATCGCTGACGATATCGTCATTCCACACCTGCCGGTAAATCTCCTCGGTGGAGAACACCCTTCCCGGGTGACGGCACAGCAGCTCAAGTATTTTGTATTCGAGCGGTGTGAGACGAACAGCTTCGCCGTCTACCGTCACGCTTTTGCTCTCGGTGTCGAGCACCAGTCCGCGGATGACGATCTGCGTTTCCTTTATCTGCATTGCGCCCAGCTGGGTGTAGCGCCGCAGCTGGCTTTTCACGCGCGCGACCAGCTCGGACGGGTTAAACGGCTTTGTAATGTAATCATCCGCACCTGCGGTCAGTCCGAGGATTTTGTCCGCGTCCTCGCTCTTGGCCGACAGCAGGATGATCGGCAGGTTTTTGCTTTCCCTTACCTTTAATAAGGTTTTGATTCCGTCCAGCTCGGGCATCATAATGTCAAGGATGATAAGGTGTACGTTCTCGGTCATGACGATATCGAGCGCCTCCAGACCGTTGTACGCCTTGCGTACCAGATAGCCGTCTGCCTGCAGGAATATCGCAATGCTTTCCACGATTTCGCGGTCGTCGTCCACCACCAGAACAGTCAGCTTTTCCATTTTCCCTTCCCCCTTTCGTTACTTCTATCTTACCACAGGTTTCTGTTGTTTTCTGCAGGGAATTTCTTTAGATTTTATGAAGATGAAAAAAAGTCCCTCGATTGAGGGACTTTTTCTTTGCTGCGTGCTTACTTGCTGATTGCGTTGTAAATCATCTGCGCGGCATACTGACGCGGGAGTGCATCATCCGGCTTTGTATTTACAGAGACCAGAAGACCGTCTTTATCTGCCAGCTTCAAGGTATTTTCCTTCCACTGTGCACCGGTCAGACCATCCTTCTGTACATCGTGACCGCTGTATACCAGCAGCATTTTTGCGGCTTCAGCAGTCGTTACAGACGCATTCGGTGCAAAAACCGTACTCGACTTGCCGGAAACAATACCATAAGCCTGACAATACTTAACGTAGCCGTTCGACCAGGTACCGGCCGTATCCGCAAACGTGTCGGTCATATCCTTTGCGTAGTAAGATGCATCATCCGAACCGGTACGCAGTACGAACATCATCTTGGCCATCTGTGCACGGGTTACCGCCTTGTCCGGCTGAAACGAGCCGTCCTCAAAGCCCTTGATGACGTTCTTCTCGGTCAGGGTGTCGATTACCTTGCCGTCCACCTTGATGCTGCTCTGGTCGGTGAATGCTGCACCGGCAAAGGCTGTTGCTGCGCAGGCTGCCGCCATGCTCAGCGCGATCAGTCGCTTTCTGAGTGTCATATTAAATTCCTCCTTTTATTGCATGGACGCCGTAGTGCATCCATAGGTGAAATATAACACAGTCTACAGTATTTGTCAACCTTTACCTGAATTTGTGCAAATTCGTGTGATTTTGTGCAAAACAAAAAGACTGATGTTTTCACATCAGTCTTTTGGAGGTACCACCCAGAATCGAACTGGGGATCAGGGAGTTGCAGTCCCACGCCTTACCGCTTGGCTATGGTACCATGTGGAGCGGCTGACGAGGCTCGAACTCGCTACCTCCACCTTGGCAAGGTGGCGCTCTACCAGATGAGCTACAGCCGCATATTCCTTTCATCTCGCTTTCGGCTTACCGCCTCAAAGCAAGATTTATTATATCAGGTGATGTGCCCTCTGTCAACACTTTTCTTTCTTTTTTCGCAAATTTTTCCGAAATACAGAAAACCGACGGCACACACCGTCGGTTTTCTCTTTCTCTTTTCCTTTTCAGCTTCTCAGTGCACCCAGACCTCTTCGTGCTCGCCGCGGCGCGGACGATTGAGCAGATGCTTGATCGCCTCCTGTGCAGGCATGCCGCCGTACAGCACGGCATACATCGCTTCGGTAATCGGCATAGACACGCCCTGCTGCTGTGCAAGGTGATAGCCCGCCTCGGTCGCGTAATAGCCCTCGACCGTTGCACCGACCTCCTTCATCGCCTCCTGCGCAGTCGCGCCCTTGCCGATCAGGATACCGGCACGGCGGTTGCGCGAGTGCATGGAGCAGCAGGTTACGATCAGATCGCCCACACCGGACAGGCCCGCAAATGTCTCCTGCTTGGCGCCCAGCTTGACGCCCAGACGCGCAATCTCGGTCAGACCACGGGTCATGAACGCCGCCTTGGAGTTGTCGCCCAGACCCAGACCATCCGAAATACCGGCGCCGAGTGCGATAATGTTCTTGAACGCACCGCCCAGCTCACAGCCGATGATATCAGACGAGGTGTACACGCGGAAATTGGTATCGTTCATGAACGCCGCCTGCGTCAGCTCAGCCGCCGCACGGCTCTCCGAAGCGGCTACGATAGCCGTCGGAATGCCGCGTGCAACCTCCTCGGCGTGCGTCGGACCGGTCAGTGCAACGACCGGATTGCTGCCGTTCATCGCGTTCGAGATGGTCTCGGAGAACCGGCAGTAGCCGTGCTTGGAGTCCAGACCCTTGCCGACGTTGACGATAACCGTATGCGGCGGCACGATCTTCGCCAGCTGCTCTGCCGTGCTCGCTACCGCGAAGGACGGCACCGCCAGCACGACCAGATCCGCCTTGGCAGCGCCGGACATGTCAGTCGTAATCTCAATGCCCTCCGGAATGACAACACCCGGCAGCAGCTTCTCGTTGCAGCGCTCGCGGTGCAGCAGGTCACACTCCTCCTGCAGATAGGTCCACGAGGTTACTTCATGTCCGTTCTGGTGCAGCAGCATCGCCAGTGCGATGCCCCAGCCGCCGGTACCCAGTACAAAAACCTTCATGTTACTTCTCCTCTCCGTCAGGCGATGCTTCGATCGTCTTTTTGCTCTTAAAAGAGAATTTATTTTCCGTGCCGTGCAGGATGCGTCCGATATTCGAGCGGTGCATGAAAACGACTGCCGCCGCCATGCCGAACGCCATCGCCGTCAGCACCGGATCGCGATAGAACAGCCATGTCGTAATCGGAAAGCTGACCGCGCCGAGGATCGAACCGAGCGAGATCCACTTTGTCAGCACGACCGACAGGATGAACAGCGCGAATGCAATGACGAACACGCGCCAGTCAAAAAACGCGAGCATAACCGCGCCGACCAACACACCCTTGCCGCCCTTAAAGCCGAAATACAGCGGAAACATGTGGCCGAGGATAACAAAAATACCCGCTGTCAGCTTGCCGACCGGACCGCCGAGCGCCCAGCCGACCGAAACCGCTGCGGCACCCTTGGCAATGTCACCGAGCAGAACGAACAGCGTCTTTTTCGCACCCATCGTGCGGTACGCGTTCGTCAGACCGGCGTTGCCGCTGCCGTAGTTGCGGATATCCTTGCCAAGCGTCACCTTGCTGACAATGATCGCAAAGCTGAGCGAGCCGAACAGATACGCGCACACGGCAATGATCGCAAAATGCGTAAGTGTCATGTTGACCTCCCCTTACTGCGACTTGTCGCTGCGCTCGCGGATGACCATGCGTACCGGCGTACCGGTCAGACCGAACACCTCACGGATCTGGTTTTCCAGATAGCGCTGATAGGAGAAATGGAACAGACGCGCGTCATTGCAGAAACAGACGAATGTCGGCGGGCAGGTGGATGCCTGCGTCATGTAGAAGATACGCAGACGGCGGCCCTTGTCCGTAGGCGGCTGCACGCGTGCGGTTGCCTCTGCGAGAATGGCGTTGAGTCGGCCGGTCGGAATGCGCATGTGGTTCTGCTCGTATACCTCGTGGATGAGCGAGAACAGCTTATCCACACGCTGACCGGTCTGCGCGGAAATGAACAGCACCGGTGCGTACGGCATGTATGCCAGCCCCTCACGGACACGCAGCGTGTACTCCTTCATAGTGGAGCCGTCCTTCTCAACCAGATCCCACTTGTTTACCACGATGATGCACGCCTTACCGGCGTTGTGCGCCTCTCCGGCCACCTTGGTGTCCTGCTCGGTAACACCTTCGGTCGCGTCAATCATGATAACGCATACATCGGCGCGCTCTACCGCCAGCAGCGAACGCATAACCGAGAATTTCTCGATCTTCTCGTCCACCTTGCTCTTCTTACGGATACCGGCGGTGTCGATGAACGTAAACTTGCCGTGCGCGTTGTCCACATCGGCATCAACACTGTCGCGGGTCGTACCGGCGATGTTGGAGACAATAACACGCTCCTCACCGAGCACGCGGTTGAGCAGACTGGACTTGCCGACGTTCGGCTTGCCGATGAGAGCCACGCGAATGCGGTCCGCGTCCTCCTCTTCCTCGTCTGCCGGCGGGAAGTATTCGTAAGCCGCATCCAGCAGCTCACCGACACCGTAGCCGTGCAGTGCGGAAATGCCGTACGGCTCGCCCAGACCGAGGTTGTAGAACTCATAAAACTCCGCCGGAGGATCACCCGGCTTGTCGCACTTGTTGACAGCCAGCACGAGCGGCTTGCCCGAGCGCAGCAGCATGGACGCAACGTCTTGATCGGCGGCAGTAATGCCGGTGCGCAGGTCGGTGATCAGAATAATGACATCCGCATGCGAGATCGCAGTCTCTGCCTGAAAGCGCATGAACTGCAGAATCTCGTTATCGTTCGACGGCTCAATGCCGCCGGTGTCGATGACGGTGAAATCACGACCGCGCCAGTCGCTGTCAGCGTACAGGCGGTCGCGGGTAACGCCCGGCGTATCCTCAACGATGGAAAGCCGCTTGCCCGCCAAGCGGTTGAACAGCTGCGACTTGCCGACGTTCGGACGGCCGACGATCGCAACAATAGGCTTTGCCATAAATTTCCCCTCCTTTAAGGTCAGTTTAAGACATTTGCAAACAAATTGCAAGCAAGAAATTCGTTAAAACCGCGCGTCAGCGCGCATTCAATAGAATTTCCGCAGAAAATTCACAAAAAGCCGCAGCATAAGCATATATGTGGCTTTTGATACAAGAAAGCAAATCAGTATGCCCGCAAGGACGCGCTGATTTGCGCCCGGAACATATCCGAGCCGTGCTCGGTACGTCCCTCTCGATGCAAAGGCGAGCCTTTTCATCGAAACCTGAAAAAAAATGGAGAAAGCTATCCGGCCTTCTCCATTTTTCCTGTTCTGTTTTAAGGCTTACGCTTCCTTAACGGACTTAACCTCACGACCGTTGTAATAGCCGCAGGCCTTGCACATTCTGTGCGCCAGCTTCATCTCGCCGCACTTCGGGCACTTAGTCATGCCGGGCAGAGAGAGCTTCCAGTGGGAGTTACGACGCTTGTCGCGGCGTGCCTTAGAAATTTTACCCTTAGGTACTGCCATGTTGGATACACCTCCTACTCTATCGTCTTATTTTTCAATACGAACTCATTCGCCCTTGTCGGAATCGAGCAGGGCGCGCAGCGCGGCAAATCGCGGATCGATCTGCTTTTTATCGCAATCGCAGTCGGTCACATTGCGGTCGGCGCCGCAGTGCGGACAGAGGCCTTTGCAGTCCTCTTTGCACAGATAGGTCATCTGTACCTGCAGGATCAATGCCGGCACCAATACGTCCGCAGGATCCACGCTGTCGCTGGTCAGCACAAAAAGATCGTCCTCTTCCTCCGCCTCGGGGTCATCCGAGAGCATCATATCGGCCTCGGCTGAGAGCGGAATCTCGAGCGGTTTCAGGCAGCGTGCACATTCGGTGGAGTAGATCGTTTCGATCGAACCCGCCAGTCTCACAACACCGCTTTCATTGGAAACCACGCCTTTGATGTGGACAGGGCTTTGAAACGGCTTCGCGCCATAGAGCTTTTCGTCCGTCAGGTCGATCGTTTCATCGAACGGAATCGACGCATGTGCAGACGCGTTCAGCTTTTTTAAGTCAATCTTCATGTCAACCTCACATGGTACTAAAATAGTATACTACAAACAATCGGTCTTTGTCAACCAAAAAATCTACAAAACACGGTATTTTTCCGAACTGTCCGCCCGCACTTTTCTTTTTTCGGAAAATGCGGTATACTGGATTCACCCAAACGGGCAAATCAACGGAAAAGGATACCCTGCCTTGAGAGAATATTATATCACAAAAAACGACAGCGGACAACGTCTGAATAAATTTTTAGAGAAAGCTGTGCCGCTTTTATCCGGCGGCATGATGCATAAATACCTGCGATTAAAGCGCATCAAGGTCAATAACAAGCGCACTGAAGCTGCCTACAAGCTCGCCGAGGGCGATTCCGTGCAGCTTTACCTCAATGACGAATATTTTGACGCGCCCAAGGAGGAGGAAGCCTTCCGCCGCATCAAAACACCGCGCGTGCGCGTCGTGTACGAGGACGAGCACATCCTGCTGGCGGATAAGGTGCCGGGCATGGTCGTTCACGCAGATGAGCACGGCGACACGGATACGCTCATCGCACACATTCAGGCATACCTGTTTCAGTCCGGTGCGTGGAATCCGGATGATGCCGCATCATTTGCACCAGCCCTGTGCAACCGTATCGACCGCAACACCGGCGGCATCGTCATCGCGGCAAAGACCGCTGAAGCGCTGCGCATATTAAATGATAAGATCAAGGACCGCGAGATGGAAAAGCGGTATCTGTGCATCGTGCACGGCAGACCCAAGCCGCCCGAGGGACTGATCGAGAATTATCTCCGCCGTGATGAAAAGCGCAAGCAGGTCACGCTGCACAGGACCCGCGTGCCGGGTGCCAAGACCGCACGCACGCGCTACCGCACGCTCACGTCGCACGGCAGACTGTCGCTCGTGGAGTGTGAACTGCTGACCGGCCGTACGCACCAGATCCGCGCACATATGGCGTCCATCGGCTGCCCGCTGCTCGGTGACGGCAAATACGGCACGAACGAACTCAACCGTCCCTACGGCGAGACCGGTCAGGCGCTCTATGCCTATTCCCTCACCTTCCGATTCGCGCAGGACGCGGGAGCCTTGCAGTACCTCAACGGGAAAACCTTTAAGGTTAAAGATATTCCGTTCGTGAAGAAGTATTTTCCGAATTTCAAGCCGTGAGTAATAGAAAACGGAGAATGAACACAACGGTTTCATTCCGCAAAAAGAAAACGCTGAGCCACCGCTCAGCGTTTTCCTTTATGCGATTTAGTTATCGTCCTGCAGGGCATCAAAGCCTTCTGCGCCGGTACGAACCTTTACGACATTCTCCACATCGTAAACGAAGATCTTGCCGTCACCGATATGACCGGTATACAGAACCTTCTTGACCGTTTCAACAACGGTTTCAACCGGAACCTTGGATACAACAACCTCCATCTTCATCTTAGGCAGCAGAGTTACGTCAACCTCAGCGCCGCGATAATACTCGGGAGCGCCCTTCTGTACGCCGCAGCCGACTACGTTGGTCACGGTCATGCCGGATACGCCGATGGATGCCAGCGCTTCCTTCAGAACCTCAAACTTGGACTGCTTTGCAATGATAACGATCTTGCTGAGCTTATGCTCGTGCGAAGCGCCCTCGGTCGTCACCTTGGTGACCGGAACAGCCTTCTCGACTGCTACCGGGATGGTATCCTTGATCTTTGCAGCAGTTTCGCCAGCCTTGGTGCCCAGAACAGTAGGAACGACCGGCATAAAATCTGCGTATGCGGAGGACAGGCCATGCTCAGGCTTATCCAGACCCATGATCTCCTCAGCCTCGCTTACACGCAGGCCGATGGTGTGCTTGATAACATTGAATACGATGGTCATGGTGATCGCAACCCAAGCGATGACTGCGACTACGCCGAGAACCTGAATGCCGAAGAAGTGGAAGCCGCCGCCGTAAAATACGCCGAGAGGCTCAACCTCAGTGCCATTATAGTAAGCGAACAGGCCGGTAAGGATGGTGCCCAGTGCGCCGTTGATGCAGTGCACGCCGACAGCGCCGACCGGATCATCGACCTTGAGCTTCTGATCGACAAATTCGATACCGAATACAACGGCAAAGCCTGCGCAGATACCGATGATAACCGAACCGAACGGAGTAACCACATCGCAGCCTGCGGTGATAGCTACCAGACCTGCCAGAGAGCCGTTCAGCGTCATGGAAACATCAGGCTTCTTGTAGCGGATCCAAGTGATGCACATAACGGTAACGGTTGCAACAGCAGCTGCCATGTTGGTGGTTACAAATACACGGGATGCAACCTCAGCACCGCCGCCCGACAGTGCAACGGTAGAGCCGCCGTTGAAACCAAACCAGCAGAACCACAGGATAAAGCAGCCGAGAGCGCCGAGCGTCAGGGAGTGACCCGGGATTGCACGAGCCTTGCCGTCCTTGGTGTACTTGCCGATACGGGGACCGAGGATGGCTGCACCGATCAGAGCGGCAACACCGCCGACCATATGTACCGCCGTGGAGCCTGCAAAGTCGTGGAAGCCAAGCTCTGCGAGCCAGCCGCCGCCCCAGATCCAGTGACCGGAAACCGGATAGATGACCGCAGAAATAATCATCGAGTAAATGCAGTATGCAGAGAATTTGGTGCGCTCTGCCATCGAACCGGAAACAATGGTCGCAGCAGTTGCACAGAATACGGTCTGGAAGATCAGGGTCGTCCAGTCGTAGCCCTCACCGACAACGCCGTCAGCGAAGAAATCAAAGCCGCCGAAGAACGGGCTTGCCGCACCGAACATGATGCCGAAGCCAAGGATCCAGAAGATCGGCGTGCCGAGCGAGAAGTCCATCAGGTTCTTCATAATGATGTTGCCGGCATTCTTTGCTCTGGTGAAGCCGGTCTCAACCATTGCGAAGCCCGCCTGCATGAAGAATACCAGCGCCGCCGCAACAAGTGTCCAGCCTACGTCCATCGACGCAGCAAGTTCCATGATATCCATTTTTAATGACCCCCTTGGAAATAGAAATGGCGTATATCTCCACCATTCCCGAAGGAACAGTGGAAATACACGCCATTGTGTATAGAAATATATTTTCTAACGAATGTAATTGATGTCTGCTCTATTAAACGTAGAACAGAATGTCGGAGTAGGTCGGGAACGGCCAGAACTTCTTGCCTACCAGACCCTCCAGCTTATCAGCCGGTACGCGAACCGCATCCATTGCGGAGATGACAACATCGTGGTAGTAATGTGCTGCCTTCTGGCTATCATCGGTCGGAACGGCTGCAACAGCCTCGTCGAGTGCTGCGCTCTTGGTGTACAGCTCCTCGGTCAGCTCGGAAACCTTGCCCAGCAGACCTGCCTCCATGCCGCCGGTAACGCCTGCTGCCTTCTTGGCATTGACGGTGCCTGCCAGCTCGTTTTCAAATGCGATGCACGCCGGAGTGATCTCCTCGCGTACCATATCGCTCATGGTCATAGCCTCGATGTGCAGGATCTTGTTGTACTCCTCAAGCTGGGTCTCCATACGGGAATGGATCTCCGCAGAGGTGTAAACATTGTGCTTTGCGAACAGGTCGAGGTTCTTCTGGTCAACGTAGTGCGGGAATGCATCTGCCGCGCTCTTGAAGTTGAGCAGGCCGCGCTTCTCCGCCTCGGCAACCCAGGACTCGTCGTAGCCGTTGCCGTTGAAGATGATGCGCTTGTGCGCCTTGATCTCGCGCTTAATGAGTGCGTATACAGCAGCCTCGAAGTCCTCAGCGCCCTCCAGCTCGTCAGCGAACTGGCGGAGCTCCTCGGCAACTGCGGTATTCAGCATAACGTTTGCACACGCGATGTTGACGGCCGAACCCAGCGAACGGAACTCGAACTTGTTGCCGGTGAAAGCAAACGGAGAGGTACGGTTGCGGTCGGTGGTGTCCTTCGGGATCGGCGGAAGAACAGCAGCGCCCAGATCCATCTTGGTCTTGTAAACGTCGGTGTACTCCGCACCGGACTCGATGGAATCAAGGATCGACTGAAGCTCATCGCCGATGAACATGGAGATGATAGCCGGAGGCGCCTCGTTCGCGCCCAGACGGTGATCGTTGCCTGCGGATGCAACCGAGATGCGGAGCAGATCCTGATACTCGTCAACAGCCTTGATAACAGCGGTCAGGAACAGGATGAACTGGGTGTTCTCGCTCGGGTTCTTGCCCGGCTCGAGCAGGTTCTCGCCCCGATCGGTGGAAATGGACCAGTTGTTGTGCTTGCCGGAGCCGTTTACGCCCTCGAACGGCTTCTCATGCAGCAGGCAGGTGAAGCCATGCTTCTGCGCGACCGTACGCATGACCTCCATGGTCAGCTGGTTGTGGTCGGTCGCGATGTTGGTGGTGGAGAACACCGGCGCCATCTCATGCTGGCACGGTGCAACCTCGTTGTGCTTGGTCTTGGAGAGGATGCCCAGCTTCCACAGCTCCTCGTCGAGCTCCTGCATGAAAGCAGCTACACGCGGACGGAGTGCGCCGAAGTAGTGATCATCCATTTCCTGACCCTTCGGCGGCATTGCACCGAACAGGGTGCGGCCGGTAAAGATCAAGTCCTTGCGCTTTGCGTAGTCCTCGCGGTCGATCAGGAAATATTCCTGCTCCGGGCCTACGGTGGTGGTTACACGCTTAACATCCTTGCCGAACAGCTTGAGGATGCGGCACGCCTGTGTGCTGATGGCGTCCATCGAGCGCAGCAGCGGCGTTTTCTTATCGAGGATCTGACCGGTGTAGGAGCAGAATGCGGTCGGAATGTAAAGGGAACCATCCTTTACAAATGCGTAGCTGGTCGGGTCCCATGCGGTGTAGCCGCGTGCCTCGAAGGTTGCGCGCAGACCGCCGGACGGGAAGGACGATGCGTCCGGTTCGCCCTTGATCAGCTCCTTGCCGGAGAACTCCATCATCACATGGCCGTCGTCGGTCGGCGTGATGAACGAGTCGTGCTTCTCGGCGGTGATGCCGGTCATCGGCTGGAACCAGTGCGTGTAATGGGTTGCACCCTTGCTGATCGCCCAGTCCTTCATTGCCGTTGCAACAACAGCAGCAACATCGGCGTCGATCGCGGTGCCCTCGCGCATGGTCTTCTTCAGCTTCTTGTAAACGTCCTTGGGAAGACGTTCTTTCATCACAGTGTCGTTAAACACCATGCTGCCGAACAGCTCGGGAACATTCGTAATGCTCATGAATGGTTCGCTCCTTACATATGTTAATTTTAATAGCAAACAAACTGAATAAAACAAATCAGGCGCTGCGGGTCGTGTGCCCACAGCGCCTTTGCTGTTTACACTTTGCATTATAGCCGTCCTGCCTTGCTTTGTCAAGGGAGATTATGGTGTTTTTTTCATTTCCGGAAGATTTGCTACAACATACTTAATTTTCGCTTGTCTGCGCCGTCACTTCCTGTGCAAAATGCGAAAATTCACTTTTTTATGTTCTTTGCGCTTGACGATTCCCGGTTTTCTGCTATAGAATATTAAGCGAACAAAGGTGTTCGCCATAGCTGAGGATTTAAGGCTTTTGATCCTCTGCTGCGGCGAGCACCTTTTTATTTTGTTAAGCAGCCGGTATATATCGCCTTCCATCTGAAAGCACCCGCCGAAGCCTGCTTCTCTGAATCCGTAATTTCAGCGCAATATATAAGGAGGAAGCACCATGTTACAAAAAGAAGGGCAAGTCCGCATCCCCGCAGGCTGCGCGATCTCCGGTATCTTCCACAAGGACGGCACCCGTGAGAACGGCACCCGCATTATCGACTCCATCCGCACCATGCACGATCGTTCCAACGGCCTGGGCGGCGGCTTCGCCGGCTACGGCATCTACCCTGAATACGCCGATTACTATGCATTCCATGTATTCTATGATACGCAGGCGGCTAAGGAAGAGTGCGAGCGCGAGATTGAGCGTCACTTTGACATTGTAAACCTGTCCAAGATCCCGACCCGACGTCATCCGCGCATCACGGATGCCCCGATGATCTGGCGCTACTTCGTTACGCCCCTGCCGACCAAGCTGGCAGCCAGCCAGCTCGAGGAGCGTGAGTTCACCTCCCGTTTTGTCATCCGCATCAATCACACGCTGAACGGCGCTTACATCTTCTCCTCCGGCAAAAACATGGGCGTTTTCAAGGCAAACGGCTTTCCCGAAGACGTCGGCGAGTACTACATGCTGGAAAACTATGAGGCCTACTCCTGGACCTGCCATGGCCGTTATCCGACCAACACACCGGGCTGGTGGGGCGGCGCGCACCCGTTTGCACTGCTTGACACTACGGTCGTTCACAACGGCGAGATTTCCTCTTATGATGCAAACCGCCGCTTCATTGAGATGTTCGGCTACTCCTGTGACCTGCTGACCGACACCGAGGTCATCACCTACATTATTGATTACCTTGGCCGCAAGCTGGGCCTGACGTACAGCGAAATTGCAAATGTCATTGCGGCTCCGTTCTGGTCCACCATTGAAAAGCAGGAGCCGAAGGAGCGCGAGCGTCTCACTTATCTGCGCAATGCCTTCGCTTCCCTGATGGTTACCGGTCCGTTCTCCATTCTGGTCGGCTACACCGGCGGCCTGATGGCGCTCAACGACCGACTCAAGCTGCGCAGCATGGTTGTCGGCGAAAAGGACGACACCGTATACATCGCCTCCGAGGAATGCGCGATCCGCGTCATCCAGCCTGAGCTGGATAAGCTGTGGGCGCCCAAGGGCGGCGAGCCGGTCATCGTTAATCTGAAGAACGGAGGGAACCAGTAATGGCTATCGATTTCTTATATCCGCAGTATGAGGTCGTCCGCAACAACGACCGCTGCATCAACTGCCGCGCCTGCGAGCGTCAGTGCGCGAACGAAGTACACTTTTGGGACGCCGACAACAACCGCATGCAGGCGGACGAGTCCAAGTGCGTAGCCTGCCACCGCTGCGTGGCGCTGTGCCCGACCCGTGCCCTTAAAATCGTAAAGACCGACCACACGTTCCGTGAGAACGCCAACTGGACCGGCAAGGCGATCTCCGAGGTTTACCGTCAGGCAGGCTCGGGCGGCGTGCTGCTGTCCTCGATGGGCAACCCGGACCCGCACCCCATCTACTGGGATAAAATTCTCATCAACGCTTCGCAGGTTACCAATCCGTCCATTGACCCGCTGCGCGAGCCGATGGAGACCAAGACCTTCCTCGGCAAAAAGCCAGGCAAGATTGAGCGTGACGAGAACGGCAATCTGGTTCCCAATCTGGCGCCGCAGCTGGAGCTCAACCTGCCGATCATGTTCTCCGCAATGAGCTACGGCTCGATCTCCTACAACGCACATGCCGCACTCGCACGCGCTGCAAGCGCGCTCGGCACCTATTATAATACCGGTGAGGGTGGTCTGCATCAGGACTTCTACCAGTACGGCCCGCACACCATTGTGCAGGTTGCATCCGGCCGTTTCGGCGTACATAAGGATTACCTCGAAGCCGGTGCTGCTATTGAAATCAAGATGGGTCAGGGCGCAAAGCCGGGTATCGGCGGCCATCTGCCCGGACTCAAGGTCGGCCCGGATATCTCCAAGACCCGTATGATCCCGGAGGGCACGGACGCGATCTCTCCGGCGCCGCATCATGATATCTACTCCATCGAGGACCTGCGTCAGCTGGTTTACTCGCTGAAGGAGGCTACCGAATATAAGAAGCCGGTTATGGTCAAGATTGCAGCCGTAAATAATGTAGCAGCAGTCGCTTCCGGCGTGGCCCGCTCGGGTGCAGACATCATCTGCATCGACGGCTACCGCGGCGGCACCGGCGCGGCTCCGACCCGCATCCGCGACAACGTCGGCATCCCGATCGAGCTGGCGCTCGCCGCTGTCGATCAGCGTCTGCGCGATGAGGGCATCCGTGATGAGGTTTCGGTCGTTGTCGGCGGCTCCATCCGCAACTCCGCCGATCTGCTCAAGGCCATCGCGCTCGGCGCGGACGCATGCTACATCGGCACCGCGGCTCTGCTGGCAATGGGCTGCCACCTGTGCCGCACCTGCCAGACCGGCAAGTGCAACTGGGGCATTGCAACCCAGCGTCCGGAGCTGGTCAAGCGCCTGAATCCGGATATCGGCTCCCAGCGTCTCATCAACCTGCTCACTGCATGGGATCACGAGCTCAAGGAAATGATGGGCGGCATGGGCATCAACTCCATCGAGGCACTGCGCGGCAACCGTCTTATGCTGCGCGGCATCGGTCTGACCGACCGTGAGCTGAACATCCTCGGCATCAAGCACGCAGGCGAATAAGCACAGGAGGTGCGCGAAAATGACAACTGTACAGGCAGGACTTACCTATTATAAACAAGTAAACGAGCAGATCCGCGCAGCGCAGGACAGCGAGATCACGGTTGAGAACGTGATCGGCCAGCGCTACATCGGCTGCGGCTCCACCGACCGCAAGATCACCGTGCACGGCACGGCAGGAAACGGTCTCGGCCAGTATCTGAACGGCTCCACCATTGAGGTCTTCGGCAACGCGCAGGAGGCCGTCGGCGACACCATGAACGCCGGTGAGATCGTTGTGCACGGCAACGTCGGCGACGCCTGCGGCTACGCGATGCGCGGCGGCAAGATCTATATCAAGGGTGACTGCGGCTACCGCGCCGGCATCCACATGAAGGCCTATCAGCAGCACTTCCCTGTTATGGTAGTCGGCGGCAAGGCAGGTTCGTTCCTCGGCGAGTATCTCGCCGGCGGTCTCATTCTTGTGCTCGGCATCGGTCAGAACGGCGCGTATCCGGTCAACAATTTCTGCGGAACCGGTATGCACGGCGGCAAAATTGTGTTAAGATGTGATAAAGCACCGACCGATCTGCCGCGTCAGGTCCTCGTGAACGAGGTCTCCGCGGACAATATGACCGAATTTGCACCGTATATCAAGGAATACGCGCAGCTGTTCGGTGCAGACGCGGAAAATCTGCTTTCGCAGAAGTATTTCGTCCTCACGCCGAACCCGGAGGCTGGGTATAAGCAGCTTTATACCTTCGAGGCTTGATTTTGCTCTCAGAGTGAAAAACTCCTGCAAGGCAGGAGTTGGAAATGAGGAGATGGGAGTTACCTGATAGGTGTAACTCGCAGGTGCCGTCCGTAACAACACGCAAACGAATTGTGCGACACTGTTCTGTCGCACCTGCGTTGATTTAACCGTATGTGTAGCAGAACGGTATCTGACACTGTGTATGGGTTTCGACGGGGGAGTACACTGTGCTCCCCTGCGGTAGAAAAAATCCTCTGCCGTTCCCCTTTTCGGAGCGGTCGCCGCTCTCTGATTTTCGCCAGACTATGAAATAAAGGAAACTGGAGTCCCAAGAGGATAGAAACCTTGGTGTCTATCCTTTT
>OGYI01000247.1_pt1 | contig 69511 bp, 53 predicted proteins | sample 1576521 | NCBI WGS metagenome assembly OGYI01 (sample SAMEA3541484, study PRJEB24748) | human gut metagenome | biome: human gut; feature: human-associated habitat; material: faeces | place: China | collected 2012
GAACAGGAAAACGTATCTCCATCAAAGATACTCGTGGTATCATCGATGCAATCCTTAACGGAGATATCCTTAACGCTCCTACTAAGAAGATCCCATTCTTCGATTTCGAAGTTCCAACAGAGCTTAACGGCGTAGACACAGGTATCCTTGATCCTCGTGACACATATGCTGACGCTTCTGAATGGGAAGTAAAAGCTAAAGATCTTGCTGGAAGATTCATCAAGAACTTTGCTAAATACGAAGGAAACGCTGCTGGTAAAGCACTTGTTGCAGCTGGTCCTCAGTTATAATTATAATTGCTGAATTAAAGTTAATTATAATTAAATTATAATTTTATTGTCCAAATGAGTACGAAAGGGATGCGAGTAATTCGCATCCCTTTTTCATGTTGTTTCGGTGGTCAAGCGGATATTCGCAATCCGCTTCGCTACAGGGCTCTGAGTTTTTCTGCCACTTTCTCATATGCGGGTATCGGAACGTGATATTCTTCTCCCATTCTTACTACTTCGTAAACTAATCCGTCAATTTCGGACTGTTTTCCTGCCATGATATCCCGCTGCATGGAAGTGGTTGCTTCCGGTGCGAGGTTGGAAAGGATTTTTAAATTTACTTCTGCCATATCTTTCTGGAAAGGAACTCCCATGGCTTCTGCAAGTGCTGCGATTTCTTTTATCATGGTCTTAAAAAGTTCTCTGGCTTCGCCTTCTTTCTGGAAATCTGCGGCAGTTGCGTGGTAATAGAGTCCTGCTGCCCCGATCGGGGATACATAGGAAAATTTCTCCAGTGCTTCACGGCGGATGTTTTCCGAAAGAGTCCCGTCGATATGACTGTCACAGAGGTCTTTCTGAATCTCTTTCAGTTCCGGTCGGAATTCTGCTTTGTCTCTTACGCCGAATACAATGTGCAGGATCTGTCCATGCTGGAGAAGTTTTCCCGGTTCTTTAATGTTGGCAGAAACATAGATGCAGCCGTCCGTTACCAGAAGATCCGGCAATTCTTTCTGCATTTTTCCACCTGTTCCATATATATTCAACACTGGAATTACGATAGTATTTTTCCTGGCAATGCGTTTGATAAACGGAATCGTTTCCTGTAAGGAATAGCCTTTTACGCAGACAAAAATTACGTCCGGATGCTCTGCATAATGCTCCATATCTGTAGCAGGAATGCTTATGTTTTCCTCTGTTTTATCCCACATTTTCTCCAATGTAAGACCCTGTTTCTGGATCTTTTTCAGGTGTTCGCCTCTCGCGATCAGGGTTACGTCCTTGCCTGCTTTTTTCATATAATATCCGGTAACACCACCGGTTCCTCCGGCTCCAATGATTAAGTATTTCATATTTATTTTCTGCCCCGCTTTCATTGTTTTGATTCTTATATCATAGCACAATTACAATTTTTCTTCAGTATATTTTATGCATTACGCTGACATAATTTTGCATTGACAGTTTATTTTTTGCCCTGTAATATCAATGGTATCAATATCAGAATATATTACGCAGGAAAAGTATTAAGATGGAACGATATCTGGAATTTAGAATAGATGAACAAACTACAGAACTTAAAATGGAAGCATTTCTGAAAAAGAATGCAGGACTTACAAAACGGCAGATCAGCCAGGCGAAGTTTCGACCGGACGGGATTACCAGAAACGGAGTTCGCTGTCGTGTAACTGAGACAATATATCCAGGCGATGTGATCTGCGTTTGTCTGGAGGAAGCCGGGACTGCTTCTGCGCATCTTGAAAATTATAATGACGGAATCAGAAGTAAGGATTTGTCGGATTTCCATTCCAACAGAGCTTCAGCTCCAGTTTCCGAAACTTCTTTTTCTCTGAATATTTTATATGAAGATACGGATATTCTGGCAGTTGATAAACCGGCAGGAATGGTTACGCATCCGACGGGAATGCATTATACAGACAGCCTCTCCAATCTTGTTGCCGGTTACTTTCGAGAGAAAAATGAACAGGTCTGTGTCCGCCCGGTGGGGCGGCTGGATCAGGAGACTTCCGGGATTGTGGTTTTTGCCCAAAATCAGGTAGCAGCTTCAAGGCTTCAATCTGTAAAATCTCCATGCAAAATTCACAAGCAATATCTTGCCGCTGTATCCGGTACTTTGCCTGTAGATATGCCTGGTGTCTGGCATACCTTAGATTTACCGCTGATGCAGGACCCGGAGAATCATCTGAAAATGAAAACTGCTGCTGATCTTTCCTTACATTCATCTGCATTATCGGGAAAAATCAAAACAGCAGTTACTCATTATCATACTCTTTTTTCCAGTCAGGACTGGTCGCTTATCACACTTAAGCTGGATACCGGACGTACCCACCAGATCCGTGTCCATATGGCATCCACAGGACATCCTTTGCTTGGAGATACTCTTTATCATTCAGACGATAAAATATCTTCCTGTGCTTCCTTTTCCAGGGCAGCCCTTCATGCATGGAAAGTTTCTTTTCAGCATCCTTTCAGAGATGAAATGCTCCTTCTGGAAGCACCATTACCTTTCGATTTTCGTGAACTGGTTTCACTTTCAGGGTCTGATCTGTTGTCTATTTAAGCTTCAAGTTCTTTGATCAGATTTACCATTTCAATGGCACTGAGTGCACAGTCATAGCCTTTATTTCCTGCTTTTGTACCTGCGCGTTCAATTGCCTGCTCGATGTTTTCTGTGGTAAGTACTCCGAATAATACCGGAACTCCTGTTTCCAGTGATACTGATGCAATCCCTTTGGAAACCTCATTGCATACATAATCATAATGACTGGTATTTCCACGAATCACAGCACCTACGCAGATAACCGCATCATACTTTCCACTTTTTGCCATTTTAGACGCGATCAGTGGGATTTCAAAAGCACCTGGTACCCACGCTACCTGGATGTCCTCTTCTTTTACATTGTGACGTGTCAGCCCATCCATGGCACCACTTACCAGCTTGGAAGTTATAAATTCATTGAAGCGGGCTGCTACAATTCCTACTTTCATTCCATCTGATACTAATTTTCCTTCTAATGTTTTCATTTTTTCTGGTCCTTTCATCTGTAAATTTATATTTTTTAACCTGTACAGGTTTTTATATACGGTAAATTTTATTTTCGGGAACGTTATCGTTATATATGAAAATCCCCGCTGTATTTAATACTTCAGAATATGTCCCATTCGTAATTGTTTTGTCTTAAGATAACGCAGATCATACGCTGTGGCATTCATCTGTATCGGAACTCTCTGTTTGATCCTGATTCCAAATTCTTCCAACTGATAAACTTTATCCGGGTTATTTGTCAGCAGCCGCAGCTCTTTTACCCCAAGATTTCTCAGAATCTGCGCACCAATGTAGTATTCTCTTTCGTCTCCGGCAAATCCAAGTGCCAGATTTGCTTCCAGTGTATCCATTCCCTGTTCCTGAAGTTCATAGGCACGAAGTTTATTGATCAGTCCGATTCCTCTTCCTTCCTGTCTCATATAAAGGAGTATCCCTCTGCCTTCTTCCTCAATCTGGGCCATCGCCGCTGCAAACTGCTGTCCGCAGTCACAACGCTGTGATCCAAAAACGTCTCCTGTCAGGCACTCTGAATGCACACGGCACAGGACGTTTTCTCCATCTCCGATTTCACCTTTTACCAGTGCTACATGATGTTCCCCATTCAGGCGGTTTACAAATCCATACGCCATAAACTCTCCGTATCTGGTCGGCATTTTTGTGGTCGTCACGCGATCCACCAGAATATCATGGCATTTACGGTAATTCTGAATATCTTTAATTGTTATGAATTTAAGATTCCACTTTCCGGCAAGTTCCCGTAACTCAGAAGTCCGCATCATAGTGCCGTCTTCTCTCATAATTTCACAGCACAGCCCGCACTGTTTTAACCCTGCAAGTCTGCACAGGTCTACAGTTGCCTCTGTATGTCCGTTTCTTTCCAGAACACCGTTCTTCTTCGCCAGAAGTGGAAACATATGTCCGGGGCGTCTGAAATCTTCGGGTTTTGCATTCTCATCCACACATTTCATGGCAGTAACAGAACGTTCTGCCGCAGAGATTCCTGTAGTGGTGCTGATATGGTCTACGGAAACAGTAAAAGCAGTTTCGTGATTATCTGAATTTTCTGCTACCATCTGCGGGAACTGCAGTTTTCTTACATATTCCTCAGACATTGGCATACAGATAAGTCCTTTTCCGTGAGTTGCCATAAAGTTAATATTTTCTGTTGTGGCAAACTCTGCTGCACAGATAAAATCTCCTTCATTCTCTCTGTCCGGATCATCCGTTACCAGAATAATTTTTCCATTCCGAAGTTCTTCCAGAGCTTCTTCTACTGAATCAAATCCGTTCATTTTTTCTCTCCTTATGCAATGTATTTTCTGATACAATATATTTTTCTGTTGTTAAGAGGGCAAAATCATTCGTATTGGCTGCTTATCTGGTTCGTGTCAGGCAGATAAAACATCCACTGTACAGTTCTGCATCAATCGAATAACAGCTTTGTGGTTAATTCTGTCAAAAGCCATACTTATTCAGAAAATCCCGTGTAATATTACTTTTTATCGGCTGTTCTTTCACAGGCGTTATTAATTTTTCCACGTATTTTCCAATTATGTCTGTCTCCAGATTAACGATATCTCCTTCTTTGCGTTCTCCGAGGACTGTAATCTTTACTGTATGAGGAATTGCAGAAATGGAAAAGTCTGTTTCTGAGACTTTTGCCACTGTAAGACTGATTCCATCAACTGTTACAGAACCTTTTGTCACAATATATTTCATAATTTGTGGTGAAGCCTGAATGGTGTACCAGACAGCATTATCATCTCTGCGAATTTCCGTGATTTTTCCTGTTCCATCCACATGCCCGGCAACAATGTGTCCTCCAAATCTTCCATTTGCAGGCATTGCCCTTTCCAGATTTACATGCTGTCCCAAAGAAAGCTGAATCAGCGCAGAACGATTCAATGTCTCATGCATCACATCTGCTGTAAAACCATCTTCCAGACATGCAGTTACAGTGAGGCAGATTCCATTTACAGCTACACTGTCCCCTGTTTTCAGATCATCCAGAATTTTCTCTGCCCGTATCGTAAATACTGCTGAATTTGCTCCTTTTTTTATTTTTTTCACAGTTCCCAGTTCTTCAACAATTCCCGTGAACATTACTCTTCACCTCACTCTCTATAAGAAAATCATCTCCTATTCTGATTATTTCGCTGTTTTTTAATAATATTGCGCTGGCAGGATCAGGAAATCCTTTTCCTTCTATCGGTGTCTTTGCACTTTCTCCCCCAAAAAGTTTGGGTGCTATATAGGTCTGGACTTTCTGAACAATACCGCTTTCGAGTGCTGACCAGTTTAAAGTGCCTCCTCCTTCCAGTAAGATACTGTCTATCTTTGCAGCTCCCAGAAGTTCCATTAGTCTGTTTAAATCTATGTGTCCGTTTTTTTCCGGGACATCCAGAACTTTACATCCCATATCTTCATAATTCTTTATCTTCTGCTGGTCTTTACTGCTGGTTGCAATGATTGTAGGAATTGTCGCTGCTGTTCTTATAATCTTAGATGTCAGTGGTGTTCTCAGATGGGAATCGCAGATAATACGCACAGGATTTCTGCTGTTTTCCAGTCTGCAGGTAAGCATCGGATCATCTGCCAGCACAGTTCCCACCCCAACCATAATTCCTGTATATTTCAGTCGCTGTTTCTGTACATGAATTCTGGCAGCTTCTCCTGTCACCCATTTGGATTCTCCTGTATAAGCGGCAATTTTTCCATCCATAGTCATTGCATATTTCATGACCACATACGGTTTTTTATTTTGGATGTAATAAAAGAATGCTTCATTCAATTTATCACACTCTTCTTTTAAAATATTTTCTGTTACTTCAATTCCATGATCCTTCAAAATCCGGATTCCTTTTCCTGCAACCAGTGGATTAGGATCTGATGATCCGATGATCACGCGTCTGATTCCGGCCTCCAGGATTGCATTCACGCATGGAGGCTGTTTTCCATAATGGCAGCAGGGCTCTAAAGTAACATATATAGATGCTCCTTCAGGTTCTTCCGTACATGCTGCCAGAGCTTCTCTCTCCGCATGGAGTTCACCGTATTTTCTGTGATATCCCTGACCGATGATCCTTCCGTTTTTAACGATCACAGCACCTACCATCGGATTAGGTGCTGTAAAACCCATTCCTTTTTGCGCCAGTTCCAAAGCCATTTTCATGTACTGCCTGTCCTGTTCCATATCCGTTATATTTTTCAATCCATCATCTCCTGCTCTTTTATAAAAATCCCATAAAATAAAGCCCCGGTGTTTTTTCAACATCCAGGGCTTGGTAATTAATATTTGATATGAATTATCTTCCGATGAATCTGACTCTTTATTTCATCACTGAAATCACTTTAATTGATATAAAAAAGCTCTGGAATAAATTAATTATTCCAGAGCAGTCAGCTTTCACAGATCAGTTAATTCTTCTGTATCTCTACTGTTATCCTCTTTCATCCAGACTGTACTGTCGGCTTCGGAATCGCACCGAATCATGCCTTATGGCTCGTGGGCTTTACCACCGGTAGGGAATTGCACCCTGCCCTGAAGATCTTATTTTATTTTTATCAGCAATTTTTGCGATTTATCTTGCTGATATCTGACAGTATACTCTCAACTTTTATCTCTGTCAAGATTTTTTTCAGGAAAGTAACCCTCTTACCATCTCTGCATTAAATGTCACACCTGTCAGGTGATCTACTTCAATCTGGTACAGGGCATTGGCTGCGATATGCTCTGCTGCCTGTTCCAGATCACGAATACCGCTTGTATTTTTATGCAATTCAACGATGGCATTCAGACCCTCTTCTGTTACTACGCATTCTTCTGCCTTGAGGCTCATGCGTTTCAGAACTTTCGGAAGAACATATTTGGAGAAGATGATCTTCTTCTCTTCTGATGTATAATCCGGGATATCGATCACCGCAAAACGAGACATAAGAGGTGCGCTGATCTGGGATTTATCGTTTGCCGTAGCAATGGGATAAACGCCCACTGTGGGCACCATACATTCCATATAGTTATCTGTAAATCCAAGGTTGTCAAGCAGAGTAAGAAGTACGTCTGCAGGGTTTCCGTTGCCCTTACCTGACGCTGCTTTATCAAGCTCGTTGATAATAAATACAAGGTTGGATTCTCCTGCTGCTGAGAAAGCTTCCATGATGATTCCGGGCTTTGCGTTTGCATAGATTCTGGAACTTCCTGTAAGCTGTTCCGGATCATTGATGGAACTCATGTCCAGAGTTGTCCAAGGCAGTTTCAGGATACGGGCAACTGCGTATGCAATCTGGGATTTACCTGTACCTGCAGGGCCTACAAGGAGAAGTCCGTATGCAGGAAGTGTATGGGTACGGTTAATCTGGATGATGGTTTCAATAATACGCTGCTTTACAGATTCCATTCCGTAGAGTTCCTCATCAAGAATCCTGCGGGCTTCCTGAGGATCGATTGCCTCAAAGTAGTTACTCTTCCACTGTACATTCATCATAATGGAAAGTGCTCTCTGAGCATGGCGTCTCTCCTCCGGTGATACCTCATGGGAACGGGCAACTGCAAGATTTCTTCTCGCCCAGAGACGGATATTGTCCGGCAGGGTTCTGCCTGCGCAGGTCATAAAATCAGTGATGCTCTGAATGCTTGTCAGCTTCATCTCGTCCCCTGTTTCTTCCTCATCTTCATCCTCAACAATCTCTGCAGGTGCACTGCTTGCAAGAAGTCTCTCGATCATAAACTGAAGAAATCCGTCCTCTGCGGAAAGTTTCGTGCCGCCGCCAAAAGCAGTTTCACGAATCTTATAAACTGCATAACCATTCTCTTTATTCTCTCCTGAAAGGCGCACATTGATATGATTCTCCCCAAGCCATTTCAGAAGACTTACAAATCTTGAATCAATACTGATGATATCTGCACTGAAAACGCCGTCATCCTCTTTAAATTCAAAGGATGTACGTTTGATTGGATTAGTAAAAATACCGCAGGAATGATGTTTCCACTGACGGCTGCTGTTATCCAGAATCATGATCGGTTTCTCAGGGGAAGTCTCCTTTTCATTAGACTGGAAAGTAGTGTAGGTACATTCAGACTGTACACCTGGTTTCTTGTCTGAAGCACCGCTGAAATCAAATACTGGCATGGTAAATACTCCTTTTATCTTATCATACAACGCATGACATATTTCTGTTACGCATCTCTGCAATCCTGCCGGAAGCTATTTATTATTCTAGCAGAATCTTTTCTTTTAATCAATTCTGTAAATGTATTTATTGCATAAATATTCAATAAATTATATCCTCATTTATTCCCCCAAAATCATTGACGGTAACATTCGCAGGCCTTATAATAGTAGTAACTGAGAATTTCCAGAAACTCTCTGGAAAATCGGAATTTACTTTTAGGAGAGCAAAATGAGCAAAATTATTTTAACCGGTGACCGCCCAACAGGCCGCCTTCATGTTGGACATTATGTTGGTTCATTATCCGAGCGTGTTCGTTTACAGAACTCCGGCTTATATGATGAAATTTATATTATGATCGCAGATGCACAGGCATTAACAGATAACGCTGAACACCCTGAGAAAGTTCGCCAGAACATCCTTCAGGTTGCCCTGGATTATCTTGCATGCGGCATTGATCCTGAGAAATCCACTATCTTTATCCAGTCCATGGTTCCGGAGCTTACAGAGCTTACTTTCTATTATATGAACCTTGTTACTGTGGCACGTGTACAGCGTAATCCTACAGTTAAATCTGAAATCCAGATGCGTAATTTTGAGGCAAGCATCCCTGTTGGATTCTTCTGCTATCCGATCAGCCAGGCTGCAGACATCACTGCATTCCGCGCTACTACTGTTCCGGTTGGCGAAGATCAGCTTCCAATGCTCGAGCAGTGCAAGGAGATCGTACACAAATTTAATACTGTTTATGGCGAAACTCTGACAGAGCCTGAGATTATTCTGCCATCCAATAAAGCCTGCTTACGTCTGCCAGGTATTGACGGAAAAGCAAAAATGAGCAAATCTCTCGGAAACTGCATCTACCTTTCAGATGAAGAAGCTGATGTTAAGAAGAAGGTTATGTCCATGTTCACAGACCCGAATCATCTTCGTGTGGAAGATCCGGGACGTGTGGAAGGAAATCCTGTATTTATTTATCTGGATGCATTCTGTAAACCGGAATATTTCGCAGAGTTCCTGCCTGAATATCAGAATCTGGATGAACTGAAAGCTCATTATACACGCGGCGGTCTGGGTGATGTCAAGGTTAAGAAATTCCTGAATAAAGTACTCCAGGCAGAGCTTTCTCCGATCCGTGAGAGACGTAAATACTGGGAACAGCATCTTGATGATGTATATGATATCCTCAAAGAGGGAAGCAAGGTTGCTGAAGCAAAAGCCGCACAGACACTTCACGATGTACGTTCTGCTATGCAGATCAACTACTTTGATGATAACAGCTTAATCAAATAATTATATGCCGGTGGCTACAGCGACCGACAACAATGCGTAAATAAGAAATTCAAACGCAAGATTGTTCAAAATCAACTTATTGACATATCAAAACAGGTTCAGGCAAAAGCATTCTGCTCACGTCTGAACCTGTTCTGTTATTTCTTAACTGACTTTCTTTTCAATCTATTTTACAGATAAAATCTATTCGATATCTTTCATATCCGATATCTTTCATATCTGATACCATTTGATCTCATTTGCCTCCATATGTAACCGGAAACTGCTTCCATCACCTCTGTAAACTACTGTATCCTGTGGTTCGTAAGTGTTGTTGACTACGCAGTATTTTCCATTTTTTACGTAAGCATGTACTTCTACATTGTAGTTGGTTGAATACCAGCAGTGAAGTTCTTCCTCTGCGGATGCTGACCAAAGGACTGCACGATAAAGCACGCGGCTGTTCTTGAAGCTGTATGGAAGTCCGCTGATATAAACGCCTCTTCCTTTACCGAAAGTCTTTACAGCCATCTGCACTTCCTGGTCTTTCTGGATTAAGATTTCTGTTTCCGGTAAGGCATAAATGTTCTTCTTACCTTCACCGAAATCAACCTCGCCTTCTGCATCTTTAAGGATGAAATGATCTCTGTGTTCTTCCCAGTTATATTTATCTGTATTCAGGTTAAATCCATGTTCTTCTTCTACTCCAAGTACATCATCTAACTGAATGAATCTGCCCTGCCACTGATGTGCTGCCGGTTCTCCTACACCGATAAATCCACCGCCATTATATACAAATTCTCTGACTGCTGTGATGATTGTTTCGTCGATCCAGTTCTCGCCGCCTGACTGTGCAGTGTCCGCATCTCCCACATTGATCACTACGTCAAATTTCTTCAGAAGATCTTTGTCTGCTTTGATATCGTCAAAGCTGATAAATGATACATCAAACGGCGCGCCGCTTAATGCTTCGATAATTCCGAAATAAGAATAATTCTGCTTGTAATAGATGGCGTGATGTACCATATGGTTACCCCATGAGCGCATCTTTCCCCAACAATTCAGGACTGCTACCCGTTTTACGCAATAAGGAGTCGTTCCCTGAATGTTATCATATAAAGTGCGGAACTCTTCGCAGACTTCTTTGATATACTGTACAAAATCCGGGAATTCCAGGGCAAGTTTCAGATATCCGCCGTATCCGATTCTCTGGATCGGGCTTCGAAGGATTGCTCTTCTTGCTGTTACCCAGTTCACTTTTGCCTCCTTTACAGGATCGCCGCCTTCATGGAACGTATCCGGGAAAAAGTATGGCAAAAATCTTCCTTCTGTATATTTTACATTCTTAATATCGCTGAACAGACGCAGGGTCGCACCATTTCCAACACTTCCAACTACAGCATCCAGTCCGATAGATGCAAATTCGTCCATAAACGGTTCCATGCCAATCCAGTGATCTCCCATGAACATCATGGCCTCTTTTCCGTATTCATGTACGATATCTACCATCTCTTTGGCAAGCTTTGCAACTTCGCGTCTCTGAAATGCCTGGAAATCTTTGAATTCTTTTGAGGGAATCCGATAGGTATTGTTCATGTATCCCTGGTCAATGATATATTCCGGTCTGAAAGGATAGCCCACTTCTTTCTCAAACTGCTCCAGAATATATGGGCTGACTGAAGCTGAATAGCCAAACCAGTCTACATATTTCTCTCTTGCAAGTTCATCAAATATAAGAGTAAACTGATGGAAAAATGTAGTGAAGCGCACAACATCCACATACTCATGAGTATCCAGGAATCTGCGCAGACGTTCCAGGGAATGAGCTTTTGTTTTTGGCTGACGCACATCAAATGTAATCTGCGGTTCTACGTCTTTCCAGTCATTTACTACTGCATTGTACATATGTACAGGATCCCACATAATATATGCCAGGAAACTTACAGTATATTCATGGAAGCGTTTCGCAGATAAGATCACTACATTTCCTGTCTCTTCTTCATATGACCACTGATCTGTCGGTACCGGCTCTCCTGTGGTACGATCCATTACTTCCCACCATCTGCGGATATCATCTCTTGTGTTGACTGCAAGCATATCCGGATAGAGGTGATCCATCAGATGAATCTCCAGTGTATCTGCAACCGCTGTATGGAAAGATGTCATAATATACATCTGCTGGATTTCTTCCGGATGTGCTTTCGCCCACGCATTGTCCTTACGGGTTGTATAGTAGGTTGCATAAATTTTGGCACCTGTGTCTTTTAATTTCTGCGGAAATTCTGTTCCGTCACAGTCACGTATAGCATCAGCGCCCCACTCTTCTATCATTTCCAGTGTCTGTGGAACTACATCCAGGTCAGTTGGTATGGTTACACGACCTTTTCCCATTTTCTGTTACCTCCTTCATTTTGCTGACAAGCGGATAATTACTGTCCGTTCGCTTCTGTAATCACATTATTTTCAGTCTATCTGTTTATAAAATACTTTCTTTCAAAATTTTTTTCAATTCACTTTTTGCTTTGTTTTTTAGAAATCTTGCTCTTACAAAAAAATTATGGTATTATAGAAAATATGTTATCAGCTATCTGAAAAGCCTTCTATTTTTACCTTAATAACTGATGTTGATTTTATTTTTATCATTTTTTATGCACTTATTCTAATTATCCTGAAGAATCTCAGTTATATCTTTTGCGATATAAAATACTATCATTCAGAATCCGCCAACAAAATTGCTACAAATATACTCATCTGCCGTAAACAGAAGAAAGGAGAATCTGCCATGAGCTCACAATCATTTCGTTTCAGCCCCGAACACCCAACAGCTCAAAATATTACACTTTTAAATACCTCTTCTTCCCGCTACGAGGGTGACTGGCCCAGTATTCCTCACTCTCATGCCTTTACAGAATTGTTCTATGTACGTGACGGTCAGGGAGATTTTCTGATCGAGGATCAGATTTTCCCAATCTCAAAGGACGATCTGGTCATCATTAATCCACATATCAATCACACTGAAATCTCCAAAGGGAGTCCTCCTCTGAGTTATTTTACTGTAGGTGTGGATGGACTATGTTTTTCCTTTAACGGTCATAAAGAGTATCGCATTTTTAACTGTCGTGAAAAGAAAACAGATTTGTTATTTTACTTTAATTCTCTGTTTCAGGAGCTGGACAGACAGTCTGAAGGATATGAAACCATCTGCAGTCATATGCTGGATATTCTGATCCTGCAGCTTCGGCGCATTACGGATTCACCATTTGAACTGATCACCGCCCAGCATCCAAGTAAAGAATGCGCTCATATTAAGCGTTATCTTGACTCCAATTACGGAGAAAATATTACTCTGGATCACCTCTCAGAACTCAGTCATCTTAATAAGTATTATCTGAGTCATGAATTTACAAAATATTATGGGATTTCTCCTATCAATTATCTGAACCGGAAACGCATCGAAGTGTGCAAGGAGCTTCTGGAAAATACTGATTACGGGATTTCAGATATTGCGCATCTCACAGGATTCTCCTCTCAGAGTTATCTCTCCCAGAGCTTTCGCAAATCCTGTGGCATGACTGCAGGAACTTACCGTAAACTTAAGAAAAAAAGAAAGGATCCTATTTAATATCATGCAATACACATTTCCAAACTACTATAAAGAATTTTCCTGCATTGCAGGAGCCTGTCCGGATACCTGCTGCGCAGGATGGCAGATCGTGATTGACGATCAGACACTGAAGAAGTACCAGCACTTTAAAGGTCCGTTCCGCAATCGCCTGCACAATGATATTGACTGGAAACAACATGTTTTCCGCCAGTATAACAGACGCTGTGCTTTTCTCAACGAAGAGAACCTGTGTGATATCTACACAGAAGCAGGACCGGAAATGTTCTGCAGAACCTGCAGAAATTATCCTAGACATATTGAAGAATTTGAAGGTCTGCGTGAGATTTCCCTGTCGCTCTCCTGTCCGGAGGCAGCAAGGATTTTACTTTCCCAAAAAGAAAAGGTACACTTTATCACAAAAGAAAAAAAGGCAAAAGAAGAAGTCTATGATGACTTTGATTATTTCCTGTTCACTGCACTTATGGACACCCGTGATATGCTTATAGATATCATCCAGGACAGAGCTGTACCCATGCAGAAACGTCTGTGGAAACTTCTGGCTGCTGCACATGATTTCCAGTTATGTGTAAATAAAAATGAACTCTTTAAATGGGAAGAAATGCGAAAACGACATGAAGATTCCGGATACGGAGATAGATTTTGCAGCAAAATTTACTCTCGTATAAATGCAGATAACATAGAAAACAGTTCTGCTGCATCTGCCTGCGCAAATACACCAGAACAATTATTTAAAAAAATGTGGAAAACTGTTGTCCCGGAAATGGAGGTTCTGCGCCCGGGATGGCAGGAATACTTAAAGAATTGTCTGACTCCACTGTATAATAGAAATACAGATCCGCAGTCTGACTCCGGAAATCTTTATTCCTGGCAGAAAAGTGAATTTGATTTCTCTTATCCGGACTGGCAGATTCAGGAGGAACAGCTTCTTGTTTACTGGATCTATACCTATTTCTGCGGTGCAGTTTATGATGATGAGATCTTCGCCAAGGTGAAAATGGCAGTTGTGTGCACCCTGTTCATACATGAATTAAATGTGGGAACCTATCTGAAAAACAACCGGCAGTTTAAGCTGGATGACCAGATCCGTATCTGTTATCAGTTTTCAAGAGAACTGGAACACTCAGATCTTAACCTGAACAGATTTGAAGAATTAATGTCTGAAAAAGAGATTTTCTCCTTTGAAAATCTGCTGAAAATCTGCTGATGCAAATAAAAAATCCAGTTATTATGAGCACTAAATCAATCGGAAGGCCTCTGATGGTCTTCCGATTGATTTTAATAATTAATATTGTCCTCTCATTACTGTATTTTCAGCATATGCCAGAATTCTATCTGTTTTCATTTAGAGCATGTTTGAAAAATCATTTCAACAATCTGTACGCTCTAATCTACGGATCATAGATACCAGATGTCCGGCACAATTTCGGATTTCTTCTTCTGTAAGTTTACCTTCTTTATATGCCTGGCGAATATTCTTATCATCATCCGGATTTCCAGGCATGATAATGTCATTGCCTGCTGCCACACATTTCCATGGAACGCTTCCATCTTCCGGAACTGTTGTGTTCCAGTCTGACATAATTGCTCCGTCAAATCCCCATTCTTTTCTGGCAACTGTCATGCACAGATCTTTGCTGTTCGCCGCATGAATACCGTTGATAAGATTATAGGAAGTCATAATAGAAACAGGATTTCCTTCTTTTACTGCAATTTCAAATCCGCGGAGATAGATTTCTCTGAGCGCACGTTCGGATACACAGGAGTCAACACCCATGCGGTTATCTTCCTGATTATTGCATGCAAAATGCTTGATTGTTACGCCACATCCTGACTTGCTCTGAACACCCCGGATCACTGCTGCTGCCAGCATCCCTGACAGATATGGATCTTCTGAATAATATTCATAATTTCTTCCACATAATGGATTTCTGTGGATATTCATACCCGGTGCAAGCCACAGATTTACATGAAATTCTTCCATTTCTTCTGCGATTGCTTTTCCAAACTCTGTCATAAGATCTGTATCCCAGGTCTGTGCCAGTGCTGTTCCTACCGGAAAAGCAGTACAGTACTGATAATAAGTATCTGCATTCTCATGATGCACACCAGGTTCCAGAATTCCATTTTCCAGTGAACCAAGAACTCCCATTTCATAGATGCTGTCTGTCTCTTTATCTACCTCATACCACTGTCTGAGGCGGATTCCTGCCGGACCGTCTGCCATAACAAGAGACGGGATTCCATCCTCTTCCAAAGTACCGCAGGTTTCACCTGCTGATCCCGGTACTCGAATCCCTGCTGCACCAAGAGTACTGATATTCTCTGAAATCTTTCCATAAAGCAGAGGAATCAGCTCTTCTGTAGTTCTGTCTTCCAGAACAGAAACAAATCTTTTTTCTTCCTCTGTCAGATTTTCCTGATTTTTTCCGGCATTTTCCGATTTTGCCGGTATCATCGCAGGTTTAAAATAATATTCCGGAACCTGCGCTGTTATCAGTTTTTCCTGTCTCTGCACAGATTTTTCTTTCAATTCTTTTGTCAGATAAATCTGTTCCAGTTCTTCCTGAAGCGGGCAGATTTTATCCATCTGTTCCAGTACTGTATCATCTGAAACTACCAGAACTGCTTCCAGTTTCAGTTTGTCTGAACTGTTTCCGACCAGAATGCCATATTTGCCTTTTTCCACTATCCATGTATGTGTTTCCTCATTGAAAGAAGCCAGTTGTTTCTGTGGAATCTCAACAGTAAGTGTTTGTGTTTCTCCCGGCTTCAGAATTCTGGTTTTTGCAAAACCTGCCAGTCTCTTATACTCTTTTTCCAGTTCTGTCTGCGGAAGCGTAACATAAATCTGTACCACTTCTTTACCAGCATATTCATTTCCTGTATTTGTAACCTGAACCTCTGCTCTGATCTTACTTTCTTCCATATTTATGCTACAACACTTCATCTCAAACATAGTATAAGAAAGACCAAACCCAAACGGAAACATCACCTTTTTGTCAAAGCTGTCAAAATATCTGTAACCTACATAAATACCTTCTTTGTATTTTTCCTTTTCCAGATTGCCATTCAGATACCCATACTCTTCTGAAGCCGGATAATCCTCGTATCGCCTTGCCCAGGTTGTTGTCAGTTTACCGCCCGGCACTTCTTTTCCCAGAAGTACATCAGCCAGGGCATCTCCCCCTTCCTGACCAAGCTGAGAAATATTTAAGATTCCTTTTATATTGTCTGTCTGTTCCAGAATATCTGTCAGCTCCACAGGACCACCTGCATTAAGAATAAGGATCACAGGTTTGTTCATTTCTGCAAGATAACGTAAATCTTCCTCTTCTCTCTCGCTTAAATAGTAATCTCCCTTTACTTTGCGACGGTCTTTTCCTTCTCCTGAAATACGACTGATCACATAAATCACCACATCTGCTTCACAGATATCTTCCTCTGCCACCTTACGTCCCAGCGGCATTGCAAAAGGATTCTCTGCATAGGCATCAAAAGGATTATCTACTTTCTTAGCTTCTTCCAGAACTTTTTCTTTCCACGCCTCTCTCGCCTGCTCATAGCGATTGTGATAATCGCTGATCCAGTCTTCGCTTACAATTTTTACTCCTGCTTCTTTCAGTCCCTGATAAATAGAAATATTCTTTCTGTTGTTAACATCTCCAGAACCAATTCCACCCTTTACGGTTTTCTCTGCTCCATACCCAAGAAGTGCAGCAGCTGTATCTTTCTTTAATGGAAGGATTCCTTCATTTTTCAGCAGAACAATGCCTTCTGACGCCGCTTTTCTGGCAAGCTTTCCATGCATCAGTTCTCTCTCTGACGGCTGTTCTTCTCTAGTTCCACTGTAAATCCATTTCTTCATATAATTATACTCCTGTTTTTAATATTATAATTCTCATGAAAAGAACCTCCATAGCATTCTCTCTATGGGGGTTCTTAATTCTCATTATTCTTTTACACCACCAAGTGTTACACCTGCAATAATGTATTTGGATAAAAGCAGATATACAATAATGATTGGCACGATCGCAACAGTGATCATCATGTAAATTTTACCCATATCAAAGTTCATATAATCAGCACCACGCAGAGTTGCAATCAGGATCGGCACTGTCATTTTGCTCTTTGACTGAATGATCAGGGCAGGAACGAAGTAATTGTTCCAGGATCCTACGAAAGTAAAGATTGCCTGTACTGCTACTGCCGGTTTCATGATCGGAAGTACAATACTGTTAAAGGTTCTGAATTCTCCGGAGCCATCAATTCTTGCCGCTTCCACAAGGGATAAAGGAAGGGAAGACTGAAGGTAACTGTACATAAAGTAAAAGACTGCCGGAGATGCAATGGATGGAATGATCAGCGGAAGTAAAGAGTCATACATTCCCATCTTTGTGATCAGTCGTAAAAATCCCATTGCTGTTACCTGTGTAGGCATAACAAGAATTGCCATAATAAAGGTAAAAGCTGCTTTCTTCATTTTAAAATCATAAGCATATAGACCATAAGCTGTCAAAGAAGAAAAATATGTACAAAGTGCAGCACTGCAGGAAGATACAACAACACTGTTAAGAATACCGCGGAACATCGGAAAACTTCCGTCATTTGCCACATTCTTCAGATTCTCAAGAAAATATTTTCCGGGAAGTGCTGAAAATCCTTTCTGCAGATCCGCATGGGAACGTGTTGCATTTACAATCAGAATGTAAAAGAAAAACAGACACAGGAAGGATAAAAAGATCAGCACAAGATGAACAAAAATACTGCGCACACGACCTGATGTATTTGATTTCATAGTTTATCTCCTCCTTCTTTCTTCTTTTGCTTTTTTCTTTGCAGCTTTCTTGGAACCATCCGGGTCTGTGTCATTTGTCATCTTATATACGATCATACATAAAATACCGCTGACAATAAACAGATATACGGACAGTGCACCTGCCATACCATAGTTCTTGCTCTTTAAGTGGCTATTCAGGAACATGATCAGAGTCATAGATGTACGGTCCGGATTTCCCTGTCCATTTGTAAGAATCTGAGGAACATCGAACATCTGAAGACCACCGATGATAGATGTGATCAGTGTATAAGCAAGGATCGGACGGATCAGCGGCAGTGTGATATAGAAAAATCTCTTGATACTGTTACAGCCATCCAGTTCAGATGCTTCAAAAATATCCATACTGATACCCATAACAGCAGCCATCAGCATAATTGTTGTATTACCAAACCACATCAGGAAGTTCATAAATCCGACCAGAGATCTGGTTCCGATTACAGAACCCAGGAAATCTATCGGTTTTTTAACCCATCCCAGAGACATCAGAATAGAGTTAATCGGTCCGTTGGTAGAGAACATGGTAAAGAACAATAATGCAAATGCAGAAGCCATGATCAGGTTAGGAAGATAAATAACAACCTTGAAAAACTGCTGTCCATGGATCTTCAGACGCGCATCTGTAAACCAGCATGCCAGAACCAGTGCGATCACGATCTGCGGTACAAATCCGATTACCCACAGAATCAGTGTATTAGTACTGTATTTGAGCATATCTGACTTCAACAGACTCAGATAGTTTGCAATTCCAATAAAATTCGGTCCGATTTCTTTAATTCCTGAACGATAATATTCATAGAAACTATAACGTACAGTATCTACCAGCGGAATCAAAGAAAAGATTAAAAAAGTTATAAAAAATGGAAGGATAAAGATGTATCCCCATTTTGCATAGCTGATGCTTTTCTTTTTTTTCATAGTTCAGCATTCCTTCCTTTACATATTAGTGCCAGACACACATCTCTTTCATGCGTGCCTGGCAAATACAAATGCATCTGTACAGGTTATTTACACCTGAAACTTTTTAACTGTCAATTCAAAAGCGTTTATTATTCAGCCCAGTTAACTTCCTGGATTTCCGGATAACGTTCTTTGATTGCTGTTTCAAAGTTTGATTTTGCTTTGTCATAGTCTACCTGACCCTGGAAGTAATCGCTGAAAGCGTTCTGGATCAGTTCTACGCAGCCCTGGTCATAAGCAGAAAGTGGTGCGATCTTGATGTTCTCTGCAACCGGTGAGAAATATGTAAATGGATTCTGTCCGCCAAGGAAGTCAGATGCGAAAGTATCATCTTTTGCAACTTCCTGCATACCACTCTTTGTATTTGTAAAGTCAGAATAATCTTTGGAAATCTTTAATAAATTGTCCTTATTTCCTGTCAGTGCAAGAATGATATCTTTTGCATGTTCCGGATTATCTGTTCCTGTTGCTGCATGGATGTAAGAACCGCCCCAATTGTATTCCTGTGGTGGATTTGTAACAGCCCATTCTCCGTCTTCTCCATCCCAGTTTGGTTTCAATGTAAAGTCAATTCCCCATGCCGGGAAGAGGAATGCAAATACTTTGGATTCAGATCCCATAGCTTTGTTCCAGTCATCATTCCACTGACCTTTTACAGTTTTGTTCAGGTATCCTGCATCCAGCCATTCTTTGGAATCTTTGATCCAGTTCATTACCTGCTGGTCTACATTAACAGTTGTTGCACCGTCTTCTACCCATGGCTGGGAAATGCTGTTTCCATACAGTCTAAATGTATCAGCATAAGAAGCAAATGTGTAATATCCTTTTGCTTTCAGTTCTTCAGCTGTAGCTTTTGCTGTATCCCAGTCTTTCATTCTCTTGCCTACTTCTTCAGGATCGTCGGTTCCGAACACATCTTTGGCAATATCACGACGATATACAAGAAGTCCAGGGCAGCACTGCCATGTAGATCCTCTCTGTACTCCATCTGCATCAGATGCAGTTGTTTTTGTAAAGTCATACTGATCTGCAAGATCTTTGTCAGGATCAATTCCAAGATCTTTCAGAGGCATTGCCACATCCGCTGCTGCATCTGTATATTTGTATACATAATCTGTTTCTGATAAGAAGATATCTACCTTATCATCTGCTGATGCATCAGCCTGATTCATAAGAGCTTCATCAAGTTTCTGCTGATAAACACCATCCTGATTTGGATTTATGATCCAGTGAATTTCTGTTCCATCCTTTAATGTTGTTACTGTTCCGTCTTTGGATGTTTCTTTCACTTCAGGATATACTGCTTCCAGACGCTGACGGAATTCATCATTCCAGGAATAAATATTGATTACTTTTCCTTCTTCATCTGCATGTACGATTGTAGCGGTTCCGCCCATTGTACCTGCAATTACGGATGCTGTAAGTAAAACAGCTAATGCTTTCTTTTTCATTAAAAAAGCCCTCCTTTTTCTTTTTTTCTCTTTGTGAGTTTCTTGCCTCACCTGATGTATCAGATTATAGCTTAAGCTGCTTTTCGGGTATATTATAATTTCCACCAAAATGTCAGATTCATGACCTCATTGTGTTCTTTTTATATACAGACAGATTTTGTCATTTAATAAGGAAATCTTTCCTAAAATCATAATCTTTCTGTTTTTTTTATTAGTATTTTTGTATAAAAGGTACCATTTTTCTATAAATCAGCCAGATGAATATTCGCAATCTGATTCATTACCTGCTCATATATTTTTCTGAAATTGTGTTATTTTATGTCATGATTCTGATACTTACTTCATGTTTCTTATTTCCGAAAGATCTCATTTCCGATATAATTTCCATACAATATTTATGGAAGGAGAAAAATGTTGAAACATATTAAGTTTATTGATAATCATGGAAGCTTTTGTGTGAACAGACCGGAAAATACCAGTTATCTTTATTTTCCTCTTGCATCAGAAGCAGGTCTGAAAAGTTCCGTCACACCAGTGCTTGGAGGTGACAGCAAAATTGATCAGGATACCTTCCTGCTGGAACCGGTCAGTTCCGAAAATCTTCATAACAATCGTTCTTCCAGAAATTTCTGGATCGTAAAAGAAGGACACATTCCTTATTCAGTAACAGGTTCCTCTGCTCAGCAGGAAGCCGACCGTTTTACTGACAGGCAGGAAGACAGTGAACTAACCGCCGGATTCATGTGGCAGACTTTGAAAAGGACTTCCAGAGAACTTGGGCTCATCTCCACAGTTACTTCTTTTATCCCCAAAAGTGATAATGTGGAGATTATGTATGTGACGGTTGAAAACCAGACAGATACTGTACAGAAATTTACTGCATATGGTGCAATTCCTGTTTACGGAAGAAGTGCGGATAACATTCGTGATCATCGAAATGTCACTTCCATGCTCCATCGTATCGAGACAACAGAACATGGAATCAACGTCTGCCCCACCATGTCATTTGACGAGCGGGGACATCAGCCAAATCATAAAATCTATTATGTAAATGGTTGTTCCGGAAAGGGAGAAAATCCGATTTCCTATTATCCGACTGTAGAAGATTTTATCGGAGAAGGTGGTACCTATACACATCCACGCACAGTATATGAAGGATATAAAGGAGTTCCCGCACACAGTCTGGCAGCAGGAAAGGAAGCAATGGGTGCTTTCTGTTTCTCATCTTTCACACTGGCTCCCGGTGAAAAAACAGACTTTATTTTATTATCAGGTATTGCCGACAGTAAAGAAGAAATTGAAAATATTTTTGAAAAATACAATACTTCCGATAAAGTGAAAAATGCACTGGAAGAAACCAGAATTTACTGGAAAAAACAGGTAAACGTTGACTTCCACACACAGGATCCTGACTTTGACAGTTATATGAAATGGGTAAGTTTCCAGCCATTCCTGCGCCGTTTATTTGGCTGTTCTTTCCTTCCTCATCATGATTACGGACGCGGTGGACGCGGATGGCGTGATCTGTGGCAGGATTGCCTTTCTCTTCTGCTGATGAATCCTCAGAATGTAGGTGCCATGATTGAAAAGAATTATGGCGGCGTACGTATTGATGGTACAAATGCTACTATTATCGGAGACGGTGACGGCAATTTTATCGCTGACAGAAACGGAATCGCACGTGTATGGATGGATCATGCACTCTGGCCGCTAATCACGACCAGTCTTTATATTAATCAGACCGGAGATATAGAGATCCTTAAGAAACAGGTTCCTTATTTTAAAGATGCACAAACCATGCGCGGCACAGAAATTGATACTCTCTGGAATGACGCATATGGAAATAAACAGCGCACCGAAGACGGTCAGGTATATACCGGAAGTGTTCTGGAGCACATTCTGATCCAGCAGCTTGCCGCTTTTTATGATGTAGGTGTTCATAATATTTACCGTCTCCGCGGAGCTGACTGGAACGATGCCCTGGATATGGCAGCAGAAAATGGTGAAAGTGTTGCCTTTACCTGTGCTTATGCGGGCAATCTCCACACTCTTGCTTCCATATTACGCCTTATGGAATCTGCAGGCGAAACCAGTATCCCGCTGTCAGAGGAAATTGAAATCCTGCTGAACGACCAGACAGATATGTTTGACAGTGTATCTGAAAAGAAAAAGATTCTTACTGAATATGCCAAAAGCTGCAGGCATAACCTGAGCGGCAGAAAGAAAAACTTCTCTCTCTCCACACTTGCTGCCAACCTGATCCAGAAATCCAACTGGCTGACAGATCATATCCGTTCACAGGAATGGATTGATGGCAAAGACAACGAAGAAGGATGGTATAACAGCTATTACGATAATCATGGAGAGGCAGTGGAAGGTTTCCACCATGAACAGGTGCGTATGATGCTCACGGGCCAGGTTTTCTCTATTATGGGAAATGTTGCCACTGATGCGCAGATCAGAAAAATCGTAAAAAGCGCAGATCATTATCTTTACAGAAAAGAAATTGGCGGTTACCGCCTGAACACAGATTTTCAGGAACTGAAGTTTGATATGGGACGTATGTTCGGTTTCGCTTATGGCGAAAAAGAAAACGGTGCTGTTTTCTCTCATATGGCAGTTATGTATGCAAATGCCTTATATCAGAGAGGCTTTGCAAAAGAAGGCTGGAAAGCATTGCGTTCTCTGTCTGATACAGCTCTCGACTTTGATACCAGCCATATTTACCCGGGAATTCCTGAATATTTCCGTTCAGACGGACGTGGCATGTATCATTATCTGACAGGTGCTGCAAGCTGGTATCTTTTTACCATGATCACAGAGGTCTTTGGTGTCCGTGGAGTTTTCGGAAACCTTTTGGTTCATCCAAAACTTCTGGCAGAACAGTTCGATGAAGCAGGAACTGCTTCTGTCTCTGTTACTTTTGCAGGAAAACAGTTCCATGTTACCTACCGAAACACAGACAGAAAAGATTATGGTTCTTATCATATCGCCGCTGCGGACTGCGACAAAACAGCAATAGAAATCGTAGAAGATTCCCATATTATGATCTCCAGAGAATTTATTAACAACCTCTCTTCTGATCTTCATGAAATTACAGTGACACTTGCCTGAAAACAATAGCTGCTCAGCCTCCATAAAAGCAGGCGACAGGCTGTTATAAATATTGTTCTAACAGAAAGGATTTACTATATGAAATACGGATATTTTGACAATGAAAACCGAGAATACGTGATTACTAATCCGGCAACACCTGCACCATGGGTAAACTATCTGGGTTCCCCGGAGTACGGTGCAATCATTTCCAATAATGCAGGGGGCTACAGTTTTGCAAAATCCGGTGCAAACGGACGTATCCTGCGCTATGTTTTTAATAACTTTGACCAGCCGGGACGTTACATTTACATTCGCGATGACAGATCATCAGACTTCTGGTCTGCATCCTGGCAGCCTGTAGGCAAAGATCTGGCTCAGTATAAGAGCGAATGCCGTCACGGAATCGGTTATACAAAAATTTCTGCCGACTACAGCGATATTCACTCAGAAGCCCTTTACTATGTTCCTCTTGGAAAAAGTTATGAAGTATGGGCATTATCTGTGACCAATCATTCTGATCACGAAAGGAACCTGACTCTCAGCGGATATGCAGAGTTTACCAACCACAGCAATTACGAACAGGATCAGGTTAATTTACAGTACTCTCTTTTTATTTCTCGTACACTGTTCGAAGGAAACAGAATTACTCAGCAGATTCATGGAAATCTTGATGCAATTCCTGAAAATGAGAATGTAGATGAGAAAAATGTGACAGAACGTTTCTTTGGACTTGCAGGTGCTGAGGTTTCTTCTTACTGTGGGGACAAAAATGAATTTCTCGGAAGTTACCATGGATATGGAAACCCTGAAGGTATTGTCTGTGGTGATCTTGGTGATAAGACAAGCTATAATGAAAACTCCTGTGGTGCTCTCTCCTGCAAAATAACTCTTAAAGCAGGTGAAACCAGAACAATTGCTTTTCTTCTTGGAATGAAACCGTCATCTGAAGCTGCTGAAGTAATCAGATGTTACGAAAATCCGGCTCCAACTGTAGCAGAAGAACTGGAAGCATTAAAAGCTGACTGGAACAGTAAGCTTGATAATCTTAAAGTCAGCACTCCAAGTCCGGAATTTGATACTATGATTAATACCTGGAACGCATACAACTGTTTTATGACTTTCATCTGGTCCCGTGCAGCTTCCTTCATTTACTGTGGACTCAGAAATGGATACGGATACAGAGATACTGTACAGGATATTCAGGGAATCATCCATCTGGCACCGGAAATGGCACTGGAAAAGATTCGTTTCATGCTGTCTGCGCAGGTAAATAACGGTGGCGGACTCCCTCTTGTCAAGTTTACTCACACACCTGGAAAAGAAGATACTCCGGATGATGCTTCTTATGTACAGGAAACCGGCCATCCGGCTTACCGTGCAGATGATGCATTATGGCTTTTCCCAACTGTATATAAATATATTTCAGAAACCGGAAACACTGCTTTTCTTGATGAAGTGATTCCTTTTGCCAACAAAGATGAAGCTACTGTATATGAACATCTGAAACGTGCGGTTGCTTTCTCTCTTAATCACCTTGGACCTCATGGAATGCCCGCCGGACTTTATGCAGACTGGAATGACTGTCTCCGTCTGGGTGCAAACGGAGAATCTTCTTTTGTTGCTTTACAGTTCTATTATGCAATGACAATCCTGAAAATCTTTGCCGAATATAAAAAAGATACAGAATATGTACAGTATCTTGAAGAAACTCAGAAAGCATTTGGCGAAAAAGTTCAGGAACTGTGCTGGGATAACGACCGCTTCGTACGTGGTTATACAGAATCAGGAGAAAGAATCGGTGAAGCTGCTGCTCCTGAAGCAAATATGTGGCTGAATCCTCAGAGCTGGGCAGTTATCAGTGGTCTTGCTACCCCGGAACAGGGAGACGCAGCACTAAATAATGTATATGAACGTCTGAATACGGAATATGGCGCAATCCTTATGGATCCTCCTTACCATGCACATGCTTTCGATGGTGCACTGGCAGTTATCTATAATCAGGGTACAAAAGAAAACTCCGGTATTTTCTCCCAATCCCAGGGCTGGCTGATTCTTGCTGAAGCACTCCGCGGTCATGGAGAACGTGCTTTTACCTATTTTATGGAAAATTCTCCTGCTGCGCAGAATGACTGTGCCGAAATCCGTCGTCTTGAGCCATACTTTGTTTTAATCACTTTGTTTTTTCCTTTTTGTTTAAAACTGTTAATAGACTCCTTCATAGAGTTCGTGAGTTTGAGTTTCAAAGTATTAAGTTTATTAAGACTATCATTGACTGCTGTTTCCACTTTTCCTACCACTAGTGACATCCTTGATTGAGTTACAGGATTTTGAAGATGATTAATCAATTCCTTAACTTCATGAAGTTCTTCCACAATTAGAGAATACTGCTTTTCCATCTGTTCAATATATTCTAATAATTCCCTAGTTTCATGATGTTCCTTTTTATAGCCATGATCAAACAGTAAGGAAAAATATTCCCCTACTATTGGATCACTATTAATTGCTGGTAATTGTTTATCCATTTAATTGACCTCGTTTCTTTCTATCTGATGGTTTTGTTGTCATCAGTTTATATAATTTTGTATCTGTTGGAAAATGATTAATAAAAGGCACAAGTGAATGACCATAACGAATCAGTCCACATCCTGCCTGAGCATTTGTAATATAACTTAACTGTTCATCAGATATATTTAGTAATTCAGCCAATCTTGTACGATCCTGATAAGCCTGATTTAACATAACAATAAATTCTGAATTTGATAGCATTGTACTTGCCTGAACGCTATCTAAAAGATACTCAACATTTTGAGTTACTCCCGTTGGAAAACCATCTCTTTTACGAAACTGTCTCCATGCACTATTAAAAAATGATGCTGAATACTCATTTTCAAATACAATATGAAACTCATCTATAAAGATATGAGTTCTCTTACCTTGTAGCCAGTTTTGATTTACTTTATTAATAATTGCATCTGTAATAACTAATAATCCCATTGTCTTTAGCTGTTTTCCTAATGACTGAATATCATAGGAAATAATACGATTATTAACATTGACATTTGTTTCATGTGCAAAGATATTTAAAGAACCTTCTGTAAACAATTCCAACTTTAACGCCAACTTTCTAGCTTCTGTTTCTTTTTGTTCAAGAAGTTTTTTTCTGAGTGTAACTAATGTTGGAGTTTTATTAATTGATTTTGCTTCTTCATAAACCTCTCTTACACATCTATCAATAATGCTATGTTCAACAGAATCAACACCACTTTTATCCAACTGTTCAAACAGTGACATAATAAATTCTGATTTGTCACTTAATGGGTCTTTACTGTCTCCATAGCCTTCATTCATATCCATTGCATTAATATGATCAGTTGAACCTGCTGCTATCTTAATAACCTGACCACCCAAATGCTGAACTAACGGTGTGTACTCAGCCTCAGGATCAGCAATAAGAATAGTATCATTTGTTGCTAGAGCAATAACAGCAATCTGTTCCTTTGTTAAAAAGGATTTTCCACTTCCTGGTACTCCTAGAATAAATGCATTAGGATTTAATAAATTTTCTTTGTTACAAATAATCATATTATTAGTAATAGCATTCTGCCCAAACCAGATTCCACCTTTATCCATGACTTCCTGTGCTCGAAAAGGTATAAATACTGCTGTACTTTCCGTTAAAAGAGTTCTTGAATTTTTAATATCTCTTGTCCCATTGGGCAATACATTTCTTAATCCATCTAACTGCCTTTGAGAAAACATAAATGCTTGTAACTCACACATATATTTTCTTGCAATAGCCATGAGAGTTTCACTATCAGCATCCAGCTCTTTTTTACTGTCAGCAAGATGAACAAGGGTGATATTTCCTAACATCATTCTTTGATCACGAATTGTTAAATCATCAAGAAATTCCTTTGCTTCTTTTCTTTGGGCTTCCATATCATAAGGAATCACTGCACTAAAATTATTATTAGCATTTTGTCGTCTTTGCCAGTTCGTAATATTAGTTTCTACACCCAACAATCTATTTTCCACTTCTTTAACTGCTTCATCGGTCTGTATTGAAATAATATCTATCGAAAACATTAAATGTTTATCTAAATCACAAAGTTCTGAAACAAAACTATCCTTAATATAAGTTGCATAATTAGATAAAAACATAACACAACCAAATTTATCACCTAACTGAAAGTATTGATGATGGAATTGTGGCTTACAAGGACAAATATTATCCTTAAAATGATTTCCCAAACGCATAGCTTCATTTAAATCAAAATTAAACTCATCTTTACTGTCACTGCGATAAAAATCATATAAAATCTTTAACCGTTCATTTAATGACAGTTCTTCTAGTTTTGAACCTAACTTAGCAAAATGACTGGATAATTCATTGGTCACACGATTAAAATAGGTCCTTGCATCTTTAACATTATCTTTAAATACTGAAACAGTAATATATTTTTCCTGTTCAATACCATTTGATTTTTCAATATTATCCAATAGCATATTATTATATTCTTTTGATAATTCATCTCTTTCATCATAATGTTCCTGTATTAAAATATTTTCTTTAAATGAACTTAAATCAACCTTTCTATTATTGATTGTGATTTTTGTAATTGTTGAACTATCCAATGAATTAAGAAGCTCTGAGTAATTTAAAAACATTCCTTCCTTTTCCTCTTTAGAAGCAATAGCATAATTAATATCACTAAAACGATATGTTTTAGAAAACTTATTACCTAACTTAAAAATGCCATCTTTATAGATGACATCCACATTAATAATATCCTGAGCAGACTTAGGAACCTTATATTTTTCCTTTTCTTTCTTTTTTAATCTTTCGTAACTTTTTAACATATGAGATATTGTCCTCCTTTACATGTTTATCAAATACTGGTCTTAATATTTCATAATATAAATTAACTGGTGCATAGCTCAATTGACTATGTGATAACAACAATGATCTAATCGCCACCATTGCTATTTCTTCTGCATTCATCCCCTGATAACTAATAAATCCTAATGATGCAAAAGGCAGTGCACCTAAAATACAAAGCCAGCTTGTTATTTCCATTCCTAATGAATCAATTGTTGCAAAATAAATAATGACTGCAACAATACATGCCAAAACAGAAAAAAAGCATTGTCTCATGGATAAACCAAGAAGAATGCTTTCTGTATAGTTTCTTATTTCTTTATTAATTTTTATTTCCATTATATTATCCTTTCATAGATTCTCATTAAATTAAATCTACATTGTAATTTCATTGTTTTGAAATTCATATGATCCAATTAAAAAATTCACACAACTTTTAGTAGTATCAACAATTAGTTTAAAATGATGTTTAGAGATTTTTGAAAATAATATATGTGTTTCACCATCTGCTCCATGGCTATCTGAATAAATATTTCTTATTTCATTTATATCAATAATAAGCTCATTTAATTTTGAGCAAAATTTTCTTATCGCTGGGTTATCACTGTACTGTGTAGGATCAATCTTCAATAAAGGTTTGACTTTACTATATAGAACATTAAATTTATCTTTTTTGTTGATTGCAATCCCTTTAGAATCACAAATTTCAATAAATACATTTTGTAAAATAGTTGAACTCAAAGTTGTTACAGTGCCAAAGTCACCATTATCATATGCATCTTCCATTTGTTCGATAAGATTATATACCTTAGGAATAAAAGATAAATTTTCTTCCATTACTATTTTCTTTAACATAACTTCATAGTCATGTTTCAAAAAATAAACAGCCAATGGGCCTAAAACTTTATTTATTTCTAATAAAGGGAGATAGTATTCATTATATTCCGCCTCATAAGAATGATAAAAGTGCGAATATATAGCACTAAAATCAACACAAGTTTCAAAAAATAATAAATTTTCCTTGTTAAAAGCTGAGTCGTTTATATGATCTATTCCCACCCTAATTTTATGGATATCTTCTATGGACAACCACAAATTTTTGTTATTAAAATTATTATCAGTTGCATTTATTAAATCATCTTTTAATTTAATTGTTAATTCAGAAAGTGTTTTATTCAAATTAATTCCTCCATTCTAATTTCATTTATAGTTATTTAATTATACCCTTTCTAATACAAAAATCATAAGCTGTCATAAATATAACTTGTATCAGGAAATCTGCGTGTAAATTTTTTTAATAAATATAAGAAAAAATAAACACTTTCTGTTAAACATTTCCATGAATCAATTTCACGATTAGAATAGGCATGGATACAATTACGATTTTTCTGAATGGTTTTAAGTTGCTTTTTTTCTTCATCTCCAATTATTTCCATTTTACTAAAAAATTGAATTAATTCATCTAACATGATTTTATCTATTTGTTTTACTTTTGTATGCTTTTTTATAGTATCTTTTAGTGAATTTTTTAATGATTTAGAAACATCTTTATTTATTATTCCTTTATTAAATAATTCATCAATGGATTCAACTAATACTCTATCAGTTTTTCCTATTTCAAAATCTTTCCATTGTAACCAATGAGCCCTTTCATAATCGGACATGTAAACAGATAAAAAAATCTGCATTGTCATTTCAACTAATGAACCAAGAATAATCCATAATTTTATTTTTTCACCTAACTGTTCAGTACAATTATCAAAAACTCCTGTCTCATATAATCCAATATTAGCTAACTCATTTTGTAACAAATGAGTTAAAGCCTCGAACTTTTTCATACTGTCTCTATTAATTAGTTCTTTTATATTATGCTCAGGTGATAAGTCAGCACATAGCAATGATTGTTTTATAAACTCATTAACACTTAGTTCAAGATTTTCACCTAGTTTGCCCCATTCTATTTGTAGTGTCTGTTTATAGAGAAATTCTTCAAACATCATTCTCTCCCCTTTAATAAATTTCAAATTACAATTTTAAAATTACATATAAAATATTTTTGTATTCCTATAGTTCGCCATATATTTAATTATCTTCAAGAAAATCTTTTAATGTTTGTCTTCTTTTATTTAAATGAGAGCAAATGATACCACCAGAATCTCCTTGTTTCAGAATTACTCCTGCATACTTTTTGCCATAATTATGTGGAGCAAGTCCATATTGTACAACTACATTTAATCTTCCTCTTGTTTCGTAATGAATATCTGCCTCAGTCAATTGAATTAATGCAATACCATGGATACTAGCATATTGAATGGCACCAGATTGAAAATTAGATGTAGATATTAAAATTCCTTTCTGAGCACCTAAAGATTGGATTTTTCCATAAAGTATTTGCACTTCCTCCCTAGTAATTGATGATTTATAATGTTTACATTCAACTAATGTTTTATATTTAACACCCATTACTGAAAATTCAATGTACCCATCAATTTGATAATTACCATCAAAAGCTTCAATAACCCTATTATGTTCTATTTTTAAATTTTCAAGACCGTTTGTCTGTTCTGATAACAATTCTAATGAATATTTTTCAAACTCTTCTGGTGTTAATTCTAAATATGCTTCTCTAACAGGAATAAACATTATATCATCTCCTAAAATCATTGTAATAATAAATAATTTTATCACTTTTTCAAGAAAAATAAAAGTTGTTTATAATCCCATCATATCTTTTACAACTCGATCACTCATCTTAACTGTACCTACTAAAATCAACATATTAAAGATCAATTCTCCAATATATGACCAGACCATTGATACTGCACTTGCACTTGAATCAATAGATGGTGGAGCAGCTGCAAAAGAAGAAAATATAATACAGGCAAGTACTATAATCGCTCCCTCCATACAAACACCCATATATGATTTCATAAAAGTCATTGAAATATTTTGTGTTCCCTCACCTGCCCATGTTGATAATGGTACTGGTGATATAGCTGTATACATATACAATTTAAAGAAACGTCCATAGACAGTCAAAATAAGAATAAAAGATAAAATTGTAATAAAAACTCCACCTAATAATGTAACTGCCCATAATGGAATACTTTCTAAAAATCCACAATCATCTATAGCATCTATGATTGTTTGAGGAAGAGTTGTTGATGTTGCATTTCCAACGCCAACAGTATTCATTATAGATGCTATAATTCCTTGAACAATTTCAAATATTTTCATCATTAGTTCCATTCCATAAACAACAAGTGCTCGTGCTACTGCAAAACGAATAAATAATTTAAAAGCCTGTTCAGGTCTTTTGATTTCATTAAAACTCGTTGTTGTTTTCAAAACACCTACCACAAAAAAGAGAACAACTAAGGCAAGTGCTATTGCAACTAATGCTCCATGTATTTGAGTAATAACTTTCCATATTCCTCCGCCTCGAAATTCCTGCGGTGACTGTGTCAATAGTAACCATATCTCTGCTAACTTAGCATTCCATGTATTGATGGCGTTGGTTAGATTATCAATAATTCCATCCAATGGTCTCACCTCTTTTCATTTTTAGACAGTCTAACCAACAATAATATTCAGGATTTCTTTAGCAAAGGTAATAATAATTCCTCCTCCAACAGTCAAAAATCCATTGGCTCTTTGAGATGGGTCATGAGATTTTAATGATAATCCTAGCTGAACAACACCAAATCCCAAAATAATCATGCCAATTGCTCTAATAAAATTAAAAATAAAATCTGACAGATTATTAATAACAGATAAAGGATCACTTGCTGCATAAACAGGTGCAAAGCTCAAATTCAGCAATACCACTAAAACCACATAGATAAAGAAAAGTTTTTTAATTCTTTTTGAAAATTTCATTAATTGTTTACCTCCATTTTATTTTTATATAAAATAAAGGTGTAGTTTTAAATCGCCTGCAAGCATTTTTAACTACACCCTTTGATGATGTCTACAAACATCATCACATATTGAGTAATCTAATAACCCTTAGATTGCTCTTTTTCATTTTTCATTAATTCGCTAAAATATTCATCTAAATCTTCCTCTGAATACAATTCATACTCATCATCACTTAAAAGAATATTTTGCCAGTCTTCTATTGCATGGCTAATTTTCCCATGTTCATATAATGATGCTTTTCCATCAGCAGTATGCTCAATATTTGGATGTTTCAGAATATTATACTTTTTATCAAAAACTGGTCTTTCACCTCGAATGAAAAGAAGTCCATAATCGTTATCCAGCAAACGAATCTCATCAGCAGTTAATAATTCTCTTCCAGTTTGTTGATAATTGGTAGAGTAATTACCACTTCGTCCTGATGACTTACCAAAAGTATTGGTATCCAATGTTTCCTTACCAAGATACTCAGACATAAATTTATGAGTGCTTTGTTCGTTACCACCAAGATAATAAAGTTCATCACAATTTCCCAGAATTGACTCCCATGCGTCTTTATAAAGTGCTTTAATCTGGGCAAGATTTTGAATAATAATAGATACAAATATCTGCCTTGACCGCATTGTTGATAGAAGCTTATCAAATTCATCAGGTAGCGCAACATTCGCAAATTCGTCCATTAAAAAATGAACTGGAATAGGTAATGATCCACTATGGATAATATCTGCCTGATAATAAAGCATCTGAAACAACTGAGTATAGAGCATACCAATAAGAAAATTAAAGGTTGAATCATTGTCAGGTATAACTGCAAAGATCGCTGTTTTTCTTTCTCCGACAAGATTTAATTCTAATTCATCTGTTGAAGTCAATCCTGCAATACTCTCTAAATTAAAAGCAGCCAATCTTACTCCTACAGATATTAAAATCGACTTTGCTGTTTTTCCAGCCGCCTGCTTATAGATAGCATATTGCTTTATTGCTAAACTGTTAGGATTTCTTAGTGATAGTCTTTCAAACAGTTCATCAAGTGGACTTTGATAATCTTCATCATCTTCCCTAACATCAGCAGCTGCTATCATTTCCATAATCATGCTAAAATTCTGTTCCTCTTTTGGTGCTTCGTGTAATAAATAGAGACACAACGCCTGCAATAAAGCTGTTTCACTCTTTTCCCAAAACGGATCACTTGTTTGGGAACCTTTTGGAGTTGTATTACGAATAAGGTTGTTGATAAGTTTCAAGACGTCTTTGTCATCTCTGATATACTCGAAAGGATTGTAACAATGAGATTTTGACATGTTGATTAAATCAACGACTTTGATAACATAGCCCTGTTTTTCTAACAAATATCCTATATCTCGTAAAAGTTCACCCTTAGGATCAAGACAAACATAAGAAGTATTGCACTGCATTAAATTAGGTTTTCCATAAAATCTTGTTTTACCAGCACCACTTCCACCTATAACAATCGTATTGAGATTGCGTTGATGTTTTTTACCATCAAGTCCTATTTTTACATTTTGAGTTAATAATTTATTTTGACTATAATCCTGATTAGAATATTTTTTATTGACTGCTCTTTTATTTGCCCATTTTGCTGAACCGTATTCTTCCTGTCGACGATAGTTCTTTTTATTGAAATAATAGATACCAATTCCACATATATAGATGATTAGAAAAATAAATACTGTTCTAAGACTTTCATCACACCACACAAAAGTAAAAGGACTTTCCATAGCTTCACTAATATTAGCGACTGCATTAAAAAGTCCATCATACATATAAGGTGCTGATAAAACTGCAAACCATATGACTGGTATTAACCCAACTACAAAGAAGATGATTTCTTGATAACCATTATCTTTCTTCATACTTTATTTTTCCTTTGACATAATCAGCCATTGCCGACTTATTAATAATAGTCTCAATAAAATCATAGTTTTTATTTTCTCTGATCTGATCATCACGAAGTTTTTTTAAAGCAGTAATAATAATTCGACGTTCAATATCTGTAACTTGAATAGCAACAGTAGGTTCCCTGCTTGAAAATAGTCCCATTAACTATCTCACCTCTTGATTATGCTGTACTGTTTTATTTTGCTCAAAATGATAGATCCCTCGGTCTACACGTTTAGACACGTCATCATATAGTTCCTTAATATTAGCTAACTCCTGTTTGATTTCCTGAGTATCCATACCATCAAAATACTTACTAACTTCTTTTGAAAAATTAACATTTGGTACCTCAATACCATACTTTTGACATAGTAGATATGCTGAACTTTCAACCATAAATTTATCTCTTGTACGATCCATATTTTCATACTGATTATCAAATTCAAGATAACAGTATTCTCTAGCAAGTCCATAAATCATTTCCTGCTGAGAAATATTATTTTCATAATAAATTGTTTTGGCTTCAGGTGAGTATAATACTTTATCATTACCATCTAATGAGTCCAATTTTTGAAGTTCAACTGACGTATCATAAGTCAAACCTCTTACTAGTTGTTCTAAAGTATAATGTTTTTTAGGAACTGTATATGACGTACTTAACTGAGAAATATCAAAAACATATTTGATGGCATAATTTGTACCAATACTGCCATCCTTTTTTTCATATTCTCCTTTAGGTTCTAGAATTTGAATACCCTTTTCACCTTTTTTACGGTAACACTTTAATTCCTGCCAGCGATTGCCATCCTTTAAATAAGTTGCATCAGGTTTTTGGACCATAACTAATAAAGTATTTGTAGGCGTATAATCTGTATTTCCCATTAGCTTAAGATAATGCATATATTTATCAGGATTCTGAGAAATAATTTCGGCCTGTTTTTCTGACAAATCATATAATGACTGACGTTTTTCTTTCATCATCTTAGCATATTCCTCTTTTGGCATTCTTTCACTTGACTGTTTCTTTGCTCCAATTTCGTCTAACATAGAATAAATATCATTCATTTTTTATCTCCTTTTTCCTTTTGATTTTTTTCTTTTTGATTTTACAATTGATTGTGATTGTCTTTGCTTGGCAGTTTGTTTTGAACGAATATTTTTCTTTCTAATTTCACTTAATTCCTTACGAACAGATGGGCGTTTTGGCTCAATAGTAGCGTTTCCTTCTGCGACTTTCTTCGAGATATGCTCGAACTGAGTTGCGCCCTTCTTCATCGTTCGAGCCACTGTGGGGTTTTGTATATCTTCTTTTTCTTTTTTGACTGAATTCAATAATGAATTAACCAGATCATCATGTTCATCATCATTTAATACAGGTACATCCTTGTAAACCTCAGTTTGTTTTCCTGCCATTACTGAATCACGAATTGCTTTTGTGTCAACAGTTGCTAATTCAAACTTATCAACAATGCGTCCTATTTTTGATGCATCTTCAGCACGTACCATAATATCTACAATTCCATCCGTATTGTTTTTCTCTTTTAATACCGAATATAAAACCCCATAATGCTTTGCTTCCTCATAAAATGTTTTTAAGTCCTCACTTCTAATAGCAAAAACTTTCAGTTCTTTGCCACTCTTTAGCATTGAATTAAGTCTTGCTTTCCCTTTGACCTTTTTCTTATCAGTCAAAATTGCATAAAGGGTAACTGCTAATGACTTGGCTGCCATGCCACCCGCTTTTAAAGCAACATTAGCAGCAACCTCAATTCCCTGCAGTGACATCCTTACCATTTGATCGGCGGTTTCTCCTGATGCCATGTTGTTTGTTCTCCTTTCTTTGCTCATCTTCTTTAACTTTTACCAGCTTATCTTTCATGATAGTTGATCGCTTCTTTATATCATCATAAAGCCTCACCTCCTTTCTGATTTGTTTTATCTCAGTTGATAATGCAGCTACATCCTGTTCCAATAACTTCTTGGTCTCAGGATTTTTACAACGGTTAACTTTGTTGTAGTAACAGCGTCGTTCTTTTAATAGATTATTTAATTTCTCGTTTAGTTCATCTTGTTTTACCTCCAGTTCTTCAATTGTATTAATCTTATTTTTCACTAATATAGTCGCCTCCTTTGAAATTCTATCCATATAACGAAGATCTTCTTTCAATAAAAAATGCACCCTTTTATGAGGTGCGAGTTTTTTTATAATTCCCATTCGATACATATAATGAAAATACAATGCTTTTATCCCTGTAAGTTTCTTAGCATTTTTATGATTTCCATGATATTTCATCATTGTTGATTTATGATTAGAATAATAATCTATATAGACAGTATGATTAATTAGAATTCTTTCCTTAATATTTTCTTCACTGTATTCATTATCTTTTGTTAGCTTATACAAACGAAAAAAGCCATCTGCATCAGGTGGCTTTACAGCAATATATTTAACGTTAGTCTTGACTTCATAATCCATTGCTTTCATATTCTTAATAAACTGTGTGAAGGTCATAGACTGATTAATTGCCCGTTCAACATCATCAATAATTAATGATCGTCTTGTGGGTATATGTTGACGTTCTGCTCTCCATTCAGCATAGTGTTTTCCTTTCTTAGGATTCTTAATAACACTTAACGAATATTGTTTACAAAGTTCATCTGAAAGCATCCTAAATTTTGCATAATCCTTATGCTTGTTTAAAAATCTCTTTCTTGTTGTCCAAGAAACAGAATTTACAACAAAATGATTATGAAAGTGTTTTTTATCAAGATGAGTGCTGACAACAACTTCAAAATCATTACCCCACATTCTTTTTGCTAATTCAACTCCAATTTGATGTGCAGTTTCAGCTGTAACTTCTCCAGGTTTAAATGACTGATAGCAATGAAAGGCAAGAACACCATCCTCTTTATGAGCTGCCTTTTTAGTATTTGTCATCTGCCACAAAGCATTTATTGAATCACAGTTGATACCTGTTACATAAAACTGTTTTTCTGTTTTCATATCATCTGTAGTATAATCCAGAACATCTTCTAACCCTTTAAATGTATATTTTTCAAAATCAGTATTTTCTGTTTTTTCGGGATTGGAAGCATAATCAAGAACTCGTTTAAGATTATCCTTCACCGCCCATATCTTTGTTGTTGCCATTATGGACCTCCAATTTTTTTGATTCATTAATAATATCAAATATTTTCATGATTGAATCCTGTAAATTCTGGTAAGTCATCTTATATTTCATAATATCTATTGAACCTGTCTTATAAGCAATGACTACAATTTGATTTATATTATTTCCTATCATCCGTAACTGTTTAATAACCTCAATAAATTCTGCGGATGGAGTATTTGAAGGAACGATATTTTTTATAAGCATTCTTAAATATTCTTCACGTGAAAATCCAGTTGCTTTTACTAAACTATTTAGTTTATCAAATTCATCTTGTGATAGACGTATCTTTATCTCTTTATTTCTTATCATTAAAAAACTCCTTAAAAAAAGTCTCCTGTTTTAAACACGAGACTTTCCTACTTATATTTATTTTAATACTTATCTTACTCAACTACATTGTATACAAGCTAATCAAATTAGTATCAGAAGCAAATCGTTTTATTTAAACTTGTATTTTTATATTAACTATTTATTTTTATCATCTGCTAACCATAAACGATTAAATAATAATCCAATGATAACACAGATACAGCACCCAATACCTCTTGCAATCCATACATTTACATCTATTTGATATAAAATGTCTGTAAAAAAACTTCCAATAGAAACCGCTACAATTATAGCAATAAATAATTCTACATTTTTGCTTAATCTTGTCTTTTTCATTTTCTCCTCCTGTTATGCCAGAGAGATAAACGCAAGAATTAAGATGATGACAATAATTACCAAAACGATTATTGAAATCTTTAAGAGCCTATTGTTTTTAACAATTTCTAGTTCTACATTATTAACTTTTTGTTCCAACAAATTTTGAGTATCATTATCTACCAAAGTATCAATACTTACATTTAAAGCTTTAGATAGTGCAATTAACTGATGGGTATCTGGAGTTGTTTGTTCTAACTCCCAATTTGAAATAGTCTGTCTTGTCATGCCAACTTTTTCTCCCAATTTTTCTTGTGATAAATGCATCTGTTTTCTTAGTTCTAAAATATTGTTTCCTATACTCATTTTCGCCTATCTCATCCTTTCCAATAGGATTATATAAAATCTGTTCATTTACTTCTACCAAAGGTCTTTGGAAATTTGTCAAAGTTTTTTAACATCGCCACAAACTGGAATTTGTAGAGTTTCTAGCCTATGTTTCACTTGTACTTCCAATTTCAAGCAAATTCCCCTCTGGGTCAGCTACATAAAAATTGCGGATACCGAAAGGATAAGTGATGGGTTCTCCCGTAGGAAACTGCACACCCAACTTTGACAGACGCTCATACTCCAAATCTACCTCAGCAAAATTAGATAGCCAAAGGGCGATTTCAAATGTCTGATTGATACCCTTTGGAAGTACATAGTCTTCTCCTATTGCCTTTACAAATTCTTTCCTGCTATACATAAATAAGGACAGTTCTCCACTTGCAGTTTCAAAATCCGCAAAAGGTCCACCACTCCATTGAGTTTGAAAGCCTAGTGTATCTCTATAAAATTGAACCATATTTTCTATATCACCGACCAGCAGACTCACACCGATACGTACATCTTTTCCGTTCATTATCAATACCTCCCTCCTCTCATACAAATTCTAATTTGTCTAATTAATTATATCACCTATTTAGATACAATTATAGGCAAACTACATCTCAGAAAAATATTCTTTTAATATGGAAAATACTAACTCTTATTTATTATGGGTCTTAGGGAGTATCCCTAACAAGCTGACTTTGGGTACAAAAGTCCTTGCTTGCTACAATACTACTCATACAATAATTTTCTATTAATGATGTAAAAAATACAAATTAATGTCTCCATAATTTCAACTTTATATTTATTCCTTATCGTTTCCTATTAGATTAAGATTAGTATTTTTCTAACTATGTGATCTGTTTTTTGATTTTCTATGTCCATTTAAATAAGATGAAACTTTATCTTTCATACATCTGAGTAAGCTTTTTAGAATGTAATTGCTCATTGACATCTTTATAATATTTAGGACTTTTATTAATAATTTCATAACGATCAGCAAGATGATATTTTATTTTTTCACTTGTTTCATACCCTGCTCTATCATTATCCAAATGTAAAACAAGTATATGAATCTGAGAATTGTTCTTTAGGAAATATTCTAATGCTACTGGTATTTCTGTTTCTACTATACTTTGACCAATAAGTGTTGCACCACCAAGTGATAAATAATTTTCATCTTTCCACTTTCTGTTTTTTAACTTTTCTAAAGTCTGATAAGACATGAGATCAATTGGACATTCAAAGATATGAAGAACTTCATTAGATACATTTCTTAAATGAAAATTCCATTGCTTTTGACTTCCAAAAACATCTTTTTTCCAATCTCCATCAGTAGCTCTTTTACATGCAAATTTTGGCTTATTGTTTATATCATAACCAATAAAAACTACTGAATGGTCATTATCAGATTCATAAATCATTTTTTTATCAATGTAGAAATCCACAATTTCTTTATCAATATGACGTTCTTGTGTCAAATAATTAATTACATTTATATTTGACTCAGTTCGCAAAGGTAATCTAAATCTTTGATAACCTCTTTTATTGTTCGTATTCTTTTTAATAACTGGTGGGCTTTGTGTAATACATTTTTGTATTAAACTCGCTGCTTCAATAAAATCAAAATTTTCAACCTTGATTAAATAATCCAGTGCTGATCTCCCTCCAATATTTCCTGCCCACCAGGTCCACAAACCATTAGAAATGTGGAGACTGGAATGTGTCTTTGTTCCATAATCATTTCGACCATAACGAATTAATTCATTTGGCTCATAGTTGCTTAAATACGTAAACAAGTCAATCTTTTTTATTTCTGCTAATTCTTCGGGTGGTATATATTTTTTCATACTGTTCTCCAATAAAAAAGCCAGTAAACATTTTGTCTACCAGCCCTTTGCTTATTTAATATTAATTTGATTCCTATCACAACCAAGTATACCAATCATAACTTCAAAACAATCTCTTATCCCTTGATTGTAAATTTCTTTTTCTTTTAATACATTTTTTGATAAATCTAAAAAATATAGTTCTTTTATTGCATTAATTTCATCTTCGTTGAAATTCATTGCAGCATTCTTGTTTTCAATTTCTAAAATACGTGGATATTTATCTATAAGATATTTTATTTTCTCACTTACCTTAATATATTCTGTGCTTTTATCGTACAGATAGTTTTCAACACGATCCATCATTTCAATCTGACAGTTTTCCAAAACTTCTAGTACCATTCGTTCTCGCTTCAATTTTATCGCCTCCACAATAATCATATATATTTTCTAATTCAATCTCAAATGTATGAATTATCGGCTTAATTCTTTTTTTACTAATGGTACATCATTAACAGGTGTATCAATAATATCTGCTTCATGATTTCCTATGTCTAATTCTTTATTTAATTTTGATAGTTTTTTCATAAGATTAGTATATTCATCTTCCTTGGCGAAAGGTTTCTTTACTTCTTCCTTTGCGTTTTGAAACTGTTTAACAGTTTCATCATATAAACTTTGTTCAATGACTAGATTTCTTTTAATACCAGCAATAACATTATCTATCCTTGTAATATTTCCAAAAGCATCATTCCCCAAATCAACTTTATAACTGAGCTGATGTTTTAAATTCATGACATGATGCTTATGAAAATTATCATACTGTATATATACTTCAAATCCTTTGTACTCACCAACATGCAATTGTTCTTCTCCTTTATACTGTTCACATGCCAATAAAAGTGCCTGACCTGCCAGTTTCTTATCATCATAATTCATTCCTTTAATGACCATAGGGGTGAAACCATTAACATTTTGAACTATTTTAACATCCTCATTCATTGCCTCGATTTTTTGAGAAAGTATATTTAATTTTTGAGGGTAGTATTTAATAATTTTATCTTCAAGGTCATACTTTTCATTTAGATAGTTAGCTTTAGCAAGTTTTAGTTTGTTAACTTGAATATCTAAATCCATTTTTTCTTTAATCTTAGGATTACCGCTGGCAAGTGCTTTAATTTCTGCATAATTTAAAGAAGCTTCATCTATATCCTCCACAGTTCTGACGGGAACATTGGAAGTCATGATCTGGCTGATAAATTTTTGTTTATTTTCGACTATTTGATACAGGTAACTATCAAAAGTCTGTTCTGTGACATACCGATAAATATAAACATCACTATTCGTATTTCCCTGGCGAATAATTCGCCCACTTCGCTGCTCTAGGTCTGATGGTCTCCAGGGACAATCCAAATCATGACTTGCTATTAATCTTGTCTGCACATTTGTTCCTGCTCCCATCTTTGCAGTTGAACCAATTAATATTCTCACCTTCCCATCTCTTACTTTGCTAAATAGTTCTTTTTTCTTCACATCACTATTTGCATTATGGATATATGCTATTTCACCTTCTGGAACATCACGTAATATCAGTTTATTTTTAATTTCATCATAGACATTAAAAATACCTGGTTTTGGTGTTGACATATCACAGAAAATAAGTTGTGCTGATTTTTTATCGACTGTTTCTTTATATATTCTTAGTACATTGTCAATACAGGCATTCACTTTACTATGAGGAAAATCCAATAAAGTATCATCAGCCAATCTTTGATCCAATGCCAGTTTTCGACCATCATTAGTTATCTTGAGCATATTGTCCTCATGAGGGTCAACATTACCATTTTTAATTTCATCGGCTCGCTTAGCTAATTCTTCAACCATATGTTTTTGTTCATCACTTGGCTTAACAGCAATATTTTCATAATGGGCTGTTGGTATTGGAAGATTCAGCATATCTGCAGTTTTTATATCAGCTACCTCTTTAAACATACTAATGAGTTCTGGTAAATTATAAAATTTTGCAAATCTCGTTTTACTGCGATAGCCTTTTCCAGTTGGATCTAACTCAATGGATGAAATTGTTTCTCCAAAAGTACTTGCCCAGCTGTCAAAATGTTCTAATCCATGGTCAACAAGAGTACGATATTGGAGATATCGCTGCATCGTATACATTTCTGTCATACTATTGGAAATTGGTGTCCCCGTAGCAAAAACTATACCTTTCCCGCCAGTGAGTTCATCGAGGTATTGACACTTCATGAATAAGTCAGATGATTTTTGTGCTTCTTGAGTGGATATACCAGCAACATTATTCATTTTTGTATAAAGAAACAAATTTTTATAATAATGTGCCTCATCAATAAAAAGACGATCTACCCCTAATTCTTCAAAGGTTAATAAATCGTCTTTTCTTTTTGTATCATTCAATTTTTCTAATCGAATGATTAAATTCTTTTTGCTTTTTTCCATTTGTTTAATGGTAAATCTAGCACCATTATTTTGTTTAGTTTCCTGTATACCTCTCGTAATCATTTCAATCTGATATTCAATAGTCCTTTTTTGTCGTTCAATTGACATTGGTATTTTCTCGAACTGAGACTGGCCGATGATAACTGCATCCCATTCTCCTGTTGCAATACGAGAAAGAAGCTGCTTTCTTTTTGACTTTTCAAAATCTCTTTTTGCTGTGACAAGAATATTAGCACTCGGATAAAGTTGAAGGAACTCACTTCCCCACTGTTCTACAAGATGATTCGGTACAACAAACATACTCTTCTGTGATAAGCCCAGACGCTTCAACTCCATACATGCAGCAGTCATTTCAAATGTCTTTCCAGCCCCTACAACATGTGCCAATAAAACATTATGACCATAAAGAATATGAGCGATTGCATCTTTTTGGTGTTTTCGCAAGGTGATTTCAGGATTCATATTCGGAAAAGTCAAATGATCGCCATTATATTCTCGAGGACGAATACTGTTAAACTTTTCATTGTAGATAGCTGTTAAAATGTCTCGTCGCTCAGGCGTTTTCCAAATCCATTCCTGAAAAAATTCTTTAATAGTATCCTGCTTCTGCTGAGCAATCATCGTTTCTTTTTCATTTAATACAGCAACCTTTTTGCCATCATCGTTATACTCATAATCATAAACTTTTGTCATTTTCAAATTTAAGCAATCTTCAATAAGTCGATACGCACTGACATGATGTGTTCCATAGGTTTTATCAGCTTTGATATTATTTTTATCCATATTTTTTCCAGTTATATTATATTCACTAGTCGTGTTTGAATATATAACTTCAATATATCTATCTAAATAGCTTCTTGTATCAAGTAGTTCAAATACAAATTGAGTATAGATATTCTCTGGAACCCAGGTGGCACCAATTCTTATTTCAATATCGCTAGCCATCAATGGCTCAGGAAGTGCTCTTTCCAATGCTTGGACATTCTTTTTATATTGTGAATCAATTTCTGATGCTAATCTTGCTTCTTTTAACTTTGTTCTGATATTACCACTTAAATATTCATCAACAGTGACATATTCAGGTATATCACTATCAATTTTAGGCAGTCTATAGATAAGTTCTCCAAGTTCTTCCACAATCATTTCTTTATTTTTGTCATACAGTGTACTCATGTAATCCAGATCAATTTTAGCTTTCTCAGATAATGACACCAATAATGCCTCGTTCGCAGTATCTACCTTGCTGATTTGTCTTGATTTTCTAATCGTTCGTTTGGTAAACATATCAGCCTTAGACTTCAGTTTTCCCTCTTCATCAAGATTCTCAAGTGATGAAAGCAGATAATAAGAACTGTCTTCCCTAAAAGCTAGTGAATTGCCACGAGAATTAATCAAACCATATTTTTGAGTATATTCATCATAAATATGGTTTAAATGTGCCTGCTCCTGAGCAATATCTTCATCAGGATAATCATCAGTTTGCAACTCAATTAAGCGTCTTACAGAATCTCTGATTGCTATTAAACCAATTATTCTATTCTTTGCGGTTGCACTCATATCTACTTTGTTCATTGTACTATTCACTCTAAAATAGATCTCACCATCAACTAAAGTATAACTATAATTTCTAACTAGTGGATCTGCTGGAATAACATGCGTTTCACTATCTTCAATCTGTTCATCAAAAATGAACTCATCAATTTCAGCATGTAAATATCCCACTGCCTGACTTAGCTGCTCTTTTAAACTAACATCATTGATTGGTTCAACTGTGACATCTTCACGACCATACATAGCATGTGTTTTAGCCAGACTACCTAATATCATTTGAGGATTATCAATAAAATACTGATTAATAACAAAGCCATCTTCAGTAATTCCCGTTGATAGCCAATTGGTATCTTCTAAAGACAGTGTTTCTCTCTTCTTTAAAAAGATAATATCAGATACTGCCTTTGTATCAGAAAAAGCGTTATTCGGTAATCGAATTGCTCCAACAAACTCAGCACGCTCATTAATATACTGACGTACTTTTGAGTTATTTTTATCCATTGTATAACGTGAAGTGATAAAAGCAATCAATCCACCACTTCTCACCTTATCAAGGGTCTTAGCAAAGAAATAATCATGGATATTAAAATTAAGATTATCATAACGTGGATCTCTCACCTTGAACTGGCCAAACGGTATGTTACTAATTGAAACATCAAAAAAGCTGTCAGGAAGTTTTGTATCTTCAAAACCCTCAACAGCTATATTCACATTCTGATAAAGTTGTTTAGCAATTCTTCCCGAAATGGAATCCAATTCAATGCCATAAAGATGTGATTTATTCATATCATCAGGTAATCTTCCAAAGAAACGACCTATGCCACAACTTGGTTCTAAAATATTTCCATAACTAAAACCCATATTTCTTAATGCATCATAGATACTATCAATAATTATGGGAGAAGTATAAAAAGAGGATAGTGTAGACTCTCTAGCTGAAGTATATTCATCTTCACTTAACAATGTCTTTAGTTCACTATATTCATTTGACCATGACGATTTGGTTTCATCAAATGCATCAGATAACCCACCCCACCCTACATATTTTCCTAGAATCATCTGCTCATCGGCAGTAGCCTTTCTTTGTTCTGATTCAATATCTTTTAGTAATTTAATGGCTTCTATATTGAATTTATATCGCTCTTTTGGCGTTCCATTTCCTAACTGTTCATCTTCAATTTGATAGTTCAATGGAATCTTCTGTACATCCAAAAGATGAATAGGAACAGCCTGAAGAGTATCATATGATTTTGACAGATCAGCTAATTCATCATATTCCTCTTTACTTACTGTATAAGGATTGCCACTTTCATCAAGAACAATTGCTTCATCAATCAGGAAATCGTAAAATTGTTTCCCTTCCCAAAAATTATTACCATCTCCAGCGATTAATTGATTGTCATCATCCCATGAAATATCAATATCATTAATCTTAAGATGATATAAAATATTATTGATTAATGTTTCTTCCCTATTCATTCTTACCTGTGGGTCGACAATAAAATTATTTTCTCTTGCATACTCATTCAATAACGTATAAGGCATATCAGGAGAATAAATCTTATTTTCATGATAATCCAAATGATAAATATCTATTTTTGTTTCATCACGATAAACCTGTTCAGATTCAAGGTGATAATTTTTGTTATCAATATTTTGAAGCCATGATTTTGCATATACAAATAACTCATTTTCAGCAATAGTATTTCTATCGTTTGTTAAATCAATAATGAGATTCATTGATGTATTTGAATAATAAATAGGTCTTAAAATATTTTGTTCCCTATCATAATAAAAGTTCATGACAGGCTCATCTACTTCAAGACCATTGACTTCATACATATGAAACATTTCAATCATATTTGTCTGTAAATCTAAACTAATCATTAACGGGTGTTCACGCTCTCCTGCTTTCATAACGTAAAGACAGGAACTCTCATCTATGATATGAGGAGCTATATTTTTCATCAGTTCAAATAATTCATACTCTCTAACATAATCATTTGATGACACATCTAATTTTGATGAATTATCAGATAGTGCATGATAATCTTCATAAGTTCGATCGACAATATCATCAATCATTAATCTTCTAAATTCACTATCATTAACGAGTTTATTATAAATAACTGGAGCTGATTTTTCAAACGATGTTGTTATATCAATCAGTTCTTCTGCAATTAAATCAACTGCTTCATCAACACTTGTCTCTCGATCACGCAAAGCAGAATAAATCGAACTGTTTTCTATTTTATTAACAATAATCGGGAGATACTGTTGGTAAAGTTCCTTAATACTTTTTGTATCTTTTATTTCATGGCTTACTTCATCAGCTTCGATAACGTCCTTTAATAAATGATCATTTAGAGGATTTTCTTTTAAATATTTCATCAGTTCTGTTTTAGTCATTGTTTTTGTAAATAATGGGAAATCTTTATCAGATAAATAAACTTTGTCATCACTAATACTTATGACTTTAAATTCACTTGTGCCAAAATAAATACTATCATCAACATCAAAAAAATATTCCTGATGAATTTCTTTATCTTTGAAGTTATCATTTACAGAATCTAATTCTTTTTCTTTTAAATAGTGCTCATACACTAATTGATCATACAGCTGTTTTTCAAGAAAAAGCGGATAACCCTCTAATTCTTTTTGACTAAGATAACGATTATTTGCAATTAGCTTAGAGATACGTTTAGCCACTTCATTCCATTTTATTGTTATCTCAACATCCGTATCACCAATCCATTTTTGCTTTGTTAAAGTTATTCCTTTTGCATCATAGGAAATCGAAAGATAACTGCCATAGAAAGCACTACTGCTCCCGCCTATTCCATATTCATGTTTTAAAAAATCTGCATTATTTTTTAAGGATTCATTCTTTAAAAACTGCTGATAAATGCGATACTTCCCATTCTCTACATGATTTCCATCAATTAAGGATAATTCAACTTCCTCATTAGAAAAATATTTGCCATTATTAAACTCTTCAACAGACTGATAAATTGCATCTTTTTGTTCTTCTAAGGTTGGTATCTGGACTTCTGAATCAAAATATCTCGAAACAATCAATCCGTTAGTCTCAACTACAATCCTATCCCAATCATAAAACTGTTCATATTGCTTATTATCAGATATTCCTAAATAGAAATTTAATCCATTAAAACTTTTATCATAACCAAAATGAATACCCTCAAAATCAAACTCTTGATGTTCAGGATACACATTATACAAATACAGTTTTCTTTCTTCTATATCACTATGTGTCTTAAAAAAATCTATAATCTGACTGCTGCTTTCTTCAAGACATTCATGTCGGGAGAAAATTACTCTTTCAATATTAGAATTAAAGATATGATTTTCAGCAGCCCACTGTACTGGTGTGATCATCTCATCAGGACTAACTAAATATTCATTATCAATAATTAATTTTTCAACAACCTCTTGAAGATATAGAAAAGTAAAATGAGATTGAGTTTTAGGATGGAGGTATCCACCATTCCACACTGTCAATCCTGCCTCATCTCTTTGATATCCAATATGACTGTAATCATACATTTTAGGTCGTCTAAACACTTCTACTAATGTTTCATCATAGCAGCTGTTAAGATAATCAGCACGCTCCTGAGCATCTGTATGTTCCATAAAATAACTAATGATTTCTTCCTTAGTATGATTAAGACTTAGGTCGGCTCGCATCAGTTCGGGTAAATCAGATAAATGAAAAGGCGGTAGTTCTGGTTCTTCACTCTGAACCAAAATATCGCCTTTCTCTAAATCAAAATTTAATTGTTGATTAACTCCCTGATAACTACTTCCTCTGCTTGATTGTGGAGATTGTTCATAAATTTGACCCACTCCATTTGATTGTTCTCTTTGTTCGGTGCTGGAGTTTTCTGTAACATTTGTTTCATCAATAATTCCATCATCTGTGTGGCTTCCTTCTGCACCTGCTTCAAATATTTGTTCAGCTGATTCTTCATTCGCAATGCTAGTAATTGTGCTGGCTGGTGGTTTTTCATATATTCCAATTTCATCATTGCGTATTTTCCTTCTACGATTTCTTCGTTCATCTTGAGATTTGGAAACTGGTAATCGCCCACTTGACTGTAATTGATATTGCTCATCTGCAACCCCTCCTTCACTTTTTACAATTCTATTATCTACTTCTTTTGCTTCATTAACAAATGTACGATTATTATCAATAATAACATCCCTTGCAGTTTTACTGATGATATCTAAACACATTTCATTAATATCATGGACTGATTGTCCTAACAATATAAAGACATCCGTGTTATCAAATAAAGAAATATTAATAAAATCATCTTTATCAATATAAAAATCAGTATTTATCTGACTTCGCCTTAGCATTGTATAAAGAATACTGTTTTCTACTATTTTAATCAACTCATTTTTTACTTCATATTCGCTAAGAAAATCAAGTCCACTATCACTTTTATACTTGATTATCTGCTGAGTATAATCCTCAAGATTATCTTCTATCATCGTTTTAGCAATGTCCTTATAAACTTCACCTAAGTCCCGCACATTGTTATCAAGATTATAATAAGTTACTAAACCATCAATCATCTGCTCATGCATATCTTCGCTTATTGTCCATAATTTTAATGGTTTTGAATAATTGGTATGTGTATCAGATATATCAAATACATAGCGTAATTTTGTTCTTGCTGTACTATCATCAATAAGAACAATTCCTTTAGCACCTTTATTGATCCAGCGATGATATTTTTGATTCCAGTTTTCAAAACTTGTACATGCAGTTGCTTCAGGCTTTTGAGCATGAATTAACAACTGATCCTGTAAACTATATTTATATAGCCACGATATTGTATTTAAAAAAGACATCCAGGTGTCTTCATCTTTAACAACACTTCTTGATGTCTCATTTAATAAATCATATATATAATCTAATTTATTCAAGTTTTATAACACCTCCTTAAAAAATAAAAAGGACCTATAATTGAGTCCAAAGCATTTAAAATTTATTTTTCATAAAATGAGTTAAAATGCCTTTCTAATTCTTCACAGCAAGCACTGTTATAATATTCAACATGTTCTTCGGGTGAATACCTTTTAAAAGCATTAAAACTATCAAATGTGCTGATATAACGAAGTAAAGTGTAAAACATAGAAACTTGATCGCCATAACTCAATGACATAGCTGACCAATACGAAGATTGTTGTAAGACAAGTACTTTATACACTAATTTATAAAGTATAAAATGCTTTTCTTCTAAATCAAACCATTTTAAATTCAACAATCGTTTTCGAGTTAAATCATTTTCTTTTAAATTATCAATATTGTCAATGTTATCTTCCTTAATTGCTTCATCATTCATTAGTGCATACATCATTCGTCCAATAAATCCACATAAATGATCAGCTATGCGAATTGAAATGACATTTTTTGAATCAGATTGCTTAATTTTACTAAAATTATAATTAAGTGCCACCTGATACGTCTTTTCCTCATTATCAATTTCAAGATTGACCTTTTTTAATGAAATCTTTAATTCTTCTAATAAATTTATAAGCCCATCAAAGTTCTGAAAATAAATAAAATCATATTTGTTTTTAACTTCATTTCTCATGTTATAATTTTTTATAATAAAATATAAGTCTCGCAATGCAGGAATTTCCCGCTTCTTACGTTCAATCCCCTCTAATACTGATATAACTTTTAATAATTGACTTAGTAATTCATCTTGGAATAATCTATTATCTTTAAGTTCGTATGACTTATATAATGCTTGTATAAGTTCACGATTATGATATATAAGAATAAATTTTGTTAAACTATAATAAAACGAATCCGCATTAACAAATTGCATTTCATTATGTGAACATATATCAAATAAATTCCTAATAAGCCATTCAATTTTACTAATAACGTTTACATGAATAATTGGCGATATATCCTCCAAAACTTTAAATAAATCTGTATAAAATTCAATAGTATTTTTATTAAAAGAGCGTATACCATAACAAAAATTTTTCCTATTTATTGTTGTTGACTTAAATTCACTCTGTACCCCATATCTAATAATATATTTTTGTTCTAAATTATTAAGCTTTTTTATTACAGAAGAACGCTTTACATTTTTAAATCCCCAAAACACTCCTATATAGCTATCATTTTTATCTTTTGTGAAAGTATTAATCATACCATCTGAATTTATTGAAATTTTACGATCATGAAAAGTTTCGTCAAAATAGAAATTATAGTGCATAATAGTCCTCCAATTGCTTTTAGTTCAAATTAAGCTTAATATTATTATAAATGGTATTTCGATGAATTTCATTAACTATAATAATTTTATATATATTTTATTTTCTCTACTAAATGGTAATAGAGTATGCTCCCATTTTTACTTTCAACGCTCTTGACAATTGTTTTTCTTTAACTGATTTTGTGGTCTTGTTAAAAAAAGTTCATTTTCCATAACTTTATGACTGCGTTCTTTAAAATCTCTATGTGCATCTTTAAATTCCTTAAAATAGTGTCCATTATTATAACCATATTTACGGTTTCTAGTAGTTTGCCAAGTTACATATGGCTGACCAGCATTCTTATTGTATCCTAAAACAATAGTATCATTATTACAGTTCATTTCAGCTATAATTTTATATTTATTGTTTTGCTCTTGATACAGTGGCATTATATCAATATCTTTTAATCCTAATAAAGAAATTGTCTGAGAAGTTATTTCATTTTTCTGACAGTATGATAAATATTTTTGTAATCCATCTACATGCTCAATTTCATCTTTGACCATATCTATTGAAGCCCACATTCCATAATGCTCAGATAAAGGCATATATATGATTTCATAACCTTGTTCTAATTCATCAAAAAATAATCTTCAATGTTGTAATCCCATTGTGGCAAATAATTATAACTTAATATTCCATTTTCATTAATTGTCAATTGAACCAAATCCTCAAGATTATCAGTATCATATGCAACTGCTTTAGCAGCAATTGTTCCATCAGTTTTCTTCCGCTCAAGAATATAACCAATTTGTTTATTTGCATCATTATTATCACACAATATATTGTTAAACTGACTAAGCATTTCATTATACATTTTTATCACCTGTATTCAAAAAATGCATATGCTTATTTATTTTATCATTCATTTCCTGGTCTTTACTCTGGTATTCACTTATACAGTTATCATAATAACGATTTTTATAATCATTAACTGCACTCTCAAAATATCTATGTTGTTTCATTGCTTTTAATACAAATGTATCTTTGTTAAGTACAGCAATCATATATCCTAATTTTTCATTAAATCCAAGTAGTAATTTATCATTATTGAAAATTGTACTTGTAATAATTTCATACCCTCTAAAACAATCTTCATAATACATATGGAATAAATCACAATTTTTATAAAAAGTTAAGTTATCTAAAACAGTATTATTAACACCTGTTCCCTTACAGTATTCTAAATAACGATATATACCATCAATCTGATTTTTAAATATCTCACTATTATCTTCAAATATTTTATGAATGACGATATGCATTTCTAAACTCAAATAGCATGCTTCAAATCCATTATCAAGTGAAGATATTAAATCAATTACTACCTGCTTATCAATCTCACTGATTTGTGAACTGACAATTATTGGATTATCAATAAAGATATTGGATAATCTTTCATTTTCAAAACAGATACTCATATCTATCAATTCATCTTGATCAATTTTTTTATAGAGAACAGTATTAATCGTTGCATCTTTAAAATCACTATTTTTTAGAATGTTTTTTACTCGATCATATTTTTCTTTTCTGTCTGCTAAATTCATATTTACCTCTTTCTAAACAAAAAGAGGAAGCTTTTATTGCTCCCTCAGCATTGTTTCTTTTTATTTTTTCATCTTAAGATATATTTTTAAACTCTCTATACCTAATACAATTATTAAAGTAATCCAGAAATTTCTCATGCTATTCATGATTATGTTTCTTCTTTTTCAGTAACATAATAAAATATGCTCCTGCTATGATAAATAATCCGATATATAACATCAGATGAGTACTATCACCTGTAATGACTGTTACTTTAATAGGTTGATCTTTCATAATAACTTTTTGAATTTCAGATGTTTCACTAACAGTAAATGATATATCTTCTGCTATTTCATATCCACTTGGTGCAGTAATTTCTCTTAAAATATATTCTCCAGCTGGAAATTTTTCAAAAAGATATGGCTGATTTCCTGTCACCCATTCATGAACAACCTTATTATCAGAATTGATAATTTGAAGTTTAGCTCCTTCAAGTTCTTTTCCATTAGTAATATCCTGTTTAGAGATTTCCACCTTGATAATTTCATCAATCATTTCAATCTTTTGAACTTTATCTGTATCTTCTACAGTAAATGTTATATCATTTGCCTTAACATATCCAAGTGGTGCTAAATCCTCATGTACTATATATTTTCTTCCAACTTGTAACCCTCTAATAATATGCGATTGCTCTATTGAAGTCCATGTTTCAATCATTTCATTATTTTCATTTAATAATGTTAGCTTTGCTCCAACTAATTCCTTACTTGTTGATATATCAGTTTTAGAAATTTCAACTGCAGTTTTGGTATTTGTTAGGTCAAATTGTTTTGTATAAATAGTTTTTTCACTGCCATCATATGTTAAATCAATCTCATATACCTGTTTATCTGTAGCATATCCATCTAATGCCTTAATTTCTTTTAAAGCATATTTTCCTAATGGCAGTTTTGCTATATGAATCTCACCAAGTTCATTGGTCATGTACTGACCATTTTGACTGATATCAGTAGAAACTGTATCACCCGCTTTATATAAAAGTTGATGACGACCATCAAGACTATAGATATCTTCCTTTGCAGTCAACTGATAGATAACGCCGCTTAATAATTCACCCGTGTCCTTATCACTTTTTACTAAATAAATTTCAGCATTTGGCGCAATATTTGTTTCATTAATTTCAATAGTGTATTGCTTTGTTGATGTATCTTCAGCTTTAAATTCAATATCATGTACTTCTTCACTTAAGACATAACCTACATTTGTTAGGGTTTCTCTTAACTCATATTGACCCATAAACAATTCATCTATAATGATTTGCCCATTTATATCTGTTTTACCTTTAGCTACAATATTTCCTATTTCAAATAATACTGTACCATCAACAGCACTATAAATTGTTTCTTTTGCAGTAAGAACATATTCAACATTTTCCATTGCTTTATTGGTCTCTTTATCTGTTTTTGTTAATATGATTTTACCCTTTGGTTGTTCATTTTCAATTTCTACTGTTAAGATAGGTTCTTCATCCTCATCTAAATCATAATTATATTGATTGGTAATCGTAAATTTAATCGGCTTTTCTAATTTAAGAAAACCATCAGGAATCTTGATTTCCTCAATCGTATACGTTCCTGCGTCCAATGCTAAAGGTAAAGTCACTTCTCCTTTATGACCAAATAAAACAGTGACTTGATTTTTAGAATTAGTTGTAAATGTATCATACTTCTGACCTGCTATCTTTTGAGTTACATAATTACCTTTGGAATCCTTAATCCTAAAAGATGCACTGTTTAATGTTACTCTCTCTCCTGTATCTTTATCTATCTTGACCAATTTTAATTGTGAGGTAAATGGTCTGTTATTAATATTAACAGTTTTAATCTGTTCTACATCTTTGTATTCAGTATAATCATCAGTAATTGAAATAGTAAAATCTGGGGCGGTTATATAATTCTCCGGTGTGAAAGTCTCTTTTACTAAATATTCACCATATGGCATATATTCCGTAGATGCATAGCCATTTTCATCAGTTGTAACTTTTGCATATGTTTTAGCATTATCCCAGCCTACATGATTAACTTCAGATTTTAATTTAAAAGTAAACTCAGCACCCTGAAGTCCTTTGACAATGCCACTGATTCCATCTTTTTCTCCTGACTTAAAAACTCTTATTTTTTGCATATTAACTCGATTATTTGTATTTCGGGTTTTAATAACTTTTTGAATAGTCTGACCCTGATATTCAATAAAAACATCAACTATTTGATTATTTAAAACTAAGCCATCATTACTTTCAAGTTCCTTAATATAATAATTACCTAGTGGTAAATTATCCCAAGTTATTTTCCCATCATGATCAGTTGTTTTTTTAGAAACGAGTTCATCTTTTTGATAAAAAACTTTTGTTCCAGCTTTATTCATGATTTTATCTTTTGCATATAATCCATAGACATTACCATCAGCAACTGCATCACCACCAAATCCATTTGTACGAGATGTATCAATTGACTTTTTCAGTTCAATTTTTCCAGTTGGTTCAATATTTGTAGGATTTACCTTTGTTGTTTCATTGGCGTTAATAGTGAATCCAAATTCATTAGTATTAATAAGATATCCTGTTCCTGCTTGAACTTCTACAGCCTTGTATTGACCAATAGCTAATCTGTCTAATAAAATTTTTCCATCCGCATTTGTTGTATGAGTTTCATTAAAACCATTTGGTCCAGTAATCAGATAAGTCGTATCAACGACTGTCCCACTTTTATCTTCATTGTATTTTGTTAGCTCCAATTTTCCAAAGTGATTGACTTTGACCTTAAAAGATACCTGCATTGGATCACTAACTTTAAAACTTGCTGTACTTTGACAATCTTTAGCAGTATAAACAATACTTGCCCCAGTTTCACTTGCTGCAATATTTTTTCTTAATACTATGGTTGCATCATCAACATTACTATTTCCATTGATAATAAGTTTATTATCATGAATGGAAACTTCTAGACCACCGTTATTTATAACAACCATATCTTTCAACACACCATTGGTATCGTTAAGTTCAATACTTCTATCAGCATCAACTAAATGTGATGAAGTTGTAAATGATGGTGCCATATAATAACGTTCAACATCTGCTAAAATCTGACTCCATGCTCTTTGAGTAGAAGCATAATCAGGAGTTGTGGGATTGCTGACATATTCAAGATTATCTACGCCATGAATTTCACGCCATAACAATCCCTGCGTGATAGCATACCAGTCCCGACCTGTACGCCCTTGAACTTTTGTACCAAAATAAGCAATAAGTGGTAAACGTTTTGCTTTGGCTTCACTTATTCCTATATCATTAAAATCTCCAGCAACTACTGTTTTGCCACTGTGAAAAGTTGTATAGTAATCAACACAAAATACAGGTTCATTATTAACATGTAAATATCCTTCTGTTCCATGTTGAGAATTATCCGTTGGATCAATAAGTATCCAGTCTTTATACTTAATTGAACTCGTCGTTCCAGTTAATGCGAATGCAGAAGTGGTTAAACTACTGATAAGCATAAAAGCACCAGCAGTTGAGAGCAGTGCTTTTTTTAATATTCTTTTTATTTTAACGTTCATGTTTTTCTCCTCTTTCTTATAACAAAAAAGACATCTATTTCTAGATGCCATTGTTAGTAATAAGTATAATAATATGAAATTGTCCATTTATCATAAGTTGAATAAACTACATAATTACTGACATATTTCTCCGAGTCACTGAAATCATTAAATTTCTTTTCAGCTTCCTGATAAGCTTCACTTTCACTGTTTAGTAAAAGCCCACTATTTCCAGCATGATACTGTGGTTTCGTTTCTTCTTTTACCGATAAATCAGTTTCTGTTTTCTCATGACTAACAGCTTCATGCTTATTACTTTTTGATTCATCTGTCTGAGCAGTTTTAACTTCTGTTAAATTATTTTTAGAATTACCTGCTAAATCTTTCTCAGATAATGATGAAGTTTGATTCTCATTAGTTTTATGAACTGTTTGATTTGTTTGTTTTTCCGAGTTCTTAACTGTCTTTTTATCAGTTGAGACTTCATGAGTATCACTAGTTGTATCTGACTTTTCTTCAGTTTTACCCTTAATGTTATCAGTATCATGTGTTACTTCTTGAACAGCTTCCGATTCTTTTTCCTCTTCACTCAGATAAGGTTGAATATTTTCTTCAATTTGCTGTGCCTTTTTAACAGTATCCTCAGGATGACTACTTTGTGACATTACTGCCAATGAGATTAGTATAACTGCCAATATTAGTTTTTTCATACTATCACACTCCTTATAACTACATTGTAGAAAATAAAACCTTATAAAACAAATGTATGATTTTATTTCCCTTTCTTTTTAGAGCGATTACTTCCCATCGTATTTCTTCTTGAGAACAACTTAAATAACTGTTTTGTTTTCTTTACTTTTTTCATTCTAATTTCCTTTCTGGCATACTGTCATATTTCTTTCGGTTGGTAAAGGAAGGGGGTTCTTAGGGGGAAACTTGGTTACATTTTTGCTCAAAAAAATAGAATTCCCCCCCTCGGTACTATTTTTTGAAACTTGTACAAAATAAAAAGTTATACATGTAACTGATAATGTATAACCTATCTTGAATGTTCCTTATCCCTTTTCTTTGCCCAACTATCTAATAGTTTTAGAATAATATTCTCTTTTTGCTTAGGCGTAAATCCTCTAGGAAAATATTTATCTATAGTATCCATCTTGATTGATAGTTTTTCCTTTTGATTAGGTTTTTCTTCACTAATGATTGAATAAATCACATTTTCATCTAACCTATTTTCTTTAAATAACTCTTTCATTCTAATTGTTTGAGCGTGTGAAGGTGTAACGTTAAGTTCATCAATAAATCTAACAATAATTTCCTGATGTTCTTTAGACAGATAAGAAAGTTCAACAGCAGGATTTAAGGCTATTTTTTTCTTATCTTCTCGAATACCGTCAACTAAATCACGCAATGATTCAATTAATTCAGTTAAACGAATATAACGATGTATTTGATTTTTACTTTCACCTACTTCATCAGCTAAAATAGATATTGATTTTATTCCTTTTAAATAGTTCCCAACTTGGGAACTATTTTCTTTTGTTGGTCTACCTCTTTGTCTATTCATAGCATCAAGTTTCATCTTATAAGCAAAACCGCGTTCACTTGGTAAGATATGTTCACGCTGAATATTAGAGTCAACCATAATAATAGTTGCCTGATCATCTGTTAAGTCACGAATAATAGCAGGTATCGTTTCAAGTTGATTTAATTCAGCAGCCTTCATTCTTCTATGACCAGAAACCATCTCATAACCTTTTCCATTTGGAGATGGTCTAACTAATGTTGGCAGTATAATACCATTTTCAGGGATACTCTCAACTAATTTCACCATATCTTCATCCATTCTAACTTTGAATGGATGATTTTTAAATTCATGAATTTCATTAATTGGAATATTCATGACCTTTTCTAATTTTAATTCCTGTCGCTGTTGTTCAGTAGTGAACAAATCATCGTAAGTGGGTATCTTTATATCGTCTATGCTCTTTTTGGGCATTCAAGAACACCTCCTTAGTCAAAATTTCATATGCTCTTGTAGCTGTACCTTTAGGATCATATTTAAAAATACTTTCTCCTACTCCCGTAGATTCAGCAGCTTTTATACAACGTGGTATAGCGGTCTCAAAAATTTTAATATGACTACCAAAATTGTTTTTTACAGATTGTGTAATCTTTTTAGACAAATTTGTTCGTTCATCTGTCATAGTAATAAGAATTCCTTCAATTTTTAATTCACCATTAAGATTTCTCTGGACCATGTGAATAGACTTTAACAAATCTGCCATACCTTCTACACCATAAGGCTCTGCTTGTACTGTAATAATAACTTTATCTGAAGCTGTCAGTGCATTGATTGGAAGATTATCTAAAGATGGATTCGTATCAATAATGATATAATCATAATCATCTTTAATTGTATCAAGAAATCTTTTAACAACCGTTTCTCTACACATAGCACTATCTAATGTTGAATTAATGCCTGCTAAAGAAATATTTGCAGGAACAATATCAACGCCTTCATCACTATGCAATATTAATTTATCATTATCAATTTGAATATCTTGAATTATAGATATAATGACATCTTTCATTGATAAAGGATATTCATTCATATTCCGATACCCAAATGCTTTTGTTGAATGACCTTGTGGATCTAAATCAACAAGTAGTACCTTCTTACCATAGAGTGCTAAACATGCACTTAGACTAACTGATGTCATCGTTTTTCCTACTCCACCTTTTTGATTGGCTATTGCAATAACTTCACTCATATTCTCACTTCCTTTCTTTTGAATATAAAAAAATGAAATGTATTGTTACACTCCACTTTTCATAACTATTCAATTGTTATGAAAACAATCCTCCTTTCCTGCTGACAAAAGTCAGCTATGTATACAGTCATAAATGACTGTTATCTTTCTAATTCTTTTTTCTTTGTTTTATCATAGTTCTTCAAATCAAGACCTTTACCTTTGATATGATCAATGAGTTTTGTTAGTTCTTTCTCATTTTCACTTCCTACTACATAATCAAATACTAACTTCCCATCTTTTTCATATGGAGCAATTACTGATATCATTCGATGTCCGCTTTCAAGCATTTCATACTTCACGGGTAAGTCTGTATCAATTAAATTAAGATTGCCCTGATAGTAGATAACAAACGGTGGACAGTTTTGAAGTTTTAAAAAATCAGGATACTTGTCATCAATCATAGTCACATAGTTATACTGAACATCTTTCTTTAGTTTTATAAACTCATCTTGATTAAAATCCTCTTTCACTCTTAAAGCTTCATATATAGGCTCAAAATGGCCTTCATACTTCATTGAAAAATACAATAAAACATCTTTCATATTTCTATTCATTTTTATCATCCTCTCTATTTTTAAGTACAAAAAAAGACGCTAACTTTACAGTTAACGCCTCTATTCATCTATTCATTTGTAAAATCGTACCTATGCCAATCCATTAAGAAAAATTCATTTACTGAGCCAATTACTATGCCAATTTTAACATAAAGTCATGTAAATATACGTGAATTCATGTGAACTATCAAGTTTTCAATAGTTCTAAAAAACATTGATAAAACCTTACTTTTCTTACCGAAACTTCATGAATTGGTACACAAGTTTTCTATTTAACGACAATATTGACAATTTTGTTTTTTACAACAATCACTTTTACAATATTTTTACCCTCAGTATGAGCTTTAACATTTTCTTGTTCAAACGCAATTTCCTTCACAGCTTCATCATCAGTATCTTTAGTCACTTGAATCTTGGCTCTAAGTTTCCCGTTAACTTGAACACCCATTTCAACTGTCTCGCTCACTAACATATTTTCATCATATGTTGGCCAAGTTTCATATGCAATCGAACTATCATGTCCCAACATTTGCCACATTTCTTCACAAATATGAGGAGCAATGCAAGAAAGCATTTTGATAAAATTAAATGCATACTCTTTATATACTGTCTCTGCTTTATAGCATTCATTAATGAAGATCATCATTTGTGAAATAGCAGTATTAAATCCTAATGTTTCAAAATCATCTGTAACCTTTTTAACTGTTTGATGATATACACGGTCAAGACTATGATCATTTTCATCACTTAATTTATCTTGTTCGATAAATAAACGATATACCCGATCTAACCATTTACGTGAACCGTCTAATCCATTTGTTGACCAAGGAAGAGCAGCTTCCAATGGTCCCATAAACATCTCATATAATCTTAATGAATCTGCACCATGAGAAGCAACAATATCATCAGGATTAACAACATTACCACGTGATTTAGACATTTTTTCATTATTATCTCCAAGAATCATTCCTTGATGGAATAATCTTTGCCATGGCTCTTTACATTTCACTACTCCAGCATCATACAATACTTTATGCCAAAAACGAGAATATAGTAAGTGTAATACAGCATGCTCAGCACCACCTACATACAAATCAACAGGCAACCACTTTTCTAACAATTTAGGATCACAAATAACTTCACTATTATGTGGATCAATATAGCGAATATAGTACCAGCAAGATCCTGCCCATTGAGGCATTGTATTAGTTTCACGACGACCTTTTTGACCATCAATCTCTACTTCCAACCAATCTTCACAGTTAGCTAATGGTGATTCACCACTATCATGGGGTTGAAAATTCTTAGTAGCTGGCAATTCTAATGGTAATTCTTCAACCGGAACGGTTCTCATTGTTCCATCTTCCATATGTACGATTGGAATTGGCTCACCCCAATAACGTTGACGAGAAAATAACCAGTCTCTTAACTTATAAGAAATTTTCTTTTCTCCACACTTATTCTCTTCTAACCAGGCAATCATCTTATCAATCGCTTCTTGTTTTCCTAGTCCATCTAACCATTGAGAATTAATATGTAATCCATCTTCAGTATAAGCGGCTTCTTCAATATTTCCGCCTTCTAAAACAGGTATGATCTCAATTCCAAACTTTTTAGCAAATTCCCAATCGCGATCATCATGTGCTGGTACTGCCATAATTGCACCAGTTCCATAACTTGCTAGTACATAATCAGAAATCCAGATAGGAATTTTCTTACCATTAACAGGATTAATTGCATACGCTCCTGTAAAAACACCTGTTTTATCTTTGTTTAGTTCAGTTCTTTCTAAATCTGATTTACTTGCACAACTTTCTTTATAAGCTTCAATAGCTTCTTTTTGTTCCAATGTAGTAATTTCAGCTACATATGGATGCTCAGGTGCCATAACACAATAAGTTGCACCAAATAAAGTGTCGCAACGAGTTGTAAAGACTGTAAATATTTTATCTGTTCCATCAATCCTAAAATCAACATTAGCTCCAACTGATTTTCCAATCCAATTTCGCTGCATTTGTTTTGTTGCTTCAGGCCAATCAAGATCATCTAAATCTTCAAGCAATCTTTCAGCATATTCAGTAATTTTTAAAACCCATTGCCGCATCGGCTTACGGATAACCGGATATCCCCCACGTTCACTTTTTCCATCAATAACTTCTTCATTTGCTAAAACAGCTTTAAGTTCTGGACACCAGTTTACAGGAATTTCATCTACATAAGCAAGACCGGCATCATAAAGTTTTGTAAAAATCCATTGTGTCCATTTATAATATTCAGGATCACTAGTTGCGATTTCTCTATCCCAATCATATGAGAAACCTAAAGATTTAATTTGTCCCTTAAATACCTCAATATTCTTTTTAGTAAATTCAGCTGGATGATGTCCTGTTTGAATAGCAAACTGCTCTGCAGGAAGTCCAAATGAATCAAATCCCATTGGATGTAAAACATTGTATCCTTGCATTCTTTTCATTCTTGAAACAATATCTGTTGCAGTATACCCTTCTGGATGCCCTACATGTAAACCATTCCCTGACGGATATGGAAACATATCCACACAATAATATTTTGGTTTACCATCATCGTAGCAGTCTGTTTTAAATGTTTTATGCTCATCCCAATATTTTTGCCATTTCGGCTCGATTTGTTTGTGATCAAACGGCATTTTATAATTCCTCCTTAAAATAAAAAAATCATCCTATCTAAGGACGACTTTTAATCGCGTTACCACCTTAGTTCCAAGTCTAAAAGACCTAGCCCTCAAAACTTTAACGCAGTTAACGACAACGACTACTTAATTCCCCGCTGCATCTCCTAGGTGAGTTCATAACCCGTTTTATCAGTTTCCACCAGCCACTGATTCTCTATAAAAAACGTCAATTACTACTAGTCCTATTCATCGACTTTCAAATACTAGAATATTATAACATAAAAAGGCTGATATGCAACAAATTTTATTACTAATAATTTGGTTGTTTTAATGCTTTAATAGGATCTAACCGGCCTGCCAAAAAGGCGGGAATATAGCTACTGCACAATCCAAAACATAATGCTCCTAAATAGATAACAATTACTAACTGATAATCAATTTGAATAAACGCTCCTGATAAATCAAGCTGCAGCTCATTTTCAACAAGCTGATTAATTAAATTAACTAATTGATAAAAAAATACATAAGAGCAGATAAACGCTCCACTAATTAAAGTAAAACTTTCTAATAAAACTAAATTCATGATCTGTAATTTACTCGCACCCATACATTTAAAAATACCGATATCTTTTGTTTTTTCTATAACAGACAAATATAACACTTCCCCAATTAAGAAACATGCTGCTACTATAGCCAATAAAGAAAATAGTAAAAGAACTCTTTGAATTTGTAACATAAATGTATCTATTCTTTCATTAATATTTTCTCCTGCAACTTTAAATTCAAATTGACTATACTGATCTTCTAAATCCATTAAAAGATCATCAAGATCCGCTTTGCTATTTAAATTGATCATAGCTAATTGAAACAATAATTGTTTCTTATCAATCGCAAAAGCTTGGCTAATATGATCGAGATTAGCTAATTCATTAATATAGATTGTGTCAAAAGCAGTTACATCTTTCCCTATTCCAACAACAGTGAGTGAGACTCCTTTAATTTGATCGTCCTTTAAATAATATCCATATAATTGTTGATTCAATAATTTTTGATAATCAGGATTAAGATGTGTTGCCGTTGTTTTTGATAAAACTATTTCATTACTATTTTTTGTTTCACGTCCTATTTCCAAATTCCTACTTTTTATTGGTTTAGTCATATCACTGATATAAATTGTTTTTTCAACTTCATAATCACTTTGCAGTGATACTCCCATAAATTCATAATCGGCTGGTTCCCCATAGATAAATTCATTCATATCTAAATTTGATAATGAAAGTAACTCATGATAACTAAGTAATTTTTTATGTACATTCTGAATCGAAATTAGTTGATTTGGAAATATAGAATCAAGCTGTCTTTTTATTTGGGTTTGTAATGATCCACTCAGTGTAAAGGTAATCATAATACAAATCAAAGCTACTGTAATACCAGATGATATTTTTAAATTTCTACCCAAATTAGCACGATATTGTAACAATGCCAGTTGATATAATTTTAATGGTGAATGCTGTTTGACTAAACGCGAATAAAAATGATTATTTTTATCCCGGCGATACTTCCCAATCAATTGTCCATTTTGCATAGAAAAGCATTGATCAGCATATTGATAAGCTAATTGCTCATTGTGCGTTATAACAATGACAAGTCGTTCCTTAGCTTCTGCATGTAATAATTCAAAAACCATCTTTGCATTTTTATCATCTAGAGAACCTGTTGGCTCATCACACAATAAAATATCAACATTTTTAATCATCGCCCGAAGTAATGCAACCCGTTGTTTTTGTCCACCAGATAAGATTTTGACCTTTTTTTTATTCAGTTTTCGGAGTTCTAATTTTTCTTCTTGATCTTCAACTGCTCTTTTATATGAAATTTTAGTAAAAAATTTTGCTAACAAATAATTTTCTTTGACATTTAGCCAATTAATTAAATTGAAATCCTGAAAAATAAAACCAATATGCCTACGACAATACTTTTTAATTTTTCGAATATCTTGATGATCAAATAATATTTCTCCTTCATAATCTTGATCTATTCCACCAATTAGATTTAATAATGTTGTTTTTCCGCATCCAGAATTTCCTACTATTATGATCAATCCCGTACTTGGTAATATTATGTTTAAATTTTTAATAATAGTTTCATCATATCTTTTAGTTAAATTTTTAATTTCCAGCATTTTAGTTCTCCTTTAACAATATGCTAATATCCATTCTGTTTATTTTAAGACTAGCTTGTAACCCTGCTAAATAACATGCAATTATATAAATAACAATCAACACTACATATAAATCATATTTTGTAAAAATATATTTCGGTAAGACAAACAACCTTGGAATGTTAAATAAATAATCACTTAAATCAAATAGCTCAATTAATCTTAATACGCCCATTGCTAAGATTGCTCCCGCACTTCCAATCAGCCCTCCTATCAAAATTGCTTCACGACAAAATAAATTAATTGCTTTACCTTTACCAAGACCATTAGCCAATAAAAGACTAGTATCTCTTTTTCGTTCAATAAAAATTGTTTTAAGAATAACTGAAATTAAAATTAATGAAATAGCAAAACTAATTACAATAAATAAGAAAATCACAAATCTAGTGATATCAAAAATTGATCGATAGTTGTCAATATAATCACCGTGTAGATTAATCAGCAAATAATCTTTTTGATATTCTTTTATCACAGCATCTACTTGATCACTATGAAATATTAAAACTGTTTTATCCAGGCAATCATCACTTAACTCTTCTTCTAAATACTGTTGTTCTAAATAAAGATTAACCCCTATATTAATATGATCATTAATGATTCCACTAATAGTAAATTCATATTCATCATCATTAATTTCAAAATTAATTCTCTCACCTATTTTTAATTTATACTTCTTTGCCGTTGTCTGATTAATTAATATTTGATTCTCTTTTGAAGGATATTTCCCAGAAATATAATCTAACTTTTTAGTTTTAAATATCTGATATACCTCAACGTCTAACTCTTCATCATAACTGCTTAAAATTCCATTACTAAATACTAATTTGTAAGCAACATTTGCTATTTTATTATTCTTCTCAAATTTTTTAATTTCTTTGCGTTCAAAGATATTATTAATATAATCATTTTTTGAAACTTCAATAACTCTTTTTAATGGGTCTTCTTCAAATTTTTTTTCTAAATATTGCCATCCACCATTAAAAGCACTTAATAATAAAACAAAAGCTAGAATAATAAATATTTGTGATACAAACATCATTATTATCTTTTTAAATTGATATTTGAGTTGCCTTTTACAATAAAAAAGCAGTCGACCTGGCTGCTTTTTTATGATTATTGGTGAATATTTATGATATCGTTCATTACTAAAATTATAATAATTCTTTTTTTTATCAAGATCTACAATCATTTTTGTATATTGTTTAATTAATCGAGAATTATGCGAAATAACAATCACTAAATGCTCCTTGGCATACCTTTTTAAAAGTCTCATCACTTCAATACTTAATTTATCATTTAATGCTCCAGTTGGTTCATCTGCTAAAAGAATTGGTGTATTACACAAGAAAGCTCGAACCAATCCAATTCGCTGCTTTTGACCACCCGATAGTTCATCGGGATATCTTTCCAACAATTCAACTACTTTTAAAGTTCGACAATACTCCTCCAATTGACCAGACACTTGCTTTAAATCAATACCTTTTATTTTTGTAATTAAGATTAAATTCTCTTTTATTGTTAAAGCATTGACTAAATTATAAAATTGGTAAACATAACTAATATAATCACGTTGATACATTCTAATTTGTTGATAGTTGAGCCTATGCCCATCAATTAATACCTGACCATTGCATGGACGCTCAATTCCCGCAATAATGTTTAACAAAGTCGATTTCCCTGTACCACTTTGACCAATGATTCCTATCATCCCTCTACTTGGAAATTTAATTGTTAGATCATCAATAACGCGTTGTCTCTTTTTTCCATACTTATAAAATTTAGTAATATTAATAAGTTGTAATGCCATAACGTCCTCCTTATGTTATAATAGCAATGGTGATAAAATGAACTTATTTAAATATAGTGATGATAATAAACGCTATCATACTTTTAATTATTATCTGAAAAATAAATATCAAAGTAAAGTTGCCAAAGTTAGTTTGAATGCGGGCTTTACTTGTCCAAATCGCGACGGTACTAAAGGCACGGGCGGCTGTATTTTTTGTAGCAGCACTGGTTCAGGTGATTTTGCCGGAAATATCCAGGATTCATTAGAAATACAATTTAGTAATGTTAGTTTGCTTCTTCAAAATAAATGGCCAAATTGTAAATATATTGCTTATTTTCAAGCCAATACTAATACATACGGCCCATTAAAAAAAATCAAAGCTTGTATCGAACCATTTATCAATAAAAAAAATGTGGTTGCAATCAGCATCGCAACTCGTCCAGACTGCTTGGAAACCGATGTTTTAAATTATTTAGCAGAAGTTAATAATCGCTGCGATTTATGGGTCGAATTAGGTTTACAGACCATTCACGATCAAACAGGTGAACTAATCAATCGTGGCCATAATTATCAAGACTTCCTAGACGGCTTGAATAAATTACGAAAATTAAAAATTAATGTCTGTGTACATATTATCAATGGTCTACCTGGTGAAACATATGAAATGATGCTTGAAACAGCAAAGGCGGTTGGGCAGTTGGACATTCAAGCCTTAAAGATCCATATGCTTTATGTCATTGAAAAAACAAAATTACATCAGTTATATTTACAACAGCCTTTTAAAATCCTGAGTCGTGACGAATATATTGATTTAGTTGTCAAACAATTAAGTTACATCCCAGAAAATATTGTTATTGAAAGATTAACCGGAGATGGAAATATTTCAGATTTAGTCGCTCCCTTATGGTCAATTCGTAAAGTAACTATCTTAAATGATATTGATAAATTAATGGTTGCTAAAGATTATTATCAAGGTTGTAAAATAAAAAAGCCCATTTAGGGCTTTTTCTATTATTCAATTATTAATTACTAGTTTCAATTAAACCATAATCACCATCATTACGACGATATACGATACTAATTGAATCACTTTCAACATCACGATAAACGAAGAATGAATGACCAATCAATTCCATTTGCATGATTGCTTCTTCCATATCCATTGGTTTAGGGGTAATTGACTTAACCTTTACCAAGACATCTTCTTCAGATTCAACATCTTCAATTGAAGATAGGTTGAACGCAAGTTTATTATCTTTTGATTTACGACTTAGTCTAGTTTTGTACTTTCTGATTTGTCCTTCTAATTTGTCAACAACTAGATCCATAGCATTATATAGATCATCATCTACGACCTCTGCTCTTAAAAGTACATATTCAGTAGGAATCGTAACTTCAAGTTTTTGTCCATAAGGATAAACTCGACATAAAACTTTTGCTTCAACATTGTCACTTACGATGAAATACTTATCTAATTTAGATAGTTTTTCTGAAATCTTTGCTTCGATAGCCTCTGTGATTTCAATGTTTTTTCCTCTTACTGAGATTTTCATAAGAATTCCTCCTTTGTATAAACATATTATACAATATATATTTGTAAAATAACACTCAAATTATTGATAAAATTTCCCTAAATTTAACATAAACAAAAAACACTCGAATAAATCGAGCATTTTTATCTATAAATATTTTTTTAGAATTTCTACTTTATCTAACTCTTCCCATGGAAGATTGTTATCCCCACGACCAAAGTGTCCATAAGCAGCTGTTTTTAGATACAATGGTTGACGTAAATCTAACGTTTTAATGATTCCTCCTGGAGTTAAATCAAAGTTATCTCTGATTGCTTTTAGGATTATATCATGGTCAACATGTTCAGTTCCATACGTCTCAATAAAAATTGAAGTAGGTTCTTTAACTCCAATAGCATAAGAAACCTGAATTTCTAATTTATCACAAAGATTTGCCGCAACAATATTTTTAGCAATATAACGCAACATATAGGCAGCTGAACGGTCAACTTTGGATGGATCCTTTCCACTAAAAGCCCCACCACCATGGCGAGCAGCCCCACCATATGTATCAACAATAATCTTTCGCCCAGTTAAGCCAGTATCACCATGCGGTCCTCCAATAACAAAGCGACCAGTTGGATTGATCAGCACTTTATAATCAGTGTTTAAATTATATTTTCTTACAACTGCATCCATTATTTCTTCTTTAATATAACGTTTGAATTCAGTTTCATCAAAATCAGGATCGTGCTGAATCGACATTAAAATAGTATCAATTTTAGGAGTACTTTCGGTATAATCAATCGTTACTTGAGCTTTCATATCAGGGCGGGCTGACTTAAATTCTCCAGTATCCTTTTTTTCAGTTGCATAACGAACCAAATGATGAGCAATTGAAATCGGCAAAGGCATATACCCTTTTGTTTCTTTACAGGCGTAACCAAACATGATTCCTTGATCCCCCGCTCCTCCAACTTCATCATTTGTTCCTAAAGCAATATCAGGAGACTGTAAATCCATTACTACCTGAACCTTGCAAGTCCGATAATCGATTCCTTTATCGCTATCATCATATCCAATGTCCTTTAAAACATCTCGAGCTACCTGCTCATAGTTAACTTCTGCAGTAGTTGTGATTTCTCCACCAATAACTACCAGATCAGTAGTAGCAAAAACTTCACAGGCCACACGTGAATTAGGATCTTCTTTTAAGCACGCATCAAGGATAGCATCACTAATTTGATCACAAACTTTATCAGGATGCCCTTTTGAAACTGATTCAGAGGTAAATAATACTTTTTCTTTCATTTTTCTTTCTCCTTCTACAAATAAAAAAGCTTCCTAAAGAGAAAGCATACATAGTTAGGAAGCCTTCTCTCATTGTTCAAGTATAAACTTGCTCAGTTAGGCACCTTCTAATTTAATATAGGGTTGCCACTACATCATCGATCTTCATCTAGTAGTTCTTAATAAGAGTCTTTTTTATTTATTTGTTCTATTTCTTCTTTAGTTAGTGACGTTATTACCTCAATAATATCGTCATCGAGTCCAATATCTAATAAGATACTGGCAATCATTTTTTGTTGCCTTACATTCTTCATATTATCACCTTAACTTAGTTTGCATAAATTAAAAAATAATATTCCTTAAAACAACAAATACATAATAATATATCTAAGACATTATTGCAAGCAATTTATTAGATACTAATATTTTAGCATGGAATGAATCTTTTTTTGTCTCAACTTTGTTTTAAATTAATACTCAGTTCCTTCTAAAATATTTTGCACTCCTAAAACTCCTGGTACTTCTTCCATTAAGATTTGCTCAACACCATCCTTTAAAGTTTCATCTAACATTGAACAACCCGCACAGGCACCTAACATCTTCACATAAACAATGCCATCTTTAAAATCTATTAATTCGATGTCACCACCATCACGATTTAAGTACGGTCTTAATTTGTTAATTACTTTTTCTACTTCTTCAATTGTACTTGTATTTTCCATTGTCCTTCACTCCTTTAGCACTTATCTATTTTACCACAAAAAAATTATTTTTAAATAAATATACACTTTAATTAAGAAAATTACTAGGATAATATGATTTTAACTAAAAACCATAAAAATCACTTAGATGATCTATATTATAATCGACTAACTGTCGGATGAAAAACACTGTAATGACGGTGTTGTAAAACAAGATACTTAATAAAGACCATTACTACTAAATATCCTATCTTCATCACTATTAATTCTTCATCACTATTAATTGTTTAACTTTTTTATTTTTTTTGTATGAAAAACTTACTAAATTTCTGATTATCTTTTCATAAGTTGGTAAA
>OGYI01000262.1_pt1 | contig 67937 bp, 69 predicted proteins | sample 1576521 | NCBI WGS metagenome assembly OGYI01 (sample SAMEA3541484, study PRJEB24748) | human gut metagenome | biome: human gut; feature: human-associated habitat; material: faeces | place: China | collected 2012
ATCCTGCAATTCTTCACCTTCTTCAACACCTCCACCTGCTGTTTCTATAATTGTTACCTGTCCGAAATCATCATTTCTTTTGGCTCTTACAAAATAAAAATTTCCAACTGTTTAGCCCAATAAAATTGTCCATCTTTGTTTCTCCTTGCAATGCTAAGCCTCCTGCTGTATCCTCTCACTTCACTATTCATGCTCATCTTGTAACACAAGATAATCCGGCAAATCAAAAATCTTTTTCTTTATAAATACCGGATAAATATACTCATTTTGTAAACGTTCAAATTCTATCCACTCAAAGTCATGGGTGTGCTCTCTTTCAATCAGACGAAATCTATTACCTTTTTCCAGCAAATCCGTGTTTGAAATATCTATCAAAAAATAAATGCATAACTCATGATATTTTTCGCCAGTTACATCTTCAACAAAAAATCCCTGATTCAGCCACAATGGTCGCACTATTTTTGCATCAATTTCAAGTTCTTCCTTTATTTCTCTTAATATAGCATTTTCTGCTGTTTCATTTAAAGACACTCTACCACCTGGCAAATAGTAATATGGTGATCTTTCATCTTGCATCGCCAATATTTTATCGTCATTTATAATTACAGCACATACTCTATAATTAAATTTACCTTCTGATGTTTTGAATGTAATATCCATCTTGCTATCTCCTATATCATTTTTGATTTTTTATATCCTATGAGTCTAAGGTTTGACCACTTTGTCACTAGCCTACTTCAAACTTTTTGTATGTATCCCGCTTCAAAAATATCTTTTGTAATTCTAACATATCAGGCAGTAGATTGATATCACATTATGAATTATAAAATTTTATTTAATTTTGACCAAGTATGTTGTCATAGAATGCAATTAAATAAATCTTACAAACAAAAACTCCTGTATACCATTTCTGATATACAGGAGTTAATTGTTTTTAGTAATTATATTCTTTTCACTTTCCAGCATATTACTTGTTTGCAATTGCTACCTGAGCTGATATATTTTATAGGTTGGCTACTGCACTTTCTCTTTTAGCCACATACTTTTATGCCACCTTTGAATAATCTAAAACAACAATTTACTGTATCACATTTACAAAACATACACTATTCCTTCCAATATTCTTCTGTGTCTTCAGAAGTTGTTACAATTCCAAACAGTATTCTCATAAAATCTTCCCTTTCATTTAATACCCTGATGACTCTTACATAATCTTCTTCAATACGATAGAAAATATAATTCTTTTCTGCATATATGTATTGATAGTCACTTACAATCCCCCATCTTTTTTCCAAATTCACACCAGAGTTTGGAAACATTTCAAGATTTCTAACATTTTTCGCAATCTTTCCTATTATTTCTGTAGACTTTTCTTTTCCATACTGATTTTCAATATCTTCTTTAATAAACTTTAAATCATCTAACGCCTCAGGTGAATAACCTATTTTCATCATAATCCAAGTGCTATTTCTGCATCATCTGCTGATATCCACCCTTTTTCTCTTGCAGAAATTTCTCCTTTCTCTAACGCAGAAAAAAGACCCTTGACTGCTTTTAGTTCATCCAATTCTTTCATATCTACTATAGCAAACTCGCCTCGACCATTTTTTGTAAGATATACTGGACTTCCTATTGAAACTTCCTTTAATACCTCTGTATAATTTCTCAAATCTGATACCGGTTTAATGTTAGGCATACTCTGCACCTCCTTTTTTCTTCATTATAACTATGCAGTTCAATATAATCAAGGAAATTATACTGTTAATTTGCATGTTAATCTTACATCATTTATAAGTCATATCTACAAAAATATAAAATATACACTTAAACCCAAACTTTTTTGCACTTTTAATACTTTTTCTACAAACAGCTTTTGTACCCCAAAGCGTCCTTTAAAAAATCTACTATTCTCTTTTCATACTCGCCATATATTATATTTTCCTTACTTTCAGTATCACTTCCATCAACAAAATATTTTCCTGTCTCTTTACTAATTGACAGTGAATCAAGAGGCCATCCTTCAAATCTTTTAGAAGATGCTTTGTCTATCATGTAGAAAGCACCTATATTCTTTGCTGACTCTATATCCATAAACGAAGAAATCTTACCATTATTATAAACAGCTATGCCATCCAAATAATATGCGGACACTTTTCCACCAAGTTCCCATATCAATCTTGAATAATAATCAATCATTTCCTCATCTGATAACCTGCTCATTCCCAGTGGAGTTCTAATATTTAATCCCGGCTGTCTTTCATCTTCTAAACTTAATTCTTCAAAATATAATCCTGAATCATTACAGATAACCAAATCAAAATATTGACCATAGTACTTTGCTTTACATATTGCATTTTCTTCTGGTGTTCTTCCTGTTTCCTTCGGTTCCTCTGCAATTTTCAAATCTTTTAATGTAATAAACTCTATATTGCAATTTTCCAGTAATTTAGAAAATCTTTTTACTTTTGATGGATTAGTTGTTCCTATTAGTACTTTCATCTCTACTCCTTTACAATACTAAAATTTCTCTCCAATTACTCTTTTTAGTCAAAAAATGACGGGTGTCTTACCCGCCAATTGGTGGACCCGGGTCTTACGACCAGCCCCTAATTACAATTTAATTACTTGTAAAACATAACATGAATATTCATACTTTACAAGTAATTTTGAAAAATGTTTGCATCAAAAAACTCCTGCATACCATTACGATATACAGGAGTTCATTATTTTAAGTAATTATATTCTTTTCACTTTCCAGTGTATTACTTGTTAGCGATAGCTGCCTGAGCCGTTACATATCATATACTTACTACAGCCACTCCTCTTTCTGCTTTATCTTTTTATGCTACCTTTGAATAATCTATCACTGCAATTTCCTGCATCATTTGTTTTGCTAAATTAACCATCTTTTCTAACTGTTCTACTACTTCGTCTGTATAATATTTTTCTCCACACTGCTCACATTCTTCACAAGGAATATTTTTAATTACAATGATACTATTTTTGTAATTAACAACATGAGTTGTAGTCCTTTGTTTAACTGTATCACATTTGCAAAACATACACATATCTATTTCCTCCTTGTCTTTAAATCTTTTTCAAACTTGATTGTATTTGGAAAGTATGTGGATTTTTTTTTGGGTGGTTTTCACCCTCCCAACTTTCCTTTCTTTAAAATCTATGAGACCTTTGCTCTGATGTAACATAATTGATTCCACTATGACTTTGTTCATTGTTATACCAATTCACAAAGTTCCTCATCCACACCTCGTTTGGCTCCGTTGCCTTGTGAGTTGACATTGGACGACTTGTTTTTCTGTGTTCACGCCCTCTATGTTTCAACTGTTTTGCTTCCCTTAACACCTTATAAAATGTGCTTTCACTTGCAATGTATGTTCCTCTGTCTGCAATACTCTGAAAACTCTATTTCCGACAGATTTGCTGTTTCCAATACAACAGTGAACTTGTCCTGACTGCTCCATTTATCAGCATTCTTGTACTTGGCAGTTGCTGACAGTCCTTTTTTCTGGGCTGCATCTCTCCATCTTCACAACGTGTTAATGTTTATTCCTGTGTCTCTTCCTATGTCAATTATCGTTTCTTCTCCTGACATTCTTCTCGACACTACTGCTTCCTTCATTTCCTTTAGATATTTTGCGTAACTCATATCAATCCCTTTCCTTCTGGTACCTATAATACCAGTATGGAAGGTGGGTGACAACTACCCTAGGCTAGAGGGTTTCATTTCTCACTTCTTTCGTACGCTGGCGATTTCCAACTTCTTCATATAAATGCTCTAAATCATGCAAAGCAGATAATTTTGTATTTTCAAGTTCTCTTTCTCCTTCATCTCTAATCTCTTCCGATAATTTTTGTTCACACTCCTTAACTATATTTTCTAACTTTTCTATCTTTTTTTGAGGAGATTCTTTTTCTTCTGATATAGTCATCTCTTTAGTTCTTTTATATTTGTTGTATTGATTTTCTAAAGAATTACAAATTTCAATACTCTGTTTAATGTTTTTTGATAGTTAAAATTTAATTTTTTGTAAAAAGTAATAATTTTTCTACAAATTCTAGCAAAAATGTGATAGAATTTTGATAATAGGAGGAAAAAGAAATGAAACAAAAAAAATTTTTTATAATAGGAGGAAAAAGAAATGAAACAAAAAAAATTTTTTATAATAGGTTTGATATTATTAGCAGCTATCTCATTTATAATATTCATACTAGTATCAGGTAGTGGTAACAAAGATAATGGTAACAAAGGTAATGTTGAGACACCCAAAGCCACTAATGACATTAATGACGTTATTAATACTATAAATAAAAATAACAAAAATGTTTTACCCGAACTTGAAACTATGAAAGTAGATATAAAGAATATTGATGAAGTTACTAGTTATACTGGATTAAAAACAAATGATGGAATCGAATCAATTGTTGTATCAGAACCATTGATAACATCACAAGCTTATTCAGTTGCTATTGTTAAGGTCAAAGACAATGCTGATGTAGAAAAAATTAAACAAGAGATGTTAGATAATATTGATATGAGACGTTGGATTTGTGTTTCTGCAGAACAATTATATATCACAAATAGTGGTAATGTAATATTCTCTGTAATGGCTGATAAAGATGTTGCTAAAGCAGTATATAATGATTTTAAGAAATATGTAAATAATAATATTGGAAAAGAATTAGAAAAATCAAATGACGAAGGAAATTAATGAAGAACCTTTTAAGGTGTCTTTTTAAAGGAGGATAAGATGTTATTTAGTAGTATTAGTTTTTTATATTATTTTTTACCAGCATTAATAATTATATATTTTATAACACCTAAAAAATATAAAAATATTATTTTATTAATTGCATCTTTATTATTTTATCTTTACGGAGAACCTAAATATGTTTTTTTAATGATTGCAGAAATTATTATTGCTTATATAGGTGCTATTTTAATTGATAAATATAAAAATCAAAGTAAAAATATATTAACAACAACTTTAGTTATACATATATTTTTATTAATAATATTTAAATATACTGATTTTATTATACAATCAATTAATGATATATCTAATGCTAATATTAAATTATTAAATATTGCATTACCAATAGGAATATCATTTTATACATTTCAAATTATGAGTTATCTTATTGATGTATATAATGGTAAAGTTAAAGTTCAAAAAAACATTATAAATTTAGCAACTTATGTGTCTTTATTTCCACAGTTAGTCGCAGGACCTATTGTTAGATATCAGACAGTAGAAAAAGAATTAGATGATAGAGTACATAGTTTTAATAATTTTGCATATGGTATTAGAAGATTTTCTATTGGACTTGCTAAAAAAGTATTAATAGCTAATGCTTTGGGAGAACTTTGCACTAAGGCTTTTGCTCTAAATGAAACAACCGTAATATTTTATTGGATATTTGGTATAAGTTATATGCTACAGTTGTATTTTGATTTTTCAGCTTATAGTGATATGGCTATTGGTCTTGGAAGAATATTTGGATTTAATTTTCCTGAAAACTTTAATTACCCATATATATCAAAAAGTATAACTGAGTTTTGGAGAAGATGGCACATCTCTCTTAGTACATGGTTCAAAGATTATGTTTATATTCCACTTGGAGGCAATAGAGATGGTAAATATAAACAAATAAGAAATATTTTAATAGTATGGTTATTAACTGGAATATGGCATGGTGCTAATTGGACTTTTTTAATATGGGGATTATTGTTTGGAATCCTTCTTATAATAGAAAAAATATTCCTTAATAAATTTATGGAAAAATTACCTTCTTTTATAAGAAGAATATATGTATTATTTATTGTTATGATATTATTTGTTATATTTAATTCTGACAATATGGCAGAGGCTTTGATTAATATTAAAGGGTTATTTGGTATGAATGGAGAAGTTTTTATTAATGATTATACACTTCATTATTTAAAGAGTTATTTACCAATATTAATTATTGCTATATTTGGGGCTACTCCTTTTATTAAAACATTAATAGATAAATTAAGAAAAAATAAATATCTAAATAACATAATTAATATTTTAGAACCAATTTTAATAGTTATAATATTATTTGTTGTTACTTCTTATCTGATAGATAATTCATATAATCCATTTTTATATTTTAGATTTTAAGGAGGTTATACATGAACAATAAAACTAAAGATATAGTTGTAACTTTAGTATTTCTTTTTACTATAATTTCGTTATTTTTGATTAATGTTATAATAAAAGATACTGATATTTCTATAGCAGAGAGAAGAAAACTTGCTACCATGCCAGAATTAACTACTAAAAGCTTGTTTGATGGTACATATTTTAAGAAATTTGATTCCTATGTTACGGATCAATTTATCAAAAGAGATACTTTTAGAAAAGTTAAAATAGATATAGAATTATCTACTAAAGGTGAATATAATAATTTATATATGTATGATGATTATATTGTTGAAGAAATATTTCCTTTAAATACTAATTCTATTAATAATTTAACAAATAAGATTAATTATATAAAAAATACATATTTGAATAATAATAGTAATATATATTATACTATTATTCCTGATAAAAATTACTTTGTTAATAAAGGTAATTTAAAACTTGATTATAATAAATTACAAGATATGATAAAAAATAATTTAACAAATCTTAATTATATAAATATATTTGATAAATTAACACTTAATAATTATTATAAGACTGACACTCATTGGAAACAAGAAGATTTATTTAATGTCGCAAATACTATTGCTAATCAAATGAATTTTGATATAACTAATAACAATGTTGAAAATACAATTACTACTTTTAAGGGTAGTTATGCTGGTAGACTATCAGTAACTAAAGATATTGATACTATAAAAACTATATCTAATCCATCTATTGATAATAGTAGTGTGTATAATTATGAAACTAAAAAATATACAAAAATATATGATTATGATAAAATAAAATCATTAGATAAATATGATATATATTTATCAGGAGCATCTTCTATTATAGATATTGTTAATCCTACTTCAAATAGTAATAAAGAATTAATTGTTTTTCGTGATTCTTATGGCAGTAGTTTAGTTCCTCTATTAATAGCTGGTTATAAGAAGATTACTGTTATTGATATTAGATATGTTTCTTCAAGGATTCTGAATAATTATATAAAATTTGATAATCAAGATGTTCTTTTTATGTATAGTATATTAACTATAAATAATAGTTTTTCTATGAGATAAGGAATCTGGTTAATTAGATTTCGAGTCGAGGGTGCGGACATTTTCTTGGACTATCTAAGTGACCAATCCAAGTCTATGTCCGCACCCTCGACTCAAATGGCATCAGTGAGCAGTCTCACTATTACTGGCTCACATTCTTCACAAGGAACATTTTTAATTACAATGATACTATTTTTGTAATTAACAACATGAGTTGTAGTACTTTGCTTAACTGTATCACATTTGCAAAGTTTGCACATATCTTTACTCCTATTTAATCTTTTAGTTTTGTTACCACTCTTTTATGTTCTCGAGATACATATAAGTTCTTTCATATTTTTCTTTAATAAATTTTAATCTTTTATTCTGTTTTACTTCATCAATATTATTAATATTTACTATTTTTAACAAAAGTAATAAATCTTTTTTATCTGTTTTTCTTAGAACCAAACCACCATCATGTATTGCCATTGCTTTCGTCTCAATTAATCCATAATTATCTGCAACATACAAATCTATTCTGTTATATCTTTTTACTTTTTCCATTCAATAATAGGCTCTAATTCGGATAAAAAACCATTCAATGTAACACAATCGGTATTCAACCATTCTTCATCCAAATCCATCTCTATTCCGATTTGCTTTATAATATCCTTTACCTGTTCATCAAATTCTGCTGTTAAAGAATCAATATCTATTGTATATCCATGTTCCCTTATTCCATTAAACAACCTTGCAAATCCGCCTATTACTTTTATTACAATTTTTTCATGATTTTTCTTTTCTAATTGCTCATCTAATAGCAGTAGTGCTTTTTCAAATATCTCTATACTGCTTTCTTTCATATTCCTCCATCAATAAATTACATTCATCTGTTTATATATGTCATTTTCTGAAACTGTGCTATCATCTAACACTAGCTTATTTTTCAACGGTTTTGTTTCAGTCAATTTAGATAAATTTTCATATTTATCAAACAGAAAATCATAATTGTAGTATTTTATAATACAATACATTAATACCTTTGTTTCTGGTGACATTTTTTCTATATTTAACATTCTTATTTCCTGCGAATACTTTTCATAATAAAATAACATCCTATGAAGGTAACGATGTAAATAATAATATTCATCCTTTGTCCAATTTGTCTGACTTTCATAATAGATTTTCGTTTTCATTTTTGAACCACTCTTTATCATATTATTTTTATAAAAACTCCTGCATACCATTACGATATACAGGAGTTCATTATTTTAAGTAATTATATTCTTTTCACTTATTAGTGTATTACTTGTTAGCAATAGCTGCCTGAGCTGCTGCTAATCTTGCGATAGGTACACGGAATGGTGAACATGATACATAATCAAGACCAATCTTATGACAGAATTCTACTGAAGATGGATCTCCACCGTGTTCTCCACAGATACCTACGTGAAGGTTAGGGTTAACTGGCTTACCAAGCTTGATAGCTGTTTCCATTAACTTACCAACACCAACCTGATCTAACTTAGCAAATGGATCGTTTTCGAAGATCTTAGCATCATAGTAAGCATCTAAGAACTTACCAGCATCATCTCTTGAGAATCCGTATGTCATCTGTGTTAAATCGTTTGTACCGAAGCAGAAGAAGTCTGCCTGCTTAGCGATTTCGTCAGCTGTTAATGCTGCTCTAGGGATTTCGATCATTGTACCAACCTGATATTCAAGATCTGCACCTGCTGCTGCGATTTCTGCATCAGCTGTTGCTACTACGATATCCTTAACATATTTTAATTCCTTAGCATCACATGATAATGGAATCATGATTTCAGGCTTAACTGTCCAATCAGAATGTTTCTTCTGAACATTGATAGCTGCACGGATGACTGCCTTAGTCTGCATCTTAGCAATTTCAGGATATGTAACTGCAAGACGAAGTCCTCTGTGTCCCATCATAGGGTTGAATTCGTGAAGTGAATCAATGATAGCCTTGATTTCTTCTACTGATTTGCCCTGAGCGTCTGCTAACTTCTTAATGTCAGCTTCTTCTGTAGGTACGAATTCATGAAGAGGTGGATCTAAGAATCTGATTGTTACTGGACATCCTTCAAGAGCTTCATATAAAGCTTCGAAGTCTCCCTGCTGATATGGAAGAATCTTTTCAAGAGCTGCTTCTCTTTCTTCTACTGTATCAGAGCAAATCATTTCTCTAAATGCAGCAATTCTGTCTTCTTCGAAGAACATATGCTCTGTACGGCAAAGACCGATACCTTCTGCACCAAGTTCTCTAGCTTTCTTAGCATCTGCTGGTGTATCAGCATTTGTTCTAACCTTAAGAGTTCTGTACTTGTCAGCCCATCCCATGATACGTCCAAATGTTCCAGCGATTGTAGCATCAACTGTTTCAATGATACCATCATAAATATTACCTGTTGAACCATCGATTGAGATGTAATCTCCTTCATGGTATTCTTTTCCAGCTAATGTGAATTTCTTGTTTTCTTCATCCATTGTGATATCTCCACAACCAGATACACAGCAAGTACCCATACCACGAGCAACTACGGCTGCGTGAGATGTCATACCACCACGAACTGTTAAGATTCCCTGTGAAGCCTTCATACCTGTAATGTCTTCTGGAGATGTTTCAAGACGAACTAAAACAACCTTTTCTCCTCTTGCATTCCAAGCTTCAGCATCATCTGCTGTAAATACAACTTTACCACAAGCAGCACCAGGTGAAGCACCAAGTCCCTTACCAGCTGGTGTAGCAGCCTTAAGAGCAGCAGCATCAAACTGTGGATGAAGTAATGTATCTAAGTTTCTAGGATCGATCATAGCTACAGCTTCTTCTTCAGTTCTCATACCTTCATCAACAAGGTCACAAGCGATCTGTAAAGCAGCCTGAGCTGTTCTCTTACCATTTCTTGTCTGTAACATATATAATTTTCTATTTTCAACTGTGAATTCCATATCCTGCATATCTCTGTAATGGTTTTCAAGTGTTTCACAAACCTTTACAAATTCTTCGAATGCTTCTGGGAATTCCTGTTCCATCTGAGCGATTGGCATTGGTGTTCTAACACCGGCAACAACGTCTTCACCCTGAGCATTCTTTAAGAATTCACCCATAAGCTTCTTTTCACCAGTTGCTGGATCTCTTGTAAATGCAACACCTGTACCACAGTCATCACCCATGTTACCAAATGCCATTGACTGTACATTAACAGCTGTTCCCCATGAATAAGGGATATCGTTGTCACGACGGTAAACGTTAGCACGTGGGTTATCCCATGAACGGAATACGGCTTTAACAGCACCCATTAACTGTTCCTTAGGATCATCTGGGAAGTCTTCGCCGATTTTTTCTTTATATTCTGCCTTGAACTGTCCAGCTAATTCCTGTAAATCTTCTGCTGTAAGTTCAACGTCCTGCTTAACACCTCTGTCAGCTTTCATTTTGTCGATAAGTTCTTCAAAGTATTTCTTACCAACTTCCATAACTACGTCTGAATACATCTGAATGAATCTTCTGTAGCAGTCCCAAGCCCAACGAGCATTTCCTGATTTTTCAGCAATAGCTTCTACTACTGTCTCGTTAAGACCAAGGTTAAGGATTGTATCCATCATACCTGGCATTGAAGCTCTAGCTCCTGAACGAACAGAAACAAGTAAAGGATTTTCCTTATCACCGAATTTCTTTCCTGTGATTTCTTCCATCTTAACGATGTATTCGTTAATCTGTCCCTGAATTTCTTCATTGATTTCTCTGCCGTCCTCATAATACTGAGTACAAGCTTCTGTTGTGATTGTGAATCCCTGAGGTACTGGAAGTCCTAAGCTTGTCATTTCTGCAAGGTTAGCACCCTTACCACCAAGAAGTTCACGCATGTTAGCATTACCTTCGCTAAAAAGGTATACCCATTTGTTTGCCATGTTTCTTTCCTCCTAATTAATTAGTATTTTATGTCATGAGTCCTATGGAATATGGCCATCATAAGTAACTCATACACTCTATTTTTGATGCCGCCCAGTCTTTTTAATAATATTCCTGTGTAAATTTACAGGCTGAAAAAGGGCGCATTTGCACCTAAAGTTAATTATAACATACGCACTTTTATAGTCAATAAAAAATTCCACTTTTTTCCTTTGTTATAAGGGGTTTTTGCGTATTATTTGTCGACTATAAATGTTGTAATTGAATGTGCAGGTACTTCAGTATTAATACCCTTACCATCCACTGCCACTGCAAGTCTGTGACGTTTGCTTAGTTCATTTTGAACTACAACAATAATCTGTCCGTTGGGATTCTTATACGCAACAGAATAAATTCCCTTGTCTGAATCATTTAAACAAAGTATTCTTTTTGCTCCCGGCTTAATATATTTTGAAAAATGTCCAATATAATAATATGAAATATTGTAAATAACTTCATTTGTTTCTGTATTTAACATAATTGGTGCTTCACAATAATTTCCTACATAGTTAGGACCACCCTTTTCGTCTAATACAAGATTCCAGTCAATCCAACCTTCTGTATAGTTATTGAAATCATTTATCATGTTGTGACCATAAATCTCACCATGTTTCCAAGCACCTATCCCTGCCTTAGAGCTTGTGTTTCCTGAATTGTTTACTAATTCAACACAACCTTCTGTAAAAATAAGATGCTGCTTAGGATATATTTCGTGTGCCATTGTAAGAATTTCAGATTTATCCGAGCCATACCAATGGTAAGCAATTCCCCAAATAATATCTTTTGCGTTCTTATATGCCAATGTTTCACGAACACGTCTAAACATTATGTCTCTGTTATGATCTAAAATTACAATCTTAACTTTTTCTTCAAGACCTTCTTTTTTCAACTCTTCATACATATAGTCAACAGCAAGCATTGCTTCCTCTGTTGGATCATATTTACATGAAGCCCATGTCTGTTTAGCCTCTGGTTCATTTTGAACACTGATTGTTAAAATATTAATTCCTCTGTCAAGCATTCCCTTAACATACTTAACCATATACTTAGCCCATGTTCCATAATACTTTCTTAAAAGTCTACCACCATGGTTCATGTCCTTATTGTTTTTCATAAATGCTGGTGGACTCCAAGGAGCACAGAGAATTCCAATGTCTTCTCCTGCCTCTTCGCTTGCCTGTTTTATGAAAGGAACTACATATTTGTCTTCTCTTTCCATATGGAAAGTTTTAAGTTCAACATCTTCATCCTCTACGTATGTATATGGTTCTAATGAAAAGTCACATCCATTAATAGATGTTCTTCCTAAATTGTAAGCTAAACCTATTTCCTTATTAAAATATGCTTTTAAAATTTCTTTTCGTGCTTCTTCACTTGCGTTTTCCATAACGTACGCTGCCGCTTCTGTAAACGCTCCTCCAAATCCTAAATGTGTCTGAAACTCCTGGCTACTGTCTACAACAACTGTATCCATTCTGAAACTAAAATAATCTCTTAATTCCTGTTCACCTAAGTTTCTCCATTTTACGTCATCACCTTGGACTGTCTGAATCATTTTGATTGTTGGTTCCATTAAACTACCTCATTTCGTAATAAAATGCATAACTTTCGGCATGTTATGCATTAGCATATTTTCATGTATAGTAGGTAACTCCAAAGTATTCTTTCAATTTCCCTGTATTGATTAGATTGAGTAATTCTTCTAATCCTAATCGTGCGAATCGTTACAGTTTTGCACTATCACAATCCTGTAAAAATTATAACATTTTACCCCTAAATGTATATTGTAATATTTATACAAATAATTTTTATTATTTTTATGAAAGTTGTATAAAATCGTTTCAATATGCTATTTTATGGGATTTTTGATTTTTCTCTTTATGTTGCTTCACACCTGTGTGATTAGCTTTTTGATATAACGCAAAATAAAAAAAGATTTCTTCACTACACAAAAACAGACATCCATATCTTTACTGTTGATTTCAAAAAATCTTAAACAGTTTCGATATTAGCTGTCTGCTTCTGCTAGTGTTATCTTTAATATTAATATCTTAAATATTTTTATCTTTAATATTAAACATCATCTAGTATTCTCTATCGTTTAATATTATTTAAGCTATTTATTTTTCAATATTTAAGATATTTATCATTTACTTTCTTTATGACTTATTATTTAAAATGCCATCTTTTCTTCAAAGTATGCTTTTAAATCTTCAATCTTAATTCTTTCCTGTTCCATTGTGTCACGGTCACGAACTGTAACCGCTCCATCTTCTTCTGAATCAAAGTCGTATGTTACGCAGAAAGGTGTACCGATTTCATCCTGACGACGATATCTCTTACCGATAGCTCCTCTATCATCGTATTCACAGTTGTAATATTTGCTAAGTTCAGCAAATACTTTTTCTGCACCTTCATTTAATTTCTTTGATAATGGAAGAACTCCAATCTTAACAGGTGCAATTGCAGGATGAAAATGAAGAACTGTACGTGTGTCAGGCTTTTCAGGTGTTCCAATTTCTTCTTCATCGTATGCTGCACAAAGGAATGCTAATGTTACTCTGTCTGCACCAAGTGATGGTTCAATAACGTATGGCACATATCTTTCATGCTTTTCATCATCAAAGTATGTTAAATCTTCTTTTGAAGTTTCCATGTGTCTTGATAAATCATAATCAGTTCTATCAGCAATACCCCAAAGTTCGCCCCAACCAAATGGGAATAAGAATTCAATATCAGTTGTTGCCTTTGAGTAGAATGATAATTCTTCTTTTTCATGGTCTCTTAATCTCATTTCGTCTTCCTTAATTCCAAGATTAAGTAACCAGTCACGACAGAAACCTCTCCAGTATTCAAACCATTCTAAATCTGTATCAGGTTCACAGAAGAATTCAAGTTCCATCTGTTCGAATTCTCTTGTTCTAAATGTAAAGTTACCCGGTGTGATTTCGTTTCTAAATGACTTACCAATCTGACCAATACCAAATGGAATTTTCTTTCTTGATGTTCTCTGTACATTCTTGAAGTTTACAAATATACCCTGAGCTGTTTCAGGTCTTAAATATACTGTATTCTTAGCATCTTCTGTAACACCCTGGAATGTTTTAAACATAAGGTTAAATTCTCTAATGTCTGTAAAATTATGTTTTCCACATGATGGACAACAAATATTATTTTCATCAATGTATGAAGCCATCTGCTCATGTGACCATGCATCAACTGATTCTTCAATTTCAATTCCGTTGTCTGCCATGTAATCTTCAATTAACTTGTCTGCTCTAAAACGTTCGTGACATTCCTTACAATCCATTAATGGATCAGAGAAACTTCCTAAATGTCCTGATGCTACCCATGTCTGTGAGTTCATAAGAATAGCACAATCAACACCAACGTTGTATGGATTTTCCTGTACGAATTTTTTCCACCAGGCTCTCTTTACGTTGTTTTTTAATTCAACACCAAGATTTCCATAATCCCAAGTATTAGCTAAACCTCCATAAATTTCTGAACCCGGATAAACAAATCCTCTACTCTTTGCCAATGCTACAATCTTATCCATTGTCTTTTCCATTATAAAATCCTCCATTTTTATGTATTGTTTATAAGCCATTTAGCTTTACATTAACATTTAATATACAATGTAACTCTTTTCCTTGTCAGAAGTTGTTACAATTCCATCTTCATCTACTTTGCAATTTGAGCTAATGTATTTTACATCACTGCCAATTTCCACTTTGTATTTTGAATCTACTATTAGAATGTTGGCATTGCTCATTTTCTTGATTTCTTTTGCCTTTAATGTTTCCTTTTTGTCAGGAGAAGTAAATTCACCTTTTATTTTGCAGTCACCTCGCTCTTCAATTGTTCCTGCATAAAAAGTACCCTCTTCTGCTTTGTTGTAATTCTGTATATATGAATTAAAATCATACACCGTAGCTAATTTTAAAATCAAATAAGCTTCTTTATCTTCAACTTCAAACTTATCCACTGAAATAGCATCATCAACTGATGCTGTACTACTACTGTTGTATTTTTTCACTTCATCATTAATGTATTTTTCAAGCGCATCTTTGTCATAGTCTTTGTCAGCGAACTTCTCTGTTACGCCGTAACTGACTGCGCCATCCTCATCAATGTAAATTGCATTAACGCCACTGTCTAACTTAATGTCCCCAACCTTTTTTCCACAGGCTGTAAAACTTAAAGCCATGGCAAGCACTAATGACAACGCACAAACCCTCTTTAAAATATATCTCATAATGTCCCTCCTGTATTTTTGCATACCTAAATAGTAATTTTAAACTTTATGAGAACTAATTTCAATATAAATTTTCCAGAAATTCTAAAGAATTAAATTTTTTATGAATTATCTTATTTATGTAGCTCTCAATTACCTGTTTTAGTTGCGCTAATACTTCTTCTTTTACATTAAATGAGAAAAGCTTATTTATTTTTGCTGTTACAATATACTGTAATGCATATACAGTTGACGGATTAAGAATCTTGTTTTTGCGTATTTTGCCATGGCAATTACTGCAAATTACCGAATTGTGTTCCAAATCAAAGCAATCAAGATTTTCTGTGTTACCGCATTTTCCACAATTAAAAACATTTGGATACTCACCGTTAATAACCAACGTACGCAATTCATATATACATCGAATCAGGTCAATGGGAATGGCTTTTTTGCTTAGCTGTTTCATTGCAATATACAAAAGCTCTAATGTATCTTTCGCCTCTATGCCTTCTCTTCCATAATAGTCGGCAAGTTCTAAAAAATACATTCCCATATACATACTGTCAATATCATTCATGGAGTTGCTGAAATACTCATTAATTTTCATTGCCGTAACTGTATATGCATTTCTCCCTCTATACAATGTAAACTCTCCAAAAGCCATTGGCTGACTGCCACCAAGAAATGGGCTTGTAGGCTTTCTTGCACCTCTTGCAAAAGCTGTTATTTTACCAAACTCTTTTGTGAGTATTACAAGTCTTTTATCGTATTCACTTATAGGTGTCGCTGAAATCACCATACCTACCGCTGTTATTGTCTCTACCATTTCTTTCGCCTTCTATTTTTGAAATAAAATTTTCTCTTGCTTTATTAATTTTTTTCTCTTTAGCATACTGTAAATAATCATCTATTTTTCCTGTGGATTCAAACATTCTCCAACTCTCTAAATTATCCATCTTATCCTCCCTGTAAATAGTTGTATGATTATAGTGTCAAAAGATAGGATTATGAGAGTGCTTTGCACATAACAATCCGTTTAATTATAATCACAGTGTTTTGACACCCGCATCTATATAGTTAGGATTTACAATAGAAGATTTTGTATGCATTATTTAATTATCTTTCTTCCTTGTAGCCATAATTTTTCATTAGCAATTCGCTGTCACGCCAGTCTTTACGGACTTTTACCCAAAGTTGTAAATTTACTTTCATGTCAAGCTGCTGTTCAATTTCGTATCTGGCATTTGTGCCGATTTTCTTTAGCATGCTGCCTTTTTTGCCAATAATAATTCCCTTGTGAGAATCTCTTTCGCAAACGATAGTTGCCTCAATATCATAAATGTCCTTGTGACGTCTTTTCTTCATTCGCTCAATTGTTACAGCTATACCATGTGGAATTTCTTCATCTAATGCATGAAGGGCTTTTTCTCTTATAAGTTCGGCAACAATCTGTCTCATTGGTTGGTCTGTAACAGTATCTTCATCGTAATACATTGGTCCTTCAGGAAGATATTTAAAAATCTGCTCAATAACTGTATCCACATTATTTCCTTTAAGAGCTGATGCCGGAATAATTTCATCAAAATCCATTATCTTTCTGTAGGCATCAATAAACTTAAGAATTTCTTCCTGCTTTACTGTATCTGTTTTGTTGATTACTAAAATAACAGGAACGTCAATGTTCTTTAACTGTTCTGCAATGTGCTGTTCACCTGCTCCAATAAAAGTATCAGGTTCAACTAACCACATAATTAAATCAACTTCTTTTAATGTTTTTTCTGCCACATTAACCATGTATTCACCAAGTTTATTTTTTGCCTTATGAATTCCCGGTGTGTCCAAGAAAACAATTTGCCCTTTATCACATGAGTAAACTGTTTGAATTTTGTTTCTTGTTGTCTGTGGTTTCTTTGATGTAATTGCTATTTTTTGTCCAATGATTTGATTCATTAAAGTTGACTTACCTACATTTGGTCTACCAATTAATGCAACAAATCCTGATTTAAAATTCTTATCCATTTGTACCTCTTATCCTAATTCCTTTACTTCTTTTAAAATTTCCTGGTCTCTTGTTATTGCAGTTTTTCCACCAACTACACAAATGTAATTTTTATCCAACGCCTTCTTAAATTTAGGTGCCAGACTTCTTATTTTTTCAACAGTTGTTGTAAGCACTGCTTTTCGTTCATTAACTAATGTTTCAAATTTAACCTGTGCCATGTAGCTTGCAAATTCTCTTCCACTTCTGTCCGCCGCACTCATTGGGGTGTCTATGCCACTTATTGTACCGATAATATATTTTTTCATTTCCCTTTCACTTGCCTGGAAATTCTCAATATAGTTGGGTGCATCTAAGTAAACATCACTTGTTCTCTTACAATTTGGATCTCTGTAAGATGTAAACATAATGTCGCCTCCTCTGCTTACAGAGCAGCCACAACCATAAGCACCACCTAATACTCTAATGTTATTCCACAGGTATTCGCTACTCATAATGCTTGATAAAACCTGCATACTACCGTCGAATTGTTCATCTGTGCTGTCCTTGTAATTACCACAACGTGCCACATACTGAACCTGACCTGAAGTAGTGAAGCCTTCATTCTTTTCGTTCTTTTCAAAAGTCCAGCCGTCAAATGATTCTTTAAAGTCTACAGGCTCATTCATTTTCCGCTGAAGATTTGAAACTAAAGCTTTTACTTTTTCAAAGCTTTCCTTATTTCCTGCGTAGTTAATAGTTATGTTATCTTTTCTAAATACATATTTAACCGTATCAGAAATCTTCTTCGCTATTTCTTCCTTCTTATTATCAAAATCATCTAGCAGTTCTTCAACAAACTTGTAAAAAGCAATGCCTGATAATAATTCCCTAATATATGACTCGCTGCCATAGTAAGACATGGTTCTCATTCTACTTGCAACATTCCCTGACTGAATAATTGACTTATTTAATCTTGACTTTGTTTCTTCTAAAATTTCTTTTAGACGTTTGTAATCATCAAATTTTGTTTTTGTAAGAACTTCTTCAATTATGTTTACTGCTTTCTCAAGGTTGTCGTAAAGGGCTTTTGTATGAACTTCCATCTGGTATTTTGATGTATTGTTATAACTGTTTACATAAATTCCCGTTCCAAAACCTAAACCACCAAGATTCATATCAATGTCAGTATTTAAGTCTGTGTAAGTTCTTTCTGTATCCATGTAACTTAAAACATATTTAAACAAACCTACATACGGAACGTAATCAATTGGCAATTTTTCGAAATTAAATGTCACATCCAAATATCCAATACCATTAGTAAATAATTCATTATATACTGCCGTAAACTCAGGCAACTTTTCTTCCTTGTAAATAAATGGTCTTGGACTTTCATTAATGTCTTCAATTTCCAGTAAAGGTATTGTCTCAAGTTCCTCCGGTGTTGAAGGTGTTTCCTGATAATTCTTTAATTCCTTTGTTTTAATAATTAACGCTTCAATCTCTTCATCTGTCATTGAGTCTTTTAAACTCTTAAGTTTTACTTCTAACTGCTTTTCTTTTTCCTCTGTTAAACCTTTTTTAGGTTCCATAATTACAGTTGAACGATGATTATTGTTAATCATGTATTTTTCTATAATTTTTTCAAAATAATCTGTGTCAATTTTTTCTCTTAATAAATCAAAAATCCTGTTTGTTTCCAAACTTGCAAATGGATTTTCTTCATTATAAATCCAGGCACCCATTAGATTAAGTCCCCAAATTAAGCCTTTTGGAAAACCTCCAAAATCTGCTTCTTTTTCTTTAAATTCCAAACTGTTAAGACCTGCACGTAAAGCATTTTTGCCAATACCGTTCTTAACAATTTCTTTTAATGAATTATTGATTATTTCATTAAATCTGTCACTGTCCTTTTGATTAGCATATTTAGCTGTAATTGTATAAATTGGCTGTAAAACATCATCCTCGTATGAGCCTGAAATATCTTTTCCAATTTTTGCATCAATTAAAGCCTGCTTAAGTGGGGCTCCTGGCATTTCCATTATTGCATATTCTAAAATCTGAAAAGCGATACTTAACTCTGTATCTAAGTTGTCGCCAATTACAAAGTTGGAAATTAAGACTGCACTTTCATCTTCGTTCTCACTATCTGAAATTGCATATTCCTTTGTAACTGTTACCGGCTTATCAAAAGGCTTTTGATATTTTATTTCTGAATCAACTTCTAAATAATCGTATTTTGATAAATAATTTTCATCTATCCACTGTAATCTTTCAACTACATCCATATCTCCATACAAATAAATATAGCTGTTTGATGGATGATAATATTTTCTATGGAAATCTAAATACTGTTCATATGTTAATTCAGGTATAAAATCAGGATCTCCACCTGACTCATTACTGTAGCCGTTGTCCGGGAATAATGATTGAAGTGAAACTCTTGCACCTAAACCGTCAACTGATGAGAATACTCCCTTCATTTCATTATATACAACACCGTTTATTGTAATGTTATCATCTTTATTTTCTAATTCGTAATGCCAGCCTTCCTGCTTAAAGATGTTTTCTTCCTTATAGATATTCGGATGAAAAACAGCATCCATGTAAACATGCATAAGATTGTTAAAATCTTTGTTGTTGTAACTTGCCACAGGATAAACTGTTTTGTCAGGATATGTCATTGCATTAAGGAATGTGTTAAGTGAACCTTTAACTAATTCCATAAATGGTTCCTTTACCGGAAAATCGTCTGAACCACATAAAACAGTATGTTCTATAATATGTGGAACTCCTGTGTCATCTGTTACCGGTGTTCTAAAACCAATATTAAAAACTTTATTGTCATCATCGTTTGATAAGATAACAACTCTTGCACCTGTTTTTTTATGTTTTAGTAAGTATGCATTTGAATTAACTTCTTCAATATGCTTATTTATAATAATTTCGTATTGTTGTAAGTCTTTTACTTCCATTGTCTACCTCTCTTTGTCAAAAATCTCTAGTGTATATACTAACATATTTTTTATTTTCTATCCATTATATATAAAAAATCTCTCCATACAGATTGGTTGTCTTCTGTACAAAGAGATTTTCTTAATATTATTTATTTTTGTTGTAAGAATCACATATATCTGACCATCGACATACTCCGCAAACTGCCCGTAACTTATTAACATCAATAATGCACTTGTGAACCATCTCTGTTAATTGGTTCCATGTAAGGTCACCTTTTTGTTTTTTCAGTTCATCCTCTATTGCTTCGTATGTGCGTCTATCATTACCTGAAACTGATTTTTCCTGAGTACATATTCCATTTTCATTATTAGGACAGTTTTCGCATATATCATCTGCCCCTTCTGTTAGTTCAACATAAGGATTCTTACTTAACATTTCATTATGAATTTTTGTCATATTTTCCACAAATCCATTGCTATACCCTTTTCCTTCAAAAAACTGAAGGCATAATAAATGGTGTGGTCTAATTGAATATCTGCACATATTTCTTAACTCTGTTTGCAATAATTGTTGCTACAACTATTTTTGCAATATCTGGAATAATGTATGGAATAACACAGTATGTTAAAGCAACTGCTACTGTATTATTTGTTACAACCATAAACCAAACTGTTCCTATTGCAAAACATGCTACATCGCCTAATACCATTGCAACTACTGTAATAACAAGTTTAACAACTTCGCTTTTTCCATTTGCTAAATTCATTAATAAACCAATAATAATTGCTGTTAAAATAAAGCCTACGATGAAGCCGCCTGTTGGACCTGCGATTACTGATGGGCCGCCTGTTAGTCCTGCAAATACAGGTACACCAATTATTCCAAGTAAAATATAAACCACAACTGCTATTGTGCCTCTCTTAGTGCCAAGTAAAGCTGCTGTTACAAAAACTGCAAAAGTCTGTAAAGTAAATGGAACAGGACCTGCAGACACGCTAATCCATGAACAAATTGCCATTATTGCTGTAAATACAGCTATTAGTACCATATCCTGAACTGATAAAAATTTCTTCTGTGTGTTACTCATAATTTCCTCCTAAATACATAACATTTTTTTGCGACTAAGTCATTGTAAGTCAGTTTCTTTTGATTGTCAACCTATTTTGTTATTTGGGTGACGTTTCTTCTCTGTTATGTTGAAGCCCCCAAAAAATAATGTTATACTTGTTTCTAGTTCTTATTAATTTATGGAAGGAGCATGTGTGCCTATTAAACCGGCAATGAACTAAAGGATTAAACAGCAATGCAAATGGTTAAATAGCAGCACACGAAAATATTATGAGTGTAAAAGATGAAGTTCTAAAAGAACTTGAAAATAACAAAGGTGACTATATTTCAGGTGGCCAACTTGCTGACAATCTGGGTGTCAGCCGTAATTCTGTCTGGAAGGCAATTAAAGCATTGGAAAAATCAGGTTACGAAATCAATGCCATACCAAACAAGGGTTATTGCCTTGCAGAAAAAAATGATATTTTATCTTCATACAGTATTAAACAACATTTAAAAAATCCCCATTTGGATATATCTGTTTTTTCTTCTGTTACATCCACTAATACCATTTTAAAGGAAATGGCTGAACAGGGTGCAAAAGAAGGTACTGTTATTATTGCTGAAGAACAAACTGCCGGTCGTGGAAGAACCGGAAAACAATTCTATTCTCCTAAGGGTACCGGAATTTATATAAGTATTCTTCTTCGACCTGATATACCCGCAGAGGAATCATTATTTTTAACTACATCTGCTGCCGTTGCCACAGCTAGAGCTATTGAAGATGTAAGTGACAAACGTGCCCTTATTAAATGGGTTAACGACATTTACCTTGAAGATAAAAAAACCTGTGGAATTCTTACTGAAGGTGCCTTTAACGTGGAGACCGGAAAACTTGATTATGCCATAGTTGGAATCGGTATAAACGTTTGCATTCCTGATGGTGGTTTTCCTGACAACATTAAGGATATTGCCACTGCAATTTTTGACAAACAAACAGATTCCATTAACAAACGTAGTATTTTGATTGCCAATCTCCTTGACTATTTTATGGAATATTACAAGGATTTCAAATCAAAATCCTATGTAAAAGAATATATTGAACGTTCAATGATTATCGGTAAAACTATTACCGTAATTGAAGGTTCTAAAACTTCCGTTGCCAAAGCAATTGATATTGACAAAAACTGCCGTCTTAAAGTTCAATTTGAAGACGGTACTACTAAATGGCTGTCATCCGGAGAAGTCAGCACAAAAATTCATAAATAAATATTTGTAGATGGTATTTTTGCATACCACAACTGCACATTATTTATTACGTTTTCTAAAAAGAACTATTTGATATTATTTTTTGATATTATTTTTTATATAATATTGTTCATATTTTTATTCATAAATGGCGCATTTTCTTACGGAAACTGTGCCATTTTTTCCTGTTAAATATTCAAACTTTTCCAGAACATACACGTCTAACAAGCCTTCTTTGTAATCCACTCCCATAACCTTTACTGATATGTCGCCTTTTGCCTTTAATGATATGCAAACATTTTGAACAAAATTTGCAATCATGTCTTTATCTGATTTTATTATTTTCTGTTCCTTAATCTGGCTATCTTTTACAGTTTGTTTAACTGCTGCTGCAACAACTCTCTCCAACTCATCTTTTCTGTCCTGCTTACTTTCAACTGAAAGAATTGTAAGAGCCGTAATTAAAATAACCACTATAAATCCTGATACAATAACTGTCTGTTTCATAGTCCTAATTTTCCTTTTATTATACTTGTTAAATTCTCACTGTTTTTGTAATTGTTTTCCTTTACCTTGTCTCTAATATTGTTTCTTTTGCTATCAGAAATTTCTATATAATACTTTGCCTGACTGCTATTTGTTCTTTTTATAGAATCTTGCAACTTGCCACTTAAGCTTCTACTCCATTTGGAATTAGCATCTAAAGTTCCAATATATTTTTCAGATATAAAGCGTACTCTCTGCCCACTTAAATCTGTATTTAACACATAGACTTTCATTGTTCCATAGGCTGTCACTTTTTTATCTGCCGAATTAGTTACAATCTTAATTGTATATTCTTTTATTTCATTAGTATTCAGGTAATTTTCTGCCTGTATGTCATTGCCTGTAACCAAGGCTGTATCCATATTTCTTTCTTTAATACTTACTACTTTTAAAACATATTTATAACCTGTATGTAAGTCATCATCTACTTTTACTTTCTTTAAAATCTCGTCTTTATTTAAAACTATCTTTTGACCGACCACATAATAACGGTCTGTGGTAGTAATGTATATTTCCTTCACAGTTATTTTTTCCCATATTGCATGTAATGTTAAATCTGCATTTCCACTATAAATACTTCCCGGACTATACTTTATTCCGTTACCATTTTCACTTGTGTTCCAATGTTTTTGTGTATTTAATTCATAACCTGCTCTTTCAACATTTTTTGTACTAAGATTAATATTTTCATTCCAGTATTTGTGCTGACTATTAGGCATCCCCGTCACTATATCCTGACAGTTTTTTTCATACCTTATGGAATACTGCCGGCTTATAATAATCCAATTGTCCTCATAGCCACTTACTTCGTCTGTAGGACGTAATATTTTAGAACTACCATTACTTGTGCAGGTATATTTTTCTTCTCCATTTGCATAATATAATTCATCACTCCCCTTTTTATTTCCATAACCTACTTTTATGATTTTTGTACCGGGAGCTTCTTCTTCCGAATTAATTTTTGCAATAAAGCCACTTTTTCTACTTAAACTGCCCGTAATTTCCACATACTTATTTTTCTTTAAATATACATTGTTATTATCATTAAAATAAATACTTCCTTTGATTTTTAACAAACCATTTACATATATTCCCTGACCGTTATTGCCTGTTTTGTTTCCGTATATTTCACCGCTTTTAAAAGTCACATCACCATTATTTATATGAATTCCACCACCACTTTTTACCCCTTCATTATTAGACAACGTGTTTTTTGAGAAAATGACTTTGTTAGCAACTACAAGACCACCGCCTTTTCCTTGTGCGTAATTATTATCAATAACAGAATCTGTTATTTCTACATAGTCATTGTCGATACCTACTAACTTGCTTGGAAAATTAATGGCTCCGCCATCATTTACACTTTCATTTTGAGAAATATTTGTATTTTTAATTATTATTTTTGAAGAACCTGAGTTTCCACCATTTCCACAGGATATGCCGCCACCATTATCCTTAGTTAAGTTATTAGAAATTGTTCCACCATAGATTTTTGTTTCTCCGCCGGCATTCTTTCCACTACCACCGTTGCACCTGATTGCTCCGCCATTACCTTTGGCATTGTTTGAACTTATTAAAGGACCTTTTCCACTTTTTCCAATAGTTAAATTTGCCCCATATCCTGAAAATATGGCTCCACCTGATAAACCTGCACTATTCTGTTTTATTGTGCCCTTCTCAACTGTACAACTTGAACTACCACTTACAAATATTGCTCCGCCCTCTTCTTCTGCTACACAATTAGATATTGTTCCACCATTAATTTTGATGGTACAACCATCCATGCCAAAAATGCCACCGCCTTCTGTATATGATTTGCACTGATTAATTACAGCATTATTATTTATTGTTACACTTCCTTTCTTCACTCCAATGGCCCCGCCGTCAGAACCTTCACAGTTTTCAATGGTTCCATTTAAAATTAAAGTTCCAAAAGTGCAAATTGCAGAACCGCCGTCCTCTTCCTTATTATTCATTACATTTTTCACTACGCAATTACTGTTTATTGTTGCTTTAGTTCCGCTTTTTAAATAAAGCCAGCCTGAGCTTCTCTTTTTAGTAGAAAAATTACTTTTGTTTCCACCTAAAGTTAAAGTCTTACTTTTTATGGCCGTAACACCCATGTCTATCTCGGCAGTTCCACTTAAAGTCATACAATATTTAGGATACTCGCCTCCATTTATTGATTTTTCTCCATCTGATGTTCTTTTTAATGTTACATTGCTATCATAGGCATAAATTTTAAATTTCCCCTTACTAATTGCTATGTTCCTTGTTATTGTTATTGATTTTTTTACACCCACGTAAACCCATGACTTTGTAAATTTTGTAAGCAATACATCTCTTAGTTCATCCTCAATTGATACAATATACGGATCTTTTGCCGTACCTGAACCAGCTAAAGCATACACACTATTAAAGAAAAATGCTGTACTAAAGCCTAAAGCCAAAATAGTCACTATACTAATTTTGATACCAGTCATTTTCATACAGTTTATTATATATTTTTTTAAATTCGCCTTTTTGTTTTCTATTATTTCTAATAGATCCACCTTTATTCTTTTTAACAAATTCATTCCCCAATTTATATTTACATTTCGATTTTTTCTTTTATCTTTTCTTTTACTTTTTCTTTGTTTTTCAACTTTATCTGGCATACCCCTCAATCACCCCCTGCTTGCTTAAGCCATTACCAAACAGGCTAAACACCGGCATTGTAATGCTGTATTTTAATATTACAAGTCTGCTTGGCTGTTCATTGTAAATAGTCAAATCTTCTATCTCCAAAGTGTATCCTTTTTCGCCTGCCTCACTTTTACACTGGCTTATAACCTGGTCATTACAGTTACTATCCTCTATTCTATTTACAGCCACATTATAAAAATCTCTTGCATTAGATACCTGATTGTTGCTGCTAATAAAAGAGGCAAACAATATGCACCCTAAAGTTATTGCAATTACAATCGAAAACATTTCTATTGCTACTCTCATATTTCACTCCACTATTACGTTTATGTATTTTGTGCATGCAAGTCCATTGTCTGACTTAACAACACATTTCAGTTTATAAATTCCCTTTTTTTTTAAATCTATATTTCCGTATACTTTGATTTTGTTTGATATGTCTTTTCCTGTATAATCTTTTGCTTTAATATATTTTGAATAATCAAATTCCTTACTTAAATACTCAAGATATATAACCTCCTGGCCTTCAATAACAGGATATTTGTCTTTACTTTCTTTTAAAAATTTTTCATTGCTTTGACTTTTTTCATTTTTGTATTCAGGTGTTATTTGGTTCCATTTGTTTTTACATAACCCACAGGTTATTACAACAACCATAATTCCAATTAGACCATATAAAATTATTTCTCCATGCTCGCTTAAAAAATTCTCCATACCTAATCACCTTGCACCTTATACTTTTTAATAATCATCTTTTGTTTTTTTAAAAAACAACACTTTATATTTCTCCCTAACTAATAACATCTTTTATTTCCTTATCTTCTATCTTCTTAAAATGCTAATATATTACTTTCCAATAACAGAATTTATCTCATATTCATCCATATTTCCTACTGCTGCCATGGCTGCCAAAATCAAAATAATAAGTAATACCGATATAATTCCGCTAATTAATGTTTGTCCATGTTCTGATAAAAATTCTTCCATATAACCTTTTCTCCCTTCTCCTATTTTTCAAATATCTTTAACAAAACTATCCTGTTACTTTTTCTAATATTTCGTAAAATCCTGTTATTATAATCACAAATAAAACTCCATATATTATGCATTGACCTGCCTCTGATAATAATATTTTCATTTGCTCACCACCTTCCTTAACACCTTAACCATTGATAACATTTGCCACTGACGAGGTAAACACAATAATCATTAAAATCATGTCAATCATAATTTTCACTACGCCAACTGTCATTGGAACTGCTGTAAACATTGTTGCCGCTCCTATTTTGTCATTATTCTTCATCTGTTCACCCTGTTGTGTAAGCTTATTGTTCCTGTCAATAATCGAATTAATCTGTTTATCCGACTGCTCTTTTCCTAACTGATTCATTGAATAAAACATTTTAAGAGAAGATTTTATATCTTCCAAATCCAGCTCCCGCAAAAAGTTATCGTAAGGCTCAATCCCTACCGGATATTGTTCAAAATCTATTAATAATTTTCTAACCGGTCTTTTTAAAACAAAAGGCAAATTACCGTAAGAATTTTCTATTGCCGATTGCACTGTCTCATTCTGTAAATTAATTGCCACTTCTCTTATCCAGTCCGGAAAAACCTTCTTGATTTCATTTTCCAAAGTTTTCTTTGCTTTTTTGTATGTAAGTCTTTCCATAATACTTAATTTTTCTTTGTCATAGTACGCCTTCTCAACTAAAATATAATATTTTACAACCATATTATCCTGCAGAGATTGTTTCTCCTTTATCCAGTCAAAATTTAATTTTTTCATAATAAGCAAATAAGAAAATAGCATCAATAAAATTACAACAGTTGAACAAATTTGATAAACAATATGATTAGTATATCTGTATTCTGCCGGAATTAAATATGCCATAAAACCACAGGTTATTAGCGTTGAAAAAATGGATATTATTACATTCCTTTTTACCCTGTTTACATTTTTTATAAATAGAGATGTTCTATCCCCCCACTCTTTTATATCTTCTAAAAGAATGTCTAAATAATTTTCATATTCACCGCCATGCTGTTCTATTTTAATCAGAAATTCATGTAGGGACCTTAATCGTTTACAATCATATTCCCGTCTTATAATCTCTAAGGATTCTTCATATATTTTGTCAGTCATTTTTGAATCTATGTTTACTATAACTTCCTCAATGATTTCTTTCATTCTGTTTGAACTTACCTTCTGCGCATCTGACAGGGCAAGTCGTATTTTCGGTTGTTTCTTAAAGGAATAAATCATCTGTTCCATGTAAAGAAGCACATCATGGAATTTTCTTAAATAACCTTCCCTTTTTCTTTCTTCTTTTTGAAAAAAGAAATTAAATGCTATGGCTGCCAACAGACAAACAGCTATACCCAAAGGATCTAGTTTATAGACTAAACACACAATAATTACTACTGCCAGAATCTTCGCCGAATCCTTTATTATCTGCAATATTTTTTCTTTCACTCATTTCCTCCCTTTTCTATCTTATAAATGGATTATCAATACCTTGTAATTTAAACTTTCGCAATATATCTTCCGGTATATCCTTAGTTAAAATTTTTCCATACTCATATATCATAACTTTTTCATTTTTTTCGTTATGTCTTGATAAGCACATAACCTGTGCTATGTGTCTTGTTATTTTTTCTCCCTGTTTAACATTTGAATGTAACACTACACCAATATCTATGAAAGAATACACATCATTCTCATTTATGTTTTCTCCCATATTTCTTAATCGGTCAGGAATTTTACCGGCATCATCAAGATGAATTGTTGTTAAACAGTGAACTCCTGCTGATATATTTTCTAAAAGATATTTAACTTCTTTTCCTCTTGCCTCAGCCAGTAAAACCCAAGTTGGCAACTGTCTCTTGCTTGCCTTCAATGCCTCTGCATAACCAAAGTTTTCACTTACTTTTATTTCAACACAATCTTTATCCGGATTTATTGCCGCATATCTAAGCTCCAAATTATCTTCTATCGTGTAAACTCTTTCATATGCCGGTATATAACCGGTTAAATATTTTATGTATTCTGTTTTTCCCACTCCCGGAAGCCCTCCTACAATCACTGTACAATGAGCTTTTATTGCATTCTCCATAAATGCGTCAATCTCCTCTGTGCAATATTCTTCCGAAATTAATCTGTCCTTATTAATTCTTCTTATTGCCGGAGTTTTTCTAATACTAATACTTATTCCTGTATTCGTCACAGAGTCGTGTAGTATGGATATTCTTAAATTCTCTGTTTCCGCTTCTAATAAAGGGTTATTTTGATTAAACTGAACATTCATTAGGTTGCTTATTCGTGTATAAAACTGTTTTATAAAAATATCATCTAATTTGAAATTGTTAACTTTATATCTTCCTTTTTCCAAATGATTAATCCATAATTCCCTACTCCAATTAATGTCCGTTATATTATCGTCTAATATATATTTTAATAAATCGCCAAAGGCTCTATCCGGTAATGACAGTTTTCTCATCTTTCTACTCCTGACCTCTTAATATTAATTGTTACACAAATGCTATTTCTTTAATTTCCCGAAGGAATCTTCCCGGCTACTGAACCAAATGTTACAGATGATGAGTAGCTCTCTACAACGTCCTTCACTGCATTACTGATAATCGGTCCTATTACATAGGCAACACCAACTAACAGTAGAATACAAACTGCGATAAAAATCGTTTTTCCGTGTTCTTGTAGGAATACATCCATATATATCTACCTCCTTTTTTATTCCAAATAAATTGCCCTTAGGGGATTGATTTTTATAATAGACTAACCAGCTATAAAAATCACATTTTCCTTGCTTTGTTTCATCATATACACTACGTTGCTATTTATTCGGTGTTTGTATATTATCACGTTTTATTTATATAGTCAACATATTTTTATGTTTCTTTTTTTCTAAACGCACTTAATTTAGAACAAAACCAATCACTGGCGTAATTCTTTGCCCCCGCTATGCCTCCGTTCACAACTATTTTCTTCTCGCACCAGGGTGCCTCCCTAGTGGACATTCATTTATGTAATAAGAATTTATGAAGGAATTTCTTATTACACAAAAAAACTGTGCATCAGCTAGTTACATAATTCTTTCACTAACTAATACACAGTTTTTATAATTTTATATTTTATTATTTTGTAATTTATTTTTCACCTGTAATAATCCATGGTGATGGTTGTGCCACAAATATGCTGTTCTTGTCTGTTTTTGATACTGTTATCTGCATTACCTCAGTTACATTAATTCCATGTTTTTCAAGGATGTATTTAATGTCTGATAAAATATCCAACTCCAATGTGTAGAACATTAATTTAATGTTAGGATTAATTGCAAGCAAACTTATAATATCATCCTCAATATGTTCTTTAGTTGCAACAATAAAAGCAATTCTTGGTGTTGGCAGATTCTTTAATGTTTCCTCTTTCAAATCAGAGATAATCTCAATGTTATGTACACCAAATTTGTCCACATTTTCTTCCATTGTTCTGTATGAACCTGCATCTCTTTCATCAGCAATAATAACGCCTTCATAAGCAACCATTGAGGATTCGATAGCTATACTTTCTGAATTTACCATTAACGCTACATCACTTACGTCTAATTCCAACTTATTCATAATTACTGAACGGATTTCGTGACCAACGTATTTTACAGTTCCCATTGAAAAATTATCATTCTTCATACCGAAAATCATTGATTCTCTTGTATTTTCATTAACTATAAAAATAACTGTTGGGCCTGAAATTCCATCATCCATTAAGTCGCTTACCTTACAGTGTTTCATTTCTGATGGTTCATAGCCTGTACCATAGTACATTTCATAATCACCATATCCTGCTTCCCAACATTTATATAACATATTGCTGTGTGTTTCATCTGCAAAAATTAAAATCATTTTGTGTGTAGCGATTGTTGCCAAAATGTTACGTCTTTTTCCACATGTGTTTAACATTTTAATTTTTTCAGGACTAACTTCCTTCAAATCAGCTACATACTCCATCCACTTCAACATTTGGGATGTTGTAAATTGTACTTTGTTATTTTCCATTATGTTCCTCTTTCTATTGCCTTGTCTTTTATGTAATTTCATTTAACCATCAACATGCAACTCTTTCTCATTTTTCGAAGAAGAGTTGCATGTAATGCTTCCTGTTCACTCACTACCTTATGGTAAAAATTATATTTACTTCTGCCCTCTATACTATTAAGGTCCAATAATGAGTCGCGAAATTATAATAATGACTTATATAATTCCTTAATTTCTTCTACAGATGTATCTCTTGGATTGCCCGGTCTGCATGCATCATCATAAGCTGACTGTGCTAAGAAATCTAAATCTTTTGGATCTACAATTTCCTTTAAGTCTACTGGAATTCCTACATCCTTTGATAACTGTTTTACAGCATCAATTGCTGCTTTTCTGTATTCTTCAACAGACATTTTTTCAGTTCCTTCAACGCCCATTGCTGCTGCAATATATTTATACTTGTCGCCTGTAGCTTCTGCATTATATTCCATTACAGTTGGCAAAATAATGGCATTTGCAACACCATGTGGTGTATCATAAACAGCGCCTAAAGGATGTGCCATTGAATGAACTATTCCTAAACCTACATTTGAAAATCCCATACCGGCAACGTACTGACCAAGAGCCATACCTTCTCTTCCTTCAGGTGTGTTTTCTACTGCCCCTCTTAAACTCTTTGATATAATTTCAATTGCCTTAAGATGCATCATGTCGGTCATTTCCCAAGCAGCCTTTGTTGTAAAGCCTTCAATTGCATGTGTTAATGCGTCCATTCCTGTAGCTGCTGTAAGTCCTTTTGGCATTGATGACATCATGTCCGGATCAATAAACGCAACAACCGGTATGTCGTGTGGGTCTACACAAACCATCTTTCTATTCTTTTCAGTATCAGTGATTACATAATTAATTGTAACTTCTGCTGCTGTTCCTGCTGTTGTTGGTACCGCAAAAGTAGGTACAGCCGGCTTAGTTGTAGGTGCCACGCCCTCTAAGCTTACAACATCTGCAAAATCAGGGTTATTAATAATAATTCCTATAGCTTTTGCTGTGTCCATTGATGAACCGCCACCAATGGCAATTATGTAATCCGCACCTGATTTCTTAAATGCTTCAACACCTGTTTTTACATTTTCAACTGTTGGATTTGGCTTGATGTTAGAATAAACTTCGTATACTAAATTTGCTCCTTCCAAAACATCTAAAACCTTCTTTGTTACACCAAACTTAATTAAGTCCGGGTCTGAACAAACAAATGCTTTTGCAAAGCCTCTTCCTTTTGCTTCTGTAGCTATCTCGCCAATAGCTCCTGCTCCGTGATAAGATGTTTCATTTAAAATAATTCTATTTACCATATATACTCCTTTCCGTGACTAAAAATCACTATGGTACGTTCTTTTTTATAAATATAATTATAACACTCTTTTTAAATAAAAAAACTAAAAATACTGTGAAATATTTATTAAAGCTATGGTATAATTCAATGTACAAAAACAAGATTTATATATTTATTTTCACAAAGGATTTTATTATGAAAAAAAAAGATTTAGCTTTAGAAGTTATTAAAAGATTAGAAAAAGAATACCCTGATGCTGATTGCACTCTTGATTACAACGATGCCTGGAAGCTGTTAATTAGCGTTAGACTAGCTGCACAATGCACCGATGAACGTGTCAACAAAATCGTGCCGGCTCTTTACGAAAAATATCCAACTATTGAAGCCGTTGCCGATGCACCCGTTGAAGAGATAGAAAAAATAGTTAGACCTTGTGGTCTTGGCAAAAGTAAAGCAAGAGATATTAGTCTTTGCATGAAAATGCTAAAAGATGAATTTGACTGCAAAGTGCCTGACAATATGAAGGATCTTTTAAAATTACCAGGTGTAGGAAGAAAAAGTGCTAATTTGATTATGGGTGATGTTTTTGGAGAACCTGCAATCGTTACAGACACACACTGCATTAGATTATGTAATAGAATTGGACTTGTAAATGGAATTAAAGAACCTAAAAAAGTAGAAATGGAACTATGGAAGATTATTCCTCCTGAAAAAGGAAGTGATTTTTGTCACAGACTTGTTTACCACGGAAGAGAAGTCTGTACAGCTAGAACAACACCTCATTGCGAAAGATGTTGCCTTGAAGATATTTGTAAGAAAAACATATAATTTATTATTTGTTAATTAAGATTAACATAAAAAGGAATGCCCTTTTAACCTTATGGTTTTAGGACATTCCCTTTTTTATATATAAAGGAGTCTACTTTACAATAATTACAATCTTTGCTTTTTTCTTATTATAAGTCTTTGCTGTAACTACTGTCTTTCCTTTCTTAATAGCAGTAATTCTTCCCTTCTTGTCAATCTTAACAATCTTCTTGTTCTGAACTTTGAAGGTTACTTTACCTGCACTATTTTTAGAAAGTTTCACTTTAAGTTTCTTCTTTTTGCCCTTTTTGATTTCAATTGACTGAGCCTTAAACTTAACGTATTTTGGTGCTTTCTTCACAGTAATATTGCAAATTGCTGTTGCTCCTTCATCTGTATATGCAATGATAATAACTTTGCCCTTCTTCTTAGCCTTAACTACGCCCTTGGCATTTACTGTTGCTATCTTTGCATTGCTTGACTTAAACATAACCTTTGACTTCTTGCCGGTAAGTTTAACTTTAATCTTAAACTTCTCTTTCTTTCCAAGTTTTTTCTTAGTTACATTTAACTTGATTTTCTGTGAAACGCCCTGCTGCTTTGCAGTAGTTGTTTCCTGCTGATTACTAGCTGTTGTAGTCTGATTGCCTGTTGTCTGCTGACTACCTGTTGTGGTCTGATTACTTGTTGTCTGCTGACTAGCTGTTGTAGTCTGATTGCTTGTTGTCTGCTGACTACCTGTTGTTGTCTGATTACTTGTTGTCTGCTGACTACCTGTTGTTGTCTGATTGCTTGTTGTCTGCTGACTAGCTGTTGTAGTCTGGTTGCTTGTTGTCTGCTGACCACCTGTTGTTTCCTGGTTGCTTGTTGTCTGCTGACCACTTGTTGTCTTTTCAGCCTTTACAAGATTTGTAATTGCCTGTTCAATAGCCTTAACAGCATCGTCCATTTCTTCCTGAGTACATGTATTAGGAAGATTTTTTGCAAAAGTAATTGTGTTCTGAAGATTTGCCCAGCTTTCCTGAGTATAATCACTTTGAACTAAATTATTTACCTTTTCGTTAACCTTGTTTAACTCAGTTTTATTAACACTATATGTAGGGTCATCTTCTAAAATAATGTCATCATAATATGCCTTGAAGTCGCCCTTGTTTCCAGTATATGAAAGTGCAATACCTACAATCTTTCTTCCATTCATACTTGATGCAGGCATTTCGTAAGTGCAATCTGTCCACTTTCCAACTGTTAATGTCTGTGAAGGTTTTGCAATAATCTTAGAATTGTCATCACATAACAATACTACTCTTGTGTTCTTGCCAGCTTCATTTGCCGCATAAACTGAATATGAAAGTTTTAAGCCCTTCTGCATATTAATCTTTGTTTCAGACATTCTGTATAAATAATTTGCATTATCCTTACTAGCATTACCACCAATTGTTACCATGTAATCACCTGTTTTTGCAAGTGTATTTTTCTCAATAGTAGTTGTTGCTGTTACGCCATCATTTTCTAGCTGTGTATCATTTTTGAAACATGGATCTACTGCATAGTCTCCATTATACTTGCTGTTTTCTGCCGGACATTTTACATACTTACTTTCAAAACTATTTCTGTAGTAAATTGGTCCTTCTGACTGTGGTACAGGATTTTCCTTAACAGCTTCTCTTTCTCCCTTAACCATCTTGATAGATTCTCCAACTGTTCTTAACTGGAAGTCCTGTGAACACCAATATCCATCACAACTTGCAGTTACGAACCATTGATCCTTAGGAATATCAAAATAATCACTGGCATTCTTAGCAATAGCTGTACCTTCGTCATATTCATCAAACATTGCTATATAGAATGATGGGATTCCCATTTGTTTAAGTTTGTATGCCTGATACCAGAAGTTCTGTCCCGCATTTCTTGGCATTGCATTTGGCTTATCGTTTGGATCTCCATGCCATAATGCCCATGAGAATCCTGAGAATAGTACAGGATAATAATCTACATTATTAGCCTTACACCAAGCCCAATGTTTCTCAATAAATGAAGAATATAAACTATCTATTGATTCTTTTGTACTAATGTTAGATCCAACCATCCAAGGTGAAATCATGTCAACCTGTTTAAAGATATTTTCATATTTTGCCATTGTTGCTGTATTTGTACTCCAATCTCTTCCAACACCAAAGATTACATAACATCCCCTCTTATGGAAGAAATCAATCATTTCCTGATAATCAACAACTCTGTCAGGTCTTCCTGATACTGCAGTTCCCCATAAGCAAACTACAGGTTTTCCATCAACTGTTGCATAAGCATCTGAATTAGTCATTTGAAGCTGTTTTTCAATATTGTATACCCAGTCAAATTTAATATCCTCTACCCAGCTACTAATTGTTGTGTCATCTGTTTTATCTTTAATCTGGTCACCACCACTAATATCATACATAATGTAGAACAGACTGTTATTATTTTCAGCGGCTGTTTTCATCTTGTATAATAAAGTATCCTGTGGATCATTATATAATGTACGACCCTTAATTGTTCCTGCAAATCTCTGAATTGCAGCACCATCAATTCCGTACTGATTCATCCATTTGAAATGTGTGTTAATTACATTTTCATTTGTTGAATCATATAACTTAGTTGGTTCTCCACTTCCAAGATTATCAAAACCTGTCTGTGCTAATGCACTTTCATCATAATCCTTTACATATGGGAAGTAGTCGATTGAAATATGGTCTTTTCTTGGCCAGCTTGTTCCATCTTCCTCTGCCTTACCATAATCATAATGTCCCCAACTTGTTTTCTGTGTTCCTGTTCCGAACCATGCCTGATATCCTGCGAAACTCTTTCCTGTAAATTCAGCATGTTCTGTTTTTCCTCTTCTGTTAGTAATTGCTTCAGTATCAGGATTTACTGATTTCTTAATTACTTCGACCTTTGAAATATATGTTCCGGCTTGTCCGTTACCATATATTCTAAAATCATATGTATTAAACTGCGCATGTCTAAATGAAGCATCACTTAAGCAAATTGTAGTTGTAACCCATTTATTAGTACCACCACGCATAACTGATGCTGTTTTGAATTTAGTGTCACTTGTTTCAGCTGCTAATGTACCATCATATAAAGTATTGTACTGCATTCCGAAATATGCATTAGTATTATCGAAATATGTTATTCTAATCATTAAGTTACTGTCATTTTCTGTAACTACATTACTATCAACAGCAAAGTGAATATATTTGTACTGACCTAAATTAACACATTTCTTACCATCTTTTTCAATAAACCAATCTGTATAATTACTATTAGTTTTTAATTCACCACATTTCATATTGATGCCTGATGGTGTATCGCTGTCAAAATTGTATGATGCAACAGGTTCATCACTTTCTTCTACATCTGTAGAAACCTTCTTTATTAAACCAAATGAAATATCATCTACATTAACACTACCCTTACCGGATGTTTCAAAAACAAACTTCATATCTGTAATATTATTCCAAATATCAGATGTGTTTGTTACTTTAGTATTTCCATCCATTAATGTTGTCATGTCAAATGTAACTTCATTGAATGATTTATTATTTGCTAAAGTAACTTTGTTGTTCTGTATTTGCTGTCCTGCTTCAGGCACAACAGTATATGTTTTGTTTCCACTTACTATTGTTAATGCAACTGATTTGGCAGTATTAGTCTGATTGCTAATTTTTGCACTTATAGTTTTAAAGTTACCATAAGAAATCTTTTCGCTTTCATATGTAACAATTGGTCCAACTGAAGATGTTCCTGCTCCAGTGTAAGCTAACTTAACTGATGCCTTTCCTTCTGCCTTATTTGTTGAATCATATGAATAGGTTCCATTGGTTGTCTTCCATGCAGGTCTATAGCCTAAACATCTGTTATCATCGTCATCATTATTAACTTTTACGTTAGTTGGATCGTATACCCACTCATCTTCATCAGCATAAATCCAGTCATTTGCTGTAAAATATGTAATGCCTTTTGCTGGATTTAAAGTTGTATCAACTTCTTCAATTGTTTTTGTTCTAAATGGTGATGCTGGAATTCCTGCACTATTCATTAAGTTAGCATTGCAATTAAAGTTATTAAAAGCATATATTACTTCTTTTGGATTTTCTACACGGTCACTATACACTTTTACCCTGTTCTTACTAACAATTTCAGCCTTAGCATTTACATAAATTCCATCACTTCCTGCAATTGTGAATCCATGTAATGTATTTCCTGAATTTTTAATTATAGACAAACCTTTTCCTACACAATTAAATGTAATATAAATTGCATTACCTTTAATTTCTTTTGCCTTGTATACCGGTGCCGTGTAAACATCTCCACCCTTATAAACCATATTCATTGCAGCCTTAGCAAATCTTTCACCAACAGGTGTTTTTGTACGTGGGTGAATTGGGTCTGAAGACACTTTGTTTTTAACATGATACAATGGGCAATCATAAATTGTAAGCATTGCCATATTGTTCTTTATGTTTTCTTTAAATGCTCTTTCCATTGCACTAGCTAAGTATCCTAAATGTTCTGTACCTGTATTATAATGATGTGGTGCTACCTGTGTGAATATAAATGGCATTGAATTATTTTCAAATCCAAATTTTTCACTCCAGCTCTTCTTTAATAAAGACAATTCTCTATCGTAAATTTCTGATCTACCACTATTACTTTCTCCCTGATACCAAATTGCACCTGCAATGCTGTAATTTGTTATAGGTCCAATTTTCTGGTTGTAAAGTGTTGACATTGTTCCTGCTGTATCTGACCAGAAATCCTCTTCATAGTAAAGTCCTCTCTTTTCTAATTCCTTTACTAATGTTGCATCTCCCTGAATTGCCTCTCTTGGAAGCCATCCTTCTATTACAGTACCACCAATTGGTGTATTTAAAACAGCAACAGGTACATTTAACTGAGACTGTAATTTCTTTGCAAAAGCATAAGCTACGGCTGATGTTTTATTTACAGCATCCTTATCATTTCCGCTTCCCCAGTATGCACCTTGAACGTCATATGTTGGATCATATAGCTGAGTTCCTGTCTGTCCATATGGGTATGTAGGCTCTAGGAATATACGGATATTGTCATTTGTAGCATTTGCTAAAATGTTTTCGCTATCCATATCACTTCCTACATTCAATGCCATATTTGACTGACCACATGCTAACCAAACTTCTCCAATTAATATATTATTAATAGTTTTTACTGAATCCCCATTATCAAGGATTTCCATTTTATATTTAGTATAACTTCCTGCCTGCTTGTCTAATTTTGTTTTCCAGGATCCGTCAGTTCCTACTTTAACTTCTTTGCTTGTTACAGCTGTACCATCTGCTTTTGAAATCTTAACAGTAATCGTGTTACCAGGTTTTGCTGTACCCCAAACTGATATATCCTTATTCTGCTGTAACATCATTCCATCACTGAAAATAGAAGGTACAGTACATATATTTGTGCTATCAACAATTTTAACATTGCTAATCTTCATATTAATTTCATCAGAAATAAATGTATGTGCAAAGAAAACTCTCATATAGTTTATCTTTGATAAATCTATCTCACCATCTTTACCATTTTCATAACTTGAGAAGTCAACAGTATATGTAGCTTTTCCATTCTTCCAAGCCACTTTTCTAATGTACCACTGAACCATGTCCTTGTCGGCACTTCCACTACTTGATAACTGGATGAAAGCATAACCACCATTATCCATTAATGGTGCTACATTTCCAGGATCTGTTGTATTTGATAATTCCGCATCGAACTTTAATTGTAATTTTGCAGGATTGTGCTTTGATGCATCAATAGGTGTATCAAGCTTCTTCTCTGCTATAACAGTAGTATCCTTCTTTGTAGTTATATCGCATGTAAAAGGAATGCTTCCTACATTATATGTTGTGTCCCAATTTTTAACTTCCGGTGTTTCTTCTTTTTGTGCAGCTCTTGATGTATCAACAATACATACGTCCTTTAATCTGAATGACTGGTATCCTGTATCGCCTGCAAGATATGCCAAACAAAGTCTGAACCATGTAATTTTTGACTTATCAAACGATGCTTTCTTTGTTCCTGTTGAAAATGGAATCAATACATCGTTCCATTCTCCCGGAACTAAATCCTTGCCATCTGCTCGTTTTAAGCCTTTTACCTTCAAATTTAAATAACTTTCAGTATTTAGTTGTGCATTAGCCAACTCTAAGAATCCTAGGCCGTTACCCTCCTTGAAAATATCTAATGGGGCTCTTATTCCTTCAATTTGTTTAACGTAAACTTTCATGCTTAATGCAAGTTTACTGTCATCTACACTGGATAAATCTATGTTTAAATTTCTAGTATATACCTGATAAGTCACTGTGCCATTTGTATTTTCAATTCTAGGCACTTGGATTTTTTCGTATATTGTAGATAAAACATAGTTATCTGTAATATCTTTTGCTGCAACATCTGTGCAGAATCTGCTTGTATCAAAAATCAGTGTGGTTGCAATAATTGCCAAAACCATTGAAGCTAAAACTACTAATTTCGATACCATAGTATTTAACTTTTTCATTTTTCCCTCCTTCTTTTTTATGATTGTTAAATTACTAGATTGTATATTTTTTCTACACATTTGGCGATTTGTACATCCGTTTTGTTTCATCAAAGAAACATATGTCAACTTTTGTAACAACATGTATTTTAATATACAATATAATATTTTAGTTTAATAAAGCGTTAAATTATAATACATTTTTCATTATATTCTTATATAATTTTTTGTATGAAATGCTGTTTTATATCAAATTTTATATAGAAAACGTTTTCCATATAGAATTTTGTATTGTTCAATTTTTTTATTCAACTTATACTTAACGAGTTGTTAAATATTATTATTTTGTCGATTACAATCGGCAGGTTAGGAGGGAGAAATGAAAAAACAACTTTTGAGTATTGCACTATCTTTAACGCTTATTGTGCAAACTTTTCCAGCCTTAGGTAGTACAACTATTCAGGGCAATAACACTTTTAATGCTATCAGCACTAATTTAACAAACGAAACTGAATACAAGGCCGGTAATCCAATCATTACAAATATTTTTACCGCTGATCCATCCGCTCATGTTTGGGAAGAGAATGGTAGAATTTACATTTACGCTTCGCACGATATGATGCCGGCAAAAGGTTGTGGAAACATGGATAAATATCATGTTTATTCTTCCGACAACATGGTTACATGGAAGGACGAAGGAGAAATTCTTTCAGCTGCTGACGTATCATGGGGACGTAGCAAAGGTGGTTTAATGTGGGCTCCTGATACTGCACATGTCGATGACACATACTACTTCTATTTTCCACATCCAACTGGAAACGATGATTGGAACAGCACTTGGAGAATTGGTGTAGCGACAAGCAAAAAACCTACTTTAGATTTTACATGCAAAGATGACGGATATGTAAAAATGAAAGACGGCAGTCCTTATGTAACAAAAATTGATCCTTGTATTTTTAAGGATGATGACGGTTCATACTATCTTTATACCGGTGGTGGTTCTAAATGCTATGTTGCCAAGTTATGTAGCGATATGCAGACCTTAGCAGAAGATCCTGTAGAAATTGATGAAACTCTTGAAGATTTCCATGAAGGAATGTGAGTATTTAAAAGAAATGGAATTTATTATGCAATGTATGCTGACAATACATCAGGCCATAACTTAATGAGATATTCTACTTCAAATTCACCTTATGGACCTTTTAAAGATGGTGGTGTTATTTTAGATGCAACAAGTTGTGACACTACACACGGTTCTATTGTTGAATACAAAAATCATTGGTATATGTTCTATCACAATTCTGATCTTTCAGGACGTGGTAACTTACGATCTGTTTGTGTAGATGAAGTATTTTTCAATGAAGATGGTTCTATTCAAAAAGTAAATCAGACAAAAGATGGCGTATCTGCTGTTGGTCCTATTGTTCCTAATGAATACGAATCTTTACATAAGACATATGACAAATCAGAATTTGTAGAGAAAACTGATTACGGGCTTACAAATGTTGAAGTTAAAAACGCCAACTTTAATGGTAAAACCATTTCAGGTTTTCACATTGACAATGCCACTGCAAACACTGGTTATTTTTTAAGATTCGATCCTACTACAACTTGGAACGATTACACTGGTGTTGCAACATGTATAGTTGACTTAAATCCTGGAACAAACAATACAATTAAACTTACAGGCAGCATGGGCGGTGTTAATATTAACGGATTCTCTGTATCACTCCTAGATCAGACAATTCCTGAAACTACTACAACTGCACCTGCCACAACAGTTCCACCTACTACAACACCTACTACAGCACCTACTATTACACCAAAGGCTACAACTGAGAACCCTGGCACTTCTCAAACTACATCAGCCACTGAAAGTAGTTCATTGGAATCAGTTACATCTACCAGTAGTAATGTAACTTCAGATGTAGTTACATCCAGTGATGAAAATGCTTCTTCAGACGTTGCTACATCCGTTGATGAGAATGCTTCTTCAGACGTAGTTACATCTAGTAGTGAAAATGTTTCCTCAGACATAGCTACATCTGATAATGAAAGCGTTTATTCAAATGTGACTACTAAGACTGATAAAGCTACCTCGAAAATTGTTGTAAAGAAATCAAAGGTTAAGAAAGCTGTTAAAAAACGTAAAGCTGCAAAAATTAAAATTACTTTAAAGAAGGTTTTCAAAGCTAAATATCTTGTTAAGGTATCTACTTCTAAAAAGTTTTCAAAGAAAAAAACTGTAACTAAAATTGTCAAAAAAGCTTCTTTTGTTTTCAAAACCAAAAGGTTTCGCAATAAGAAAAAGTTATACGTTAAAGTTAGAGCCTTAAAAAAAGTCGATAACACTATAATTTACAGCAAATGGTCTAAACCAAAGAAAATAAAGCTTAAATAACAAGAAAGAATGTTGTTTGCGACATTCTCCGCAACCAGTGCGTGTTGTCATACAACTATTTTCTTTTTGCACCAGGGTGCATCCCTAGTGGATTGTTTTTTATATAATAAGAAATTACGAAAGAATTTCTTATTATATAAAAAAACAGATTACAGAGTAACTTCTCCATAATCCGTTTTAACTTATCTATTTATTTTTTTTAACCTATAAATTTATTGTTTTAAATCTGCCTGTATATTACTTTTAACCTACAAACTTATCGTAAATTCCAATTGCAAATATAAAAATAATTATTAAAGGCAATACATATGTTAAATAAGCTCTCATCCAATTATGTATTTTTACACCTTTTCCTGTATTTGCTTCTTCCTTGAAATTGTTCCAGCCCCAGCCTGATTTTCTTGTACAGAATAAAAGGAATACTAATGAACCAAGTGGAAGTAAAATATTACTTACTAGGAAATCTTCCAAATCAAGTATTGCTCCACCAAAAACATCTAACCATTTCCACTGCCATACGTTGTATCCAAGTACACATGGAAGTGATAATAAAGTAATAACGATAAAGTTTATAAAACTTGATTTCTTTCTGCTCCAGTGTGTAAGCTCGCTTACGCATGCAATAATATTTTCAAATACAGCAAGCACTGTTGAAAATGCTGCGAATGTCATAAATACAAAGAACAAGCTTCCCCACATTCTTCCTAATGGAATATTATTAAAAATATTTGGAAGTGTGATAAAAACCAAACTTGGTCCCTGAGTTGGATTAACATTAAATGTGTAACAAGCCGGGAAAATTATTAAGCCCGATGTAAGTGCCACAAATGTATCAAGACAGGCAATGTTAACTGACTCCCCTAACAATGAATGGTCTTTTCCAATATAGCTTCCAAAAATTGCCATGGCACCAATACCTACACTTAAAGTGAAGAATGCCTGATTCATTGCCGAAACAACGGTGTTCATAATTCCTGCTTCTTTCATTCTTCCAAAGTCTGGAATTAAGTAAAAGCTTAACCCTTCTTTTGCTCCATCCATAAAGAAACTATTTACAGCAAGCACTACCATAATTAAAAGTAATGCCACCATCATAACCTTTGTTACTTTTTCAAGTCCATTCTGTAAGCCTCTTGAACAGATAAAAACTCCAACTGCTACAACAATTACCATGCACACACCCATGGTTACAGGTTGTCCTAACATTTCATTAAATACATTTCCAACCTGCTTTGAATCTAAACCTTCAAATTTTCCTGTAGCTGTTAAATAAAAATAATATAGCATCCAACCTGCAACTGTTGTGTAAAACATCATAAGTGCATAGTTACCAAATAACGCTATATATCCATGTATGTGCCATTTTGTTTTTGGCTTTTCCAATGCTTTATAAGCTCTTACCGGTGTTTTCTGGCTGGCTCTACCTATGGCAAATTCCATTGTCATAATAGGAAGACCAAGTAAAACTAAAAATATTAAATATATTAATACAAAAGCTCCACCTCCACCTTGTCCTGCAACATAAGCGAATTTCCATACATTACCAATACCAATGGCACACCCTGCTGAGATTAGCAAGAATCCCAATCGTGATTTTAATTTTTCTCTTTCCTGCATCTTTTGTCCCTGTTTTAACAGTAACTGTTAAATTGCCACAAGGGCATCCTTTCTTTGAAATTTTCTATTATATGAAAAAAATCCTCTAGCGCAAAAAAGCGCCAAAGGACATTTTAACATTAATATTAATTTCTGTCATTATTTTTTAACTCTTAATTTCTGTGGAATAATGAAAAACCTTTCTTTTCATATTCTTCTGTATTAATAGATGTCATTGTGTAACCAGTATCAGCAACAACCTGCTTTAACTTATCTTCGTCTAACTGACCTTCTGAAATAATTTCTGTAGTCTTATTTGCATGTGAAGAATTAACCTTCTTTACCTTGAAATTATTTCTAATTGCATCATTCATGTGGCTTTCACACATGCCACACATCATACCATCTATTCCTAATGTTGTCTTAATCATAATAACCTCCTAAACATTCTTTATGTAGGAAATTATATACCCCCTATGGGTATATGTCAAATGTTATTTGCCTTGTTTTCTTTTTTGTTGTTTTGCAACAATTTTCAGCAAAATACATTCTGGTAAAAGTTTCTGTCCTGTAACGGCAAGCTTCATTTTTAAGGATGGCACTATTATTGTCTTTCTATACTTCATTCCTATTAAAGCTTCCTTAACGCAATAATCTGCTGTAATTCCCTTTAATGCAAAAACTACATCTGCATTGTCATTAAACTCTGTGTCAACAGGTCCCGGACAAAGAGCGCCAACATATATATTGCTTTTTCTTTCCTTTAATTCCTGTACCACAGCTTTGGTAAGGCTAACTACATACGCCTTTGTTGCATAATAAGTAGCCATGTAAGGGCCTGCCGGAAGAAGTCCTGCTGATGATGCCACATTCAAAATTCTTCCATGTCCCTGCTTAAGCATTTTCTTAAGGACTTTCTTAAATAAAATATGCATTGCTTTAATATTTACATTAATCATTGAAAGTTCTTTTTCAAGTTTTGTGTCACTGAAGTTTCCACAGTCACCGAATCCTGCATTATTAATAAATACATAAATATCTTCATCTGCTATTTCTTCAAGTAACTCGTAGCAACCTGATTCTTTTGACAAATCTGCCGGAATTATTCTACATGGAACGCTAAGACTTTCGCTTAACTGTTCTAATCTCTCCACTCTTCTTCCTGTTAAAATAAGTCTGTAGCCCATATTCGCAAATCTCTTTGTAAACTCCATTCCAATACCTGATGTTGCACCTGTTATAAGGGCTGTTTTAATTTTCATAAAATTTACCTTCTTTCTGTTATTTAAGTTTTCTACTAAAATAATTATTGTTCCTCTTCTCTAAGAATTATTTTTCATCTTATTTAAGAATTATTTTCTATCTTCAATAATAAATATTTTTCCTCTACTTAAATAATTTACCACATTTCGTCTAAGATAACACCCTATGAATAATTTTTTATTCTGAAATATGTTATTTCTTTTCATCTAACAACATTACGCCTTGTTTTGGATTTGTTTTTATTGCCCCTACAATTGGATGTGGCACATATAACTCCTCTAAATAATCAACGTCCTCTTTTGTTAATTTTACATCTAATGCACCTACTACATCATCAATATAACTTTTCTTCGTTGCACCAATAATAGGTGAGGCTACGTCTTTTGCCCAATGCCATGCCAACGCTACCCTGTGACATTTTGCAGTTATATTTTTCTGCTGTGCTTCTAATCTTTTTTACAAGATTAAAAGTTTTCTCACCTTCATATTCAGCATCAACTGAAATAACCATTCTTGTATATTTGTCTGAACATAACTTTGAATAAATTTCCTTATCTAAGTAACTTTCAGGTATTTCTGTTCCCACTGTATCAACATAGGATATAATGCTTTTTCTATCTTCGCCGTATCTGCTCCCGTTTTTGTTTTCTCATTAAAAATCTTTGATGCCCCATAACTAAAGCTGTTCGAATTTGATGCTAAAAATGATGGCACAATTACAATGACGAATATTACGAAAACAGGTATCATTACTTTTCTTACAACATTTCCGAAACCTTTAAATGATGGCACAAATGGTCTGTATTCAAATTTATCAAGCCACTTATAAGTAGCCAAAATAAGACATGGCATAATTTGTGCAAATACGGACAAATATTGTTAGAGATACAGAAGCAAAATACACTGCTAAAATAACCGACCATTTTAGGTTTTTCTTATGCAATTTTTATACTGAAGCATTGGCTGGTATGTTAATTAACTTATTTCAGAATCCAAACAAATGCGACCAAACAGAATTGTTTGAGTATTTTTCAGTTATTTTGTATAACTCACTACCAGCTGTAATTTGTTCCCAAAATACTGAGAAGAGTGATATGTAAGATTTTTTTCTGCACAATAAAAGAGGTAATTACAATTTTCATAATCAAATCATAATTACCTCTTTTTTCAATATTTAACTTATATAATCACAAATACTTTTTATATTTATTTTTCTCTAACCCAAACTCTTCTCTTAGGGCTCCATGGACCATATTTCTTTCCAACTTTTGCACGAACAGAAATACCATAGTATTTATCACCTTTTAACTTTTTTGATACATAAGATGTTTTCTTAATTGTTTTTACTTTACCACCAATTTTAACCTGATATTTCTTTGCGCCTGAAACTTTTTTGAATTTTGCTCTAACTTTCTGACTTTTCAATCCTTTAGTTTCTGTTACATTAACACCATTAACTGGTTTCTTTTTAATAGTAAGTGAAATTCTTTCCGGACTTGGGCAATTATGCCAATCAAAGTAAGAATAAAATGACATCTCTGCAACTACTCTGTACTTTCCCGGTTTAACATTTTTCATATTCCATACTTGGACAAATCCACTTTTCCATCTACAACTTCAACGCCATCCTTAATAAGCCGTCTAGCCTGCTCATCTTTTCCGCCAAAGGCAAAAGCTCCCGAAAGTTCTCCCTTTGAATTAACCACTCTAAAACAAGGTATGTTTTCCGGGTCCGGATTCTTGTGTAGTGCGTTGCCAACAGCTCTTGCCATTTTCGGTTCTCCTGCCATCTCGGCAATTCTGCCGTAACTTGCTACATGACCCTTCGGTATCTTTTTTACAGCTTCATATATTCTCTTGGTTGGACTGTCAGTGATAATATCGTAACTTTCAGCTATCATTCTTTTTACTTCTTTATCAGGTACACTTCCATCTAAAATTATAGTATTCCAATGTTCCTTGTTCTGATGGTAACCGGGGATTACAGATTCATAAGTCTGCCTCCAAAAATCTCTCCACTGGGGGTCTACCTTTACATTCAAATTCACAAAGCCGTCTTTCTCGTACACCCAAAGGAATGCCTTTTTGCTGCCTTTAACTCTTATAAGTTGCCAATTAGTGTCTTTGAAAGGTGTGTCTAAATATGTATTTTCAAATGTTAAACCAAAATCTGTTGCCTGTTTTCTTGTTTTCATGGTTGCACCTCTTTTTTATAAACCTTTCTTGAAGTTGCTCTGTTTTTTATTAATCTAAATCCTCTTTTTTTATGGGTCTTTTAGAATCAAACAAAGCTACATAATACACTGTGTCTCCTCCTGTTATCTCGGCGCTTCTTAGAAAGCTTATACCATCCTTCCAATATGCATCTTCTCCAATATATTTTACTTTAATGGCGTATTCACATTCAATTCCATTAACAGCTTTATTATATGCAATATCCTTTATAGTTCCTGCTTTCTCCATTCCACCATCTTCTTCCCAGTAAAAAGTGATACCTTTAGATAAATATCCATCTGCATCTATGTATTTTACTCCACCATATTCAATGACATCATTCGAATTAACAGTATATGATTTTATACTTGCTCCATCTTTATTTTCTGAAACTTTAAATCTATTTTTCAGTAATTTATATTTTGAAGCTTTCTTTACCAAAGCAAATCGAACACTAAAAGCTTTCTTTACAGAAGTTTCTCTGTCCACTCTACTTCTCTAAATCCAGTCAATACCTGACCTTCACCCACAACTAACGGACGTTTTACTAACATACCATTTGTCGACAATAACTGTATTTGTTCATCCTCGCTCATTGTTGGTAGCTTATCTTTAAGATGCATTTCTTTATAAAGCATCCCACTTGTGTTGAAAAATTTCTTTAATGGCAATCCACTTTCGGTGTACCATTTTTTCAATTCATCATAAGAAGGATTCTCTTCTACAATATGACGTTCTGTATATTCTATACCATGCTCATCAAGCCACTTTTTAGCCTTCTTACATGTTGAACATTTTGGGTAACAAATAAATAACATTTTCTTCACCATCCTTTTCATTATTTTGTTTACTATTTTAGTTCGTGTTTCCATTGACCATTTTCCACAGTGTAATGGAACTCACTAATATCATCTTCCAGAAAAACTTTCAGCATATCATCCATATCCATTGCAAGATTTCCTTTTTTCATCTCCTCCAGTGGAATCCATTTTACTTCTCCTTCCTCAGAAGATTTTAGCTCTCCACTAAACTTATTTGTCTTATAAAAAACAACTATGTATCTGCTGCCATCTTTTTCCATCCAGTCCTTTATCCCACAAATTCGTGGATTTTCTATTTTCAAACCTGTTTCTTCGTATACTTCACGTATGACCGAATCCACAAAAGATTCGCCCTTTTCAATATGACCACCCGGAAATGTTAAGCCTCCCCAATCGTTGTCAACTTTATCCTGTACAAGCACATTGCCGTCGTCATCATACACCATACACATGTTGGTAAGCGTTACCTGCTCCGTTCTCATTTGCTACTCCTGTTCTTTTGTTATAATTTTTTCAATTCTTTTCTCATTATGTTATCTTCGATTTCAACATATCCATGCTTTGGATAAAAAGCCCATGCTTCAAACCATTGTTCCTTCGATTTACCTAAGTGTACAATGGTTGCAATTTTTCCTTTTTTAATTGCATAAGCCTCAGCAGTGGATAAAAGTTCTGTACCTATCCCTTTATGTTTTTGATTATATTTAATAAACAAACGATGAATATAACATTCGATTTCATTCTCCATTATGCTTACGCCAACACTTCCGATTACTCTGTCATGTTCGTCTATTGCAAGCCAAAACATTCCACCTTTGTCTGTATAATTTTTTTGGATATCCAGTAAATCTTCATTAAGTCCCGGCACTCTTCCTAAAGCATTTTTTGCTTCAAGAATCATAAAAATAAGGTCATCTCTATACTTATCTTGATATGGAATTATCTTCATTATTATTTTAGCTTTATCCAGCATTAGCGTCCTCTCTTATTGCTATTTATAATCTTATTGTAACATTCATATGGGTGAATTAAGCCACACATACTCTTTTAAAACAGTATAACATAAAGTAATATAATGGCTGTTATTTTTCTTCAATTTCAAGTAAATTTAATAATAATTTTCTATTCCCATTGTTCAATAGATTTTATCCATTGCGATATCTACATAGTAGATAAATTTATATCTGCTCTGTAACAATCACTATTCTTTTTTGTTTCCATCTTGACAATTGTAAAATAAACTGCTATCATTTAATTAAGAAATGGGTTTTCTCACTGAGTAAGGTCTTGTGACTGGAAAAGGTTGCTCGTTTCTTTTTTTATATTCATAATATCGTATAAATATTTCTTTCCATCTCTAGCATGACGCACTAACATCGCCACATGAAATACATTAAATCTCAATATCTCACCATCTTCACCAAATACAGGTAATGCGAATCTTGATTCATACCTATACCAACCATATTTTGCATCGTTATTATGTTTTTTCTTTTTATTTGGAAAATATTTTAATCCCGATGAAATTTTAATTAATTCGGGAATACCTTGTACTGCATTGGCTTTAGCCTTAGCATTTGCACCCTTTAAAATATTAGTATATTCTGAATGTGCATACTCATCTGGCAAATCTGCTCCTATATAAACCACTTCGTTAGTAGCTACTATTGTGTACAATTCCCCAACATATCTCATCAAATATTTTTCAACATCTTTCCAACTAATGGATTTTTTCCCCTTAAAAACAATATCATTAATTATAACAATGTTATTTCCATTTAAATCTTTAACAATAGATACATTTCTTGAATTTTGTTTTTCTTCCATAAGCTATTTGTTCTCCTTCACACTTTTTAATTCATCATAATAAGCTTTATACCGATATGCAGTTCTCCTACTAATATCGCCTTCTTCTACAATTTCGTTAATAGTCATACCACTCTCATATTTACCGGCAAAATCATTATAAGCAGCCATCCATGCCTCGTTATGTTTCTTTCTTCCACCGTAATTTCTGTTTCTATAATATTCCAATTCCGACAACAACTTCTTGTTCTCTTCTTCCAGTTCCTTAATGCGTTCTAATGCTTCCTCCAATGTTTTTATCATGACTATCTCCTATTAGTTTATTTTGTGCCACTTTGATATTTGTCACAACAATAACATTAATTTTATTTAGTGTCAATTTTGATTTTTGACATTTTTTTAAGTATTTCACAAAGAAAACAACCATTCATTTTCAACTTTTTTGAAAACGAATGGTCGCCCAAATTACTTACTAAATCTATATTTTTCTTTTATGTGCTCTAACATTTTTACATATTAAGTCTTTTTATCATTCTTTCAATCATCTCTCTCCCTGTAACAGTTTTTCGATTTTGAAAACTACCTATCCATTCTTTTAAATTATTCACATATTCATACATTACTTCAACGTATGACTCGTATACAGCATTCGGAAAATCCGCCTCTGCGTCATAAATAATACTTTCATATGCATCAACTAAACTTTCACATGCGCTATCAATATAAAAACTATAATCGTCTTCATACCCTTCACAATATTCGCATTTTTCAAATAATTCCTTAATACCAGGTACTTCTTTTTCCTCTTCATCGAACGATTTTTCAATAGCTTCTGCAAATGCTTTTTGACATTTTTTTTGGATTTGTTCTTCCCAACTTTCGTCTGGTTTATTAACTGAAGTCTTTAAATCATCAATTTTTCTTTCAACGTACCCTTTCGTATTGCCTGTACAATAGACATCCGCAAATGCCTCACAAGATTCAAAAAATACATTTTTCAAGAATGCTGCAATTGAAAATGTTAATTCTTTATAGCATATTTCTGTGGTATCTATTAATTCTTTTTTTACGTTCTCATATAATCTTTTAACCTCAAATACTGCTCTTGACAGTTCCTCCTTACATGCAGCTTTTGCTTTCGCTTTTATGTAATAACCCGAATCATTGTAATCATCAGCCTCACACTCAATAGAACCGTCATATTCATATAAGCCTTCTTCTTCGTTTTCAAACGCTTCATCTACAAACTCTTCTAAAATTTCACTTATGTTATCCACAAATTCGCTTATCTCATCCAAATCAATATTACTTAATGCTTGACTATCATTCGATTTTTCTTGGCATTCCGATTCTGAATCAAAAATATCATTAAAGATATCAAATTTACTATCCGCCTTGTTTTCTTTGTTCTCTGCTATTACTGACAAATTCTTTTCTTCTGCGCCTACTATCTTCCTATATTTCTCATCAAATTGACAATTTACAAATGAAATGGATTTTGATTCAAAATCAACAGGCTGTTTTGCCTCTATCACAACCTCAACTCCATCAATAATTCCAATATACTTTGTATTACCTTTAGATATCGGCACTGGAAATCTTTTACCACACAAATAAATTTCTTTTGCGTTCTCATCAAGTAAATCGTATAAATCGTCCTGATCAAAAGCTACATAGTCAACATTCTTTGCATATTTCATAGCATCAGGATATTCCTTAAGCAGCTCTAATTTACGCTTTCTTTCTTCAGCCATACCTTCTTCTTCAGATGTATTTTCATCATATTTTACATCTAAAACTTCACAAATTTTCTTTTCAACATCCTCTTCGTTTGGATTAATTGCTGCGATTTCTTCTGCAATAGTATTTTCATACCTGTCCTGAAGCCATGTTACAAGCCTTCCATCATTAAAGTATTCCAATACTCTTGATAATGAAAAATTATCACGTAATTCTTCCATACTTCTTACTTCAACACCATCTTCCATTTCTAATGGAAATCTAACTTTTTTTGCCATATTTATTCCTCCGTATCTTTGACACAAATCATTAACTTTTACATTTTCATTGTAGTTTGACACAAGGACATAATATGTCATTGCACTATTTTTCTCAAAAATTAGTATGTTGATTGTACATTTCGTCTGTTAAATCTTCTCCTTCTTCAACACCCCCACCTGCCCTTTCAATCAATGTTGCTTTTCCAAAATCATCATCACGTTCTGCTCTTACAAAAAAAATTGTTCTTTTTCATCATAAACAATTGCTCTAGCTATATTTCTATCATGATTAATATAAGCAAGTTTCCATTCTGTATCCTGCAAATTTATTTTTAATTCAGTGTTTTGCATTGCTATCTCCTCATTTCATCTAGCATTAATCTAATTTTTTATCCTGCACCCATCTACATCTATTTTTTCCATAATTACCACTATTGGAAATTATTATTTTTCTTATCTGCAATTGTAATCACATTTGCCAAAATCAAAACGATAGCATACACACACAATATTACAAGCGTTGATGGCATAACATCCATTAACGCTGTCCAGTCTTTTTTATTAACCCAATTTAATGCCATTTTGTACTGAACCAAAAGTGTAGCTATCACAAATGCTAACGAGCAGACTGCTGATAATACCGCCCTATCATTTTCTTTAATTTTTAATATCCAACCACCAATACAAAATATAATGCTGATTGCTCCACAAATAATCCACATATTTCATTCTCAGTATATCGAAATGACTCATTAATCATTTATTAATATACCTTCTCCTCCTTGTTCTTTCATCCCCAGTAAAGTGACTTTTCTCATCTCTTACAATCACCATTCCACATATCATTATTTCTTGAAAATGATTTATAAAATTGCCTCTCTATCTTTCTGCATCCATCGGTAGCTCCCACCTAAGTGGGAGCTACCGATGGATTTCCAAATCCACCACATCTAAATCAATTTTACCAATCAATCACCAGATTGACCACACCTGTAAATCAGATTTTATATTATATAAATAATCAACGGAAAATATCTATTAATTTTTAATATAATCTATTTTTCCTTACAATGATTTAATAGTGTTTTCCTTTGACTTAATTATCCTTCAAATCCACGAAACTCCTTTATTTATCGGCTAAGTTTAACCACCGTTTCCACATGTGTTGAGACTAACATCGGAACACACACCCTTTACCCCGTCACTTATATCGGAACACATTTTTTTCACTTTGTCTCCAATACCTGATGACTTCCCGAATCTTTCTTTTGCGTTTCCAATTTCATTCTTAAATCCTGTTTTATATATGAAAGTAATTTTATAAGGATCTTTGTTTCCATCTTCGTCTAGTCCGCCGACTATTACTTTTTCAACTATACTCTCAAATATTCCTCTGTCAAATTCTTCTAGCACCTCATTATGCGATAGTGCTTTTTTGAAATCTGAAAGCCTCCTTTGCAATGAACTCTTTTCATCCGACTGTTGCTGCAGATATTCCAGCTTTGCTCTTGTATTTGTCAGTTCAGTTTTTAGTTCTACATCCGTTTCCTCATAAATATCCTGTTCAATAATGCCTTTCAGATAATTATCAAGTAGTTTTTTTCTCTTTAAAGAAACCTTGTCAATGCTTTTCTTCAGCTTATGTAACTGATCTTCAATCGAATTTTCTCCAAGTGCTTTCTCGGTTCGCTTCAAAAATTCTTCCAGAACATCTTTATTATCATTACACAACATCCTATAAGACTCAATAAATGCTTCTTCTATGACCTGCTCTGGAATGCCTTTGCTATCCGGACAAAATCTCTTTCCTTCTTTTGTTGATTTAACGCACTGCCATATCGTCTTTTTATACTTAGAGCTACTGTGCCATCGCCTACGAGAAAGATTAGAGCCACAGAATCCGCATTCTACCATACAGCTAAACGCAAACTGCCGACTAAATTTTTCACGTTTTCCAGGAGTGACTCCACATTTCCGATTTCCGTTTCTACGTCTTCTCATCTCCTGCGCCCGTTCAAATTGTTCCTCTGTAATGATTGGTTCGTGATGATCATGTATATAATACCGATCTTCCTCTCCAAGATTTTCTAAGCGTCTTTTTGAAATCGGATCAACCGTAAAGGTTTTTCCAAGTAAAATATCTCCCTTATATTTTTCATTATTAATGATTCCCATAACACTGGATGAAGTCCAGGGATTTCCTCTAATTGTCAGATGACCCTGCTCATTCAATTCCCTGGCTATCATTGTGCTGCCTGCTCCTGCCACATATCTATCAAAAATGTACCGTACAACCACAGCGCCTTCCTCATTGATTGAGATAGATTTTGTTTCCACATCATAATCATATCCCAAACAACCCTGAAATCCTACCAGTTCCCCCCGCTTCATTTTCATCTTCAAGCCCTTTTTCACATAAGCAGAAGTATTTTCAACTTCCTGCTGTGCTACAGAACTTAAAATAGTCATTAGAAATTCGCCGTCCTTTAATGTGTTAATCTTCTCAACCTCAAAATAAACAGCAATATTTCTCTCTTTCAACATACGAACATATTTCAATGTGTCCAGAGTATTTCTGGCAAATCGTGGAAGGCTTTTGGCAATAATCATATCTATCTTGCCATCCATGCAATCCTGAATCAACCGCTGAAACTCTTCTCTCTTATCAACCTTTGTCCCAGTGATTGCCTTATCAGCATATATACCTGAAAATATCCATTCTTTATTATTCTTAATTAACTCTGTATAATGCGTAACCATTGAGTTATAACTCTTTATCTGATCTTCATCGTCCGTACTTACTCGACAATAAGCCGCCACTCTCAACCGCTCAATCTTCCGTCTGGCAGAACCGTCAAATGAATCATGTGCTTTAATCAATTCAACTTCCATTTCGCCCTCCTTTTTGTGTTCCTACCATAGCGTTGATTATATTATAATACAATACAGATATACCGTCAAGCAGTAATGTTGGATACGATACCATAATCTTTCATTAATCTTTTTTGTATTACCTGATATTCAGTTTCATTAATCAACTTCTTAGAAAGCAACTGCTTTAACATAGATAGCTGCATACTATATCTCAATATTTTTTTATTATCCATATATATCAGATACCCCTTTCTAAATAATACTCTCCTGCAGGCGGCTGCCGGGCACAGCCTCATTGGTATCACACCATCCTCTCGGACCGAAGCAGCTTATCTCCGGAAGTTTCATTATCAGAAAGCAGTATCTTCGCACAAAGTCCCCGTTACTTTGCCTGTGATCGGATATTTATCGCTCGTGCCTTTACTTCAATACCCAAACTGGCATTCCTTCGCTTTCAATGTCCGGCAACTTTGCGCCACGATGTCGCAAAGTACCAGACACAGGCAGTCATGGCGTATCCATCACACAGCTCCACTGTTTTCTGCGTCCTGCAGGAAAAATATGAAATTGTCAAGGTACGCCAACTCTCATTACTTTTCACATGGACAAAAAGGGGCAAATTCCCATGTTCAAAAGTATTAAAGCTGTATTTTAAATCCCAATATCTTCGTGATGAGTTTAGTTTCCATCCGGCGCTTCATATATTCATCAATTCCATATCTTGTTCGCCCGCTCTCATCTATAAACTTTCTCCGACATCTACTGTTAATGTAGGGCTGAAAATAATCAATAATCTGATTTATTGCTACAGCATCGCCTCCAATGGCATCCTCAATCACTTCAAATGCAATTTGCTCTTTCTTTTTTCTGTACTGCATATGTATCACTCCAATAATTTCTTTAATAATCGCAGAGAATCCGCTTTATGGTAATGCACAGTACTCTGTACAAGATTCATACATTCTGCAATTTCTTTTTCCGTCATATCCAGAAAATAAGACATAAGAATTATCTTCCGTTTCTTTTCCGGCAGACGGTACAGTGCTTCACTGATTGCTTCATCCTTAACAGGCACTTCCATACCCATAATCTGGAAATATCGAATTTTCATAAATTCGTCATAAGAACAAAACCCGTCTAGGATTTCTTCCCGAAGTTCAGAGAAATTGATTTCCCGCTCCCAGATCTTGTCCATTTCATCCAAATAATTCAGTGCTTCACCATCCAGCACTTTAATGCAATACCTGATAAATTTTCTTTGCACAACAGCTTTTTCCAGTCTTGTCAGATTCAAGGGGATCACCTCCCCTCTGCCTGAAAGCTATTTTCGAAAACATCTTATTGCCCCCTTTGTAACGAGGACAGTCAAAATTTTAAAAAAAATCGAAAAAACAAGAAGAAATTTTTTAATGTTTCCGTATATAAAAATGCGCCCATATGAGCCATTGCCCATCGGACGCACTCTATAGCTGTTTCAGTTACCACCCACATTTTAATACAACTATGTATCACAGACATAAAAAAACGGGAATAATATCGCTATCACTCCCGGCTATACACATTTTTTTCAATTTTAAATTTTAATACACCAATACATTGAGAAATCAAAACCAATAAAACTGTCATAGCAACCAAAGATACCATTTCTAAAAACCTGCCAAGCGTACAGAAAATAGCAAAAACAAGTATCCCGCTTATGGTTTTCTCCGTAACTTTTTTACAATGTTCTTTCTCATTCTGATCAAGTTCCCGGTTGATATTTTCTACTGGTGCTAACATCCAAACCATGCTCAGACCTACTACAATACAAATCCATGAGCAAATTACAGGAAAAGTAAACTTACTGTTTATTACTAATATCAACGTCTGAACAGAAACCGAACACAAGAAACATGCTCCAAATCTATTCAGATGCAAACCACCGGCATAAGTTCTCAACAGCATAAAAACAATAGTAAAGACTACAAATTCCGGAATCATATGCAACCATATCGCTATACAGAAGCATGTCAGAAAACAACTTACCATTTCAAGTCCTATCTGAAATCCATACTGATATATCGCATATGATTCCTCGGAAGCTGCACCGGTTTTAATAACATAATCTGTTATTTTCTCCGATAAATATTTCATATTTATTTTTCCTTTAATGCTTTAAGTTCTTTCGGCATTTTAGGCTGATGGAAAATATATGCGCAGGCGCTGTCTGCCGATACTTTTCCAATCTTCAAAGATGCACTTGCCAATGCTTTGGCGGACTGCAGTTTTAAATCTTTTGTTTTCATATTTTGAAACTCCTTTCATTTGTTTTTAACACTTTATCACAAAAAAACGCATCCATTTCCTTAATGTCAAAATATCGAGTGTTCATGTAACTTTTCCCTTACCCACACTTTCAACTTCCATACAACACCACCCTGGCAAGGAACCGCCCCGGCTCTGTGGTGTCAACAGACAATACCCCCTGATATTTATCCGCCGCCCTACGGACAGATGGCAGGCCGATCCCATGATTGCTTGTATCCGTTTTTGTTGTTCTCAGTTCCTCCCCCTTCCCTTTCGCCAGCTTTCCCCGGTAGCTGTTCTCTATCGTTATCAGCAGGTTGTTTTTGTCATATTTCATCTTTAGCCGTATGTACTTCCGGCCTTCTGCCCTCCCGGCGCCTTCCACTGCATTTTCCAACAGGTTTCCCATGATCAGGCTTATATCCGCTCCCCGGAACGGCATCTCCATCGGGATGCTGAGATCCGTCAGAAATTCTATCCCCGCATCTTCTGCTTTTTTCTTCCAGTATCCTACCAGGGAATCTGTCACGATATTCCCGGTATTGATCTCTTCGGACGGTCTCAGCCTGCCATCCTCTATTATATCGGTTACAAACTGGATAAGCTTCTCCCTCTCCCCTCTCTCTGCATATGCAAGGATCGACAGGAGATGGTTTCTCATACCATGCCGCACATCCCTCATCTGCAGCACGGACAGTTCCCTCTCTTCCTGGTGCCTCGCACAAAGGTCTAGCTGCTGTTCATACACCAGATTCATCCGCCGTATCCGTAAATCATCTGCCAGCCGTATATAAATATAAAAAATCAGCACATTGATAAACAGCAGTATCAGACCGGAAACAAGAGAATACCTCTCGGCATATTCCCAGTCAGTCCTGTAAGCCAGTACAAACACTGCGTTCATGATATATATGCTCCCAGTCGGGATAAATATGATCAGGATGCTGTACCCCGTCGGCAGACCCGTAACCTTTTCATTTGTAAATACTTTCCTTAAAGCCAGGATGATCAGGAAGAACAGGAACCTTGAAGCAAACGCACCAAAAATCTGCCGTTCCACGATGCTTTCCCCATAAATCATCAGCACGCTGCCAATCAGCATTTCCGCCAGCATCCAGATGGCTGCAAATGTAACCGCAAAAAAGCTTTTCATCCATGCCTTTCCTTCAAATACGTTTGCCACAACGAACAGGGCAAGCCCTACTGTTGTCCCTATGTTCCATGCTTTCGGAAGTTCATTGATAACCTCCGGGATTCCTACCTGCCAGAGTACAAGCACGATAACTCCAAGCAATACACGGATATTCTTTTTTCTCCTTTCAAAAAACATCCCAAAATAAAGGAAAAAGAGATATACTGTAAACATCGCCAGCAGCATATCTGCCATCCACTTACATGCCGACATAAAACGTATCCTCCATCGCACAGTATTGCTTACTGATCAGTTTCCGGCGGTCTTCACTGATTGAGAGCCTTTCCTCATTATCCATTACGGCAAAATCGTATGCCAGTCCTTTTATGTGTTTATAGTTTATCAGGAAAGACTGGTGTATCCGGAGGAAAATGCCCTTGCTGGCTCTCAGGCTTTCCTCAATCTCATTCAGTTTTCCATAAAATTCAAAGGTCTCTTTTTCTGTAACTATGTACACTTTTCTTCTCTTGCTTTCAAAATAAAGGATATCCCTCATCGGTATTTTGCAGTTCAGCCTCTGGTAGCTGTACCGGAAATAACTGTCGGCGCTGCTGATTTCCTCATATGCCGCCTCCAGACAACCCGCTATCTGTTTTTCTTCTACGGGTTTTACCAAAAAACGGAATGGTCTTACGGAAAATGACTCCTGCATATAGCTTTCATGGCTCGTGACGTAGATGATCAGGACATTTTTATCTGTCTCCCGGATTTTCCGTGCCACTGTGATCCCATCAGCCTGCCCCATCTCGATATCCAGGAAGATAACATCAAAGTTGTTCATACTCTCTACTGCCTCTGACAGATGCTCTCCTTCCCAGAACACTTCTGTTTCTATCGGAATAAAGTTTCTCTTTGCTATGCGGCACAACATATCCTCTATCTTTCCGGTTGTCGCAATATCGTCATCACAGATCGCTACTTTTATCATTTCCCACACCCCGCTTTCTTTTCTCTGCAGTTTTTCCAACAGTCTGCATGATCGACCATACCATTTCCCTGTCATACCCATCCATTCTTCTGTACACTTCTATCAGGTCATAATACTCATCCAATGTTTCATTCATCTTGATCTGACCGGACAGATCCCGCTTCATGTCAGACAGCCCAAGCAGGTAATCTGTTGTTACATTAAAATATTCTGCTATCCTTTTTAAGACATCTACTTTTATGATGGTAATATCCTTTTCATATTTGCTGAGCATTTGCTGTGTTACTCCTATCTCTACTGCTAGAAGCTCCTGTATCAAGCCCCTTTTTTCCCGAAGCATTTTAATCCGGCTTTCCATAATCGTTTACTCCTTAAATATACGTGATACTACCATGCTACCCTTTTCACATTTTCTTGATACAAATAATAGGAGTATTTAATTACGCAATACTAAAAAATAGTAAGACAAACAAGGACATTCCATTGATTATCTTACTATTTTTATTAATCATGCAACCATACAAATTGAGTAGACTCTGAATAAATATTCGAATAAATTATATCTGCAAGTTCATCTTCGGAAGCATTTCCATTTTCTTCTCCTATATATCTCCCCACTTCATTATTATGTAAATCCATTTCTTTATGAGCTATTTTAGGGAAGCCATCGGATTCATCTCCAGAAACATCTTTATCTTCATGTGCAGTAGCAAATAACTCTGCTTTTTTACTACCGAGCAAAATACTCATTTCCGCATTCCAAATACCATGTCTAAAAGCATCACTTCTATCTCCTAATCCACTATATCCAAACTTTCTCTCCGTCTGTTCAGTTGCAATTTTTCTTGCAGTATTAACCTTAAGTGCATCAAATGGATAACGAATACACAACCTTTTTTCTGATTCAGTAAGAGAGTTCCAAATATCTGTAATTCCTCTTATATCTCTCTTATCTCCGAACTCCTGTTCATCCATAATTTTCAACACTTCATCTTCTGTAAGTTCTGGATTTTCAGATTTTATCGATAAAATCTCTGCAATCATTTTTTCAAAGTCTGTTTCTTGCATCATCACCAAATCATCTCCATTTATATCTTGCGCATAAACAGAGAAAGGTGTAGCAGTGCATAGCACAAGCGTCAATCCTAAAATTAAAAAGCTATTTTTTTTCATTTTTTCTTGTCCTCCTTACAATTTTTATTATACTCTTAAAATATTATTAATAAAAAACATGTAATAAAATCGACCGACTGAGTAATTTTTTCTTATATTTTCAATATTATTGTTTAATTTTGTTCTTTCCACATCTTTGCATACATACCCTCAGTTTCAATTAAATCTTTGTGCATTCCTTGTTCCACTATCTCCCCTTGTTCTATTAAATATATGTAATCTGCATCTTTTATAGTAGAAAGGCGATGAGTTACAATAATTTGTGTTATATTATTATTTTTTAGTTCTTTATAAATCTCTTTTTCAGTTATTGCATCTAACTGGCCGGTTCCTTCATCAAAAATAATAATATCCGGATTCTTCACTAATGCTCTAGCTATAGAAAGCCGTTGTCTTTGTCCACCTGATAAATTTTTTCCATTTTCTCCTATTCTAGTTTCATATCCTTTTTCCATACAACTTATATCCTGATCCAGTCTTGCCATCTGAGCAGCTTTTTGTATTTGCATTTTTTCACATTTTTTTGAAATATCAATATTTTTTTCAATTGTATCATCAAAAAAATAAGCCTCCTGCATAGTAATACCGATATGTTTCCTATAATCATTAACATCCAACTCTGTAATTTTATTTCCATCAATCATAAGTTGTCCTTCCGTTGGCTTATATAATCCTAAAATTAGTTTAATCAATGTGCTTTTCCCACAGCCTGTTTTTCCTACTATCGCTATTTTTTCTCCTCTTTTAATAGAAATATTAATACGCTTCAAAATATTTTCTCCTGACTTAAAATATTTAAAGCTCACATTTGTAAGTTGAATTCTTTGAATTTCTTTTTCAATTCCCTTCTTATTTATATTCTCTTCTTTCTCCGCATAATATATTTCCATAAGTCTCTCTAAAACAGAACGTAAATACACTATATCTTGCATATCATTTGCAAGTGCTGAAACAGGATTAATAAACATACTTCCAATAGATACTAACGCCATTAGACCACCCAATGATAATCTTTCTGCTGCAATTTCATAGCTTCCAAGAGCAAGCAATAAAATTGACGGAGTAAGTTTTAATACCATTAGTATACATTGAAACAAATTTGAAAATTTTTCTTTGTGCGAACTAGTTATCATCTGTTGCGAAAAAATTTCCCTCCACTGATTAATAGAATCAATACTAGAATCTGAGCTTTTAATAAATAATATATTTTTTAAAACTTCTAATAAATATGTATATGTAACCTCTTGCCTCTCCAAATTTTCATGCATAAGCCGTCGTGTATGTTTCATGCAAAAATAAAAAAATACAGCCTGAAAAATAGCAATACCATAAATTACTAAAGATAATCTAATTGACATGCACATCATAGCTATTCCAAAAACTAAAATAGATAAACAGTTAATTATTAAAGAATTACCTATTCTTGCCATAGTGTCTTTAATCAAATTTATGTTGTTAATTCTATTTGAAATATCTCCTGATGAGCGGATATCAAAATAACTAATCGGTAAGTGAAATAATTTTTTGATAATATCCTCTGAAAAATTTTTCCAAAAGTCATATGACATACTTAAAATTATATTACTCTTCAAATAACTTAATACGCCATAAAGCAAAACTGCTCCTATTCCAAGTAAAAATACAAGTAATATAATATCATAATTTCCCCTTCCAATAGCTACATCTATGATAATTTGAGTACATATAGGCAATATAAGACTACATACTTCAATTGCAAATGAAAGAATTATACTACCCCACAATTTTTTTAATGAACCCATATTCTGCTTTATAGCCAATGTAACATTATTAATATAGTGTTTTTTTTCTACAAATTCTGATGTTTTCTTTAAAATAACAATGGCTTCAAAGTAATCTTGTAAATTTTCATTCACAGATATTTTCCGTTTGCCAATTTCTGGATCTACTATTACAATATGTCTTTTATTTATTTCCTCTAGCACTACATAATGTCCCTTCTTATTTAATAAGATAGCTGGCAAATATTCTTTAAAATTTTTTATTCCATAGTCATCGAATAATTTATACGCCCTACTCTCTAATCCATAAGACATACTAATTTCTATAATTCCCTTTAATGTCAATCCATTTCTAGAAAAAGAACATTTTCTACTCACTTCAAAAAGCGGAACTCTATTGTTGTAATAATGCAATATCATAGTCAAACAAGCAGCTCCACAGTCTAATTCCGACATTTGTTGAATGAAAGGAACTTTCTTATATAACATCCTTTTCCTCCTTTATTCAATGTGCTCATAAAGCTATCTTTATGAGCACCAATGCAATTCATTCTATTTATCCACACTAAGTGACAATACTGATGGCAATGAACTATCATAAATTTTTAAAAACTCATATCCAATTCCTGCTAATCCAATCATTAAACTAGGTGTATTATTTTGACCAGGAAGTCCACATTTATACCTTCCTAATTTAAATTTGGAAATGTTAGCATCTAAGTATGAGTACACCACATTATTGATTTTTTCTTTATCAGAGTAATTCGATGCTTGCAATAGAATATCAATATTCCCTAAATCTCCATGGCATAAACAATGGCTCTTTCCAAAGCCTTTAAAAATTGTCGTTTCAAGCGATACCTCTATTTCCTTTTTTATTTTCTTAATCGCTTTTTCTTCTTTTATATATTCTAACATAATTATCCTACTCATAAGTATTCCCGGAGCTCCATGACACCAAGTAGCAGGAATAATTCCTTGACTATAATTTGTAACACCACCAAGTGCTCTTATATCTGCCCAGTTTTTCTCTTTCTCCACATATAAACTTCTCTCATAATTTAAGGCTTTTTCTGCTGCAATAAAATACTCTATCTTACCTAATATTTCTCCTGCTTTTATAAGTGCTAAAGCAATACCTGCAGCACCATGCGAGTAACCCGCTAAAGCATTTGATGCTATTTGAGGTTTCCACATCATCATATCATCTTTTTTTGTTGCTTTTACAATTAAATAATCAGCGCATTTAGATATTAATTCTATGGATTTTTTTTCTAATCCTTTTCTACCAACTACATTATATGTTTGCAGAATGCAACCAGCCGCACCCGCAACGACATCAAAATTTTCATCTTTGTCTACAACATTTATAGTGTTAGACAAAATCTTAGAACATAATTCTGTATAATCTTCACCTATAATGTCCCCTATTACAATTAACGGAAATAAATTAGAAGTTTCACCTGTATATGCGCCAATTACAGTTTCTTTCTCCATTTCATTTTTAATACTCAAACATTTTTCTAGAGTTTTTATAATGCCATTCATGCCTCGCTTCGTTATTTCTAAATACTTTTCTTCTCTCGTAATTTTATACAAAGCTGCCATAAAAAGTAAAATACCAGGTGTGCCATTGTATAAATCTATTCCTGACGGCTCAACACTCCAATTAGTTTCTTCTACCCCTGTTACATTTGTAATAATCCATCCTATATCCTCTGCACTATTTCCAGATATTGCTGTACGAGCTAATTCTTCACCAATTTCTTTTGCCTTCTTATAGCACTCTATTTCAAGCAATCTCTTTTCATCTTTATCATGTCTCCTTACTAAAACCGGGTTTACCGTATACTTTTCTTCATCCATCAGTGACATTCTTATAAAGTTTAATTGTATTTCACAGTTTTCTTCTGACATATTTTCTAATTGCCCTTTTACTAAATCAATTCCTCTTTCTTCATACACCCCTTCAATTTTCCCTCTAGAATGCAATAATTTAGTTTCATCAGGATAATTTACGAAAAACGGAATATCATTATCTAATAAATCCTTAATTTCATACGGTGCAACTAGATTATATTTTTTTTCAAATTTTCCTTCTTTATATAACGTTGTAAACAACATCTCACGATCCAATCCACTTCTTAAATAATCTGGGTGAGTACCTATATTTAATAATGTGGAGTACTGCTGTGTAGATCTGATTATCTGCCTTACTTTCACTGTCTTAAATATCTCTACTAACTGTTTAAAAGTATTCATGCTTTCTTTAATCGTGCTATATGCTTCTAAAAAACCACCTTCTATTGATAATCTATAATTATATATATTTATTTTTTTATCATCAGAAATCGGTCTATTATTTGAGCTATGAAGCCTTCCTTTATCATATTCTATTCTTATTTCATCTGATAAATAATCTTTAATTACTGGCATCTCCATAGGTACAATCTGATTAGAATCACCACCCAATGCACTTATATCTACTCCACCATGATTTTTACTATGCCATGTTAAATTTGGAAGAATACCAACATTTCTTACAGATCCTTCAATTATTCCTGTTATCTTACCAGGTGCCGTATTTTGTTCTAAAATATGAAATCTATTATGGAAAAGAGCTTCTAAATCAATCAACACTGGATTAGCCGAAAAAGCTATAATATTTTCGTAATGAATATCTGTAGTTCTTAACAAATACAATAAACCTAACATCACACCTATTTTATAATAATACTCTTCAAGCTCACTTTCTTTTTGACATTTTTTGTTTTCAATAAATTCCATCCAACCATATGTCTCCCTATCAATAATCTTAGGTTGATAAATAGGATATTTGACACATTGTGAATTATACCATTCCAATACTTCATTAAAGTATCTATCCAATTTTAAACTTCGTGGCTTATAAACAATGGTTTTATTATTACTAAGCGTCAACTTGAAAACTGTTTTACCACCATTATGTGCATCCGACATATCACCATCTAACTTTATTATAGAAAACGAGCGTGAATTGTCACGAAAGATAGAACACAAATAATTTTGATCAGCAGAAAATCTAGTTAAAAGATCGCACATATTGTTTATCCAGTTATTTACTCCTTTAGAAATAAGTCTGTACATTACAGGATACTCAACTAATAATCCTTCCCAATATTGTTCGTCTTTCAAAATTACATTTGAATAAAACTCCATTCTTTCAGTTGCATTTTCCCCTTGTAGCTGATTCTCCTCTCTACATACATTCAACTCCAATATTAAAACACGGATACATAATTTATATAAATGTCCAATCAATATTTTTACCATATCTTTCTGTAAATTGTCATTTACTAAATACCTTGTTCCACATTTGTTTATCTGTTCATCCAATCTTCCTTTTGCATACTTTATAAAAGGAATAAAAAAATTAATAAATGGCGTGTCATCTTCTGCTTTTTGAGTTGTTGGATTGATCCATTTAAATTTAGGTAAATCAACACTACCGTATTTCTTATTTCTTATTGCCTGATCCATTGCTTCCCATTCTTTAAGGTCATCGTTTTCTTTAGCTTCAAATCCTTTCTCACCTAACAACATGTTTAATTCCGATTGATTTATTTGAGAAAAATATGGAAGATTAATAAGGTTTTCTATATGAACTAATTTTTCCCAAAATGCTTTTCTCTTATGAATTATTGCAATTTCATCTTTCGAAAAAACAATATTTTTGCCAAGTTGACGCTCAAAAGAGTATGTTCCTTTTAAAAATTTTTCTAACATTTACTACCTCCTACTACAATATATTTCACATATCATACATCTATTAAAAATATTAAGTATTTCTATTTATTGTGCTTTTATAATATAATTCAATTCTAAACTGTTCTTAAATAAAATAAGGATGCCTTAGGTTTTAAGGCATCCCTATTACTTTAGCAGCAAATGATTGTCATAATCGGGCATTCTGCCGTACCAGTGCAAAGTCTACCGCAAGATGCATCTTCCGAATAGCAGTTACAATGCGTATTTGCTGTTCCAGCTCCTGTATAATCTTCTAATTCCATTTCTTTTAATTCCTGAAAGGAATTACCTGCTGGATTTGAACTTTCTACCTCGTTCATTTCATATACAGGAAGTTTCCAGTTTTTTACGTTCCTACTCATATTGCTTTCTCCTTTCTCAGTATGTATTTAGTCAGCTCTGTAACTGACTATGTTCTTATTATACATCAAATTTCTTAGTTTTTATTTTTATGGAATTTTATCGACTCTACATGTCATTTTTTCTAAAAAATGTTATCTTCTTAGTTATTACTTAATTTTTGTAAGCGCTTAAATCTTGGGTAGCTTTACTGTCTACGTTTTTGAACTCATAATGATAGTAAATAGATTTTTACTACACTCCGCTTGATAGGAGATAGAAATTTACTACATTTGGAGGTTTCATTATGAGCAAGAAACGTGCTCCAGGGCGCTCCCTGGAAGAATGGATGGAACTGGTAACTGAATGCAGACAAAGCGGCCTGACAGATGCTGCATGGTGTAATGAGCATGGGATATCTCCCAGCTGTTTTTACAATGCAGTTACCCGTCTCCGCAAAAAAGCCTGTCAGATACCGGATCCAGCCCCCAAAGCCAGCACTCTTGACCTTACATCCCATAAACAGGATGTAGTCCAGATTGCTATAGAACCGGAGTCTTCTCCGGCAGGACTGATCCCAGATAATGGAAACAGACCTATACACCTTGACAATTCACATACTATTGAGATCGAAGCAGACGGATTGCTTATACGAATGAGTAATGAGATCAAACCGTTACTTCTGAAGATGCTTATGGATACGTTGAAGGAGCCGTTATGTTAGCGGACATCTCAAGTGTTGATGCGATCTATATCGTCTGTGGCAGAACAGATATGCGCAAGTCCATTGATGGATTGTGTGCGATCATCCAGGAACAGTTTTCGATGGAGATCGACCATGCACTTTTTCTTTTCTGTGGACGTAAATGCGACCGTATCAAAGCTATTTTAAAAGAACCTGACGGGATCGTTATGATCTACAAAAGACTGACCGCCCAGGGATCTTACCGGTGGCCCAGGAATAAATCTGAGGTCCGGAATCTTACATGGCGGGAGTTCGACTGGCTGATGTCTGGCATTGATATTGAGCAGCCCAAAGCGATCAAGGCAACGTAAAAAAGATGCACATAAAACTCTTGTTTTTTGCTGTATTTTCGGCACTTTCAAGTCCTGGTAAATCCGCTGTTTTGCTGGGAAAAACCACTGTTTTCTGGTATAATGGAAACATCAGAAACAGGAGGAAAAAGCAGTGGCAGACAGTTCCAAAGATATCCAGCTCCGTGAGCTGAAGGACATGATAAACGATCTCAAAAAAATGATAAAAACACTTCAGGCAACTGTCGATGCTGGCAATAAACGGGAAGAGGCTCTCACCCGGGAGCGGGATAATCTGAAAGAAGAGATAGACCTTCTCCGTAAAAAATTGTTTGGCACCTCCAGCGAAAAAAGGACCCTCGATATTCCGGGTCAGTTAAACTTTTTTAATGAGGCGGAACTGGAACAGGATCCAGAAGCTGCAAAAGCAGAGGTTCTTGAATCAATTCTTCCGGAAAAAACAGCAAAAAAGCGAAAAGGAAGAGCTACAGATGCGGAACGTTTTAAGGGAGTTCCTGTTGAAAAAAAGTATCTGGAGCTTTCTGAGAAAGAGAAACTCAGCCCTGTCTGTGGTACCCCGCTGAAAGAAATCGGGGAAGAGTTTGTCCGCCGGGAACTGGTTTTTGTACCGGCAAAACTGAAAGTATATGAATACTACAGTAAGAACTATGAGTGTCCGCAGTGCAGGCTTCAGGATATTCCGGTCATCAAAAAAGGAAAAGATGGCAGAGCCCATATGCTTTATGGAATGGCTTCTGCTGGAACGGTCGCTTGGGTAATGTACCAGAAGTTTTGTAATGGTCTCCCATACTACCGTCAGGAAAAGG
>OGYI01000266.1_pt1 | contig 67480 bp, 86 predicted proteins | sample 1576521 | NCBI WGS metagenome assembly OGYI01 (sample SAMEA3541484, study PRJEB24748) | human gut metagenome | biome: human gut; feature: human-associated habitat; material: faeces | place: China | collected 2012
GACAATGGCCGCCGGCGGCCATTGTCTATAAGGCCACCTGGCCCGAGGAAAAGGTGGTGCGCTGCCGTCTGGGCGCGCTGGCACAGGCGGGGCGCGAAAACAATATCTCAAAAACGGCGCTGGTGCTGGTGGGGGATTTCCTCGCGCCGGATTATGAACGCAGCAAGCTGTACGACCCCTCCTTTGCGACGGAATTCCGCGAGGCGAAGCCGTGACCGTGCGGCTGCTGGCGTTCACCCAAAAGGGCATGGAGCTGGCCCGGCGGCTGGCGGCGGAGCTATCCGGCGAGGCCGCGCGCTGCGGCGAAGGCTGCACGCTGGACGCCTGGACAGCCGACGCCTTTGCCAACGCGGACGCGCTTGTCTATGTGGGCGCGGCGGGCATCGCGGTGCGCGCCGTCGCGCCTTATGCCGGGAATAAGGCGTCGGACCCGGCCGTGGTGGCGGTGGACGAATGCGGCCGCTTCGCGGTGCCGCTGCTGAGCGGGCACTTGGGCGGCGCGAACCGTTTGGCCCGGCGCATCGGCGCTGTTTGCGGCGCGCTGCCCGTCATCACCACGGCCACGGACGCAAACGGAGCGTTCGCCGTGGACGAGTGGGCCGTGCGGCAGGGCTGCTGTGTGCTGGATGTGCCGCGCATCAAACGGGTGTCGGCAAAAATACTGGCGGGCGGCACGGCGGTGCTGCGCAGCCCATGGCCCGTTGCGGGCACGCCCCCGGCGGGCGTGGCGGCGGACGGCGGCGCGTTCGATTTTGAATTGACGGTGCACAGCGCCGACGCGGGCGCGCTGCGGCTCGTGCCGCGCATCGCGGTGCTGGGCGTGGGCTGCCGGAAGGGCATTGGGCAGCAGGCGATGGAGGAGGCCTTCGCGGCATTGCTGGCGCAAAGCGGGCTGTGCGCCGAGGCATTTTATAAGGTGTGCAGCATCGACCTGAAGCGGGATGAGCCCGGCCTGCGCGCGTTCTGCGCGGCCCACGGCTTTGCGTTCGAGACGTTTTCCGCCGCACAGCTGGCGGCGGTGGAGGGCCGTTTTTCGTCGTCCGGCTTTGTGCAGAGCGTGACGGGCGTGGACAACGTGTGCGAGCGCAGCGCGGTGCTGGGCAGCGGCGGGACATTGTATTGCAAAAAACAGGCGGGCGGCGGCGTGACCATGGCGGCGGCCATGGCGCCCTTCGCCCCGGATTGGCGGTGGCAGGATGAATAAGGTATATGTGGTGGGCCTGGGGCCGGGCGGAGAGGAATTTATGACGGCGCAGGCGCGCGCGGCCATGGAACGCGCGGACGTGCTGTGCGGCTACACGGTGTATGTGGATTTGGTGAAGCATCTGTACCCGGGCAAGGAGACATATGTCACGCCCATGACGCGGGAGCTGGAGCGCTGCCGCTGGGCGCTGGAAACGGCGGCGGCCGGGCGCACGGTGGCCATGGTGTGCAGCGGGGACGCGGGCGTGTACGGCATGGCCGGGCCGCTTTTGCAGCTTGCAGGGGAATACGGCGGCGCGGAGGTGGAGGTGGTGCCGGGCGTCACCTCGGCGCTCTCGGGCGCGGCGGTGCTGGGCGCGCCGCTGATGCATGATTTCTGCGTGATCTCCCTGTCGGATCTGCTCACGCCGTGGGAGCAGATCGAGCGTCGGCTGGCCCTTGCGGCGGCGGGGGATTTTTCCATATGCCTGTACAACCCGTCCTCGAAAAAGCGGGCGGACTATCTGCGCCGCGCCTGCGATATCCTGCTGCGGGAAAAAAGCCCGGACACCGTCTGCGGCTGGGTGCGCAACATCGGCCGGGAGGGCCAGCAGCACCGCCTGCTGACGCTGGCCCGGCTGCGGGACGAGCAGGTGGATATGTTCACCACGGTGTTCATCGGCGCGGGAACGACGCAGGCCGTGGCGGGCCGCATGGTCACGCCGCGGGGCTATGAGGCCAAACGATGAAAGTGCTTGTTTTCGGCGGCACGACGGAGGGCCGTTTGCTGGCACGGGAGCTTTCGGCGCTGGGCGCGCAGGTTAAAAAATAAACACCTATTGCAAAATATCCAGAAACAGTGTAATGTTAATTACAGGCAAAGAAAAAGTATTATTGTACTAGTGATTGGAGGTGTAATAGACATATGGCAAATACAGTAAAGACAGATACAGGAATAGAAGTATACGAGAATAAAATATCTGAATACCTGGATCAGTACATAGCAGAGAAGAGTATAGAAGATATGTCTAAAGAACCTCAAAGTAAATGGAATGCGGCATTGATATATATTTACAAGGCTGTATTTAAAGGCAATAGAGAGCAATTAAGAGACCAAAACAGTAAAGATAATTACAATGATAAACTGGTAAATGATATATGTGATACATACATAGAGTTGTGTTACGAGTACGACAAAGAGGTAAGTATTAACGGGTTTTGTTTCTTGACTGGAATTAACACAGATACGGTATATACTTGGGGCAGTGGCGAGTATAGATCCGGTTCGGCGTGCCCCGATGTATACAAAAAGTTGATCAAAAACAACGAGGAATCTTTGAGCGACAAGCTTATAAGCGGCGGACTCAACCCGATGAAAGTGCTGCCAGCGCTCAATAGGCGGCATAACTGGAACATGCCAGGAACAAACCGCCAAGGCGGCGAACAAACGCAGAGTATCGAGCAGATCCAAGCCAAATATAAGCCTGCGGAATTGTGCGAAAGTGGCAAACAATTAGACGCACCAACACCGGGTTTCTAACTTGAAATTGTGTGAGATTATTCTACAATTCATAAACACAGTATTTACAAGGGCTTCAGCGGTTGCAACTATTCGCAACTATTCGGAAAAGCTGGGTTTTGCGAATAGTTAAAGTGCTTGACGAAGAATTGTGCAAAGTGTTTTTGATTATGACACAATTCAAAAGCAGCGTTTGGATGTGGCTTAAAGGGTGGGCGGGGGTCATGTGGAAACACACCCCGGGCGGTAACTTAGCCCCCCAAGTTAATTCAAAATAAAAAGGGGTATTGGCCTATGATTGCTAAACTTGAAGGGCTGCAAAACGGATATGCATTGTTAAGATCATCTACGGATGAAGAGTTTCAAGCAATCCTTAAGCAATACAAAGATGAAAATAATCTTAAGTGTGTTATCTGTAATGAGCGTACTGCTAAATGTTTTAAACACGCTGGGGTTTTATCAGATCCCCCAATAACGATAAACAATAAAATGTTAAGTAGTATATTTTACATCAACAGCGTTTTCTAAATTCAATTTTCTACATCCGATAAAAATTCAAAGGTTACATTCGATAACGATTTTCAAAAATTTTCAAAAACAAAAAGAGGTCAAGCACTATGAGGACATTGATTGAGTATATCCGTTCATGTTTCTGTAAGCATGATTGGGAACTTTTGTTCAATACAGACATCATGGATGGCAATAAGCTGTTTAATAGTATCAAGGTGTATCGTTGCAGGAAATGCGGGTTAGAAAAACGATATAAGGCCAGATAGGAGAATTTGTATGGATAATCCGATTCCAAGAGTTAAGGTCGTAAATCCAAATGAAGGTTGGATGGGAACTGAATATTACATAGACGGAAAGAAGATTAAAAACGTCAAAAGCGTTGATTTTCGTGTTGCAGTGGATGAGGTTCCACATTTCACTTTTGAAACCATGGGGCTGCCGGACATTGATATGAGCGGTGACATTAGATTCAAATTTACACCAGAGACGGTTCAGCAGGCATCTGTAGTTTTACGAAATGAGTTAATGACCCGCGGCGGGCTGTATCACATTTTCTTGGGAAGCATGTTAAGTGCATTGGATGATAGCTTTTGGGATTCAAGGGATAGAAACGGGAATGATCTTGACCTTGGAGAAGAGGATTTCAAAGAAGCTGCAGCATTGATGTTGAATCGCTTGATAGGGATTGAAAAATGAAAGGATGGGAGATATTGATATGGCTTTGAAAGTTATTGCAACAGCGGCAGATGCCCTCGTAATACTGGGACTTATGAGAGGACAGGTAAAACAAAAAGACAATTCAAACGCAATGGGGTATTTGCTTTCATACGCGATCTTTGCAATGAATATTATGACCATTTGGAGATAACAACATGACAATTTATGATCCAATATTTGGTATTTACTTTCTGCCGCCAATTTTGAGCGTGGCCGAAAGAATACATATAACAAAATCAAAGGAACCGGACAGCACCGGAGATTTACTCAATCTGGATAGTGACGCCGAGCACCAGAGCGAGAAATCGGAGCATCCGGTATAGCTTAAGTCCGCAAGCGATAGTTCCTGGCTGAATAATTGATCTATCGGCGTTAGGCTTTGAATTATGTTTGCGGACGGAACAACATTGGGCTATTGCCAAGTGGTAAGGCACAGGATTTTGATTCCTGTATTCCCGGGTTCGAATCCCGGTAGCCTAACTGGTTGCATGCTGACGATCCATGCAACCACATATGTTTTTCTCATATGTACTTGAACCCTTGGTTGAATGTTTCAAGCATTTGGGTTCCTCCTTTCGCCACTAGGACGATTCTGTTAAGGGCGGTGCGAGACCGCCCGGTGGTGTTTGCCGCGGAAAGCGGCTATCTATGATTCGGGCATCTATCCAATGGTGCCAGAGTTGTACATCTCAAAATGTATAATTCTTAGTTGGATGATGGCAAGAAAGGTATTTGCCGGAGTAAGACGCTTCGTGAAACTGATAGTCGAAAGGTTTCAAGTGCGCGGTTCAAGTCCGCGCTCATCCAATCAGTGGAGCGACCACTTAAAAAACAATCAATGGGTATTCCCTGTGAGACATTGTAAAAAAGAACCGGGATAGTGCAACGCATGGCACGAAAAATATTATTGCTAACCGTTTGATGGCGGTTATGATCGGTTAGTCAAGTGGCCAAGACACCACCCTTTCACGGTGGTAACACGAGTTCGAATCTCGTACCGATCATTCTGCCAGAAATGGCAGAACCCCCATATATTTTATACGAGGAGAGTATATCCCAAGCTCTCCTCGGTCTTCCCCAATGGCTTGTAGTTCAGTGGTAGAACGCCTGACTGTTAATCAGGATGTCGTGGGTTCGATCCCCACCTTGCCAGTTATACTTGGTGGCTTAGTTCAGTTGGCAGAGCATCCGGCTCATAACCGGGGAGTCATAGGTTCGAGTCTTATAACCACCACGAGAGGTCTTGTGTATTCTTTAACGGAGTATGCGAGTGGTTATAAAAGAAACGCACAACAAAAGCCTATCAATTAAGATAGGCTTTGATGTTAGATGATTTTATCAGAAAGAGAATCGATAGATTTCGCGACTTTGTTTATAGCACCTACAGGGTCTTTCGGTGAAGAATCCAAATACATTGTTCGGTTAGTATAGTCTAAATCAATGGAATATGTTTCTGCGAAACTTTTATTGCAAGAAATATAATTTACGCAAACATCAAATTTTTTTATTTTTGCTGAATCAAAGTCATATATGGTCTTTATGTGCTGCCCAGGTGCAAGCATTGTATTTTTTAAGTTATCAATGTCAAAACTTTGTAGGTCTGGATGATCTGTGTTATTCCAAGTTAATTTTGGAGTAGTGCTTATTGATTCGATAATAGCTGGTGAGTTTCCAAAATTTTTAAGTACAATGTAATCTTTTGAATACAATGTGTCATGATAAAGGTAAAATATTACATTACCTCTATTTTGTTCGAAATACTGATTTTTTTGTTCGTCTAATTGTTTTCGCATTTCTTTTAAGTTTTGATATGTGAAATAGATAGCTACTATTGAACCGATAAAGGTTGCTGTTGATAAAATCAAACCGATAAATTGAAATAGTGTTGAATGCCATTCTGCTGGTGTCATATGAATTTCTCCTTTGTTTTTTATTTTATTTTATCATATTTTTTAGAAAGGTGTTGAAAATGTGTGATTTTTGCAAAAACATAGGAATTGGAATACCGGATTGGGATTTCCTCACTCCGGATAAAAATGGGAGAATCCCGTCCGGCGACGCAATAGAAATTCGTAAAATTGCAGACAAACATGCACTTGTTTTTACGAATAGTGCTGATGAATATGACGCAGGAGCGGTAAATATTGCATTTTGCCCGATGTGTGGTAGAAAGTTGGTGGAAGAATGATTAAAGATTGTTCAGTTTGCAAATATTGTGATGAGGATTTTGAAAGGTTTATGAAGAATGACTGTTAATATGGGAACCAAAACCTATGAAATGAGCAGCAAGCAGGCAAAAGCTATTCTTGCAACTGCTAAGAAACTTGCGGATTGCAATATATATGGCATCGAAAAAGGCAATATAGTGATTATGCTGAATGAAAAGTATGAGGACGATATGAGCCTTAAGAAAGCAGTAGGAGAGTATGAAGCGAAAGGGTTTAAGGTGTATTGGAAATGAGCATGGCAGAAGTAATTGAATCAATAGAGCGTGATGCATTTAGACAGGCAACGCCTATAAGTATTGGAAACAATGAGAAAATAGAATGTTCGCAGTTAGAAGATGAACCTGTGATTATGGCAGATTCAAAGAAAATTGCTGATATTCTGAAAAGTTGCTTTAATGTAAAACTGTCTGAACATCGTTGCAGTCGTTGTAACCGCCTGTTAGGAAAATTCAACGGACAGGCTGAAATCAAATGCCCGAAATGCGGGGAAATCAATAGAATCGGGGTGAAGTAATGAGTGATTTGAAAATCTTTACGAAGAATGTTGAACAGGAAGCTGTAGACCAGATTGAATTATTACTTGCGCAAGATGCTTTTAAGAATTGCAAGGTTCGCATTATGCCAGATGTTCACGCGGGAAAAGGATGTGTTATCGGATTTACGGCTGACCTTGGAGAAAAAGTCATTCCAAACATTGTTGGGGTTGATATTGGTTGCGGCATGCTTTGTGTAAGCCTTGGCCAGACAGATATTGACTTTGAAAAGTTGGATAATGTGATTCGTTCTTATGTTCCAAGCGGAAGAGATGTGCATGAGGGAAGAACCATCAGATTCGACGAATTACAGGAGTTGAAGTGCTACCGAGAATTACGAGATACAAAGAGACTTGAGAGGTCTATCGGTACTCTTGGCGGTGGAAATCACTTCATTGAGGTTGATGTTGCAGAAGATGGTTATAAGTATCTTGTTATTCATACTGGTAGCCGTAATCTTGGAAAACAGGTTGCTGACTATTATCAGAACCTTGCATTTGAACTTATGAGCGGAAAAGATAAACTGTATGAAGAACAGGACAGACTTATCAAAAAATACAAAGCCGCCGGAAGAAAATCTGAAATTCAAAGTGCGATAGCAGAATTGCACAGGAATTTCAAGGCGGTTAATCCGAATATTCCAAAGGATTTGTGCTACTTAGAGGGCAAATACAGGGAAGATTATCTGCATGACATGAGAATTTGTCAGAAATTCGCCTACATAAACCGTGTTATGATCGCTCAGATTATATGCAACCACATGGGATGGGGCGTTGATGCAGATATGCCGGATTACTTTGAGTGCATTCACAATTATATCGACCATGATTCAAATATTGTCCGCAAGGGCGCTATTTCTGCCAAACTAGGCGAAAAGGTACTTATTCCAATCAATATGCGTGATGGTTGCATTATTGGTACCGGAAAAGGAAATGAGGATTGGAACCAATCAGCACCTCATGGAGCTGGTAGAGTAATGAGCCGGACAAAAGCCAAGGAATTGGTATCGTTGGAAGAGTTTGAAAAGTCAATGGACGGAATATATACAACCTCCGTCAACCAATCTACAATAGATGAATCTCCGATGGCATATAAGACATTGGATGAAATTGTTGAGAATATCAAAGATACAGTTGATGTGCTGGCAATTATCAAACCTGTATACAATTTTAAGGCAAGTGAATAAATAAAAAGAGCACCAGTTGCAGAGTGCCATGTGGCACATATGTAGAGAGAGCCTATTTCCAAGATAGAAGGGAGGTAGGCTCTTTTTGGTTTCAGAACAAACGAAGTCAACGGCAGACAGCATTAAAAATTACATAAAGCAAAACGGAATTGAATCACGATCATTGTTTGACCTCTTGGACGTGGCAAAAATAGCGTTTGAAAAGGAAAACGACACGGAATGGGCGTTGAAAGTCACTTCGTACATCAAAGATTGCTGCAAGTGGGCGATTCAAAACAGTATTGAAGTCTTACAGATGGATGAATTGTACTGGAAAACCATGAAAGCTGAAGCTCCGTACCATTTTGAATCATTCCTTTTCTACATGGAGAAGAACCGCCGACCGAAAAAACGATTCTATGAGCCAAGAAAGCGGACGCTCAAAATCGTTGTTGACGATCTCCAAGACTTGGAAGATGGAAAGTTAGATTTTTATGGCTTATCACTCCCGCCACGAGTAGGCAAGTCCACTCTTTGCATCTTCTTTCTTACCTGGGTTATTGGTAGGCATCCAGAGAGCCACAATGCCATGTCCGGGCATTCGGGCATCTTAGCCGACAGATTCTATAACGATGTGTTTAAACTTACGCAAAGCGAGGAATACACGTTCAAGGAGATATTTCCAGATATCGACCTTGCGAATAAATCATCCGAAAAGAATGAACTTTACTTTTCACCAATAGAAGCATTTGCGACGCTGACTTGTCGAGGAATTGACGGAACATGGACCGGTGCGGTTGATATTAGCTCTGACGGATATTTGTATGTCGATGATATGGTTCGTGACCGTACAGAATCGCTAAGTCCTATTCGACTGGAAAACCGGTATCAGGATTACCTAAATGTGCTTGTCGACCGTAAGAATGATGGTGCCAAAGAGCTTATGGTTGGTACTCGTTGGAATGTTTATGATCCTCTTGGTCGAGTGGAATCCGAGAATGCGAACAATCCGCGATACAGATTTCGAAAGATTCCGGCGTTGAATGAAAATGACGAATCCAATTTCCAATACGATTATGGCCTTGGATTTTCTACGGAATATTACCGCAAGTTGCGTGACCGGTTGGATAAGAATGAGTGGATGGCTAAATATCAGCAGAGACCATTTATTCGAGAAGGTTTGCTTTTCCCTCTGGATGAGTTGAACTACTACAATGGAGTGTTGCCAGATGGAGATTATATCACGGCTGCTGCCTGTGATGTTGCGTGGGGAGGTGGCGATCACCTGTCGATGCCTTTTGGAATTTCATTCGGTGGCGATGACGGACCTATATACATTCCAGATTGGATCTTTAACAAAGGAGATAAATATACAACGAAGCCACTTGTCGTAGCAAAAACGATGCAGCATAAGCCAAACATGGAGCGGTTTGAGGCTAATAATGGTGGGGATGAGTATGCAGAAGATATTGACCGCCTGTTAAGAGAACAGGGCTTTAAAACAAATATTTCTTGGGCGAAAGCAAGCAACCAAGTAGGAAAGATGGCAAAGATTATCCAATATGCGCCGGATGTTAAACGAAGGTGCTATTTCCTTAAGCCGGAACTACAGAGCCAAGAGTATAAGGCGGCGATGGAAGAACTTGGAATAATTGTTCAAGTTGGCAAAAACGAGCATGAGGATAGCGCGGACGGACTGGTTCAATTGGTTCAGTTAGTAGACGGCGGCATGACAAAAGTCGAGATTATGAGCCGTGCGGAACTTGGAATATAAGGGAGAGTGGTATTTTGAATAAAAGAAATTTGAATCTTGAAAAGTATGGCATTTCCGGTAAGCGATACAAAGAGCTTTGCGGATTTTGTGAACAATATCCGGAGTGGAAAAATCAGTTGAAATTCAGTAATGATACGGTTAAGAGCATTGAAATTACAGATATGCCGATCACACATAACAATGCGGATGCTACCGGCAATCTGGCAATTAAGCGAACCGGATTGGAAGAAAAATGCCGGCTGATTGAGGAAACTGCAGAACAGGCCGGAAAGGATTTGAGCCAATACATCATCAAGTCTGTGTGTTATGAGGTTCCGGTCACATATCTGATCGCCTGTGAGGGTATGCCACTTGGAAAATCGGCATTTTATGAGATGCGCAGACATTTCTTCTATCTTTTGGATATTAACAAGGGATAATGAGAATGCGGAAAAAAAGGACATACTTTCGTGATATATTGATATTGTGAAAAGAATACAGAGAGCCTTGAACAGTGTTTCAAAGGCTCTTTTTCTATGCCCGGAGGTGAAATAGGTGGAGCTTTTCGGAAGAAAGCAGATATTTTGTGACAAAACGAATATTGATAAGACGAATATCCTTGAAGTTCTTGGGGAAGCATACGCTATTCATGAGCAAAATAGGGCAGAAATGCTTTATCTGTTTGAGTATGTGAAAGGCAGACAGCCTATTCTTGATCGTGAAAAACAGATCCGACCAGAAATCAATGAGAAGATCGTTGATAATATGGCATCTGAAATTCTTGAATTTAAGCTCGGTTATGAGTTCGGTTCTCCGATTTCATATGTCCAGAGGGCAAGAAAGGATATTAAGAGCCGGAATGCTCTTTTTTCTTTTTTCAAAAAACTGTTCACATCAGATGAAAGTAAAAAGGAAGATCTAAGGGTTTCTGCCATCAATGAAATGATGGTGGAAGAATGTAAAGCGGCAAAAGACCTGATGCTTGCAAAGGATGTAAAGACTTGTGGCGTTGGTTATCGTTTGATTCTTCCGAAGAAGATCAAAACCGGAGTTTCGGTATTTGATCTGTTAGTGCTGAATCCAATGAACACATTTGTTGTTTATAGTAATGATGCATACCGGGAACCGATTCTTGGAGTTTCCTATTTCCCACACCGGGATGGAAGCGTTACGTTTGGATGTTATACCAAGACTTCCTATTTCAAGATTGAAATGGGAATAACAAAAGGATTTGAAGATTGGTTTGAGGAAAAACCAAACACAGTAGGTATGGTGCCGATTATTGAGTATATCAATGATTATGACCGTATGGGATGTTTTGAGAGGGTTATTCCTCTTATGGATGCGTTGAATACCATTGATTCTGACCGAGTTAATGATATAGCACAGCATGTTCAAAACATTCTTTGGGGCGATAATGTTGCACTCGATACGGAGCAATATAAAAAACTTCGAGAAGATGGAATGATTCTTACGAAGTCAGAACAGGGCAGAACGGCAACCCTTAAATACCTTGAAAGCGTTCTTAACCAGTCTGAAAACCAGACCTTGGTTGATTATGTAAAGCAGCAGATACTGGATATTACCAATACACCGAGTCGTTCAGAGCTTTCCGGAGGAAGTACCGGAAGTGCAACGAACATGTCTACCGGATGGATGGCTGCTGAAACAGATGCTAAAGAGAAGGAGCAGATTTGGTCAGCTTCTGAAAGAAAAGAAACCTATATCATTTTACAAATCCTTAAGATAAGTAATGAAGTTGATGCTGATGTTGCAGAGTTAAATCTTTCAGATATTGAAATTAAGTTTTCAAGGTCTCGTACATATGATTTGGCAACTAAGTGTAATTCACTTGCGACCCTTATCAAGATTGGAATTGACCCATTGAGAGCTATTGAAGTTGTTGGATTGTTTACAGACCCACAGCAGGTAACACTTGATTCGGCTGAACGAATAGATAAGATTTTGTTTAAGGATTTTGTAAATCAAAGTAATGGGAATGATTCGGATGATGACCCTTACAAGAAGCAACAGCCGGATATTACAGACCAACCATCTAAAGTGTCTGTATCGGATCAGTAATTAAATAATTGGTATGTAGAGAGCTTGGAAACAGGCTCTCTTTTTTATACATAGCAGGGAAGCTATTACAAAAACGCAAGAGACAAGACAAGTCATTAAAACGGAATCTAATGCGGAGGGAACCGCTTGAACAAACGCAAGGAGGATATTATGGCAGATTTAAAAGAATTATTAGGCGATGCGTACAAAGAGGACATGACTTTCGAGGACATTAACGCAGCTTTAGCAGAGCGTGAGCTTGTCGACAAGAGTCAATATGACGGATTTGTACCGAAAACTCTTCTGGAAAAAGCCAATTCAGAGGCGGCTGACTATAAGAAGAAATGGAAAGCTGCAGCAAGTGAGCAGGAACAGAAGCAGATCGAAGATGCTGAAAAGCAGGCGCAGATTGAAGAGGAATTAAAAACCCTTCGTCGTTCATCAAAGGTATCGGAGTACGAAAAGCAGCATTTGGCTTTGAAGTATGATGAGAAAGATGCCAAGGAGATTGCCGAAGCTCTTTATGATGGCGATATGGACACTGTTTTCCGTTTGCAGAAAAAGCATGAGGAAGCATTACAGAAAGCAATTAAAGCCGATTTGCTGAAAGATATGCCAACTCCTCCGGCAGGAAACCAGACAACTATTGATTACGGCAAGCAGATTGCAGACGCACAGGCGAGCGGTGACATGGCTCTCATGGCTTCATTGATTCGCCAGCAGGCGGCAGCAAATGCGCCAAAACATTAAAATATTATTTTAAAAGAGAGGTTTAAAAATGGCAGATGTATATGCAATGAGTGGAAACACTCCTAATTTTTCCGGTATGCTCTTTAATAAGGGCAACACAAAGACACCGTTCTCAACTATGATCGGTGCGAAAAGAAAATACTCTGGAAGCACAGAGTTCGTAACAGGACAGGAGTACGAGACAGCAACAGGAAGTCAGCCTAAGATTTCAGAAGCGCAGTCTCTTACAGCTCCGAACGCTTCTATTATTACAAGAGAGCAGAAAACCAATGTAACGCAGATCTTTCAGGAATCTGTTGGTACTTCTTACGGCAAAATGTCCAATATGGGTACATTAAGTGGAATCAATATTGCAGGGCAGCAGGCTAATCCAGTTTCTGAAGAGGATTTCCAGGTTGCAGCAAAGATGGCAAAGATCGGACAGGACATTGAGTACACATTCCTCAATGGCAAGTTCCATAAGTCTACAAATGACAATGATGCTAACCAGTCAAGAGGACTCTTAGAGGCTATCACTTCAAATGTACTTGATGCTGACGGAAGGAAGCTTTCGTTTATGATGATTTGCGAGGCCTTAAAGTGCATTAAGGAGTCTAATGGTGATATTACAAATATCGTCCTTGGTCTTGATTCCACAAGCAGAATGCAGTTAAATGCTGATGCTGTGGCAAACGGTCTCACAATCGTTGAGAGTGGAAGAGATGTTAATGGTATTGCCGTTGACAAGGTGCTCACACCGCTCGGAACAGTATATTTAAGAGACCTGTTTTATCTTCCGGCTGGAACGGTTGCGCTGTTTGACCCATTCATTATGGCTCCTGTTGAACAGCTTGTACCGGGAAAAGGAAACTTCTTCCTTGAAGAGTTGGCAAAGACCGGTGCTGGTACCAAGAAACAGATTTTCGGTCAGATTGGACTTGACCACGGTCCAGAGTGGTATTCTGCTAAGATTGAAAACCTGTCAGCTCAAATGCCAACTGATGGAGATATGGCAAGAAAGGTATATTCTGTAACAAAGGCAGATTCAAACGAGCCTACATCTCTTGGAACACTGACAGTTGCATCCGCAGCAGGAAAAAATACCGGTGATACAAAGATCACAATTACGGAATCTCTGACAGGCGGCAATTCCTATAAATACAAAGTCAGTGATGCAGAAGTACCTGTTAAATTAGGACAGTCTGTAAGAACATGGAATGCATGGAACGGCGCAGATGAGATCACGGCTGTAAGCGGCAGTATAATCACTGTTGTTGAATGCGACAAGCTCTACAACGCTGTCAAGGCAGGACATATTACCGTGGTATCAAAGACCGAGTAGGAGATGATCTTGGATGGAAGAGCTTTTGAAAGAATTACAAACTGATATGGAAGCCGAACTGGTTTCCGAGTTAAAGAATGATTCGGACAAGGCTCTTTTGTCCTCAAAGATTAAGGGAGCCTATCTTACTGTAAAACGGAAACGAAACTACCAGGAACATCATACAGAGGACTTCATAGATGATGATATGCGGTCCATGTATGACATAGTGAGGGAACTTGCCATGTATGATTTTAACCATGTAGGTGCCGAGGGAGAAACGAACCATAGTGAAAATGGCATCAATCGAACTTGGAACCCAAGAACGAACATTTTAAGGGAAGTAATTCCTTTTGCAACGGTTATTCAGAAAGGTTGGTGATCCGCATATCTCCCCACCGCAGGGTTAAGCGGTAAATATCGCCCATAGGGCATTAAAAGAAGATTGTGCGTGACCTTTTTGCTGGCATCGGCAATACGGTTGCAGGCGGCGCACGTTAAGCGGTGGTGGGCGGTGCGCCATATTTTTGTTTGGAGGTAAAGAGATTATGGAATTAAAAGATACAGTTGAAATGATGAATAGTTCCGATTATAAGGAACGTTTCAGAGCGGAATATCAGCAGGTGGTTATTCGCTATCAGAAATTAAAGGCTATGCTTGAAAAGTGGGATGCAGGAGAACTCAATTTTGAGCCTACATGCCCTAGAAGTACTTACAATATGCAGATTAAAGCAATGACCGACTATATTGCAGTTCTCGAAGCAAGGGCAGTTATGGAAAGTGTGGATCTGTAATATCTGCTTGTGATAGTTTCCCTTTTGTCGTATAATGGCGATGAAAGGAAAATATACTATGGAAAAGAATAAACACTTTGAATATTATTCAATAAATGATGCTGAACAAAAGAGATTGCTGAACAAAACGGAGAGGTCATACATTGCATTTTTGGATATTCTTGGATTCAAAAATATGGTAATGAATAATATGGGAAAAGTTTTGCTGACATTACGACAAATAAGAGGTTTCTGTAAAGAATTTTACGGATATGGTAATGTTGGTAGAGGAACAGATAAAGACCCAATGGATGGAATTCCGTTAGTTACAATGTTTTCTGACAGCGTAATGATTACAGCTCCTACATGTATGTGGTTTTTGCATGAATTTGTAGAATTGATTTCTCATTTGCAATATTTTTTATTAACACAAGGAGTATTGCTAAGAGGTGGAATTGATGTTGGAACAGTTTTTCATGACAATAATTATTTGTTTGGCAAAGGAATTGTTGGTGCATATTTAATAGAGTGTAATATAGCAAAATATCCAAGAATAGTAATCAGCAATAGGGCAATGAGTTTTGCACAAGAGGCTGTAGATTTTTCGTACGACTATTACATTGATACAGCTATAAAAGATAAAAAAGACTTAGAGATGATGCTCGGAGATGCTGAATCCTATTTTACGCACGACATAATGGAATATGTGGCAAAAGATAGGCATGGGATATATTATCTTGAATATTTAATAAGAGGATATTTAGCAACAGAGGATGAAATAAAAGAAAAACATTACCAAAATATCTCTTTAACAATTTCAAACGGTTTGAAGTCAGACATAGAATCTGTGAAAGAGAAATATATTTGGCTTGACAATTATTTCTCAAGAGTATTTCATCTCAAGGATAAAGTTGTAAAAGAGAGTAAAGAAGAATACGAGAGGGAAGAACTGCGGCTAGATGAAATCTTTAAAAAGGAAAAAGAGTTAGCCATTGCTTTTGAAAGGGTGTAATCTATGCGTTCATTAAAAAAGAACAAGCAACCGCTCTATTACGCCACCTACGATGCCGAGAAAAAGGTATACGAGCGTGACGAGAACGGAAATATCAAGTACATAGAGATTGACGGAGAGAAAATCCCTGTCGAGATAGGAACAGAACCAGGTTATAATGACCCGGTTCTTTTTTATGCCAACATTTCAGCCGGCAAGGGTGATGTGCAGGCTGATGTGTTCGGAAGTAGCGTTGATTATTCCCGGACAATATCTACTTGCAATATGGATTGCCCGATTACCAATCTGACACGGCTATGGATTGACTGTGAACCACAATACAATGAGGACGGTTCTGTAGATGGCGATAGTGCTAATTATGAGGTTGCCGCACCGCCAGCAAAAAGTCTAAATGGGATTGTGATTGCGATTAAGGAATTACCGGAGGGATGATATGGAAAACAGAAAAATCAATATCCTTGGAACTGAATGGAACATACATATTGTAAAAGAATTTCCAGAACATTTGAAAGAACATGAGGAAACCGCAACAGGACTTTGCAATGGCTTTGATAAGGACATTTTTGTAAAGGATATGTCTGATTGTGATTGCAAAAATAAAGAACAGCTTATCAAAAATGTTTTGAGACACGAAGTTCTTCATGCATTCTTATTCGAAAGTGGACTTTCTGAAAATGCCGGATTTTCCGGTTGTTGGGCGACAAATGAGGAGATGGTGGACTGGTTTGCAATTCAGTCTCCGAAGATTTTCAAGGTGTATGCGGAGTTAGGTATTCTTGATACGCCGGTTCCGAGTATTCCACCATTAAAAGCAGGGTCTTTTGACATTGAATGCCAGCAAACAAAAGCTGCTTTTGAGAATTTAGGAAAAGGCTTGCAAAGGTTGAGACGTTTATATGAGTGAGCCAATCACATTCGGCTTATCCGTAGCCGAAATTGACAAAGCAATCAAAGAGTTGCGTGAATATCAAAACAGCCTTGATTCCAAGTGTCAACAGCTTTGTGAGCGTCTTTGCAATGAAGGTATTAAGATTGCACAGGCTCATATCGGCAGCAGTGGATTTGGTAAGTATATTCGCTTATCCTCTGAAATCACACCGGAGAAAGCCGGATGCAAGGCAATCTTCTTTATGGAAGATACACAGAAGATTGTGAGCAAATGGCAGAATCAGGATGGTGTGCAGAGCAAAGAGATAAGCCCAAGTTTAATGCTATGTTTTGGTGCTGGACTAAAAGCTCAAAACCCTACAAATGTTCCAAAAGTTGGAATGGGAAGTTATGGAGAACACGGTTCAGACCCTGATGGTTGGTGGTATATGGACTTAAATGGTGTTTGGCATCATTCCAATGGAATTGAGCCTAAAATGCCGATGTACAACGCGGCTAAAGAATTAAAAGAGAAAGTTGTTTCAATAGCGAAAGATGTTTTCAAATCATAGAGAGTAACGCATGGCAGTGTATGTTCCTGCCACTCTTCGATATTTGTTCAAGACGTAGCGAAACGTTGCGTCTTATTTTTATGAATTTGGAGGAGTGATACTTGAAAAGAAACGAAAAAGGACAATTCGTAAAAGGGTCTGTAGGAAACGATTTGACTGGGCGAAAATTCGGACAACTTGAGGTAATTGAATTATCAGAGATAAGAAATCGTCGTTCATATTGGCGTTGCAGATGCGATTGTGGGAAAGAAAAAATTGTCAGAAGCGATGCTCTAATTTCATACAAAACAATTTCTTGTGGTTGCTTAAAAAAGAAACAAGATATTATCAATTTGCACATTGTAAACCAACATGGACTTACGCATCATCCAGCATACAATATTTGGTTTTGCATGATGAATCGGTGCTATTCAAAATCTAATACTTTCTATAAAGATTACGGCGGTCGCGGAATTTCTGTTTGTGATGAGTGGCATGATGTAAGAAATTTTTGTAAATGGGCGGATGAAACAGGGTTTCGAAAATCGTTAACCATTGAACGTATAGATGTGAATGGCAACTATGAACCATCAAATTGTACATGGATAACACAGGCAGAACAAAGCCTTAACAAAAGGAACACTATTAGAATTTGGTATGACGGCAAAATGATGCCGTTGCTAACCGTGGCAAGGAGACTTGGAATTAAAGATGTAACAGTACACAGCCGGTGGAAGTTGGGAATTAGAGACACAGAAAGATTGTTATACAGAGGTAGCTTATATGACTATAACAAAGAGCAGAGACTAAAGGCGGCTGGAATGGAAGGTGATTGAATGGCAGGATTTGATTGGAATGAATTTTTCACAGTGTTTAAGGCAAATATGAAAAAAGAATATCCGAAGTGTACTGTTGACCGTTACACTACCCCGAAGCAATCACAGTTTCCATATTGTGACGTTGCACTTGGTGATAATACCGGCGGTCACTATGATTTAGAGGGCAACGAGGGTTCACAGAATCCCTTGATTGTGATTTCGGCGTATGCAACCGGAAGCCTTGCTGATTCAGAATGTAATAAAATCAGCCAAGCGGCAAAGAAAGTCATGTTATCATACGGCTTTCAATGCAAAGTCGGTCCCATACCGGTCACAAATGCAACTGACCCGAATGTAAAACGTTGGGTTGGGCGTTATCAGCGCATTTTCGGAAGTGGAGATACGCTACAGAAATTAAATTGAATGTTCCCGGCATTTATGTCGGTAGCAGATAAACGAAGCTTGGAGCCGAAAGGCTCTTATTTTTATGCACCGGACACGCACTCGAGACGTGTTCGCTGACCGCGTTAGATAGCGGTAGAAAGGATTGAAGGTATGCAAGCAGGAATTTCTACACTTGGTATTACTTTTGGCTATGGTGTTGAAGCTACAGCCGGAACAAAGCCAACATCATTTAAGCAGTTGCATCGAATCAACAAACTTGGCGGCATTTCAATTTCTAATGAGAAGATTGATGCATCGGCACTTGAGGATTTCGTCAAGAGATATGTGCAGGGTATCGGCGATACAGGCGGCGAGTTCCCGGTAACTGTCAATTTTACACAGGAAACATTGAAGGAGTGGGAAGATGTACTTGCCACCTATAAGGGTCTTACAGGTGGCAAGTCTATGTGGTTCGAAACCATTATTCCAGGTTTCGAAAAGAGCTTTTTCATCGTGGCGCAGCCACCAACAGCAATCCCACAGCCGGAACTCGATCAGAACAATCTTCTGACAATCGACATGAACCTTACAATCGACGATTATAAGGGCATGGAAAAAACCGTTGCACTGACAACGGGGGAATAACAGGCTCTGACGATCATAAGTCAGCAAACGATCAGAGCAAAAATACTACAGATGCTGGCACAACTAAACCATGACATAGGTATGGGGCGGTCTCCGGACTGCCCCTTTCCCTATAAATTAAATCTCTATCAGAAAGGGAAAGGTAAAACAGTATGACAACTTTAGTTATCAATGGAAACGAATACAAAATCAAATACGGCTACTTGGCAACAGCGCGCTGCGGTGTGATTGACAAGGTGCAGGAACTGGAAGATATGACAAAAGACGGTGATGAATTAAATATGGAAGATATTAACAAGGTTCTTAAGATCTTGCCAGAGCTGCTTCTTGCCGGACTGCAGAAGTGTCATTCGGACGAGTTCGGATATGATTATGATACGGAAGATGGAAAGAAAGAAGCCTTAGATAAGGCATACATCCTTTTGGATGATTACTTTGACGAGAACGACAAGACAGATATTATTGACCTGTTTAATATTCTCACAGACGAAATGGTTAAGAATGGTTTTTTAGCGAATGCGCTCCGGGAGGGAGCGGAAACACAGGAGCAGAAAACGAAGGCTCCGGCGAAGAAAACTACTCGGACTACCAAGAAAGCCACAGCCTAACATGGGAAACGTACCAGTCAATGGTACTTCCTTATTGGCTTTTAATAACACAGGGATATGGGTTCACGCCGTATGACATCGGGCAGAGTTGTCCGACTGATCTGAAACCCTATGAGGATGCATATTCGCTGAAAATGAAACAGCGGGATGCAGAAATGTGGTCATGGTTCGGCAGATATGGTACATCTGCGGTTGGCGTGGCAGTTGACCACATCTTAAATGGACGCAAGGCAACTTCTGAATATGTCAAGCAACCACTCACACAAGAGCAGGAAGCGGCAGAAAGAAATATTCAGAAACAGCGAGAGTTGTTCGTTGCACAGCTTGAAGCTATGAAAACGAACTTCGAGTTGTCTCATCCGAAAAAGAATAAATGATATTTCAAGGGCGGTAGGGATCAAATCCTATCGCCTTTTTAACCGGCTATCAATGTGGAAGATAGTCGCTAACCTAAAAAGTTATAGGAAGTTGGTGGAAGAATGGCAGATCTTGATTCTCTGCAAATTAAAGTAAATGCGAGTGCGGCAGACGCAAGCAAGTCCTTAGAAAAGCTTGCGGCAAGCATGAAAAGCCTGCGTGACAACTTAAATGTTGACACACAGAAATTGCAGGGTATTGCTACCAGCATCCGCAATCTGTCTGATGCGGCAAGTGGGTTTAAAGGTGGAAAATCCACTGAGCTTACATCCCTGTCGCGTGCATTGAAGTCTTTCAATGGCATTGACACGAATTCTATTTACGGCATCACTGCGGCGCTGAAAAACCTCACAAACGGTCTTTCCGGTGCAAAGAACATTGATGTAAGTGGAATTACCGGAGTTGCTGCTTCACTTGCCAAACTGGGCGGCAAAAACGCTACAACAGGTGTTTCTAACCTGCTGTCAATGAAAGATCAGTTGCAACAGTTCATCACCGGCATGAATAGTGTCGGATCGTTGAACTTTGATGTGTCCGGGCTGTCAAGCCTCATTGCCGGTCTGTCAAGAATGGGTGGCAAGGCATCTACACAGGCTACAAAGAATCTGCCTACGATTTCTGCACAGTTGCAGAATTTTGTTCGGCAGATGAACAAGATTGGTTCATTCAACTTCGATATGACCAATCTTTCACAGATGGTCACTGCCATTGGTAAACTTGGTAGCGTGGCATCCGGCAGGGCGGTAAATAACATTCCTCTGCTTGCAAAGAATCTGAATGAGTTATTTACAACTCTTTCAAAGGCTCCGAATGTCAGCGGAAACATTATCCGTATGACAGAAGCACTTGCAAATCTATCCGCAGGATTAGGACGGACGAGAGGTGCTACAGATAGGGCATCAAGTGGTTTTAGCCTGTTTGGTAAGAGCGCCGACAGTATGAAAACTAAATCCTTTTCTCTTGCATCCGCAATCGGAAAGGTATATGCAACATACTGGTCGCTGTTCCGGGCGGTTGGTCTGCTTAGAAATGCCATTGACATTTCATCCTCATTAACAGAGGTTGAGAACGTTGTAAGACAGACATTCGGAATATACGAAAATCTGATTAACGATTTTTCAAAGACTTGCATTGAAAAATTTGGTATGTCCGAACTGTCCGCGAAACAGTTTGCAAGCCGTTTCCAAGCAATGGGAACAGCCCTTGATATTCCGCAGGGGCAGATGGCGAAAATGTCTATCCGGCTGACAGAATTAGCCGGAGATATGGCTTCATTCTATGATGTGAGTCAAGAAGATATTGCCAAGAGTCTGCAATCTGTATTTTCCGGTACTACGGCACCTATGCGGCGTTATGGTATCGACTTGACACAGGCAACATTAAAGGAATGGGCATTAAAGCAGGGGCTTGATGCTGACATTTCCTCAATGTCACAGGCTCAAAAAGCCATGCTTCGTTATCAATACGTTCTTGCGCACACGACCAATATTACCGGAGATTTCAAGAGGACGCAAGACAGTTGGCATAACCAAGTTACCCTCTTAAGAGAGAATTTCAAGGCGCTTGGCGCAGTTGTTGGTAGTGGCTTAATCAACGCTTTTAAACCATTCCTTAAGGTTCTCAATACAGTTCTGCAAAAAGTTACATCATTTGCGGAAATGGTCACAGACGCTTTAGGCTCTATTTTTGGATGGAGATATGAAGCAAGCAAGGGTGCCGGACTTGGTGGTTTGGCGGATGATATTGGAAGTGCGTCTGATGGTATGGATGATCTTGCCGGTTCTTCCGGTGATGCCGCAAAGAATACCGGAAATGCCGCAAAGAAAGCAAAAGACCTTAAAGATAATGTCAATAAGGCAGTTCGTGCGTTTGATGAATTAAAGACCATATCACTTCCAGATAAGAAATCAAATTCCGGTTCCGGTTCTGGAAACAAAGGCTCCGGTTCTGGCTCTGGTGATGGTGGCGGCGGCGATACTGGGAAATTGGTTAAGACCGACACTATTTACAAGGATTTCGTAAGCAATATCAAAGATCTTGAAGGACTTGGAGAAGCAATCAGAGACGCGCTTGTTAAAGCTGTTGGTGGTATTGAATGGGATAAAATCTATAAGAAAGCAGAAAACTTCGGAACTGGGCTTGCAGATTTCCTTAATGGTTTATTTTCAGAAGATAAAAACGGAAACAGTGTATTTACTGCAACAGCAGATGTTATAGCCGGAGCCTTAAATACTGCAATATTTGCATCAAAGGGATTTACGGATAAATTTAAGTTTGAAACATTTGGCAAGAATGTGGCGCATGGATTCAATCGCTTTTTCAAAAAATTCAAATGGAAAAAGTGCGCAGAAGCTATCAATGGATGGGTTGATGGATTCTGGAAGTTTGTTCACGGCTTCTTTGATGATTTGAGTTGGAAAGATATTTTTAATGGATTAAAAACATTCCTAACAAATTTAACACCAAAGAGTTTGGCTACAATTCTCATGTTTTCTGGTGGAAAACTTGCGCCTATAGTTTCATCTGCGCTTTGTTCCATACTTGGGTTTACGAGCAAAGGTAAAGGTGGAAAAACATTCAAACTTAACGGTCTTGGACTTGTGGCACTTGTTGCAACGATTGGTTTTCAACTATCAGAGAAAAAACTCAATTTGACATCTTCTATTGTTGAAGCGCTAGCGGCAGGCGGCGCCGCATTTTATATGTCTGGAGGAAATCCTTATTTTGCGCTTACTGGGGTAACAGTATCAGTTGGAATAACTCTTGGAAAATTTTTTGTTGAAAAGAGTGATTCTATGAAGAAAGGAATTAAGAAACTTAAAACTAACATTGACACAATGTTGGGTAAAACAACAACTACTACTGGATTAGACGGCAAAAAGACAACGATCAAAACACCTTTGAGCCAATTAGGAAAAGGAAAGGTGAAAAAAAATGCATATTCTGGAACAAAAGAAATGCGGGATAACTATTCAAAGATTGTTGCAAATCGTGAAAAAAATTATGGAAAGGGAAAGGTTTCTGTTACGGCGGAAATTACATCCGCATCGGACAAACTGTCCGCAAAAAATAAAAAATTAAAAGGTTTTACCGCTAATTTAGAAAAGAATAAAGATAATATAGAGGCTAAAAATAAATCCTTAAAGAACTATACAGCTAACTTATCCAGCAATAAAGACGGGATTAAGCTGGGAGATAAATCTTTAAAGAATTTTACGGCTAACTTATCGAAAAATAAAGATGGAATAAAATTAAGTGATAAGTCACTTAAAAATTATACTGCAAATCTGTCAAAGAATAAGGATGTGATTTCTTCTAAAGATAAATCATTAAAGGATTATATTGCTAACCTTTCCGGTAATAAGGATAAGATTTCAAGCAAATATAAAATTATAAATGACTATACTGCAAACCTTGTTGCCAATAAGGACAAAATTAAGACAAGTGATAAAACATTGAATCACTTTACGGGAACACTGACAAAGACAACAGATAACATAAAGCCCGTAAATAAGAAATTGAATGGTTTTACTGCAAAAATAACGTCGTTTATCAATATGATAAAAGATAAATTTTTGAATTTTACTGCAAAAATAACAGGAAAGACAACAAAGAAAGCCAATGGAGGCGTATTTTCCGGTGGTCGTTGGCATGACATTAAACAGTATGCGGCAGGCGGTGTCCCGGATATGGGACAGATGTTTGTTGCAAGAGAAGCCGGGCCGGAACTTGTTGGAACGCTTGGTGGTCATACGGCTGTTATGAATAACGATCAGATTGTTGCGTCCGTATCGGATGGCGTTGCAAAAGCCGTAGCGGCTGTGCTTGGCTCAGGCAATCAAGGCGTGAATGTTACGGTTAAACTCGAAGGGGATGCAAAGGGTATTTTCCGTGTGACACAACAAGAAGCAAATGATTTCTTTAGACGCACAGGAAAGTCACCTTATCCGGTATAAGCTAATGACAAGCATCCTCGTTTGTGGTATATTTGATGTATACTGCAAGCGAGGAGGAATTTGATTATGAAACAAAGCGGATGGGGAATTGCAAGTCTTGTACTTGGGGTTCTTTCTATATTATTATCATGTGCCGGAATAGGTGCTTTTATTGGAACTATTGGTGTTATATTTGCAATAATTGCTTTTACAAAGAAAAATTCTAAATATGGATTGGCAATTTCCGGAATAGTTTGTTCTTTCTTAGGAATAGGAATTTTTGTTGTGTCACTCGGCTTTTACGATGGAAAAAATGAAGCAGATAATGTCACAGAGTATGCCACAGAAATATCACAGCCGACTGAAAATAAAGAAGAAAAGACAGACATTGAAAAACCTTACGTTATCTGGAAAGGAAAAAATTGTATAATAAAAGCTATTTCTTGCGATAATAATTCTGCAAAATTGAAAATTGTAAACAAAAGTAAAAAAGATTATGATTTTAATATTCATGCTATGGCTATAAACGGGATAATGACGGGCTGTAACATATATACTTCTGATACTTCTGTTCCATCTGGCAAGAAAGCAATGATGGAAATTGATTTTGAAAAGAATTGGATAGGGAAAGGAAAGAATATCGAGTATGTAGATTTTTTGATATGGGCATATGATAACGCTGAAAGCATGAAAGATTTTGATACTGGAATAATTCGTATTAAAACAAATAAATATGAAAAAGATAAAAAAAATAAAGCGAAAGATGGTTCTACAGAAGAAAAAGGAATTTCAATATTTAAGAATAATATAACAAATTCTGATATTTCATATTCTATGATAAACAATAATAACTATTTGGTTGAGACTACTTTGGAAAATTGCTCTATTAACGGATGGGCATTTGAACCAGGTTATTCATTTTCAGAATCTTCCGACAGTCTCACGGCGTCATTGGATGGAAGCGGTGTGATTATTTTTCCTAACTGCTTGGCAAATGTAACGGTTGACATATCTGACTTTATGGAAGAAAATAATATGGAAAAAGTGAAGGATTTTGAATTTTCTTTAGATGTACTTCCAGAAGAAGATTACTATAAGGAAACTCATACTAAAAAAATTGTTTTTAAAAATTAGTGTTATTTATAAGAAAGTGGTATATGCGAAAGAGATAAGCCGTGGCAACACGGCTTATTTTAATTCTTAAAAAATATATTGACTTCATAATAGCTTCATGCTATTATAATTTTGAAGTCACAGTAACTTCAAAAAATAACAAGGAGGTGTACATGGGAATTAAAACTTTTACGCTTAGGCTTACTGATGAACAACATCAGTACCTAGAGGAAAAATCCAAGGAATTAGGCATGACAAAGAATAAGTACATCCAGAACCTTATTCAGAATGATAGTTTTTTGAACAAACAGGATAAAGTCTTGGATGAAATTGCCGAAATTAAAGAAATGCTGAAAAACTTGGAGAAATAACAAAAAGAGTAGTTGCAAATGATTTGGCGATCCTGCAACTACTCCCCAACCAATCTCGCATGGAGATTACATATACATAATACCATCTCTATGTGGGAAAATCAAGCAAAGCTGGGGCAGTAACTTATAAACCGGAAATGGCCTAATGTTTAGCGATAATATGATCTTTAACGCCACGGCAATGCTTTCTTACAAAGGAGAAAATGCGTATGAATACACAGAAGATGATAATGATTCCGGCATGGCAGTATGAAAAGATGATGGAATCATATGATAAGGCACTTGAAGAACTTCGTATATTAAAGGAACACCTTAAAGAAATCGAGAAGTTGAAGCGACAGAGAGCTTGAACGAATGGACTTTTGTAGGAGGAATTTGATATGAGTACGGAGAAAACTTCAAGAGAAATGGAATTGCTAGATACTTTCGATGGCAATATTTACAAACTGAATCAAGCACTAACGGCGCTTGATAGTATTACGGACAAATATCATTGGGACTATCATCCAGACCCGCGTAAAGCCATTGAGTACGCAGGGATGGTTCATCCAGATGAAAGCGGTGATGATAATGCAAGACATTCATGGGAGTATATAATTGGTTATGAAAATATTATGTTTCTTGTGAATGTGGCAAGAGATTATTGCTGTGCAGTTATTGACGAATGTGAAAGAGTAGCTGACCCGGATGAATGTTCTATGAAATCTGGTGAATCCTAAAGAGTTGACGCTAAAATGAAAAAAGGTTAAAATTTATAGCATGAAGAAATTCATATGTCCGTGAAGATGCGGATTACTCCATTGAACGGTAGTGCAAACTAACAGAGCGGAGGGTGGAAACACCCTCTGGACTGCTACATATGGAGGAAAACAATGGCATATTCAGAAATTGTTCCTACATCCGATAAAATTAACAATGCACAAACGATAACGTCAATGGAAGTTGCCGAAATGGTCGGGAAAGATCACAACAAATTATTGCGAGATATTCGAGAATATATCACACAATTAGATACGTCCAAAATTGGACACACCGATTTTTTCACAGAATCAGAGTATGTGGACAAGGCAAACAGAAAGAAACCTTGTTATGACATTACGAAGAAAGGTTGTGAGTTTATCGCCCACAAATTAACCGGCATTAAGGGCACAAAGTTTACAGCAAGATACATTAACCGATTCCATGAAATGGAAGATCATATTAAAAGTGTCGATTTCCAATCACAGCCGGAATTTCTGCTTTGCTTGCAGGGTGTGAAATTCGTTGCTGATGATCTGCATGTGAGTACGGCAAGCAAACTTCATATGTATAACAAAACATTTGAAGAATACGGACTACCTACATCTTCTCTTCCAAAATATGAAGATAATGGAAGTCGTGAACAATGTTCTGCTACGGAATTATTAGATCGCAATCAATGCGGAATGAGTACGGTAAAATTCAACAAGTTGCTTTTAGATGGCGGTTATTTGGAAGAAAGAGAACGACCATCCAGCAAAGGCGGCACAAAGAAATTCAAGGCATTAACAGAAAAAGGACTTGGATATGGAACAAACCTCATAAATGAGAAGAACCAAAGAGAAGTGCAACCGTATTATTATGCAGATACGTTTATGGAATTATTCGGGAATGTATACAAATAAATGATAAGTCGTGGGAACACGGCACAGCAAGGCACCCTAATGGGTGCCTTTTGCATTGAAGAAAGGGTGAAAAATATGACAATATTGATATGCATTATAGTATCTGCCATAACTTCTGTGGCGGTTGTAAAGTTATTTGCATACAGATATTTTGATGTGATTGACTATCATATGCAAAAATTGTTGGAAGATACCAGAAAATCAATCGATAGTACCGTAAACTCGCTTGGCGATACAACAAGAAACAAATAGTTTTCCTATTCCGGATAAACGAATAGGTTTTTGCATCTACAGAAGTAGGTGCTATTTTTATACCCAAAAATACCGACTGTCAAATGGAGACAGCCGCAAACCCAAACAGTTAGGTGGTGGAAACATGGCATACGGCGGTTATCTGCTGAAAATTGGAGATTACAAGATTGATGCGAAAAAGTACATAAAGTTCGATTCCTATAGTCCGTATGTAAATATGCAGGATCTTGAGCCGTGGACGGACAGCAACGGTTATTTGCACCGGAAACCTGTGAAATTGAAAGTTGCCAAGATTGAATTTGAAACGCCTGCCGGACTTACCAACACAGAGTTTGCCGAGTTTATGAAAAATATCCGGAAGCAGTACACGGATGCAAACGGGCGGCAATGTTATTTCACTGCCTATATCCCGGAATATGATGATTATGTCACGCAGTTCGGCTATATCGCAGATTTTCAGCCGAACATTTATGGCATCAAGAACGAAGAAATCATTTATGATGCAATTAAGTTTTCAGTGATCGGGGGTGTATATCATGGATAAAGAACTGTATTTCAAAGAATATGCCGATAAGCAGATGCTGATTTCTGTTGACGGCACGAAGATTGCTTTTGATAACTCCATGATTGAATCCGAAGCCTTTGAGATGGATGAAAGCATGTGTTCGGAATCTGAATTGAAATTCGGCTCCTGCGAAGCGAACAGCGTGAAATTCACGGTCCACAACACACCGGGCAGTATCGTAGGCAAGAGTATCACGATCACAGAAACGGTTGATGGAGATACGGAGAATCCGTTCCAATACGGCAAATACAAGGTTTATTCAGATGTGCCAAGCAGTGACCGGACAAAGCGTGAAATTACGGCATATGATGCCATGTACGACATTATTAATGCGGATGTAAAGTCTTGGTATGCCGGACTTAGTTTCCCAATGAGCCTTAAACAGTTCCGGGACAGCTTTTTCAAATACTTAGGCATTGAACAGGCGGCGGCGACATTGCCTAACGATTCCATGACGGTCAATAAGACGCTTGTTGCCACACAGACGGACGATTCCAGCGCGGTCACAGAAGAGTCCGCTATCAGTGGAAAAACGGTTGTGACGGCAATATGCGAGATCAATGGATGCTTCGGGAACATGAACCGGGATGGAAAGTTTGAATATGTCTTTCTGAAAGCAATCACAAGCGCACTTTATCCGGCAGAGGATTTGTTCCCAGCAGATGATCTGTTCCCAAGTGATGCAAACACGGAGTCCATGACCGGGCATTACATTTCCTTTGATTACGAGGATTTCCAGTCGCAGGCGATTACACAGCTTGAAATTAAGACGAGTGATGATAATGCTGGGGCTATCGTGGGAACTGCCGGAAATAACTATTCGATCACTGGCAATTTTCTCGTGAGCGATAAAACTGGGGCAGAACTTGAACAGATTGCAGACAATTTGTTGCCAATCATGGCACAGGCGGCATATACACCAATTAAAAGCTGTACATGCGTCGGTAACCCTTGTCTGACTCTTGGAGAGCCTATCCGGTTTAACGCTTCCCGGGAGATTGTAGAAACGTACCTTTTGCAACGGATATTAACCGGTGTGCAGTGCAAAAGAGATTCCATTACAGCACAGGGCACACAGACACACTCTGCAAAGGTTAATTCTATCAGAGATACGATTGAAAGCGTGGAAAGGCGTACGGGAAAGCTAGAGAGGAACGCAGATCATCTTCAATCCACGTATGATGATTTAGAGGAACAGACAAATACCAAGTTTGAGCAGACCGCAAAAAGCATTTCTGCAGAAGTCAATCGTGCACAAAAAGCGGAAGGGCAATTAGACGCATCATTGGAATTGAAGTTAGGCAGAGACGAGAACGACCAAGTTATTTCGATGATTAATGCCAGTGCTGACCAAATTGTGCTACGAGGAAACAGATTGATTGTAGAATGTAACAACTTTGAGCTGGACGCTCTTGGGCGAGTGCATATTGTAGATTCTCTGCTTTTTGACAGCGGTGAGGTATCTGGTGTAGAGATATTAGGACATGATGGAAGAAATAATGCATTATTGCAGAATGTTAAGTTGGACTTGTCATCTGTTACTGACGCAAACGGGGAAAACTTGGTGACAGAAAGTTATGTTGACAATTCGCTGAGCAACTACGCAACTAAAAGCGAATTGCCAAGTGGGTATTTTACAGATGTAGACTATACACTTAATAATAACTCTACAACCAAGTATTCGCCTAGACACTTTAATAAAATGTCTGATTTTGGTTCAAGGGAAAGTACCTTGGATATCGAGGGTCTTTTGATTTCTATTCCGAGTTCCGATAAAAGGCTGAAAAATAATATACAATCATTAAGGGATATTAAAAGCGTTTATATGGCAATGCGCCCAGTTGAGTATACATGGAAATCCGGATATATCACGCAACACACAGGCTTACAGTTTGGTTTAATTGCGCAGGATTTAGAGAAGATTTTGCAGGATGCCGGATTGTCCGATAGCGGACTTGTACTAAAAGAAGATGCCGAAGAAGATGAAAAAGCAATTCACGGAGATTCAAAGACATGGAAAATCGACAAGGAAAATCTCCATGCAATGCACATACAGATGATCCAGATGCAGCAGAAAGAAATCGAACTTTTGCAGCAGAAAAACGAAGATCTGGAACGCAGATTATCAGCGTTAGAAAGGAGTGTGAGCCATGCAGAAAATATATAGTCGTATCAAATGGGAGAATCTTCCCAGCGAAAAAACAGCGGTAAATGAATCTAATCTTAACAAGATGGACTTGGCAGTTGACAATCTGGATGATCGTGTGGTTGCTATGGATGCGTCTAAGGTTGATTTGGCAAAGGCAAATGAGCTTGTGAAAGAAATTCTGTGGGATGAATCCAAGGGAACACTGACCATAGTAAAAATGAACGGTTCACAGGCTATGATTGACACAAAATTGGAAAAACTGGCGGTAAACTTCAAGTATGATCCGCAGACACAACAGCTGATTATTACACTTGATGATGGCACCACGCAGAATGTTGATTTGTCTGCGCTGATTACAGAATATGAATTTCTTGATTCCGATACGATCGCATTTGAGATTACAGACGGCAAAATCAAAGCTATCGTAAAGAATGGTTCCATTACGGAAGATATGCTGCAGCCGAACTTCTTGGCAGATGTTAAAGTTGAAGCCGAAAAAGCGAAAGCATCAGCATCCGCTGCGGATGCGTCAGAAAAGCAATCCACGGTACAAGCTAATCTATCCAAAGAGTATGCGGATAAGGCCAAGGAATACAGCGATAACATTGATAAAAAAGCTCATCTGGCAACATTTGATGTGAATGAGGACGGCGAGTTGATCTATACAGATAACACAGCAGATGTGTTTACCGTTGATGATAACGGGAATTTGAATTGGGAGGTGGCTTAGAATGGCTATAGCAGGAAGAGTAGCAATTGTGCCAAAAGGCGATTGGAGCGCAGATGCTACATATAAGAGATTGGATGCAGTAACTTATAATAACACATTGTATTTTGCAAAAAAGGAAGTTCCGGCAGGAACGGCAACGAGCAATACGGAATACTGGTCTAAGTCTATCGTGGGCGGTGCTAGTGCGATTGCAACAACAGAGGATGCCGGAGTTGTAAAGCCGGACGGAAAAAGCATGAGCGTAGATGAAAGTGGAACGCTTAGTATTAACTTGGATGGCACCACAATTACATTGGACGAAGCGAAAAACGTCATAAAGTTGGCAGATGCATTAAAGGATAAAATCGGAAGTGCGCTGCAACCAGAAAGTATCGTAAACAACCAGATTACGACAGTGGAAGGGTTTGCGTTGGACGCGCGGCAGGCTAATCCGGATCTGGATGGTACGCTTGCAAAGCAGATAAGTGATTTAAACGGCAGTCTAAATAGTAAGAAAGTACCGACAATCGGCATCGAAAACATATTTACTGGAAATCCGTTTGCTGTCATAGCCGATAGTGGTGGTTTTGCAACTGTTGGCGGTACAAAATGGGAACAAGATAATGGCGGGTATCACGTTGAAGATATAAAATATCCTGCCGGCGGATCAGTATCTCTAACTGTTAGTATGACATTGCCGGCTAATAGCATTGTGTTAATCGATGTAAATACGTTAAATTATGAAAATATTAAACTACAGGGTACGTGTATAAAATACAATTTAACAAGCAGCCCGTCCAATACTAGTTTGTCGATATTTTTTAGCGGAAGAAATGCAAATGTAACAGTATCAACAATTAGATATATGCCGTTAGTTATTCATTTAGGTTAAAGAAAGGAAGGTAATAAAAATGGACAAAATTATCCTGAAAAACAAAACAGAGTTCGAGGTTGCTGAAGGAGCGAGTCTCGGCAATATTCAGATTCAGTCGAAAGACTTTGATGGAATTAAAGCAATCACGGATGCTTTCGCAGCGGACAACCTTGCGGAAGTAACCTTTAAACACAATGATGAGGTATCTGGAAAATACACCGATCTGAAGTGTGATGGGTTTACATACGCACCGAATACGGACGAGGCCGGCAAGGAAGATGGAACATACACTGTTACAATCCGCTTGCGAATCAAAACGGAAATTGAAAAGCGTCTGGATGCACTGGAAACAGGACAGGTAACATTGCAACAGGGACATGAGTCCAACGCTGGAGCAATTGAGGACCTGGCCGGAATGATCGGAGGTGAGGAATAATGGCATGTAGCAATCTTATTAAATTCTACGTCCGAAGAATCACAATCGACAAGAAAATGGCGATTGATGATGTACCGGAACGCTGGCGCGAACAGGTGCGGGCAGAAATAGAAAAACAAAATAAGGCAGAGTAACGCATGGACGGAGCGCAACACGCGCTCTTTTTTCATGCCACTCGGCAGAAAGAGGGTAGGTTATGGATGAAACAGAAAGAGAGTTTGAGCACCGTCTCACAGAGACAGAACAGCGGTCGAAGTCGAATACGCACCGGCTGGACAAGCTGGAAAAGGTCACAGAGGAAATCCATACCATGAGCGGAACAATGGTTCAACTTGTGGAGGAAATCAAACACACGAATGAAAATGTGTGCTCACTTGATGAAAAGGTAGACCACATAGATGCGCGTGTTGACGATATGGAACGTGCACCCGCGGAAAACGCGAAAAAGTATAAGTCAACCGCAGTAACCGCGATCATCAGCGCAATTTCCGGAGCATTTGCAACCGGTTTAATAATGATGATTGCTCAATATATAAAATAAGAAAGAATGAGGTATTTATTATGATGAAGAATTGTGTTTTTAAGCCAAGCGTTGATACTCAAAAGTGGTTCAAGAAAACCGCGATCAGATGCGTGAGAACATTTGCTGCAACCGTTGTGTCGTTACTTCCAACAACCGCAGCTACACTTGGTTCGGTTAATTGGCAGCTTACATTCAGTTCAGCAGCACTTGCTACCGTGATTATTTTTTTCACATGCGTAGCCGGCATCCCGGAAGTGGAGGAGGAGTAGTATATGGCAGTCAAGAAAGTGATTAAGGCAATCGCAAAAACTTTATTTGCGAATCCTAAGAACTATGGGGGAAAGCGCAGTCTTTCCTCTATCAAGTACATAGTTATCCATTTTACCGCAAACGATGGGGATCATGATGAGTCGAATGCAAACTACTTTCACAACAATGTAGTCAAGGCATCGGCTCATTATTTTGTCGATGATGATTCCTACACAAAGTCCGTGCCTATTAAGAACATTGCGTGGTCTGTTGGTGGTAAAAAATATCCAAACTGCAGCAAGACAGGCGGTGGAAAGTTCTATAAGATTTGCACCAATGCAAATTCCATCAATATCGAGTTATGCGATACTGTAAAGGACGGAAAGATCTACCCTGCGCAAGCGACAATCAACAATGCGCTCGTGCTTACTAGGAAGTTGATGAAGAAGCACAATATTGACAAGGCGCACGTTATCCGGCACTTTGACGTAACCGGAAAACCATGCCCGGCATATTGGGTGAATGATAAGAAGTGGAAGAAAGAGTTCTGGGACAAGCTGTAAAAGACGAGTCGGGAGAGTATCGTAATGGTATTCTCCCGGCTCTTTTTATTTCCAGTAGTTCCCTATTTCTTCCCTGCGGCGGTTTCAAGTATAATCTTCGCATGAAACTACTGATATGGGAAGAACGGGCAAAAAAGAATATGTCGTTGCGGCAGTTAGCCGCACGAACAGGAATAAGCCATGCGGCACTAAACAATTATGAGAATGGCAATAGATACCCTACTATAGAGCAATTGGAAAGAATTGCCAAGGCTTTACATATCAAAATATCCGATCTATATGATTCTGATTTCAAATAATGTACACATATGTTTACATATCTTTACGATGTATTGATTTTACAATCTTTTTTCTTTATTGTTATATTATAACCAATTGGCGAAAATTACATATTGCAATAAACGAACATATGTTCTATAATTGTTCGTAAAGGTCAGTCAAGCTAAACAGTAGAAACCAGACAATTCGATTTTACTAAGGAGTGGTGCAATGTGGATAAAAGGGCAGATGGCAAATGCATGATGTCAAATGAAGAATACCGGGAAGAACTTCGGAAAATGTTTGAGAGTGTTGATGAAAACTACAAACTTAAATGGTTTTACCAGTTTATTGGGGAAAAATTAAGGAGCAGCAATTAAGCTACTCCTTGGAATCGTGCTCAGATATAATTTTCGTTTCTGCTTCAAGCAGATCGAGTGATTTTTTACTCAATTTTTCGGCATAAGCAATTATGCGCATAAGCTGTTCATTCTTTCTTGTCCTGTTAATTAAGGCGGAAGATTTGTCAATAAACTCAGGATCTAAATTATATATTTTAATCACATCGTCAATATATTCTGCCGATATAGTTCCATCAGAAATCAAATCGTAAAGTTTAGTTTTGCAAAATTCATCATATCCAAGTTCTCCGTCGCGCCCCGTATAAGAATACAAATACGTAGCAAATTCTGCTTTTAAATAATTTTGCAACACATCAAGTGTCTGTTCTGGATGAAATTGCATAGCATTTTCTGCACTAGCAGATATTCTTAATGCCTCATTCCTATTTGGCAATGACGGATATACGGCGATCCAGTTCATATAATTTTCATGTACATGTTCATGTAACGCGCAATCGAACTCATCAAATGGGTTATATGTTTCTCCGCATTCTTTACATTCTATGGTGTCTGTTTTGCCAGAGAGGAAATCCACCGTCACACCTAATACTCGTGCAATATCTTGCATTTTATCATCTTTTGGAGTGTATTTCCCGTTTTTCCAATTTGAAATTGTTGCAGTTCCTTTTATTCCTGCAAGTTTTGTTACTTTATAGTCTGTTAATCCGCGAAAATCACGTATTTTAGCATATCTTTCATAAGAATAATCTCCCATATTATACCTCTTTCAAAAAATAGATAAGAAAAATAAGCTATTGCCTATTGACACGCTTATAAAACTATGCTAAAGTACAAACATAGCTTAGAAACATAAGCTAATCAAAAGGTGATCGCTTGGATTTCTGTATTAACTTAGGCAGCACTATGAATATATCAGAAATCTAAGCTATTGTCAATATATTTAAGTAGAAAAGAGGTGGGAAAATGTACGAGAAGTATGCGAAACGCAGGGATGAACTTGGGCTCACTGATTATAAGGTGGCGCAAATGAGTGGGGTTCTTACTGCAACACTTAGCGAATGGAAAAAACACCATGAGACAAATGGAGCGGCTGGATATCAGCCAAAACTTGAAAAGCTTTCTGCTATCGCACTTGCGTTAAATATGAAAGTATCAGATTTGATTGATTAGAAAGGAGATCTATGAATAAATTACAGATCTTTAACAATGACGAGTTTGGAGAAATCCGAACGGCAGTAGTAAACAATGAACCGATGTTTTGCCTTATTGATATTTGCAAAGCGTTGGAACTGTCTAACAGTCGCATTGTTGCTGACAGATTAGATGAAGATGAACGACGTAAGTTAGACTTACCCCGTCAAGGAGAGACTTGGTTTGTTACCGAATCCGGTTTATACGCGGTTATTCTTCGGAGCGACAAGCCGAATGCCAAGAAGTTCCGCAAATGGGTAACATCAGAGGTGCTTCCGTCAATTCGTAAGACCGGCAGTTACAACAAGCCTATGAGCACAGCAGAAAAGATTCAGTTGCTTGCGCAGGGCAATGAGGAATTGAATGAGCGTGTTGATATGGTTGACGGCAGGGTGACCGATCTGGAAAACAATATGACGATTGACTACGGACAGCAGGTTACAATCGGGGATGAAGTCAACAAAGTTGTGATTGGTGCTCTTGGTGGAAAGAACAGTGCGGCATACAAAGGGATAAGCAGAAAAGTCTTTTCGGAATGCAATAAGGATATTAAGCATTACTTCCATGTGAATGCCAGAAACAATATTCCAAAGAAACGATTCGATGAAGCTGTACGGTATATTCAAAAGTGGCATCCATGCACAAATACACAGATTTTGATTAACGAAATCAATTCTGAAAATGGAGTGCGCAAATAACAGGAGGGAAATATGGATAGACAAAAGAGCGTAGCAATCAGAAAAACTTTAGATCAGATAGGCGTGAAACATAGCCTTAAAGGTTACAGATACATAATCAGCGCCATTGAGAAAGCGCTTGACGATAGAAACAAACTTAATCGTATCACAAAAACTCTTTATATTGAGATCTCACAGGAAAACAATGACACGCCATCAAGAGTGGAAAGAGCTATTCGACATGCGATTGAAGTTACTTGGACGGACGGCAATCCAGTGGCAATCAATAAAATCTTCGGATATACGGTTTCCGCGGCAAAGGGTAAGCCTACCAATTCAGAGTTTATCGCCCTGCTGACAGATTTCATTGATTTCAATTATAAAGAGATCGCAGATGGGACATATGAGTTTGAATGAGTTCTTTCCTAATTATATATAGCGCACAGAAAGGGGCAGTTATGAAGAAAGCAATTAGATTTATTATTGGTGCAATCGCACTGGAGTATTCCCTGGTTGCCGCGTGCTACATGGATTGTGACGGAGTGATCGGGAATGTGGATGCAATCAAGTTTGTTGTTGGTGCGGCAGTAGCGGCGGCAATGTATTTCTGGTCAGAACTTGACCGGAAACGCGCCGAACTTGATAAGCGCATCAAGCGAAACCGCAGAATGAGAGAGAACGTATGGTGAGTATGTACATAAGCGGTACGAGATGCACCACGCGGGAAAAGAGAATGCTTGTGGAACTGTTGGCAGGCAAACAGAAAAAAGAGGATCGAGAAAATTTTCAAGATGTTCTTGATTCTGAAATGAAAAAATTGGAACCATCCGAACCGACCAAAGCTGAATGATTCCAATAAAATGCAATAGCATAAGCTATTTGCGTCCATTTTAGCACGAGAAGAAAGGAAAAGCAAATATGAATGAAATTACAAATAATAAAGTGAAGTTGACCGGAACAGTCGTTTCCGAACCGGAGTTTAGTCATGAAGTATATGGAGAACAGTTTTTCAATCTGTTTCTCGAAGTAAAGAGAATCAGCGGTGTTGCAGATATAGTTCCGTTGACCATTTCAGAGAGATTATTCAACCTCGAAGACAAATGTACAGGAACCGTGGTTAGAGTTTCTGGACAGTTCCGATCATTCAACAAGCATGAGGAAAACAAAAACCGTTTAGTGTTGTCTGTTTTTGTCAGAGAGATTGAAAGAGTTGTGAATGACTACGACGAAGAAAACGAGATTGAGATTGACGGATTTGTATGTAAGGATCCTGTATATCGTAAGACACCGCTTGGTAGAGAGATCGCAGATATTTTGTTTGCTGTAAATCGTTCCTATGGCAAATCAGATTATATCCCATGCATTGTATGGGGAAGAAATGCAGTGTATGCATCCGGACTTCCGGTTGGAACACATTTGAAAATCACTGGAAGAATCCAGAGCCGGAAATATATCAAGCGTTACTTGGATGGTGCCGAAGAGGAAAGAACGGCGTATGAAGTTTCAGTATCGAAGATCGAGGAGAAAATCTAATGGGAAAGAAAAATTACGTCTGTGTTCCAAGGGATGAGTATGATGAGCTGATTGAGTATAAGTTGCATATCAACGCACTGTATGAATTTATTACGAAAAAACATGCCAGCAGCATTAAAGCGTGCGGACATAAGTGCGAAACTATCTGCATGGAAGCTATCGAACTTGCTTGTGGATATTATGACAATGAAAATTATTTCAACAATCTGAAAAGAGAATATAAGGAAAGGATGAGAAAGAAATGCGAATGATTTTGAAATCGTTACATATTGAAAATTTCAAAGGTGTAAAGGATAAGACATACGAATTCGGAAAGACAACAAGGGTTTCCGGCATGAACCGAAGAGGAAAGACCACAATCGGGGCGGCGTGGTACTGGCTGATGTCTGATAAGAACTATGAACTTGTAAGTAACCCAAACATTAGACCGGATAATGTAGAAGATTGCATTCCGACCGTTACTGCGACTGTCGATGTAGGTGGAAAAGAAATCACTCTTTCCAAGATGCAGAAACGAAAAGTCGGAAAGCCGGATGCAAATGGAGTTTCAAAAGTTACGATCACAAATACATATGAGATTAATTCTGTGCCTAAGACAGAACGTGATTTTAAGGTATACCTGGAAGAATTGGGGTTTGATTTTGGCAAATTTCTCATTTGTTCACACCCGAATGTATTTACAAAAGACTTGTCGTTGAAGAAAAAGCAGGACGAAATGAGAAAATCATTATTTGCTATGGCAAGCGAAAAAACAGATTTAGAGATTGCGCAAATGAATAAAGAAACTGCGGATGTTGCCAAATTGCTTGAATCCTACAAATTTGAAGAGATTGAAGCCATGAACAATGCTTCCAAGAAGAAAGCAGTTGAGCAGTTAGATGCGATTCCTAATCAGATTATCGGTCTGGAGAAAGCAAAGGTTGATATTGATGTGGCGGAGCAGGAACTTGCCAAGGCTGATCTGACAAGAAAGATTGCGGATTTAGACAGTAAGATCGCAAACTCCGGTAGTGCCATTGGGGACTTGCGAAGCAGAGAAATGCAGCTGCAGTTCGATATGTCTGGTATTATGCAGACCATGAGTGGAGAGCTGTCTGCAAAACGCAGAAAACTTGATGATGCCATCTTTGATGCAGGAAAAAAGGTTGATGATTTGAGCAATCAGATTAAGATTGCGGAAAATGCAATTAAATTAAATGACAGAAGCATTTCTGATGCTGACGCCGAACGAAAGAAATTAGGCGAACAGTACAACGCTGAAAAAGCAAAGGTATTTGATGAAACACCGTTTTTGTTTGACGAATCGAAATGGGTGTTTGATGAAAGCAGTACCGTATGTTCTTTATGCGGACAGACATTGCCGGAGGACAAGGTTGAGCAGTTAAAGGCAAATTTCGAACAGAAAAAGGCAAAAGCAAGGGAACTTTTGAAAAGACAACGCGACAATGCTTACGATGATTTCAATATTGGAAGAGAAGGTGCGCTTAATGGTTTGATTAAGGATGGAAACGGATGCAAGTCAGTAATTAAGTACAAAACCAAAAAGAATGCAGAGTTGCAGCAGTCTATTGAATCCTTGGAGAATCAGGAACAGGAAACACTTGCGAAGAAAGATGAACTTTCCAAGCAGTTGTCACGGTTGCCGGAAGAAGCTGATTATTCGCAGAATGCCGAGTATGTGAAGCTGAAAGCCGAACATGACAAGGTTCTTGCGGAACTTGCAAAAACTGATTCTCTTGACCATGACGAGCTAATGTTCCAGTTTGAGGAAGAAAAAGCCGATTTGCAGGCACAACTTGACAATGTGAATAAGATCATCGCGCAGGCTGAAAACAATGTTCGCATTGATGAACAGATTGCGGATATGCAACAGAAACAGCGTGAGTATGGTCAAGCAAAGGCAGATGCCGAGAAAATTCTTTATCAGCTCAAAGAAGTTTCAAAGCGAAAGAATGAGTTGCTTGTTGAGGAAATCAATCAGCATTTCGGTATTGTACGTTGGAAGTTGTTCGATTTCCAGAAGAATGGAGAATATAAGGAAGTTTGTATTCCTACGGTACTTGATGAAGAAACCGGCATTTATAAGGTATTCGGGGACACGACAAACACTGGCAGAGAAATTGAAGCAAAGTTGGATATTTGCAACAGTTTTCAGAAGTTCTTTAATATGTATGTCCCTATCTTCCTTGATGGTGCTGAGAGTATCAATGATGAATATGTGCCGGTCGTTGATACGCAGTTAATTCTTCTGACAGTATCGAAGGACAAGCAGTTGAAAGTGGAGGGCGTGTAGAATGAATAGTAAGAACATCAAGCGGCATTTAGGTAACAAACTTCGTGACTGGATGGAGAGCATTGAAGATGAGAACGTAAAGGCTGTGGTGAAAGAAAATACCATTATTACAGGTGGCGCCTTGGTTTCCCTTTTAACAGGGGAGCCGGTGCATGACTACGATGTATATTTCAGAACAAAAGATGCGTGTATTGCAGTTGCGAAATACTATGTTGATAAGTGGAACGATATGCATAAAGATAAACCAGTCACTCTTATGTGGGGAGAAGAATTGGCAAAAGCGACTGGTGGTGATAATGGTTCGGTAAAATGTTTTGTCCGTTCCAAAGGAATTGCAGATGAGGATGAAGTGAGCGGAAACTCTATTGCTTACAATTTTGATTCACAAGCCGAGGAAGATGAAGCAGTTGGAATGGAGCACGAACAGGAAGAAACGGATTCGGATTCCAAAGAAAAATACAGACCACGTTTTATTACAAGCAACGCAATAAGCCTTTCAAACAAGATTCAGATTGTTACAAGGTTCTATGGAGAAGTAGAGGAAATTCATAAGAATTATGATTTCGTTCATTGCACTTGTGCATGGAGTTCGTGGGATAACGAGGTATTTCTTCCCCCTAAGGCGTTGGAGTGCATCATAAACAAGGAATTATATTATGTAGGCTCTAAATATCCGCTTTGCTCTATCATCCGCACAAGAAAGTACATTGAGCGCGGCTACCATATCAACGCTGGTCAGTATGTAAAAATGTGTATGCAGTTAAATGAGCTGGATTTGAAAGATGTAAAAGTCTTGGAAGAACAGCTGACCGGTGTAGATACAACTTATTTTCAGATGATGGTCGAAGCATTGCAGAAACACATGGAAGAGACTGGCGATTCCAAGGTTGACACAATGTATGCAATGGAATTGATAAATAAATTATTTTAGTTAGTGAGGTATCAGAGTGAATTATATCAAAGCAAAATTTCCAAACAGCACCAGAAGCTATACATACCGCACCGAGGATTCCGTAAAAGCCGGTGACACGGTTGTAAATGCCAAGGGTGCAAAGCTGACTGTTACGGATGAAACAGTGGATATGAAGTGGGTGGATACCTACGGCGCTGATAAGGTGGCAGTTGTGAAGAAATTTGAGGAAAGCGAGGAAAAATAATTATGGCAGAAACAAAGAAACAGGAAGTTGCAGTTAAGCAGGAAATGAATACAAGACTTTCATTTTACGCAAATCAGTATACCGGACTTATGGAGCGTGATTTTGCAGAACATGGACTTGCCTTTGATGATTATTCCAAGCAGTGCGTTATGGCATCTATGAGTGCTATTTACAACCTTGTTACATCGAATAAGGCGGCTATGGAAAATCTGAATGGTTCTAATTTGAGACAGGTTATCGGGCAGGTTTCCAGCCTTAAACTTAATGCAAATGCAGTGCCAAGAGAGTGTTATTTCCAGTTGAGAAATAAGCAGGATGCCAATGGAAATTGGTATAAAGAGGTTGAAATGGGTATTGAGGGAGACGGAAACGATGCACTTCTCCGTAATTTTGGTGTTGGTGTTAAAAAGGTCTATCCGGTATGGCTTGTGAAAGAAGGGGATGAATTTACATATCCGAAGCACAGAGGTGTTGAAGTTACGCCGCCGGAGTGGGAAGAAAAAGGATTGTCGCAGAAAGTAATCCGTGTAGTTTATCCAGTCGAGATGGACGGTGGAAAGATTGAATACATGATTGCGGAACGTGAAGGCGTGAAAGGAAACCTTTTGGCTCATGTGCGCAACAATCTTTTGAATGAAACGTTTGGAATTTGCGAGAATAAGCGCAAGGCAACCGACAAGCAAAAGGCTGAAATTAAGGCTAAAAAGGACGAGATTATCAGTGCACTTCTCGGATGCAAGACATTGGAAGAAATGCTTGCTTGTGAAGTGGCAAGACCTTATATGAGCGCGGCGTGGAGAGAAACTTCCGAAGCTATGATTATTCGCAAGATGCGTAATAATGCAATCAAGAAGCATCCGAAAGACCTTAACGCTATGGCTACACAGTCACTTATGCAGATGGATGAAACTTATCAGCAGACGCAGGAAGAAATTGCCGAGAACGCCAATTCAGAGGATTTTGTTGTAGATGCGGAAGCAAAAGAAGTTGAAAGCGCGGAAGTTGTTGAATCGGCAGAGAATGACGAGAATTTGCCGGACTTTATGAAAGATTAGGAGGCTTCCATGAGAGTTATATCACAGGACGGGGCGATTGATGTTCCGTACGAAAATAGTGTCGTTTTTATTGATACGAGAGGGGTGAGAGACAAAGCTTTTGTCCGGATGCAGACAATCGGAGACAATGAAGCTTCAATAATGGCTCAATACAGTTCCGAAGAAAAGGCGAAGAAAGCCATGGAAATGCTTAGAGTTGCGTATGCTGGCAAGTTTATCACAAATGCAGATATTCCAGAGGATTTCAATGAAACAATAAAGACCGTAATGAAAGGCGGTTTTGGAACTGTAATCGTAAAAGATTCTTGTGATCGGGTAGAATTTAACAATCTGAATGGATATTTTCAGTTTCCGACAGAGGAAGAATTGGAGTAGCCTATGGAATTAAAAGTTTTAGGTTCCGGTTCATCCGGTAACTGCTACATTCTGGAGAATGACAACGAAGCATTGATAATCGAAGCAGGGTTACCATTCATGGAAGTTAAGAAAGCATTGAATTTCAATGTGATGAAGATTAAGGCAGTAATCACAACCCATATCCATTCTGACCATCATCAGTACTTCTTTCAGTATGTTAGAGCCGGTATTCCAGTGTGGGAGCCGTTCAAATTGATAGACGGAAATATCCTACAGTTTGGGAAAGAAAGCTTTAGCATACGAGCATTTGAAAACCGGGATAAGTCTGGCAGATGGTTGCATAACAACGGAGACGGTTCAGAATGTCCTTGCTACGGATTTTACATCACACACCCGGATATAGGCAGTTTGGTGTATGCCACAGATACCGAATATGTCCGATGGCGGTTTAATGGAGTGAATCATATCTTATGTGAAGCCAACTACGATATGCAATTTGTTAATCGGGACGATCCGAACTACGAACACCGCCTACGAGGTCATATGAGCCTTGATACGGCACTTAAATTTATTTCTACTAACGATAACCCGGCATTGAGAAATGTCGTTCTAATACACTTATCAGATAAAAGCGGAGATCCCGCACTATTTAAACAAAAGACAGAAGAAACAATTACATATGGAGCCAATGTTTATGTTGCGTGCAAAGGCTTGGAAGTTGATATGAACCTTTGCCCGTTCTGATTGGTTGTAACACCAAGGCGAAAGTCTAAAAGAAACCTTTGTTCGGCGAAGTTATCACAAATTATTGAAAGCCGTGTTTTGGCGGTATATCCCCTATATGCCGCCGACCTTTAGGAAGGGAGTGAAACTTTGAAAATATGCAAATATTGCGGGTCTGATTTTGAGCCGAAGCGACCAGATCAAAAATACTGCAGACCAAAATGCGCGAGCAGATTCGGACAGTTTAAAAATTTTAAAAAGCGTGGAAGAACCGTGTATACCAGAATATGCCCGAAATGTGGCAGAATTTTTATGACCATAGATGAACACAAGGTAGATTGCCAGGATTGTATGAGCGGCGCCATTAAAGAGCGCACGGAAAAACCAAAGAAAAAGAATGATGTAATCAAGACTGTGAACCACATGGCACGTGCCGCAGGGATGAGTTACGGAAAGTTCGTGGCTCAAATGAGCATGGGAAAGGTGGGAAAATAGCTGATGTTGTATCAAAATATTGCAAAGGCTAAAGCCATTGAGCATCAGAACCGTGAGCGCCTTTTGAAAGTCAATCCAAAGTTGAACGATAAGAGCGGCATTTATTTCCTGCTTAGAGAAGATGAAAATGGGTTCAAGTTCGCATACATCGGGCAAGCAAAGAGCCTGTTGCAAAGATTGTCAAGCCATATGGCAGGTTATCAACAACATATTGATCTTAGCTTGCGGAAGCACAAACTTTATGATCCGGAGAAGAATCCTTATGGATGGAGAGTTGAATTTTTGAATTTCCCGGAAAGCTGGCTTGATGAAAAGGAAAAATATTTTATCAAATTGTATGCGGACAGGGGCTATCAGCTTAGAAATGTCAGTTTGGGCGGGCAGGGAGAAAACAGAGCCGCCGGAGACATTGGAGAACGAAAGTTACCTAAAGGGTACAGAGAGGGCGTACAGCAGGGCAAAAAGAATCTTGCCAAGGAATTATCACATATCGCTGAAAAGCACCTTGAAATCCGCTTGAAGCCGGAGAAAGCCAATAATTCAGTATCACAGAAACAGTATGAAAAATTTATGGATTTGCTTCATGGAGAGGGTGGTTCGAATGGCAGAGAATAAGCGATATTACTGGCTTAAGCTGATGGATGATTTTTTTGATAGTAAACGAATCAAGAAACTCCGAAAGATGGCCGGTGGCGATACATATACGATTATCTATCTCAAAATGCAGCTATTGTCTCTGAAAAAAGGCGGCTATTTGGAATACTCTGGTCTTGAAGATGAATTTTACAAAGAGATTGCCCTTGATATTGATGAGGATGAAATCAACGTTCAAGTTACGATTCAGTATCTTCTTTCCTGCGGATTGATCCAGACAGCCGACAATATCGAGTATCTTATGCCTTTTGTGCAAGATAACTTAGGAAGCGAGACGGCAAGCACTCGTAGAAGTCGGAAATCTAGGGAAAATGCACAAAAAGCGTTGCAATGCAACAGTGGAGCAACAGTGTGCAACAATTTGCAACAAAAATGCAATGTAGAGATAGAGAAAGATATAGAGATAGATACAGATACAGATATAGAGAAAGAAAATACAAAAGAAAGTTCCCCAGTGGAACGGTTTGCAGATTTTGTTGCAGCCTACCCGAAAGCCTGTACCGGATATCTGGTAGAGACGGAATACTGCAATGCGGTAGCCGCTGGGGTGCCGGAAGAGGATATGATTACAGCGGCGCAGAACTATGCGGTTGCCTGCCAACGGAAAAAGACACCGGTCCGGTACATCAAGAACCCGGAAAATTTTTTGAAAGAAAACCTGTTTATGGCTTACGTGAAAGGAGCGGATGATGGACCAGCAAATGAAAAGCATGATCAGCGAGATGATGGAGCGCGTGAGAAGTCGCTCAACGAACTGCTCGAAGAACGCGGATGTTCCAGAGAGTTCGAAGGGTTCTGATGTGTGCCCGGTCTGCAAGGGAAGTGAATGGATTCTGACCGAAAAGGACGGCATTGAAACAGCCGTGCCGTGTAAGTGCCGGGAGCGTGCAATCATGTTGCGGCGGCTGCGGTTTGCGGATATCCCGGAAGCATTCCGGGAAATGGAACTGAAAACATTTCGGATGGATGTGTACCGGGAGCCAGACAGCAAAAAGAAAGTGGCAGATGCCTGCCGGATCATAAAAGCGTACCTTGGAGATTTTGAGAACCAGAGGGAGCAGGGGATGGGACTTTTTATCTGGTCCCGGACAAAGGGCAGCGGGAAAACAAGGATTGCGGCCGGGATTGCAAACGAGCTGATGAAAAGCTACGCGGTCAAATTTGCGGTATCACTGACCATCCTGCAGGAAATCAAGAATACATGGCGGCGGGATGCAGAGTACAGTGAGAGCCGGTTACTGGGTGCGCTTAGTACGGCGGATGTGCTGATTATCGATGATTTCGGAGTAGAAGCACCGGCTGCATGGATCAACGACAAGCTGTACCAGATCATCAATGAAAGGTATATCAACAAGCGCGTGACGATTTTTACCAGCAATGAGTCCTTGGAGACTTTACAGTACGATGACCGGATCACAAACCGGATCAAAGAGCGGGCATATCAGATCGCATTCCCAGAAGAATCGGTCCGGGATCATATCGCAGAGCAGCACCAGGAAGATATGCTGCAAAAGCTTTTGGATGGGTAATGAGAAAGTGGCGAGATACCAGAAAGGAGAAGTAATGCACGGAGTAACACAAAGGGAGCAACTGATACCGATGAGCGTATACAGAAAGGAACTTGCAAAGGCACGCCTTGGGGATAATATTGCGAACCATATGGGATTTATATTTGCCCTTGCACTGTATGACAAATTTGATCTGACATTTAAGCAGATCACGAACTATTACACCAAAACAGTAAACAAGCGTGTTGCATGGCAGGACGATGATAACGAAGAAGTCACCAACGAAAGCATGATGCAGTATTGCACGAAAAAGAAAATTGATGTGATCAAGTGGATGAAGTCGATTCCGATGCCACAGAAGCTTTACATGGCGGACATCCAGAAAGGGCGAGCAGTGCTTGGTGCAGATCGGAACATCGAGAGTGCACTGGCATCAACGATGTATCTGACAATCCCGACATTGAAAGAGTCATATCGATTCTCGAATGCCAAGATCAAGGAGTTTATGAAGTGGGTGGCGTACTACATTGATTCCTATTGGCGCAAGCAGCCGAAAAGCAAGGATCACTATCTGACGGACGAGATCATCCGGAATCAGTTCATTGAGGATGAGCATTGGGACATTATTACTGGAAAGGCGGTGTAAGCAATGTATACGAACGTAATTAAAAGTCTTTGTTCGCTTCCAGCTACAGACGGAAATTTTACATCAGTGCTGAAAACAGCAACATCGAATCAAATTCGTTTAGCAATCGAGACGATGGAGCACAACGGTGGGAAAAATAAAGGCAGGATTAAAGCCTGTGATAGAGAACTGGAAAACAGAATACTTACGAAAAAAGATAAGCATGGAAAGTATGTCTCTAAGGAGCATTTAAGCATTCTTTGTAATACATTTTCATCGGAACATAGGCTTAAAGCCATTCTGAACAAGCTCGGGGAATACGAAGATGCTGAACGGCAGGGGTTGCTTTTACGGTTGCCGTGTGGAATTGGATCAGATGTATATATAATTCCTAGCAAAATCAATTGTGAATTAAATATTTTAAGTCTGCACCCGGAGAACAACAAAGTTTATCATCAGAAAGTAGCTTTGATTACTTTTACAGAAAAAGGATGGTACATGGAGTGTGATAAGGATCGAGAATATGCAACAGACCGAATCCTGTCAGAAAAAATGTACAAGGAAACCTGGTTTTTATCACAAGAGGAAGCCGAAGCCAAGCTGAAAGAAATGGAGAAAAAGGATGTTTAATGAAATTTTCAATGTGATGAAATGCTTTCCGAAGAGTTATATTACTCAATTTGGAGAACTTATTTTATCAGACAAAGGGAATGTATATTTTACAGCAAAAGACTGTAATACACAGAAAGATATTATCTGTAAACTTTTAGAGTGGTGTTCCAGACCACTTGCAAAGGGAGAACCTTACCGCCAAGAGAAGAGAAATAAAGAATGGAGGGAATCACTTCTTTCTGGATACAATGAATATCTCGGAACACAATTCACGCAAGAGGATATGTACTGGATTTACGATAAACTCGGAAACGCAGTCAATCACGAATTGACGTTGAAATTTATTACAAGCGGATATGATTTGAAGCTTGTATATCCGGAGAAAGGAGAAAGTCATGGAGAATAGATATTTATTCCGTGCGAAGCGGATTGATAACGGTGAATGGGTGGAAGGATATCTGTCATACCCATTTTGCACGAAAAAGGGCAACGAAAGTTATTATTTCTACGCAAAGGATAGTTTGGGTTTCTTCTGTCGCTGTGTTGTAGATGCATCTACTATCTGCCAATGTACCGGCTTAAAAGACAAGAACGGCAATCTGATTTGGGAGAATGATATTGTAAAAGACTTATTTAGTGATGCTTGTGCACAAATCAAATACGGCAGTTATCAGAGTTGCTTTGATAGCACCAAAACTGAACATGTCGGATTTTATGTAGACTGGTCAGGCAAGTATACTAAAAGATACAGAAAAGATTTAGGTTATTGGATAAATATGGTTAATGCAGAGGTTATCGGCAACATATTTGACAACCCAGAACTGTTGGAAGTGTAACTATGACGGAGAATGAAGCAATCGAGATTGCGAAAGGCGGTGGAGTGAATGAAATGGGAGAATAAAGCAGTAACAAAAATAACAGGCATTTCGTTAAGCTCAAGCGTCAGAGAACTTGCAATGGCGATAAATCATAATGCAGAAGTCTTGAGAGAAGCAGTGCAGAAGATAGAAGAATTGAGCGATAAAGTTGAAAGACTAAAGGAAGGTGGAGTGAATGGCAAAGAGCAAAGCCAGTAAAATGAACGGATATCGTAGCATGGTAAGCCGTCAGAAAAACGATGTTTTTAAGTTTAAGCCTAAGAAGAAAAAGAAAGGGTGATTGTATGGCTAAAGCAATTTTGGTTATGGATATGCCGGAACAGGTATGCCAGAAATGCACATTGTGCTATGAGACAGAGAATGATGACGAATATCTGTGCTGTGCGGTAGGAAAACTTTTACCAGATGGAGAGAAGCCGGATTGGTGTCCGCTCCGAGAATTGCCGGAGAGGAAAGAAACTCATACGGTGTTAGAGCTACATTCTAACGGTCGATGGACAGAAGGCATGAAGGCTGGCTTTAATGCCTGCTTGGATGAAATTTTAAAAACAGATGGAATGAGAAAGGAGTAATGACAGAAGCCTTGGTAGACCAAGGTTGACCGCCTAAAGGTGAAGAAAGGCGAGAACAAAAGGAATTTAATTTGCGGTGCTTAAAGCACTATTGGGAGCCGTAATTCCTTATCCACGGACACAGAGCAATCTGTTAAGTGGTTGTCATGAAAAAATTAAAAGTATGTTGGGTAAGTGCAGGCATCAGTAGTTTTATGGCTGGATATTTAGCCGGTGATGTAGATGAATGGATTTACATAGACATAGCTGACCAACATCCGGATAGTATCAGATTCATTAAAGATTGTGAGAAAGCAATCGGAAAGGAAATACAGATACTGAAATCAAGCGAGTACAGATGCGTAGAGGATTGCGTAAGAGCGTTCGGAGGATTTAGAAATCCGGCAAACGGGTTTGCACCTTGCACGAACTGGCTCAAAAAGAGAGTGAGAAAAGAGTGGGAGGAACGACATAAGGATTGTGAATTGACCTATGTCTGGGGTTTTGACCTTAAAGAGAAAAACCGGGCAAAAGAAATAATATCAGTTGGAATAAATGGCTCAAGGAATTTTTGATTGCAAACCCGCCAACATTCCGAATATCGAATAAATGTTGCGAAAAGGCAAAGAAAGATATTTCCCACGGAATAAAGTGTGATCTGATGATTACCGGCATACGGAAAGCAGAGGGTGGAGCAAGGGCGGCGTCTTACAAGAATTGCTATAGCCAAAAAGAGGGCAATGCAGACGAATACAGACCTTTATTCTGGTACACGAATGATGACAAGAAATGTTATGAGGAACATTACGGAATTGAACATAGCAAATGCTATACAGAATATGGGCTAAAGAGAACCGGTTGCTGTGGTTGTCCTTGTGGGCGAAACCTTGAATTTGAACTTGAAGTGCTGAAACAGCATGAGCCAAATTTGCACACAGCCGTATGTAATGTATTTAAAGATAGTTATGAATATACAAGAGAATATCATGCATTTTGCAATGAAATGAATAGGAAACAGAAGACATATTACCAAATGACAATAGACGAGTTTATTGAGAATTAAGAAAGGAGCCGGAACCTATCCGGATAAAAGGCGCGCCGGGTTCCTTTCAAAAAATGACATATAGAGAATTCTTAGAAACAAAAATTGAGCTGGCTACAGACAGCGGGTTTGTTGTAAAGCCAGAAAAAGTAAATAAGGTATTGAAGCCACACCAGAGGGATGCTGTGGTGTGGGCGCTCAAAGGCGGTAGGCGTGCACTGTTTGAGAGTTTTGGACTTGGAAAGACGGTACAGGAGATTGAGTTTTGCCACTTGGCAGCGGAGTACAGCGGTGGTCGTGCGTTGATCGTATTGCCGCTTGGGGTAAAGCAGGAGTTCACGCATGATGCGGTGGAAGTGCTTGGATATGAAAAGCCGGAATATTGTCGGACAATGGAAGAAGTGGAGCAGAGCACAAGCCAGATCGTATTGACAAATTATGAGCGTGTCCGGGATGGAGATATCCGACCAGACTACTTCACAGCGACATCCTTGGATGAAGCCAGTGTTTTAAGGAGTTTCGGAAGCAAGACTTATCAGACATTCTTGGATAAATTCAAGAACGTTCCGTATAAGCTGGTAGCCACGGCTACACCATCACCAAACAAATACAAAGAGCTGATCCATTATGCCGGATATCTGGAAGTGATGGATACCGGGCAGGCGTTGACGAGATTCTTCCAGCGCGACAGCACAAAAGCGAACAACCTCACATTGTACCCAAACATGGAAGATGAGTTTTGGATGTGGGTAAGCAGTTGGGCGCTTTTTATCACGAAACCTTCAGATCTCAATCCGGTATATTCCGATGAGGGATATGATCTGCCGCCGCTTGAAGTAAGATGGCATGAATTGCCGGTGCATTATGGCGATACTGCAGATCGGGACGGCCAGATGCAGTTATTTCAGGAAGCTGCCGAGGGATTGAAAGAAGCTGCGGCAGTGAAGCGGGAGAGCATTGACCGCCGCGTAACAGAAATGAAGCGGATTGTGGAAGAATCGCCTGAAGATCATTTTCTTTTATGGCATGATCTGGAAAATGAACGGCATGCAATCAAGAAAGCGTTGCCGGAAGTGGTGGATATCTACGGATCTATGGATTATGACCTGCGCGAGCAGAGGGTAATTGATTTCTCGAATGGACAGACAAAGTTGTTCGCTACGAAGAAATCATTATCTGGATCCGGATGTAATTTTCAGAGATATTGTCACCGGGAGATATTCCTTGGAATTGATTATGAGTTCAACGATTTTATTCAGGCGGTGCACCGGTGCTACAGATTTTTGCAGAAAAAACCGGTTGTGATCGACATTATTTACATGGAAAATGAGCGGCAGATCAAGGAAGCGTTGCTTGAAAAATGGAAGAATCACAATCACATGGTCGCAAAGATGATCGAGATTGTAAAGAAGTATGGTCTTAACTCGGAAAATAAGACACAGCGGTTAGAAAGGAAGATGGGCGTGGAAGGTAGCAGAGAAGAGAGAACAGTGAGAGGAAACCATTATGAAGCGGTATATGGGGATTGTGTAGAGGAAACCCGGGCAATGGAAACAAACAGCATCGATCTGATACATACCTCGATTCCATTCGGTAACCATTACGAGTACAGTGCCAATTATAACGATTTCGGGCATAACCAGAACACGGATCGGTTCTTTGAGCAGATGGATTTCCTTACACCGGAACTGCTTCGAGTGCTTAAGCCGGGGCGTGTGGCAGCAATCCATGTTAAAGATCGCGTATTATTTGGAAATGCAACTGGTACCGGGATGCCAACTATTGAACCATTTCATGCACAGTGCATCAGCCATTACATGAAGCATGGATTTCAATATTTCGGCATGATTACGGTCGTGACCGATGTAGTCCGTGAGAATAACCAGACATACCGCCTTGGATGGACGGAGCAGTGCAAGGACGGTTCCAAGATGGGTGTAGGATGTCCGGAATATATACTATTGTTCCGTAAACTTCCTACAGACAGAAGTACAGCTTATGCAGATGTACCGGTAAAGAAATCGAAAGAGGATTATACAAGAGCACAGTGGCAGATAGATGCACATGGTTATTGGAGATCGTCAGGAGACCGACTGATCAGCAAGGAAGAACTCAAAGATTTTCCGGTTGATAGCTTACAGACAGTGTACAGAGAGTATAGCCGCGGCAATGTATATAACTATGAGGATCATGTGAAACTTGCGGAAGATCTGGATAAGGACGGAAAGCTCCCGGCAACATTTATGGTTGTTGCACCGGGATCGTGGAATCAGTTGGAAGTATGGGATGATATCAACCGGATGCGTACCCTTAATACCACGCAGAGCCGCAGACGCGCTCAGATGCACGTATGCCCGTTACAGTTGGATATCGTGGAGAGAATCATCAACAGATACAGCAATGAGGGCGATACGGTCTATGATCCGTTCGGTGGCCTTATGACAGTACCAATGACGGCGGTTAAGATGCATCGGAACGGCAAGGGATGCGAGCTGAATCCGGATTACTTCCGGGATGGTGTCGGCTATTTGCAGGCAGCGGAGAATGAAGTGGACGAGCCGACATTGTTTGATTTTATGGAGATACCGTCATGAAAGAAGAAACTCCGGAGAAAAAAGTAAAGTCATATAGTGAGCAGATCCGGAAAGAAATAGGCCAATGGAAGGACATAAACCAGAACGGGTGCAATGATCCGTTCTGGCCGGATGGCTGCAATATGAATCTCGTGAGAAACCATATCCTCTATTATCAGAGAAAAATTTCAGAAATCTGCACGGAAAAGAATTTGCCATATCCAGAAGAATACTATTTTTCAGTACCTCCAGAGGTTGACAACTTCTATATGGCGAATCTGAAACAGAGAGATCGTGTTAAGCGGATATTTTACGGTGGGTATGTACCGGTAAGAAAGAAATATTACTACGATGAACAGCAGATATGTTTGTTTTAAACAGACCGGACAGCTCCGGTTTGCGTAGGAGGTTAAATATGTCGAAACCATTAAAAGATTATACTGGCCGGTGCGGTTCGTGCAGTCACTTTTCTTTCTATGTTATAGACGGCGTACTGCGATACAGAGGGAATTGTGACTGCGCAAATACTGGATATTATATGCACAACAACCGCCGAGGATGTAGGTACAAGGCGCAACATTCCGCGTACCGGCAGGCAAGTCAGAAAGCATGTAAGAAATATTTAAGCATGAACGTGGCGGAGGATGCAAGGAAAGGAAGTGATTGCAGGTGTTAGTGCCAGCGGTTTTATATAAAGAACAGATTACAAAAGAATTTCAAAAATTGTATTACACAGAAGATATGCTATTTGAAACAGGTTGCCTAGAGCAGTGGTGCCCGGAAATTGAAGATATTCCAAGCGCAGGACGATTTGATTATGCGATTGTAAGTGGAAATAAACTGATAGGGTTCCTTTCTTATCAAGTTGATTATTATTGTTCCTCTGCATACAATTTTGGCCTTATGTCTTTTGACCGGGGAAATCCAATTATCGGCAGAGATGTATTTGAAAAATTGGAAGAACTTGTATCCACATTACATAGAGTGGAATGGCGTATGATCGGCGGAAATCCGGCGGAAAGAGGATATGATGCTTTCTGCGAAAGACACAATGGGAATAAACATATTTTTAAGGATTCCATCAGAGACGCTAAAGGCAATTATCGGAATGATATTGTGTATGAAATTGTGAATCCATAAGATTCAAGAAAAAATAAGAGCCGGACACTGCAATGCCCGGCCCCAGAGTGCTAAGACTCTATCGCTATTGTCATTATAGCACTCACACGTACTGCAGTAAAGACTAGAATTGGAGGGTAGTTATATGACAAAGGGAGAATTTGTGAATGATCTTATATATGACATGACTGGTTATCTGGATGCCGAGGGCGTGGAACGCTTGAAAACAGCGCTTGCGTATCGCATGAAAGGCTTCCGCTTGGTCTCGGACGAAACATTACCAGCTACGGATGTTCGCGACAACGACTGGATTTTAGGCAGATACCATGTGGATCTTATCGCTGTGGGGCGGAAAGAAAAAACAATCGAAATGTATCTGTATATGCTTAAAAAGTTTTTTGATGAAACCGGACTTCATTACGCAACTATGACCGGCCAAGATGTAATGGACTACATAGCAATCCGGCAGTACAGAGATAAAATCTCGAAGTCCTACGCCGGATCAATTCAAAAATGCTTGTCCGCGTTTGTGAAATGGGCGTACAGGAAGCACCATATCGATAACGACATTTACTGGGATATTGATAAGATCAAGATCCAGCAGAAGCGCAAGAAACGGTTATCTGATTATGAAGTGTCTAAATGCAAGAATGTCTTAAAGACTTTGCGCGAAAAGGCACTTTTGGAATTGATGCTTAGTGCAGGCCCGAGAGTTGGCGAAATCTGCAATCTTAAAATCGAGAATCTCGATTTTGAACGTGGCGAAATCCAGATTTACGGAGAAAAGAACAGTAAATGGCGTACTTGTTTTATGACACCGGATTGCAGGGTTGCTTTAGAGCAGTATGTAAACGGCAGGACAGAAGGATATATATTCCTTAACAGCCGGAATGTGGAAACCGGGAAACCACTGTGTAAGGCAACGATAGAAGAAATCGCGAAAGAGATCGCAAAGCGTGCCGGATGCCGGAACTTGGCTACGGTGCACGTATACCGAAAAACATTTGCAAGCCGGGAGTATCAACGAACGAAAGATATTTTATATGTATCGCACAGACTAGGACACGCAAACACAGCGGTTACGGAGAAATACTACATCTGTGACGATATCTTGGCAGACCGGAAGATGGCGAATGTTGCGTAAAATACAAATGATAGGATAGTATTAGTTTTTAATATACGAAAGAGCCGCCGGAAGCGGAGCGATTTAATTTTAATTTCCGGAGGGTGATCGTGAATGGAGAAAATTTCAGATCGTGAGTTGTTGAAATACGCGTTGGATAATGGTATTATCAACGTAGCACTTGTGCAGGAACAAGCGAATATGCAGAAGAGAAAGGAAATTTTAAGTAAACATCCATACAATATATGGCAAGGGAAAGACGGATATTGGAGAACATATATTCCAAAGGAATCCGGAAGAAAACTTATAAAGAAAAAGAATAAAGAAGATCTCGAGACTGTAATTATTGATTATATTGAATCTGATAAAAAAGATACATTTAAGGAAAGGTTCTTTATATGGGTAGAACGTCAAAAAATATGTGGTCGGTCTGATAATACAGTTGCAAAATACGAATCTGATTATAGAAGATTTTTTAAAGGTGATGAAATCGAAGATATGCCATTGCGGCAAATTACGGACGGTAAGATTGCTGAATACATAAATCGTTTGTTGGAACGCAAAGATATACCGTACAGAGCATTTAAAGTGATGATCAGCTATCTGAATGCAGTGTTTGAAAAGTCTATAAAGGATAAAGTCGTTGACGATAACCCATGTAAGTATATTGATGTGCCAATATACCGAAAAGGTTGCAAAGAGTCAAAGATTAAAACAGCAGAAGAACGAACGTTGTCAGCAGAAGAACGAAAAATTTTACTGCAAAAGTTGTCCGGCACTGCAAAAGACTGTAAATCTTACATAGCTTCGTATGCTGTAGAGCTGTCTTTGTTTACCGGTATGAGAGTCGGGGAGCTTGCCGGGTTGATGTGGAAAGATATTGATTTTCAGAATCGAACAATCACTATTCAAAGATCTGAAAAGTACAACCGGAAAAACCATGAATTTTACATATCGGGCACAAAGAATAATCTCGTAAGAGTCATTCCACTAACTGATGATATGGAAAAGATTCTTAGAAAGACGATGGAAGAGGAAAAACGGCTTGGATTTCTTGGCGAATTTGTATTTTGCAATGAGGATGGGAGAATCCACACAAGGATGATTTCCCAATGCGTCCGAACAAAAACAGAGACAAAAGAGTTTGTGAACGAAAAAAGTATTCATGCGATACGAAGAACATTGAATTCGAATCTTAGGTGTAATGGAGTACCTGCAACAGTTGCTGCAGCTTTACTGGGACACACCGAAGAGGTGAATGAGAAAAATTATACATATGATGTATCGTCAATGTCAAAGAAAGCCGAAGTGATTCAACTTGCAGGGAAAATTAGCTGATTACTTTTGATTACTCGTTGATTACTCGAGATTTGAAACGCACTAAAATAGCGCATTTTAGGTAGCCTAATCGGGTTCGATTCCCGCCGGGTGCAGTTTATGCTATGTGGCAAGGAAACAACTTACCCATGGAACGACAGGAAAAGCGGTGCGTCATGCACCGCTTTTTTACTGGACGAATAGTATGAGGTGTGGTATCATAAATGGAAAGATGCATTTTTATGGAGGGTTCATATGCAGAATGAAAAATTAAAAAAGTTTACAGACTTTTTTGTGAAATATAGACGATATTTTTGCGCAGCTGTTTTATTTGTGATTCTTGTTGTGATTCTGGTAAAGTGTACCGGTCCTCAGAAAGATCAGAAAGAGACACAAAACGGTACACAGGGAGTGACACAGACTACAGAATATCAGGAAATCGGTAAGCTACAAAAAGATGCAGATGCGGAACTTGTGACACTGATGGAAAATTATTATGCGGCATATGCCGGTGGAGATACGGATTCGCTGGAGATGATTGCACAGCCGCTCAGTGACAATGAAAAGAGTTATATCACGACGTTTTCTGAGTATTATGAGGATTATCAGAACATCACCTGTTATTCCACAAAGGGGGCAACCGATGATTCTTATCTGGTATCTGTATGTTATGATCTGAAATTCAAAGGTGTGGATACTCCGGCACCGGGAATGGATTTCTTCTATGTGGAGAGAGACGGAAAGGGAAATCTGATCATCAATAACATATACTCTGCATACAATTTCAATTTCCTGGATCAGGATCTGGATGCAAATCTGTATTCCCTGATTCTGGCATATGAGAAGAGTGATGAAGTGGTTGCTCTGCAGAAAGAGGTGCAGACAAGCTATAATGAAGCTGTAAAGAGTGATGAAAAACTTGCCAATATGGTGGGTGGAACACTTCGAAATGCCATGGCAAAATGGAGAGAAACGATTGTAAGCAATACCGAAACCCAGACGACAGAGACGGAAAGCCAGACGCAGGAAACCCAGACCACAGAGACAAAGAAACCGGAAGAAACTCAAAAGAAAGAAGAAACTCAAAAGACCGAGGAAACCCAGACAACGGAGTCTACGGAAAAGAAGGAAGATACCCAAAAGAGCGATTCCAAGAAATCTACCGGTACGGTCAAGACAAAAGATATCTGTAATGTCAGAAAGAGCCCGAGTACGGATGGTGAGCTCCTCGGAAAAGTGGATATTGGTGTGGAACTGAAGAAACTTGGAACGGAAGGTGACTGGACCAAGGTAAAATTCCAGGGAGAAACCGGATATGTAAAGAGCGAATTTGTAAAGGAAGTGTCTTCCAAGTCAGGTTCCGGCAAGGGAACCGTAAAAACGAAGGATATCTGCAATGTGCGTAAAACCGCCAGTACAGATGGAGAACTTCTTGGAAAAGTGGATGCGGGCGTAAAATTAAAGAAACTTGGCACCAAGGGAGAATGGACGAAGGTGAAGTTCCAGGGAAAAACCGGATACATCAAGAGCGATTTATTAAAAACGGTAAAATAATAAAGACATCATAAAGAAGCGGAGGCTGTGAGGTCTCCGCGATTTTTGTCAGACAGGGAAGAAACGTGGAAGTCAGAATTAATAAATTTTTAAGTGAAGCAGGGGTATGCTCCAGAAGAGAAGCAGATCGCCAGATTGAAGCAGGAAATGTAACCATCGGCGGAAAAACCGCGCGGATGGGGGATCAGGTATCGGATGGACAGGAGGTCTGTTTCTGTGGAAGACCGGTACAAAAAGAAAAAGAAATGATACTGATCGCGCTTAATAAGCCGGCGGGTATTGTCTGCACGGCGGAAAAAAGGGAAAAAAATAATGTGATTGATTTCCTGCATTATCCGAAACGGATCTATCCGGTCGGGCGTCTGGATAAAGAGTCGGAAGGACTGTTGCTGTTGACGAATAACGGTGAGATTGTCAACAAAATTATGCGGTCGGGAAATATGCATGAAAAAGAATATCTTGTTACCGTGAACCGTCCGGTGACGGATGCATTTCTGCATGGTATGGCAAACGGTGTTCCGCTTGTGGAACTTGGCACGACAACGCGCAAATGCAGGGTAGAACGGACAGGAAAAAAACAGTTCCGGATCATTCTGACACAGGGATTAAACCGACAGATCCGACGCATGTGTGAATATTTTGGGTACCGTGTACAGAAACTGGTACGTGTACGGATCATGAATATTGAACTGGGGGATCTCGAATCAGGAAAGTACCGGGATGTTACACCGGAGGAATTTAAAAAGTTAAAACAGTTGATCGCACATTCGAGCAATCAGCCCGTGCGACCAATGGAAAAACCACAAAAATCAAAACGAAAACCACGCAATTCTGCCATACATGGCACGTATACGGTGGTAAATCATCATATAGATAGAGAGAACAAAAATGGAAACAGAAAAGCAACGGATTGAAGAACTGGTAAAACAGTTGAATGCAGCATCAGCTGCGTATTATAACGGACAGGATGAAATCATGCCAAATTATGAGTGGGATGCTTTGTTTGATGAGCTTACCACGCTGGAAGAAAAAACCGGATATATTATAAAGGACAGCCCGACGCAGAATGCCGGATATGAAGAATCCGGAAGCGGACAAAAAGAACCGCATGAGTATCCGGCACTTTCTCTGGCGAAGACCAAACAGGTGGAAGAACTGCAGCAATGGGCGGGAGCTTATCCGATCTGGCTGTCATGGAAACTGGACGGACTTACGCTGGTTCTGACGTATGATAACGGAAATCTTGTAAAAATTCTTACCAGAGGAAATGGAAACCTGGGTACCAACATTACATTTTTAAAGGGTGCGATCGGAGGATTCCCGCAGAAGATTTCGTATCAGGGGCATCTGGTTGTGCGAGGAGAAGCTGCCATATCCTATACAGATTTTGCACAGATCAACGACATGATTGAGGATGACGATGAAAAATATGCAAATCCGCGAAATCTGGCATCCGGAACGCTGAATCTGGAAGATCCGGCAGAAGTAAAAGCCCGGCATGTCAGGTTTCATGCATTTACACTGGTGCATCTGGATGAGCCGATGGTATCGTGGGGAGAGCGGATGCACTTTCTGGAAGAACTGGGATTTGATGTGGTAGACAGGGAAGCGACAACCGCCCAAAAACTTCCGGAAGCCATTGACCGATGGACGAAACTTGTAGAGAGCGGAAAAATGGATATTCCGGTAGATGGTCTGGTGATCTGTTATGATGATACGGATTATGCGGCATCGGGAAGCGTGACCGGGCATCATGCGACACGCGCCGGTTTTGCGTTCAAATGGCAGGATGAGGCCGTGGATACAAAACTAAAATATATCGAATGGTCGTGTGCGGTGTCTACGATTTCTCCGGTTGCCGTGTTTGAACCGGTGCAGATTGAGGGAACAACGGTATCGAGAGCATCTCTATGCAATATCAGCGAGATCGAGCGTCTGGGAATCGGAAAAGAGTGTACACTTTCCGTGATCAAAGCCAATAAGATCATTCCGAAATGTATTGCGGTAAAAGATGCTGTAGGTGCTCCGGAGATTCCATCCCGGTGTCCGGTGTGCCATGCACCGACAAAAGTTCATGTGAGTGAAAACAGTGGCACAAAGACCCTGCATTGTACCAATCCGGACTGTACAGCCAAAAATGTCAAGAAATTTACCCGTTTTGTCAGCAAGTGGGGGATGGATATCGACGGACTTTCCATTCAGACGATGCTCCGTTTTATGAATGCGGGATTTATCCATGAATTTGCGGATATTTTCCGTTTGAAAGAGCATTTCGGGGAGATCAGCCAGATGGAGGGCTTTGGTGAAAAATCTGTGGCAAATATGGAACAGTCCATTGAAAAAAGCCGGCAGGTACATCCGGTGAACTTTATATTTGCCCTGTGCATACCGCTGATCGGTGTGGATGCCGGGAAAAAAATTGTTGCCGCCATTGGTTTTGAAGGCTTTTTGCAACGTCTGCATCAGGGGGACGGGTTTGAGGATATTGAGGGGATCGGAGCGGAACGTTCCCGATCAATTGTAACCTGGTATCAGAATGAAAAAAACCACAGTGGGTTTGAGGATCTGCTTCATGAACTTTCGATAGAACATGTAGAAGTGCAGGATACTTCTTCCGGAAGCTGTGCGGGACTGAGCTTTGTGATCACCGGAGATGTGCATCACTATAAAAACAGGGATGAATTTAAGGCCTATGTAGAAAGCCAGGGCGGAAAAGTGACAGGAAGCGTCTCAAAAAAGACGGCATATCTTGTCAACAATGACGTGGAATCCGCATCATCTAAGAATCGTAAGGCAAAAGAACTGGGAATTCCGATTATTTCCGAAGATACATTTATAGAACAATTTGGTGGGAGGTAGAAAAAGTTATGCCAATCAGAACACAAAGTGATCTGCCTGCAAAGGAGATCCTCGAACAGGAAAATATTTTCGTGATGGATGAGTCCCGTGCGATGCATCAGGATATTCGTCCGATCAATATCGTGATTCTGAACCTGATGCCACTGAAAGAAGAGACGGAATTGCAGATTTTTCGGTCATTGTCAAACACCCCGTTGCAGGTAGACGTATCGCTGCTTGCACCGGCATCCCATGCATCCACCCATACTTCAAAGAGCCACCTGAACAAGTTTTATCAGACGTTTCAGGAAATTAAGAACCAGTATTTTGACGGGCTGATCATTACCGGTGCACCGGTGGAACAGATGAAATATGAAGAAGTCGATTACTGGGATGAAGTGTGTGAGATTATGGAGTGGTCCAAAAAGCATGTGACATCCACCCTGCATTTGTGCTGGGGGGCGCAGGCTGCACTTTATTATCATTACGGAATCCAAAAATATGATCTAAAGCAGAAAATGTTCGGGGTATTCCGGCACCATGTAATGAATCGCAAGATTCCGATGGTACGCGGATTTGATGATTATTTTTATGCTCCACATTCCCGGCATACCGAGATCCGGGAGGAAGATATTTTAAAGCATGAAGAACTGACCATTCTGGCAAAATCAAAAGAGGCGGGGGTTTTTCTGGTAATCAATCAGGATGGCAGCCAGATTTTTGTGATGGGACACCCGGAATATGACCGGATGACATTAGACAGTGAATATAAGCGTGACAGGGAGAAGGGACTTGCGATCACGCTTCCGTGTAATTATTATCCGGATGATGATCCAACGCAGCGGCCGATGCTGCAGTGGCGGTCACATGGAAATATCCTTTATGCAAACTGGCTGAATTATTACGTTTACCAGCAGACACCGTATGAGTTTATCAATACCGATGAAATCATTGGGAAATAGGGCAGCCGTTATGGGTTGCAGTTTTTACAAGGGGAATATCCGTCTTTGATCAATTTCTTGCGGAGCCCCTTGTATTTTTTTCGGTTTTTACTGCTCATCTGCTTTACCGAATGACAGTCCGGTTTGTGGAATTTTTTGGTGTTAGTATTTAAAATATAGACCGCGGATGCGTGTTCCTTTGCAGAACTATTATGGGAATTCTGGTTATTTTTTCCATTCAGATGACTGTCACCGGTGGCATAATCTATGGCAACACCCGGCTGTACATTGTAGCAGTAGGTACAAAAACAAATGCCCTTTCCCTGATCCTCCACAGAATAAGCTTCCATCAGGACACCGGAAGCGACCAGGTTACTGCCCTCAAAAACCGGTGTCACGCGGTATAAGACATGGTTATTGGTTTTGTCTATATATCGTGCGGTTTTTTCCTCAAAAGGAAGCATACCTTCATTGTTCATGTAGCGGGTGCCGGTGATCAGGTTCTTTTTATTGGCATTTTCCGCAGTAAGGCAGTAGGCGATGAGGTGGCAGCGGTTATACAGATAGTTGCCGTCCACGACACCGGTGTATTTGACTGTGTGCCAGCCGGATGGCCGGATCTGACCGATTTCCCCGCGCGCTTCGGTCGGCATGGTGTCTTTGCTCACATTGGCATAGGCCACACCGCATCGTCCGAGCTTGTCGAGTTTATGGTAGGATTCAAAAGTGTTGGTGTTTTGCTTTTCCCGGCTGGTGAAATATGGTTTATTTCCATGTACAGCCACAGAAGATTTTCCATTGTATTTTGGAACTTCTTTGATGGAAAAACGGTCTTTTGTGTTCTTTTGGGCAGCCTGTGCAGTCGTGATAAGCGCAGCAGAATCGGAACTTGTATCAGAAATGAATGGTACAGGTACGAAAGCTACGGAAAAGGCAAGTAAAACAGCAAGCAAAGAAGTCCTGCATCTGGTGAAGTGTAATCGTTTCATGGGATTTCCTCCTTATTCCGTTATGATTTGTTTTCTATAGTATAACATAAAGTAAAAAATTTTTGGAAAAAAAGAAAAAAATCCCATAGATTGGAAACGTCAGTTTCGTATATTCTGATGTTGTAAGCGGAACTGTTTTGGTGTCATCTGATAGCGTTTTTTAAAGGTACGGATCAGATGGCTGCAATCGGCAAAGCCTGTTTCTCCCGCAATATAACTTAAATCATGCCCGGTAAATAAAAGGAGATTTTCCACTTTGCTCAGCCGCACAAATTCGATATACTGCTTGCAGCTTTGTCCATAGTATTTACGGAACTGCCGGGCAAAGTAAGAATAACTCATATGATACGTGCGTGCCAGAGATTCAATGTTGATATTTTCCTGGGAATGATCATCGATATACATCAAAACATTCTGCATCGCTTCTTCCTCCACTTCCGGGATCTGATCCGTATCAAAAGAAATTCCCTGTTCCAGCCAGAAACGTAGCAGCTGTACGATCAGCCGGGCGAACTGGGCATAAACACAGGCATCATATCCGTAGCGTTTTTCCTGAACCTCTTTTAAGATATCCGTGAAAAACAGTTCAGCAGGAAAATCGGGCAGGTTGTCCGAATCAAAAACCAGCGGAGGGTTTGTGCTGTTTAAAATCTGGTGAAAGGCAAAGTTTAAATTTGGAAGATAATTCTCGGAAAGTTTTATGCGGTTGAGATTGAATTTACAGCAGATGTAAACATAGGGCTTATCATCGGTATGATAGATGGAGTGCATTGCCTGCGGAGGAAATACAATAAAGGCTCCTTTTTTCAGGAGACAGGTATTGTCATTACAGCTGACCGTTACAGATCCTTCCTGCACATAGACAAGTTCCAGAAAATAGTGCCAGTGGGAGGAAACGGGACCTTCCCAGTATCCGGTGCCACAGCAAAAAGCTTCAATAGGAGAGCGCAGCATATCACTGTATTCAAATAAATTTTCGTTCATATGACCTCCTGGTATTAAAACAAAAATCATAAAAATAGAATAGATTTGTTCTATTTTTATGTGATTGTATTATATCATAATTCAAAAATAATTGATACAATAACGGAAATTTGACAAGAAAGACAGTGGAGGCTTGTGATGAAAGTGAAAAAAGAAACATTGTTTCCAAAGACAAAAATACAGTGGCTGTGGGAAAATATGAAAGGCAGACGTGTATTATATGTGATCGGCATGCTGGGAACCGTTGTCTATAATATATTGCAGCTGACGGTTCCGTATTATTCTGGAAGAATTGTGGATCTGTTTTTAAGTGGGGCAGATGCGTGGAAAAATATGAGAACGAATAGTGGTTTGTTCTATCATCTGCTCATCCTGATGATTGTATTTACCGTACTTCGCGGTGTGATTGTCTATGGAGACTGCATGATTTACGAGCATGTGTCACAGACGGTACTGTACCGTGTGCGCAATTTTTTGTATGACAAAATCCAGAGGCAGGATATGACCTTTTACAGCACATATCGTACCGGCGATCTGATGACGCGTGTTACGGGCGATCTGGATGCGGTGCGCCACATGGTTGCATGGGTGATCCGCATGGTGATCGAATCATTTTCCCTGTTTGGTGTGGTGGCAATATACTTCTTTTATATGAACTGGAAAATGGCTCTGAGCCTGTTAATTATTTCGCCGTTTGTGTTTTTTATCATTTATCTGTTCAAAAACAAGGTGGCACCGATGCATGCGAAACTGCGTGAAAAACTGGCACAGATGAACACCTATGCGCAGGAAAATATTTCCGGAAACCGTGTGGTAAAAGCGTTTGCCAGGGAAGCATATGAAATTGAAAAATTTGACCGGGCAAACAAAGATTATGCACAGACGAATAAAGAGACCAGCATGGTATGGCTGAAATTTTTCCCGTATGTGGAAAGCATTGCAAACCTTATGCCGGTAGTGATGCTGGCCGTGGGCGGTGTCTTTTTGATCCGGGGCGAACTGACGATGGGAGATTATGTGGCATTTTCCGGACTGATCTGGGCAATTGCCAACCCGATGCGCCAGATGGGGAATATCATGAATGAATTTCAGCGATTCTCAGCCGCATCCAAAAAAGTGATGGAGATTTATTATTCCGAGCCAAAGATCAAAGATGCTCCGGATGCAGCTGCGCACACGGATCACTTTAAAGGAAAAATCGAATTCCGGGAGGTATCTTTTCAATATGAAGATGGGGAACTTCCGGTGCTGCATGATATCTCTTTTACCGTAAAACCGGGGGAGACCATTGCAATCATGGGAGAAACCGGCTGCGGAAAGACTTCCCTGATCAACCTGATCCCGCGGTTTTATGAGCCGACGAAAGGGGAAGTGCGGATCGATGATATACCGGTGCAGAATTTCAGACTGTCCGACCTGCGCAAACAGATCGGACTTGCCACACAGGATGTGCTGTTGTATTCCGATACGATCGAGGGAAACATTGCCTACGGAGACAGCAGCATTGATCTCGAAGAAGTGGAAAAATTTGCAAAATATTCTGCGGCATCTGATTTTATCTCAAAGATGCCGGAAGGATATGATACGGTGGTCGGAGAGCGTGGCGTAGGCCTTTCCGGCGGACAGAAACAGCGAATTTCCCTGGCAAGGGCACTGGCGGTGCGGCCTTCGATTCTGATTCTGGACGATACGACCTCTGCGGTGGATATGGAAACGGAAAAACAGATTCAGGAAGCACTGCGGCATCTGGATTTTTCGTGTACGAAGGTAATTATCGCACAGCGGATTTCCACTACGATGATGGCGGATAAGATTCTGGTGATGCAGCATGGACGGATCACGGAGATGGGAAATCATGAGGAACTTATGGCAAAAAAAGGATATTATTACGAACTGGTACAGCTGCAGACCGGCGAAGACCTGGTATAGGGGGTGAGACAATGGCAAAGAATACATATAAGCAGGATGAAATCCTGGAAGAACCGTTTGATATCCGGCATCTGCTCCGGGCGTCATCCTATATCAAAAAATATCGCAGGGGTATGATCCTTGCAATCGTCCTCAGCGGAATCGGAGGAGCGTTCGGGTACGTGGCACCGATGATTATTCAGCGGGCACTTGATATTGCGGTGCCTGATAAAAATATGAGACTGTTATTTTCCCTAGTGGCGGCGCTGATTGCCATCTATGTGGTCAGCGTGATTTTTACCACGATCCGCAGCCGCATCATGGTGGATGTCAGTCAGAATATTATTTATGATATCCGCAAGGACCTGTTTGAACATCTGCAGGAACTTCCGTTTCAGTATTACGACGACAGACCGCATGGAAAGATTCTGATCCGGGTGGTCAATTATGTCAATTCGGTATCGGATATGTTGTCAAACGGACTGATCAATATCGTGCTGGAAGCATTTAATCTGCTGTTTATTATTATTTTTATGTTTATGGTAGATGTGCAGATGGCACTGGTTGTGTTGTGTGGAGTTCCCGTGCTTGCCGTCTTTATGTTCTGGATCAAAAATAAGCAGAGAAAGGCGTGGCAGGCCGTATCCAACAAGAACTCAAACTTAAATGCGTATCTGCAGGAAAATATTGTAGGTGCCCGGATTACACAGATTTTTGCACGTGAGGATGAAAATGCAAAAATCTTTAACGGACTTTCCAAAGAATGCAGACGGACCTGGAATACCGCTGTGCGCTACTCAAACCTTGTATGGCCGGGCATTGATACCATTTCGGTGTTTGTCCGTGCTGCCATCTTTTTGTTTGGCCTTGTCATTTTCGGGCAGGGAAATAAGTCGCTGGGAACGATCGTGGCGATTTCCAGTTATGCTTCGTATTTCTGGCAGCCGATCATGAACCTTGGAAATATATTCAACAATTTTATCAATAATATCGCTTATCTGGAACGGATCTTTGAAACCATCGATGAGCCGGTTACCGTAAAAGATGCAGAGCATGCGATCAAGATGCCAAAGATCCGGGGGAAAGTTACGTTTGACCATGTGACCTTTGCATATGATGAGACAAAAACGATATTAAAAGACGTATCCTTTACGGTAAATCCCGGGGAGAGTGTTGCACTTGTAGGACCGACCGGGGCCGGAAAGAGTACCATCGTCAATCTGATTTCACGGTTCTATAATGTCAATGACGGAAAGGTACTGATCGATGATCAGGATATCGCAGATGTGACCATTCATTCTCTCCGTGCGCAGATGGGGATTATGATGCAGGACAGTTTTATTTTTTCGGGAACAATTGCAGATAATATCCGGTACGGAAAATTGGATGCCACACAGGAGGAAATTGAAAAAGCGGGAAAAATTGTCTGTGCCGATCCGTTTATCCGGGAAATGCCGAAAGGATATGAAACACAGGTGCGGGAGCGTGGGTCCATGCTTTCCCAGGGACAGAAACAGCTGATTTCTTTTGCGAGAACACTGCTTTGTGACCCGGCAATTCTGATTTTGGATGAGGCAACTTCCAGCATTGATGTGCAGACGGAAAAAGCATTGCAGACCGGATTAAACCGTATGCTTAAGGGCAGAACATCCTTCATTATTGCGCACCGGCTCTCCACGATCCGTGGCTGTGACAAGATCATGTATATTGACGACGGTGGAATCGCAGAGGCGGGAACGCATGAAGAACTGATGAAAAAGAAAGGCAGATATTACAAACTGTATACGGCACAGAAATCTTTGCACTAAAATAAACGAAAAGAGCCAAAAGTACTAGGAATTATCCCCCTTTTATGTTACCATAATAAGTGTAATTATTATGAACAGAAGGGGGATACTTATATGGCAAAAGAACTAGTTGCGATGTTGCTTGCCGGAGGCCAGGGGTCCAGATTATATGCACTGACACAGAAGCTTGCAAAGCCTGCAGTTCCGTTTGGGGGAAAGTACCGTATCATTGATTTTCCACTGTCGAACTGCGTAAATTCAGGAATTGATACGGTGGGGATTCTGACCCAGTATCAGCCGTTTGTATTAAACGAGTATATTGGAAATGGCCAGCCGTGGGATCTGGATCGTCTTTACGGAGGCGTGCATGTGCTTCCACCGTACCAGAAAGCATCGGGGTCTGACTGGTACAAAGGCACGGCAAATGCTATTTATCAGAATATTGCTTTTATTGAGCGCTATGATCCGCAGTATGTGATTATTCTTTCCGGAGACCAGATCTGCAAACAGGATTACAGTGATTTCCTTGAGTTCCACAAGCAGAAAGGGGCAGAATTTTCTGTCGCAGTCATGGAAGTGCCGTGGGAGGATGCTTCCCGTTTCGGCCTGATGGTAGCAGACGAGGATGACAAGATTACCGAGTTCCAGGAGAAGCCAAAGGAACCGAAGTCCAATCTTGCATCCATGGGAATTTACATATTTAACTGGGATATTTTAAAGAAATATCTGATCGAGGATGAGGCTGACCCGACTTCCGAGAATGATTTTGGAAACAATATCATTCCAAATCTTCTGCGTGACGGAAGAAAGATGTATGCCTATCATTTCAACGGATACTGGAAGGATGTAGGAACGATTCCGTCTCTGTGGGAAGCAAACATGGAAGTGCTTGATCCGGAACATAGCGGCATCAACCTGTTTGATGAAAACTGGAAAATTTACAGCAGAAACAGTGGTATGACCGGTCACCGGATCGGAGAGAATGCCGTGCTGGATAACTGTCTGATTACCGATGGATGTAACATCAAGGGTACCGTCAGACATTCCATCCTGTTTTCCGGTGTCACGGTGGAAGAAGGCGCCATTGTAGAAGATGCCGTTGTCATGGGACACTCCATGATCAAGGCAGGTGCGGTTGTCAGACACTGTATCATTGCAGAAAATGCGACCATCGAAGAAGATGCGGTTGTGGGAGCAAAAC
>OGYI01000271.1_pt1 | contig 66672 bp, 118 predicted proteins | sample 1576521 | NCBI WGS metagenome assembly OGYI01 (sample SAMEA3541484, study PRJEB24748) | human gut metagenome | biome: human gut; feature: human-associated habitat; material: faeces | place: China | collected 2012
TGCAATGAACACGTTATATAACGGCGGTATAACAGTAAATATTTAAGAATTACGGAGGATTTTATTATGAATTACGGAACACTTGCAAAAATGAAAAAAGAATTTGATACATATACAAATGCTAATAAACAGCATATCATTTATAATTTTAATATGCTAAAAGCAGAAGGCTTGACAGATGCTATAATTGAACAACTTAAAGAGAGAATTTATATGGATGATGACGCGCTTCCTACAAAAAGAGAAACGTACTTGAATCAGGCGGTTGATACTGTCAATAATTGTTTATTGTATATCAACGTATTTTTTAAAGTTGTAAATGTATATAATGCAAAAACCGGTAAGCGACTTTACATTTACAAGGAAGTTATCGGATATGAAATAAGTAAATATTTATTTAATCGTAACGGAGTTATACCGGGAAACGCTTGTCCCGATGAAGTCATTACAAAAGGAAGTATAAGACATCCATATTATAACCGAGTAATAGAAGATGCCGAAATATAACAGCAAATATTTAAGAGTGAAAGGGAGGGAATAGTTAATGTATATAGCAATAGCAAGACATGAGAATATAGCGGCTTACAAGGCTTTAAGAATGGCTGGGATTGAGCCGACTGAAGCAAACATGAACAGATATATTGAGTGTGAGTATCTCTCTTTTGAGATAAAAGCAGATGGGAAATATTACTGTTGTTACAATGACGGATTACAGAGCGTATCTGTTGAAGTATCAACTTTGAAAGCAATTTAATATTAAAATAAGAAAAGGAGAATAAAATCATGTGCAGAAGTTTTGAAATTATAAGCGGTAAAGAAAACAGAGGAGATAAAGGACTATTAAAAGGTTTAACTAAAATGTATCGTGATGCAAAGTATAATGTAGCAATTATTCCGATTCCAGTTGAACTGTTGGAGATTGACACACGTTATCAAACGGAGGTTAGAACGGATAGAAGCTTAATGTACCTTGTGAATAATTGGGATGAAAATAAATTATTGCCTTTAATCGGTGTCCCGCATTGGGAGGAAGGCAAAGTATACCTTGTAGACGGTTACGGCAGATGGATAGCAAGTCAGATGGTAGACAAAGAAAAATACACTGATTTACAAGTGTTGCTAATTCTCAATGCACCAAACAACGCAGAAGATCGACTTGAATTTGAAGCCGAGATGTACGCTTACCAAAACAAGCAAGTTGCAAGAATGACGGCGATTCAAAAACATGGGGCAATGGTAGTGTTACACGATAAAGCAACAGAACGACTTGAAAAGCTAAAAGAAAAGTATGGATTTGAGTATACATCTTGTAAAGGCAATAGAAGTGCTTCTGTTTTGGGTTCATATTCTGTCACGCTTAATATATGCAATATTGATGACGGCAAAGCGGCTGAATTTATATTTGACATATGCAAGGGTGCAGGATTTGACCGTAAACCAAACGGATATTCAACAGGAATAATGAAGGTTTTACTTGATATGTACAAGCTATATTCTGAAAATAGAGATAATGTACAGAAGTATCTTGTTGATGAGTTTAGGAAGATTACACCGTTATTGTTAAAGGCAAGAGGCGTTGCAAAGTATCCATTTTTAGATTATAGACTTGCTATGTCTTTATATGTTGAAGATATGATTGTTGAGAGCTTAGGACTTGAGCAAGCAAGAGAAGTTAAAGAAAATAGTACAAAACTTGTAATGATTAAAAAACGTAAGAATATTGCGTAAATGAACGGAGGGATAATATATGAGTATTTCGCAGATGGACTTGAAGCAAAAAGTCCGAGATTATATAAAGAGGGTTGGTATTCCAAAAACGACTTTTTGTAGCCGTATAGGTATCTCACCGAGCTATTTATATAAATGGTTTAAAGGTGAAAAAGAGTTTTCGGATAACTTGGTAAATCGTATAAATAGTTACATAGACAAATTTTAGAAAAAGGAAAGGAGTTATTAAATATGAAAACTTTAGAGCATAGAGGACAGAAAATAATTTGTCAATATATAGATGATAATTTTGGTCGTATTTTAGCAAAGAAAAATATAAAATATAGTATTTTGCCGGTGTTTAGTGACAATTACATTGTTTACAAATGTATCGTTGACGGCGTTGTAAAATACGAAATGGAGGACTTGCAAGATAGTTATGTTTATATAACGTCACAAGTGCCAGAGGACGGCTGGGATGCTTTATATAACACTGTACTACATGGAGAATGTAAAACATCAAGACTTAAAATGTGCATTAATCATATATGCACTATAATTAATAAAGAAATTGCAGATGAGAAACTTGCGGAAGGAGTGCCGATATTTGCGCTTATGGCATATCCACAAAAGGAGTATACATCAAAAGAATGGCAGAGAATAGCCTTTTATTTACTTACTTGTGGTTATTGTAAAGAGAATTTTGAAGTTGATACTAACGGAGTAGATCCTAAATGGATAGAAAAAATTAAGGAGCATATAAGAGTATGAGTATATCAGAAGCAATATATAACAATATGTTAGAGGAGAAGAAACAAGCAGTTTTAAGAAACGAATATAAGAGTATAAGAGCTTGTCCTCTAAAAGAAGTCAATGGACGTGTTGACAATTACACAGAGGACAAGCTAAAACATTATTAAAAATGATGATATTTGACAGAAGATAAGAATTGAACGGAGGATTAAAATGTTAGAAAAGTTAATTGATAAAGCTAAGAACGCAATGAAAGAAGCTTTAGTATATGCAGAAAAGATTACAGATGGTCGCACTATGTCAGAAAAGACAAATATACTCAATGCAAACTATTATATGGCTCAATTCCATGCCTATTTGGAGTTGATAGAGGATATTGACTTAGATACATTTGTAAAACTTGATGAAGAAACAATGAAAGACGGAGATAGAGTATTGGAACGTATCGGCAGATTGTATTAATTGAAACGACAATTTCAGACGATTAAGAGAAAGGCGGTTAATATTATGAACACAGACAAATTAGAACAATATCTTGACGAATTATCGGACGGAACGGATTTTTCATTTGAAATATCAGAAGCAACAGATGAAACGATTGAGTTGTATATGCAAGGTGATAATCCTTGTTGTGAAGATTGGTGTATTGAATTTACAATAGACAATCCAACGACAAAGAAAGAATTAACTAAAATTTTGGCTAATAAGATATTGGAACTCTATGAGATTTTTGATGTAGAAGAAGAAACATATCTTATGTTGGAAGCAAAGAGAAACGGGTTTTCGGGAGTGCCTGATGTGGTTGACCTTGTACATAATGAAGAATATAAAGAGAACGCATTAAAAGAATTTGCGGAAAAGTTACAAAATTTGTACAATAATTTAGGCAAAGAGGAAACAGACACAATGAATAAACAGCAATTTTTTGAGTATATTCAAGAAAATTTCAACATTGACGGTGCAAGTCAAAGATTAATTTTGAATATTCTTGATTACGTAGAAGCAAATTATTCTGAAGAAAATGAACAGTATAATGCGTTGGTTTCATTACTTGATGGTACTATTGGATTGGAAGATGCAGAACTGAAAAAAGTGCATATGTAGATTGGAGTGATTATAATGGAATTGCATTTATATTATCTTGATAGGAAATGGACGAAACGTAGAGATTGTGGTCATCATTATAATCTTGTTGTCGATTTAGACAACAAAACATACAAGATATATGTCAGTCCTTTTTATGGGTATGAACGCTCAAACGATATAGAGGTCAAAAGAAAATCGGATATTATAGATTATATTGAATATTTAAAAGAGAATGGGTTTGTAGATACTGATGAGATTTATTGTGGATAAAATAAGAAATTTATAAAAAGATAGGAGGTATATGTTGTGAATTATACCATAGATGAAGTCAAAAATATTTTAGCAAGTAAAAAGTCGCAAATATGCAATTTAGGTATATCGCATACGGTTTTAACAGTAATACAAGATTTATTAGAATATCAGACACCTAAAAATCCATTGCCAAATGGAACGCATAAAGGCTTTAATAATTACTGTTGTCCGTCTTGTAAGCGTCCATTATCTGCAATGTGTGAAGATTTTCAAATGCCATATTGTGAAAATTGTGGTCAGAAAATAAATTGGAATATGAAACGATGATTTGATTAAGGAGGAAAAGAATGTGTTATTTTTAAGAGAGCTTATTCAACAAAATGGACATAAACTTGTGCGATATAACGAAGCAATTGCAGGACATATTTATATGAGTGTTTTTAATTATAGTGAAAAACATGGTGGAACATTCGATAGTTTTAAGTATTATAACGATTACGTTGTTGATATAACAAAATAAGAACGATGATTTGGATAGGAGTGATTATAATGAAATGTAATTATATTGAATATCACAGATTAACAGATCAGATGTTTTCTGGCGTTGCACAAACAGATACACACTTAAATCAGTATACGGAGATTTTAAGACAGTATCTTATAAATGGTGGTGCAGCAAACACAATGTTGAAACTTGGTATTGGAATACAAGTCACAACTAAAAGATTTATGTTATTACCTAAGGAAGTTGTTATGAGAAGATTTATATGGCTCAAGGGTAGTAGAAAGGGAGAATTATTAGATAGAAATGAAATAGAAGCAATTGGAATGTTTCTTCCGGGTGGTGCTTTATATGGAAAAGAAGATAATTACATATGGGATTGAATCAACGATTTCAAGAGGAGGAAAAGAGCATGAATTATACAGTTGAAATAGATAGAAGTGTATCTGCTTTATGTTATTGTTTGGAAAGGCTAAATAATGAAGTAGATAATATTGATGAGTGGCGAGTGAGCGTAAATACTGGCGGTATAAATTATGGAATTTATTTTAATTTTGATATTGAAAATATGGAATTGGAAATTTGCAATCAGTCGGATTATAATGAAGTTTCAAGTCTTGACGAAGTTATAGAAGAAATAAATAGAAATTGTGAATAAATCAAATGTGAAAGGGTGAATTATTATGACAGAAAAAACGAGAAAACTATTAAATCAACTTGCAGATTTGGCAGATGAAGCAAGTGAAACAATATATGATGACGGCAAAGAGGATGGAACGGGTGACATATTAAAGCTATGTGATGAGCTAACAATGAAGATTGACGAGTATTTAGGTAACTGATTGGGAGGTAATAATTGTGGACAAGAATATTATAAATGCGACATTCGTTTCTGTTTGGGACGGAGGAACAGCAATAGAAACGGAATGTAAAATCAATACAATCACACGAGAAGTATTTGATATTATTTCAGTTGAAGCAGATGTTGATGTATTGGAACGTCAATATGTTATCATTGACGGACAGGAATATGACGTTGTATGTGTAGACGGTGCTGACGAAGTAGGAGAGAGTGAGTATTGGTTTAAATAGAAGGTGAGGTGAGTGTTATGCAAGAAATGAGGAGTTTGACAAAAATGAAAAGATATATGATACATGAGAGAGGTAGAGGGTTTGAATTTCAAACCAATTATGATATGAATACAGAGGAATTTTGGAACGATTTACAACATCATATAGATCTCTGCATTAGCAGTGGTTGTTTTCATATTCCTCGGAAAATTGAAGATATTATATCAATAACATTTATTGATGAAATGTAGATTTCAAGGAGGTAGTAAAATGTATAGGGTGGAATGGATAGATAGTGAAGGAGATATACAAACGATTAAAGGATTCAAAACAAATGTAGAAGCAAGGGAATATATTAATCAAATGAGTAAATACTTTGATAAATTTGCATATCCAGAAGTGTTTTGGGATAATGAATAGAGGAGGACTAAGAAATGAAAATAAATATAATATATAAATTATACCATGACGGTGATTTTCGTATAGAAAATCCAGAAGAAATTAATTGTCAGAAAATTAATGATTGGGAAATTTGTTCCAAGCAGTCAAACTTGTAGTTGCTGTGGTTTTATCAATGCAGAGACTAAAGATTTATCAGTAAGAGAATGGACATGCCCTAAGTGTGGTGTTCATCACGATAGGGACATCAATGCTGCTAAGAATATTCTTAATGAAGGATTGAGACTGTTAGAGAAAACAGTTTAGTAATATATAAGTACGGTAGGAACTATCGGAACTTACGCTTGTGGAGTTAGTAGGTTACGACGACGTTGAAGCAAGAAGCCATGAAGTCTTTAGCTTCGTGGTGGTTCACAGCAAGGTTTCAAGTCCTTTATATGGGGCATAAAAGGGTGTAAAATGTATATGTAATAAAAATATCACAGAAATTTGTTTAAAAATAGCAAATGGTGGTATATATTAAATGAAAGGTAAATATAGAAAGAGGAGGGATTAATCATGATGGATTTAATGGAAAGCTTTGGTGTTGGGCTATTAGTATGTTTGGGTATAGGTCTTGCATATTTTGTGATTAAAATTATACCATACTTACTATTTGGATTTGATGATACAGATGATAACAAATAATTCACAATGTAAATAAAGAAAGGAAGTAATTTGAAATGGAACTTTTATTAACAATAGGTATGATAATCGGAGCATATATTTTATGCCATCTTGACGAATGGAGATCGGATAATCGAATGACTCCGCCGGGATATGAACATGATTATAACAAGGCAAATTATGACCTTGTTACAAAAGGAAAACAGTATTATTATCAACAGCATTTACAAGGCAAATATGATAAAAAGATAGACGATAAAAACAAACATTGATATATTTTACACTAAGAAGATACTTGCTATAATGAGTATCTTCTTTTTGTGTATGGAGAATATGTTATTGAGGACGGTGAAGTTTATGTGTTATAAGATTGAAGCTCAAAAGAAGTTGGAGGTAAAGTTAAATGAAAAGCTACAAGATGTTCCCAATATCATTAAGGACTTTTTGATAACTTTTAAAAGTAGTCGGACAAAAAATGTTAATTGGTCTTGTATCAAAGATATGTTTGAATTTTTTTTGAAAAACGATATAATACAGAAGGATAGCGTATCAAATATTGATGTGGATGATTTAAAAAAAATATTGCCGATAGACATAATAAAATACTTGAATGGTCTAACATATACCCATAAGATGTCAAGTATTAGAACGCAAAAAGCGATTATCAGTAGCTTTTGGACATACTTAGAAGCGAGTGGAATATGTGAAAATAATATTGTTTATAAAATACCAAAAAAACTATATAGAGTAGAAAAATCAAATGTAGATACGAATGTAAAAATTCCAACACAAGAAGAACTCATTGCTTTTGAAAAAAATGTCAAAGATATTTCTAATGAATTTACAGAATTTAGAAATCTGACAATTATTAAGTTGTTCTGTGGAAGTGGTATTCGTTCAGAAGAATTAATTGGCTTAGATATGAAAGATGTTTTTTTGCAAGAAGAATCCCCTTATATTATGGTGTGGGGCAAGGGGAATAAGGAAGTACAGGATAGAGTACCTTTGTCTTATGAGGCAACAGACTACTTGACTGAATATTTTGAGTATCGTAAGTTATTCATTGAAGAAAAGAAGGAACAAAATAAAAGCATTGATGAAACACCTGTCTTTATCTCAAACAAATGTGAAAGAATAAGTAAGGGGGCTATTGATGACTTTTTTAAACGATATAGCAATGATATGATTACTCCACATATGTTACGGCATTGGTGTGGGTCGCATTTATACGAAGATACTAAAAATATTAAATTAGTACAAAGGGTGCTAAGGCACAAAAATATAGCTGTGACAGCTGAAAACTATGTTCATGTTTCAGATGATGAAGTAGATTCGGCAGTCAAGATGTTGCGTACAGACAGACAAAATGTTGGACAATCTAATCAATTAAATCTTGAGGACAAAATCTTAACTATTTTTAGGGCGAAGATTATGCCGAATTTGTTGAGTATGTTAATCAATAGCGAGGAATGTTCAGAGGAAAATTTTGATGATAAGATTATGAATGTCATTCAACAACAATTCACAGGGTTAATGTAATGATGTATTTAGCCGTTGACTATTCAACATCAATATGGTAAAATAAAGGAAAGATTAAGAGGCGATTAAAATGAAAGAATACAGAAATGCACCTCTATCAATAGAGGTGCAAAAATATGAAAGAGAGTTTACCGAAAGCGGTAAGGCTCTTATAAAAGAAATCACATCAAAAACACCTTACACCGAAGCTCCAAGATGTCCCAATCCGAATGGAACACTTTGTTTTGGTATGCCGGCAATAGATAATGACGGTACATCATATTGGATTGAGGTCACAGGTTGGGAAGAACCAGTAGTTGGATATAGATGTGGAAATGGTCAAGGATGTTTTGCGGTAGAGGACTTTAGAGTCAATAATGTAGCAGACTTCATTAATGATAAAATTAAATTTATATTTAATTAAAAAATTGGAGGACATAAAATAAGTTGGACAAATAAATTTGAAGGCAAAACTAATGATGAATTGATAAAGTTATATTCACAATTTCTTAAAGCAGAGAAATCAGGAAATTTTGAAAGAGATACTGAACTTGGGAGAATTAAAGAAAAATATGAAGCGGAATTCGCCTTACGAGCTATGTTTGTATTACAGGTAGAATTGACACATGTAATATCGGACAGGTGGTATAATGAAAAATTAAAAAATAACACAATAAATTAGGAGTGATATTTATATGGAGAATATGGAAAAATATGTAGTAATCTGCTATGCAGTACATGAGGAGAAAATTGAAAGATATAAAACATTCGATAATAAAAAAGATGCGTACATATTTGTAAAAGAAGATTCACAAAATTTATATAAACAAAAAAGCCATAATTCAGATGATGATTGGAATGCAAAGATTGATTTTACATGTGGAGATGATGGTGTAGCTTATTTGTCAGTGGATGACAAAGAATATATATGGACTTGGGAAGTCATTGAAATAAATTAAGGAGTGATATAATGAGGTTGCCTATACAATTTATATATACTGAAAATGGCATAAAAAAGATTCTATTGCCGAAAATGAACGAATGAATTATGTAGATAAATTGAATCGTGATTTATTGAAAAACAACTTAAAAACAAAGAAATGTTAGTTTTATTAAAATGATAGGTAATATATTATGGAAGAAAAAATTGCACCATTAATTTTGACTCAAAAAGTCAATAAGAAATATCCGAATGTTTGGAAACAAGTAGAAGATATGAGAAAAATGAACGGTAAAGAAGTTAATTGGGATACTCGCTGCTATGTGCCTATAGGCGTGGGTATTGCTATTGCAAGTGACGGAAACGATAATATTAATTTGGGTATAATATCAGAAGCCAATATAATTGTTGCAACTGCTACATGGAGATTGTATAAACAAATCTTCAGCTTTGATAAAGATATGGAAGATGTTCTTACTGAACAAGGAAGTGAAGATTTAATTATACCAATCGAAGTTTTAAGTAATCTTCCATATCCCTGTATTTACATAGCAGTAAACGATGATGAGTACAATGGATTCTTCGTCTACTTTGAATCAGATACTAACAACGGAGAATTGGAATTGCGATTTTTGTTTATAAATAATGACTATTCAGTTATGCCTATTTCTTTACATCTTATAGAAAATGGTACAATCAAAGATGGAATTAACCGAATGTTACAAGAAGTAGAAAAGAATTCATCAAAGAATTTTGTTGATAAAGATTATATTGATTTTGTAACAAACTTAATAACATCAAAATTGCAACTTGTGTTATATATCTGTGCACAGAACAGCGAAATTACTGAAGATGAACGACAAAAATACATAACTCGTAAGCCCCAAAAAAAAGAATACATAAAAGATAAATATAGAGAAATTCAAAAATGGAATTGTGGCACTCAAACCGGAAATATTATTCGCCAAATAAAACAAAATAAGGTTAAATCTCATATTGTTTATAATAATTCGGGAGTGGAAGCACATGGTTCTCCGAAACGCCCACATACACGGCGTGGACATTGGCATCATTACTGGAAAGGAGAGAGGGGCTCAAGTCATAGAAAATTAATTTTAAAATGGCTTGCACCAATATTCATAAAAGGATATGATGTAAATGATAATGTTGTAACCACAAATGTATTCTTAAAAGAAAATGGAAAGGTGTGAAATAATAATGTATACAGTAGAAAATTTAGAGATGATGGGCAGTGTATATGCCCAATTAACTCAGTTAAAAGGATTTAACGATCCATTTCAAGGGCAATGTGATATGTTTCCTATGAGAAGTATCACAACAATGATTAAACGAACTATGCCTTATATATCCGATGAATTAAATCAGGAAATTGGTAAACTAATGGATATGTTGGACGTTGATGAAATGGACGAACTTATAAATAAACCAGTTTCAATGGAACTGCGAATGAACTTTTGGAAAGGATATAATAAGAAAGTTTGATTGTTTTGCGAAAGGAAATGGTATTATGAAGAAAAGACTGTTATATTGACGAAAAATATCTTCTTTGGTATAATAGATATATTATATTGTAAGGGAGATAATCAAATGTTCAATAATGAACAAGATTTTGAAGAATGGAGAGTCGATTGCTTAAACAAGGCAAAAGAAATTCTCACTATGGACAAAGAAAAAGAAAATAATCGGAGTAAAAAAATAGAGACGACAGCGAATTGACTGCCGCCTTTATTTTTTTTGTGTAATTTAATTTGATAATATTAATGCGAATGATACTATGTCAAGTATCACCGTAAGAATACAGACAGAAATCATTATATTAAAAATCATTTTTGGTTTAATTAATTTGTTATGTAAATAATTCCAATATTCTTCTGCGTAAGCTATTGGAATTTCTGCAAATAAGGATAAATCTTTAGCATTTTTTAAATATGTAGGCAACTTGTTTTTTGGTGCGATTAAAAGACAAGCCATTAAATTTGCTTCTTGTTCTTCTTGTAGAGAATCGGAAGTATGCCCCAATACATAATGAGCAATCTCATGGAATATGTAGAAACGCCAATACATAGACGTTTCATCAAAGTAAATTATATATGAAGGTACTTTACCTGATTCCTTGTAAAGAATAGCAGGAGTGGAGATTAACGGATTGGTACCGGCAAAATCTTCTACTGCTTGAGATCTTACTTTAAAAGATATTTGTAATTGAGTGCATAGTAAAAATGGATTACAAGGGAAACTTGTAAACTGTTTTGTATAGATTTGTGCAATATCCAATAATTGTTTAAAACTTCTCATCTTCGACACCTGTCATTGGCAAATGAGCCAATCCTTTCATATAAATTAATGCAAATTCTTTTGATTTTGAGTCTAAAAGATTCCATAATGATAGAACGTCTTGTTGTTCAGAGGACAAGACATTATTATCCACATTGTCCTCAATTCCGGCAAAAAATTGAGAAAGTGAAATATTTAGACCGTTACAGATTTTTATTAAATTATATATTGTTGGGACGTGTCTATGTTTAATCATATTATTGAGTGACGAATAAGGCATATCAGACATCTTTGCAAGTCTATATATAGACAGATTTCGTTGCTTGCAAATCTCCATAATGTGCTGGTTGACTATAAATTCATCCATAGAAATCTATTCCTTTACTAATAAGATTATATCTTATTATGTCCCAAAAATGCAGATGTATTCTATGGCAATAATAGTGTTGAGTTTGGTAGTAAAAGAGTCGCTACACATGGTTGCAAATAAAAAAAGCAATCCATTGAGGTTGCTTTTTTAATATTGTTCAATCGCATTTTGAATTAAATCTAATATTGCATCAGGAATATTTTTTTCAGCGATTTGCTTTAACAAATTTTCTTTTTTTGCGGAGATATGTTCTCCGCCATACGCAAGGTAATTTTTATCGTTATTAATATTATGAAAAAAATTAATAATTTCACAATTATAGATGTTGGACAAACATTGTAAAGTATATAAGGGTGGTGTTTGCAGTCCATTCTCATATTTTGCAATGGTTGTTCTATTTGCACGTATTCTGTATTTATTTACAAGAATATCAGCAACATTATCTTGTGTTAATTTTGATTTTTTCCGTGCCAAAAATAATTCAGAAGCAAGGAAATTTTTATATTTTTCTTCGGTTAGCAATAAAAACACCGCCTTAAATATTACAATATCATTACAAAGTGTTCTAAAATGTTGACAAAGCTAATTTAAAATAGTAATATATGTTCTGAAAAGAATACATAAACTGATTATAATGTTCCAATATAGAACGTTAATGAGTATCAGTATCTTTAATGATTTTTCTCACTAATCCAAATATTCGGACACGAGTAACATCTTCGCCTTCAAAACGTCTTGGGGAATACATTGGATTTAAACTTTGCAGTTCAATCCAATTTGTACCGTACATTACTCGTTTGATGACACCATTATCATCATCAATTAAAGCAACGGCATAACTACCACTGTCAACGGATTGTTGATAGCGGACAAGTGCAAGGTCTCCTTCTTCAAACTTGGGGATCATACTGTCGCCCTTGACACGAAGTAATACGTGTGGTTCATTGCCACTTAACCAATTAAGGGGGACGTATTGTGTGCCAATTATTTCATTGTCGGCATATTTACCATAGCCTGCCGAAACTTCGCCTAAGATAGGGAGTTCAATCATTTGATTATTATTTTGTGGCTCGTCAAGTAAATATTCAACGGAAACGTTAAAATAGTTTGCAATGATTTCTATTTTTTCACGAGAAACGGATTTCTTGTTGGACATTTGATTGATGTAATTGACACCCAAACCACATTCTTTGCACAATTTACCGATAGAAATATTGTTGTCCTTTGCAAGTTGTTTTATTCTGCTTGCAATCATTTGTGGATTTTGCATAAATTACACCTCCGTTTTTTGTAGAATACCACAATATCACGCCAAAAACGTGAAAATAAGTTGACATTCACGTTAAAGCGTGATAATATGGTTTTGTTGATTTTTAAAAACAGAATATTTCTAATTAATCTAATATCCCCATATTAAATTAATTTACCCTTTTTGAAATGTGTTCCCCAACACGTTTATTTCATAATGGATAAAAGAAATATCCTTGCTTTTTATGTGTTTATTATAGCACATTATTAGGGAAATGTCAATCATATTGGCGTAAATTTTGTAAAGAAAATGTAATAAAAGAAAAGAAATTGTAACAAGAAAGGAAGCGATGAAACTATGATTTCAAAGGAATTTTTACACTATATATAGTTAGTATTTTAAATGCGAATACAATATATAGTGGGTGAAAATAAGGAGAAAGTAGGTGAAGTTATGATTTCAATAATTCAAAAACCAGCCGGATTTAAGATAAGACGAAAGGGAGATGTTGAGACATTTAAAAATGTTTGTTTGTGTAATGGTTCAAAGTACATAATTAAAATCAATCCGAATTATATCTTCATGTTAGAGAAAACGGAGAATAATATAACAGGAACTATTAAACAAGGTGATTTATTCAATATTTTTAATCCCGAAATTCAGATTGATGCAGATAAATGGGTTTGGAAATTGCGAAAATATATTAATAAAAAATATTTTAGATAGTTCGCTATTAACATGTGTAGTTTTATTGAGACCTGAATTCAAACCTTTCGTTGGTACAATCCAATTAGTCATTAATGGATGTCAACTTTCATTTGAAGTGTGTGTTAGTGCATTTAATTTCCTTTCTTTTACATTAATCACAAACAACATAATTGACTAACTAATTGCTGCGATTTTTTCTTTTCAAATAACACTGAATTCAGGTCTTAATAAAGCTACACATTTATAAAAGATAAAAAGGAGATGATGATATGTACTTAATTGGATTGGCGATAACAGGAATCGGTGTAGGGATCGTGATAACTTACAAATTAAATGAACATTAAAATAGAGAATAACAAAATAAGGCAGGTGAAATAAAATGCAAAACGAAGAAGAAAAAGCTTTGTTTGATAAATATTGCGGAAATAATATGAAAGAGATAAGAAAAATTTGTTATCCATTAATTCAAAAATCGAATATTCCGATGTCAGAACATGATGACATATATTCAGATGCACAGAAGGTAGTCATGGAAAGTGTAAAAAGTTATGACAAAAATAAAAAATGTTCATTTAATACGTATTTCATAGGAAATATGAAACGTTCTTTTAAAGATTGGTCACGTGATAAAAATAGATGGAAACGACGTAATCTTGAAACTGAAAACGGCAAATTGAAAAAAGATGAGAACGGGCATACAATTCCTATTCAAAATATTTCATTGGATGTCGAAACAGAAGATGGGATTAGTTTGACTGAAAAAATTCCTTATATAGAGAATAATAATGATGAGGAATTATCGGACAACGCACAAGAATATTTAAAATCTCTTAGCCCAACGCAACGAGAAATAGCCAGTTTGATTATGGACGGCTATCAATTAAAAGACATACAAAAAATGTTGGACATTTCGGATAAACGCTGGAATAAAACAGTGGCAGATATGAGAAGTTTTGGTAAAAAAAATATAATAAGAAAAGATACGACAATTAAGGAGGATAAACATATGGTATTAGCAAATACAACACAAACTTTTGAAAAAAGCAAAAATACTGATTTAAGCATTGGTTCAATTATTAAAAAAATGAATAAGCAAACTATTCGTTTTGACCACCCACTACAAAGAGAGTCAGATCAATGGACGTCCATCATGCAATCTAATCTAATTTCTGATATTTTGCAAGGAAATCCTATTCCTGCTTTGGTATTTGCGGAGGAGATAATCAATTATATTCCGATTATATGGGATTTGGACGGAAAACAAAGATGTACTACTGCACAAAAGTTCTTTGAAGACGGGTTTAAGATTTCAAAGAAGGTAAGAAGAAATATCATTACATATAGTGAAATTTTAAAAGATAAAAACGGTGTAAATATTTTGGACGAGAATGGGAATTTACAATGTGAAATAAAGAAATTTGATATTATAGGAAAGAAGTATTCAGATTTACCGGAAGAGCTACAAGAAAAATTTGTTGATTATTCATTCAAAATTACGAAGTATCTTAATTGTAGCAAAGAAGATATTGCTTACCATATTGCAAGATATAATGAGGGACGTGCTATGACGGCACAACAAAAGGGTATCATTGAACTTGGTGAACACTTTGCATTGTCAGCAAAACAAATTTCTGCTATGTCATTGTTTAAAGAATTGAGTAGTTTTACAACTAAAGAAACCAAGAATGGTACATCTGACAGAGTTGTCGTAGAAAGTGTTATGCTGATTAATTTTAAGGATGATTGGAAAAAAGACCAATCGGTTATGTGTGAGTATGTAAAAAATAATGCAAACGATGATATGTTTGATGAAGTTGAAGATTTGGTAGACTGTCTTGAAAATATTCGCAACGATGAGTTTTATGAATTGTTTGATTCAAAAAATACATTTTTGTGGCTTGCGGCATTCAGAAATTTTAAGGAACTTACTAATTATGAAGTAGACGATACAAAGTTTGCAGACTTTTTGATTGAATTCAATAAAACATTGCAATACAAAGAAGTTAACGGCGAAAGCTTTTATGATTTGTGCATTGATAAAGAAACTGGAAAGAATAGAGCAACGAAAGACAAATATATTGTTTTACCAAAATTCAACAAGCTTCTATATTTAATGAAAGAATTTTTAGGCATTGAAGATAACGAGTCATCGTCAAATGAAGAAAATGTTAAAATGACAACTGAGAATAAAAATATTCTTAAAGAAGAAAATATTGAAAGTGATGTTTGCGACAATACTCAAAACAGTGTACAGGAAATAGAGAATAATATATTAGAAGGAATTGAGCAAGAAGATATAGAATTTTACGAAACAATGATTGAGGATGTGTTGCCAAGTAATTCCGAACTGGCACAAAAAGCACACGACGAATTAGTTAAGCTGATAGATTATTCTTGTGAAAAAGATTATGATATGGCGTTAGAAAAATGGTTAAAAACGATAGACGAAAGTGTATTAATTTCGAACAATAAAACAGAGAACTATAATAATATGAAGAAACTTTTCATTGAGTATATGCTTAATCAAGAAAAGAATGTGGCGTAAAGGAGAGTGATACAAATGATATTTATAACAGGAGACACGCATGGAGATTGGAAAAATCGGTTTAAACCTGAATGTTTTCCGATAGGACAAAGTTTAAATAGAAGTGATTATGTCATTGTGTGTGGTGACTTTGGTTATTGGCACGATACGGATATTGAAAGAAATAACCTTGATTGGCTTGAAAGTCAACCATGGACTACATTATTTGTAGACGGAAACCATAGTAACTTTGACCGACTAAAGAAATTGTTGGTTGAAGAATGGAACGGAGGAAAAATACATAAGATACGTCCGCATATTATTCACTTGATGAGAGGACAAGTGTTTACTATTGATGGCAAAACGTTCTTTACATTTGGGGGAGCACAATCTCATGATATACGAGATGGTATATTAGAAACTGATGACCCGAGAATTGCGGAATGGCAATATGATTATTGCAAAATATTTCGTATAAACCACATATCCTGGTGGCAAGAAGAATTGCCTTCCCAAAAGGAAATGGACGAAGGTATTGAAAATTTAGTTAAATACGGTAATAAGGTGGATTATATTATAACACATTGCCCACCAACAAAGACTTTAGATGTAATGAATATGAGTAGAGGTTTCTTTGATAAATTGAAATCGGATAGATTAACAAATTATCTTCAAGAAATTCAACAAGATGTCCAATATAGTAATTGGTATTGTGGACATATGCACGAGAATAATCGTTACAAAGATAATATAACTGTTTTGTATCATAACATTATAGAGATTGGTGGCGATGCTCAATGATATATGTAATCACGAATGGAGAACAATATATTAGAACCAATCCAAACGGGAGATTGGCATGGTCGGGTAATCCGACTTTAGCCAACTCGTTTGAGACCTTCCCAGCTGCATTGGGTTTCTTAAAGACCAAAAGAGTACAAAATTTCTTGAAAGGGAATTCAAGAAGAAGTCGTGTTATCGAATTGACAGATGGTTATATGCCCGTTGAAAAACCAGAGAATTGTGGTGAAGAAGACAAGAATAATATAAATAACATTAAATCTATGGATATAGACGGATTGTTAAAAACACCTCATTTACCAGATGAAAGAAACCCATACACATATTATAACAAGTTAGAAGTAGATATATTAGATGTTGATATGGCAGGTATCTTACAATTGGCAAGCAAAATCATAAGTGAAATAGATAAACAATATGAGAATATGAGATATCTTGAAAAAGAAATGGATTTGAGAATTTGTGATACACGTCATTTTAAAAAGAATGATGACACAAAATTAAGTGCAATTGCAGCACAAAGACTCGAATATTATGAACAGAAATTAGATGTAAAGAGAGATATTTATAAAAAGAACAGACTGATTCTTGAGTTGTTTAAAGACGATATAAGTAAATTTAAAGATAAAAATTTTCCAAATGAGATTAAAGCAATTAAGAATACTCCGTATCAATATAGACGTATATCATATGAAGTGTTAAAAGATTATTGTAACGGAAAGTACAGAAAGGAGAAAAAACATGAAACAAAAAGAGTATCAAAAACTATTAGAACTGGTGTGCAATAAACAAGACAGCTTATTGGCACATGGATTGTGGGATAGTGAAGAACATAAGCAAATGGAACGATTAAAAGTCAAATTAAAGAAAAAGTAAAGAAAACTAAGTAAATTGGAGGTAAAACAGTATGAAAAAATATGAATTGACTGATGAAACAATAGACGTGTCGGGAACAACATTACACAGAATCAAAGCTCTAAAAGATTTTGGCAATGTAAAAAAAGGAGAGCTTGGAGGTTATGTTGAAAGCGAACACAATTTATCTCAAGAAGGTAACTGTTGGGTGTGCGGTAATGCAGAGGTGTATGATAATGCAGAGGTGTATGATAATGCAGAGGTGTGCGGTAATGCAGAGGTGTATGATAATGCTTTGGTGTACGGCAATGCAAAGGTGTACAGCAATGCAAAGGTGTACAGCAATGCTTTGGTGTGTGGCAATGCAAAGGTGTGCGGCAATGCAGAGGTGTGCGGCAATGCAGACTATATAACAATAAAAGGATTAGGTTCAGTGTGTAGGAATACAACCATTTTCAGAACAAAGGGTAAAAATATAGCTGTTAAATGCGGTTGTTTTTACGGAACATTAGCCGAATTTGTTGACAAGGTAAAAGAAACACACGGTAATAGTAAGTTTACCAAAGAATATCTTGCGTTAATTGATTTGGTAAAAATCCACTTCGAATTGGAGGATAAATAATATGGGTGAAGTATTGATGCTATTGGTTGCAATGATTGTTGGATTTGCCGGCGGTGTAGGTGTGTTTGCTTTGATTCTTAATTGTTGTAATGACAACGATGAAAAATCTGTTTCAAAGAAAGAGAATAATGTACCGACAGAAGTATGTGCTAAGAGTTTTGAGGGCATGGCAATGGCTTTTCAAACAATGGGAGAGAATATGAATAAGGGATATACAAGGTACATCGGAAACAGCGATAAGATGACCGAACAAGAATTTAAAGAAGCGTTAAAAATGAAAATAAAAAAAGGAGAATATTAATGATGAAAGAAATAAGCAAATCTAATGTTTTTGAAGTATTTATTAACGAAAAAGATAAAAAGAAAATAAACGGTGGTCGAGTAACAAGATCTTATATTAACAAGTGTTCAGAGATTGTAAAAAGATTGAAAGGAAAAATAAATGAATGATTTAAAAAAAGTAAAAGTTACATGTTGCGAGGGCGAAGGTCAAGGTTCTTGCAAAAGATGTGTTGATAAAGGCATATGGAATCGAATGTGGATGAGTTTTCTATACAAAATAGAAGGTCTTGAAGGCTGTTATTGTGTAAAATGTGTAGATGAAATAATGGAGGAAATGAAATGCGTGAGATATTATTCAGAGGTAAACGTATAGACAATGGAGAATGGATAACGGGCGGTATATTTCAGCAAAAAGCTGATGATGTAAAAGATGAAGTAGTGTATATAATTGATAATTCATCAAATGATGTTGACTGGGCACATAGGGTTATACCTGAAACAGTAGGACAATTTACAGGAGTTACCGACAAAAAAGGAAACCGAGTCTTTGAGGGAAGTATATTCCGATATGAACCGCATTTCACAACGGAGAAAGCGTGTTCAGAGGCAGAAATGGTAAACTACAATATGTCAAAACAGGCAGATTATTTTGAATGTGAACGAAAAATCACCGTTTACAATGCACGAACAGATAATATCGTGCTTGAGGCGGAGGGATATATGAGTATATCCAATAATACAACTAACGAATTGGTGATAACTGTTAAAACGGGTGAGAATTCGTATAAGAAAAACTATGTGTATTTAAACGAATACACAATGTATGCGGTTGAGGATATAACAGGGACACATACAGACCCATATCATTACAAATTGTATTGGCACACGCACGAGGGCGTGAGTATTGAGGCGAAATAAAATTAAGGAGGAACAGTAATGAAAGTAGAATTAAAAGCAAATGGTAAAAGCGTTCAAGCTGAAATCAGCGAGGAACAGTTAAAAAAGCTAGGATTGATTGAGGATAAACCTAGAGCTGGGTATGAGAGGGTTGAAAAAGGTGAAATGTATTATCTTGTCGATATATACAATAATATAATGAGAGTTACAGAAGATAATGACCAAGGGGATGAGCAATGTTATAACACAGGCAATTATTACAATGATAAGGTGATTGCCGAGAACAACGCTCGTGCAGATAGGTTGCAACGTTGTCTAAGACAATGGCAGGCGGCAAATGACAAGGTTATTTCTATATCTGATTGGAAAAATGATGAAATCAATAAATATTTTATTACATATAACTATCGTTCCAGTCTATTTGAAATAGGAAGAAGCTCTCAAAGAAGAGAACCAAATATTATTTACTTCACAACGAAGGGGAAAGTGACAGAAGCGATTAAAAATTTTAGAAATGAATTAGAATGGTATTTTAGCGAATACCAACAACGTCTTGATGAAGAATAAGGAGAGTGAACAAATGGGATATTATAGAGTGCGTAAAAATTGGAACAATGGCAAATGGGATAGTTCACAAATTTGTGCATATACGGACAAGCAAAAAGCTATTCAAGAATGCACAGAAGAAAGGGTTCAACAGGGATATAAAGTATTTGACCCAGATGGTAAAATTGTCTATCCAATTACATTGGAAAAACAAACAAAGGTATTGAAGAACGATGGTGTTATTCCTGATGACGAAATTGAATATTGGAATGATATATTTAATAGGAAGAAACTCGTTCACTTGGATGATTTAAATGTGATTATTAACCGATATTCTGAACTGTTAAATAAGAATGAAACAAAGATAGTTTCACATAATGGTATTTGTATGTTAAGAGTGCCGGCGAATAGATTTCAAATTAAATTGGTTGATAAATCAAAGAGCAACTTGGACGAAGATACATATTTTAATCTTGGTTATTTTGCAAACTTCAAAGAGGACGGAATTTTCTTTACTTTGCCCGTTGCAAACCTTGTTGCTGATTTAGATGAAAACACACTTTCATCGCCATGTTTGAAATATTTGAAGGAACGAAAAGTCAAGGATAATAAGGTTTATTTCTATGCAAGTCAAAATGCGTCTGATCAGTTTAAAACAAAAGACGTGTCTACATTGATTATTTGTAATGACAATACAGTTTTTATTGATAAGTACAACAGTTTATATGATGAAGATGTTAAATATGCCGTTTCGGGTGCGCCGATTATAATTGATGGATTTAGAGCAACGACAGAATATTTGGACGAAGGTTGGGATAATTCGATAGTTAGACCAACTGTTCACGGATTTTTGGGTATCAAAGACAATTATATTTATTATTTTTACATTGAAACGAAGACCTCGAATTGTATCACAAGTGGAGAGGTTTACGACAAAATTAAAGACTGTAGATTTTCAGATGTTATTAAAGTTGATGGCGGTGGAAGCTTCTATTGTAAAATCAATGGAAAAATTCAAAAGAGTACAAGTGAGAATAGACAAATTAATAACATTGGTGTTGTGATGTAAGGGGAATAAGGTAGTATAAATGAGCGATGATATAGAATTGGTCAATGCTGGCGAGTATCTCAACAAATTATGTGCTGATATGAGTGCATCAAAATCATACTATTACGATATTCAATATACACTTTCAACAACATTATTGGAATATCGGTTAAAACATAACTTGACCTCAAAAGATATGGCAAGTTATTTGGAAGTAAGTCCTTCAATGCTATCCAATTATGAAAGTGGTGATTATGATTTTTCTCTTTCTCAAATTTGTGATATATGTGAAAAATTAAATCTAAAACTTAACCTTTCGATTGCCGAAAATTAAACACAAAGGAGAATGTTGTTATGATAACAAAAACTATGAAATTGTCGGATATAAAGATTTCGGATGCTTTTGCAAGGACTCATGTGTCCGAAAGAAAACTTCAGAAATGTAGGAATTATTTCGAAAAATTCGGAAAGCCAGATAGAGAAATAGTGGTTGCTTCGGACGAAATTCTTACCGATGGCTATATTATGTATCTTATTTATAAAGAGAATAATATAGAAGAAATAGAAGTTAAAGTTGAAGATTGGGGAGCAAGTAGTTATCGAAATGAACGAACGATGTATATTTACGGTAGACATATTAATGGAAATGATGTTGATCATAAAACATACATGTGGAGAGTTCCTTCAAATTGGATGAGATTCAGAGATAATGTCCAAATTGGCGATGTGATACTTTGCAAAACAAAATATGGGATAGGAATCGTATCGGTAACTGACAAAAAGATATATGATAAATGTCCGGTAAATTTCAGAGTGAAAAAGGTAGCGAGCAAAACAATTTTTAAAAAGAAGGTTGCAATGGAAGGAGAAATTTACTATGGCGGTGCTGAAGAATTTTGATAGAAACGAATTATGCGTAAGTTGTACTTGCAGTTGCGATGAGGGGGGGGGATACAGATTAAAATTGATAAATATGATAAATCTCACTATGCCTTTTTATCATGTACGAATGGCAAATTTTATTATGCAGACATTTGTATGACGGAAAATGAATTCCATCAGTTCAAGGCATGGATTAATCGACATTAAGATTGGATGATATTATGGAATATAAGACATTACGAGAAAGAATTGAAGAACAAGCAGTATCGAATAATGATTTATCACAAAAAGAAATTGATAAAGATTTGGAGGATACATTGCAGATTTTAAAAGAATTAAGCGATGAATCAGCTTTGTACTCAACTTCTAATTTGATGAGAGAACTACAAATTATTAGAAATGGATATGAAAAAGGAGAATAAATATATGAGCAGATGGACACATGTGGCGGCAATATTTAGAATAGACAGTATAGGTGAGATTTCTGACAATGAGATTATCGAACAGTTTGGAAGAACAGTTGATTGGGAAGAGATGGCAGATTTTGATTATGACGATTCTGACGAATGGGTTCAACAAGAGTTTCTTCCAATGGGTAGCGAAGGCAGTCTTAAAATGAGCATTTGGCATAATCCTGTTAAAAATGAGATGTCATCTACTACAGTTTCGGTATTCGGAGATTTGAGAGATTATGGTGGGAGTGATGATATTGAAAGGCTGGAGCAATGGTTTGCCAAGTGTTGTGAGAATAATTGGACAAGACAGGCAGTTATGCAAGTTATAGATGAATATTGTGATAAGCCAACAATTTTTCAATATATACAGAACTAATTGAAACGGCAGTTTTAAGGCGAAGGAAAGGAGAACGATAAATGAAAATAGGAATAACAGGTCATAGAAATCAAAGACTGAATCTACCAGAGGATGAAAATGATAGTGCGTGGAGACCAATTAAACGCTGGCTTATCTTAGAACTAAATATATTTAAGGAACTTTGTACGCTTTCAAATGAGCCATTGGAACTATATTGTGGAATGGCTTCAGGGAGCGATGTTGTATTTGCACTCGTTGGTAGGCTGCTTAAATTACGTTACTCAGATAATGTTAAATTACATTGTGTTCTTCCGTGTAAAGATTACAATTCAACTCATGAATATTTTGATTATATAAAATCAAAATCAGATGAATGGGTAGAGCTTTCTGATAAGTTTTATAAAGGATGTGACAATGTAAGAGACCAATACATTGTCGATCATGCTGATATTATATTTGCAATTTGGGACGGTAATAAATCTGGCGGAGTGTGGTCAACTATTCGCAAGGCTCAAAAGGCAGGGAAAAAGATTATTTATTGTCCAAAAGAATTGATTGATAGCGGATTTGAGAATTGATTAGAAAGAGGTATACACATACGTATTTCAAAATACAAAACAAATTTTTCAAATGTTTTACCATGAGAGGACATTTAGATTCGTGGATACATATAAATCTTGTGGAAGAAGAACCAAAAGATAATTATTTAATCTTTTAAGTTAAAATGTTGTTTTAATGGAGAATTTCTATTATGGAAGAAATAAAAATTGACTGTGTTTATGATTATAAAGACTTAACACATTCATACCTGACTGTACGCATTATGGATGTCGATAATTTTGAGATATATTCATCTCATGGAGATCTCATTGAAACAATACACGATGTGGCTGATTGTTTATATATTTTGTATTTGGTATCCATAGGGAAATATCCATGAAAGGAAGTATCATTATGAGTTTTACAAAAACATTCCCAATCAATACAGGAACATTTGTTGTTGTTCAAGTAGGAAATACAAAGAGATTGGGTACAGTGGCTTGTTATCAATGCGTAACAGAGGAGGATGAAGAAGATGTGGTTATGGTTTCTGGGTACAAAGAAAGTTGGTGTGGAGAATATTTACTTAGTGAAGTGAAAATTGCAACGGATGAAGAAATTAGGCATATATGAAAGGGAGAAAATGATATGTTATTAAGTGAAATTGCAGAAAAGATTATAGAAAAAGATCCGGAAGATTTCTTGAGATATGCTGTTGAGGTTGGTAATAGAGAAAAGTCCTATGAGGATTCTCTAATCAATCCATTAATAGATCATTACTTGTACAATGAATTAAATTTATGTTCTTGTGGATCACCTGATACCACTTTGGAAGTCATTCGAAGATATCTTCATATTCGGAAAGAATGGAAGGATTTAAGTTATGATGAGGTGCAAGAAAGATATAAAACGGAATTGCATATAGACACCGAAGATTATGAGCAGTATGGAGTATTTCAATTCATGGCATATGAAATAGACAGTCTTGGGTTTACAGATCATGGTAGTAGTATTGGCTACTGTTGGTTGACTGAAAGGGGCGAGATGTTTCTTACAGTGTTGGATGCATGGAGTCAACATAATAAGGAGAATTAATTATGAACATAGGAGAAAAGAAAGAATATGTTGGATATGTTGGAGAATATAGTGATACGTGGTTATTTGAAACTAATAAGACTCCATATTCATCTATAGTTGTATTAGCTATAGATGAATTACTTGGTATTAAAACAGAAGATTGTGAGAAATATAAAATCACGATAGAAAAATTGGAGGCGGAAATGATATGAAACTAACTCATAGATATGATTGTTATTTAGAATTAAACGAATATCTTTCTCATGAATATCATTGTGAGCTAACCAAAGAACTTGATGATTTGGCTGGTTTTGATAAGAAAATGATTGATGAATATGAATATGGACATTATATATTGGCAACTGAAGCGGATATGAAACAAAGACTTTTGTACATAAGAATTCCAGGTGGTACGGTTGGCAATATATTTTTGGATAAGACGGAGAATATTATTACGAAGATAACAATTGATACAGATTATGTTGTAGATTCGTATCCTGAGAATGTTCAAGAATATGTTCAGAAATACATTGGAGATAAAATTGAAATAGGAGATTGAAAATTATAAAAAACTCAATAATGAACTTAGCGAATGGGACGACGTTGTTAATAAGGTGAATGAAATTGTCGGTTATATCAACGAACAAGAACCCCAACCGGTGACGGTGCTATGGGTAATCAGAAATAAAGACACAAATGAATTGATATTTAATGCAAGAGGAGGAGCTTATAAAGATAAGGAAGCGGCTTTAAATGAAATAAAAAAGTTGGGCTCTTAAAATCATTGTTTGCTTAGATATGAATTAGTTAATGAAATGCGTGTTTCAATGGGTAAGAAATGGAGGAAAATATGAGTAATTTAAGAAAAATCGCAAAAATCGAGGGTTATGAGAACGAAGACATGAAGAACATCATAAAATGCCTTGAAAAACAAGGGTTTTTAGTGTCCGAATATGACGAACTTGACGACGACTATAAAATTTGGAACATTCTAAAATAGAGAAAAAAAGCGATGAAAGCTTAATTTCAAGACAAAGGGGGTGAGGAAAGTGGCGGATAGTATATTGCTTACAGTATTTATAACAATGCTCGTATTATATGTCATAAGTGAAGTTATACAAAGATGATATTTTAATAATTTAGTATAAAAAGCACAATTTATGGAGGTAAATAATATGAAAGATTTTAATAAAGTGGCAATTGTTAATTTGTTTGACGATTATGCATGCGATGATTATGCAGTTGCATTGTATGATGACGAAGCAAAGCTAATATGTGATTCATGGTTGGTCGTTGTGAATGGATGGGGAAATGAAAATGCAAGGGTACTTGGAGAAATTAAACGTGTTTTTCCTATTGAAGATTGTGATAAAGAAATACTTGGACAAGTTATTGGTGTTGTGAATATGGATGCGTATAACAAAAGACATATAGAAGAAAAAAGATTAAAAGAGACGGCAGAAAAGAAAGCTACAATTGAAAAGGAACTGGAACAAGAAATCAATAAATACAAAACGGTTACGTATTATGAAGATATGGCAAAGAAATATCCGAATAATTCAAGGTTGCAAGATTTGGTCAATAAGTTATTAGAATTAGGAGAATAATCATATGTGGGAAGATATTTTAGGTCAATTAACAAAGTTGTCCAAAGAGCAACTCATTTACATAATTGAACAATACCGCAAAGCAACTCTGAGAATGAGTAATGCCCTCGTAAGAGAAAGTATGTGTTATATTCATTCAACGGATGCATGCGATATTATAAGGGATTGTATATCTGATTGTGATTTTATTCGCAATCATGAATTGGCTGCCTATGTAGATATGAAGCTTGGCAAGATTTCCGGTGAAGAATATAGAGATATAGTGTTGAGAGAAGATGCCGATTAAATATTACTTTCAAAGGATAGAAAAGGAGAATAAACTTATAAGTCAGTATGTTAAATCACATAAGATGATTTTTCAAATATACAAAAAAGGAGAAATAAAATGAACGGATTAAACGAAAAAGAAGTTCTGAAAAGTCGAGAACAACACGGAAGTAATAAACTTCCCGAACCAAAGCTGAAAAAGTGGTATGAATTTGCCAAAGAGGCATTGAGTGAAAAAATAACACTCATATTAATTGCAATTGCAGCATTGCAGTTGGTATTGGGTATTATGGGTGTTATGGATTTATCTGACCCAATTATGATATTAGTTGTATTAGGAATTGTAACAGCCATAGCAATAAAAACAGGCTTAGGAGTTCAAAAGTCGGCAGCAGAGTTGAGAGCTAAAACGTCATTAAGATATTGTGATGTTATTCGTGATGGCAAGGTGCAAACAATCAATAAAGATGATTTAGTTGTTGGTGATATAGTTTGTATCGGAATGGGACAAGAAATCTTTGCTGACGGTTATATCATAGAAGGAAAAGTTTCTGTTAATAATGCTGCAATTAACGGAGAAACGAAAGAATGTTTAAAAACACCTGTCGAAGGTTATAAACATGTAAAAACAACTTCAACGGATGCATATACAAATCAGAATTCTTTATTTGCCGGCACAACAGTTATGTCGGGTGAAGGTAAGATGATTGTAACTGATGTCGGTATAAACACTGTCAACGGTGATACACTTGTTAAAATGCAAACTCTTGAATCACCAAAAACAGCACTTGATATTGCTCTCGATAATTTAAGCGATTTTATATCTAAATGGGGTACTATTGCAGCAGTTGTTACATTCATAGCTTTGACTATTTCGGGTATTCTGCAAGTAGGTTTTGGAGCATATTTCGATGGTGGTATTTTAAATATCATTCAGAAAATCGCACAAAATTTTCCAATCGCATTGACGATTATAGTCGCTGCTGTACCAGAGGGACTACCGCTGATAGTTAAATTGGTTACAAAGCAAAATGTTAAAACGATGGAAAGGTTCAACATTTTAGCTAAGAACCCAAACAAAATACCTGAGCTTGCGTATGTTGATATAATTTGTACAGATAAGACTGGTACTTTAACTACAGGTGTTATGACGCCGAAAAAAATCATTGATATGTTCGGTAATGATATTAATAAGAATTCGGAAGTTTGGGGAGATATTGAAAAAAATATCTGTTTGAATAATAGTGCAAAATTCGATTCTGAAAATAATATTACAGGCGGTAACTCTATTGACAGAGCAATATTAAGCCTTGTATCGTCAGAAAAATATGCTGAAATTCAAACGGAATATCCGATAAAATCTCGCCAAGCGTTTAATAGCGAATACAAATATTCAGCTTATACCACTCAAAACGGTGTTACATATTACAAAGGTGCTCCTGAAAAACTTATCAAACACTGTAATTTGAATACGGAAGATAAGGACAATCTAAACAATGATATAAAATCTATGACAAAGAATTCAATGAGATGTATAGCATTAACAAAGTCAAACGAAGATTTAAAAGAAAGTGAATTACCTGATGATATGACATTTCTCGGTATTATCGGTGTTGTCGATCCGGTAAGAGAGGAAGTTCCTCAGGCGGTAAAGATGGCACATGAAGCAGGTATTCAAGTTATCGAAATTACCGGTGATTGCATTGAAACTGCCGTTGCAGTCGCTAAAGAATGTGGTATTTATAAAGATGGTGACGTTGCTCTTACAGATGATGAATTTGAAAAGATGTCAGACGAAGAAGTTAAAGACATTATTCCGTCTTTGAGAGTAATCTCAAGATGTTCACCAAATACCAAACTTCGTCTTGTGACATTAGCACAAGAAATCGGTAAGTCAGTTGCTATGACAGGTGATGGTGTAAACGATTCACCTGCACTTAAGAGAGCTGATGTAGGCTTTGGTATGCAGTCGGGCAGTGATGTAGCAAAGGAAGCCTCAGATATAATCCTTACAGACGATAACTTTGCAAGTATTGTAAAAGGCATTGAACTTGGAAGAACATTTATGCACAACATTATGATGTTCCTTGAATTCCAATTGCCTATCAATATTTCATTATTGATATTAAGTGTTATTTATCCTTTGTTGGCAATCGGAGCTTTACTTGCATCTGTACAAATTTTGATTGTAAACATTATAATGGACTCGCTTAATTCATTGTCTTTCGGTGGCGAACCACCTAAAGAAGAATATATGACAGAAAAACCAATTAAAAAAGGCTCAGGTCTATTTATTCGAGGTGCAAAGAAACGTATTACAATCAGTACGGTAGCATTCGTAGTTTTGTATGCGATTATAACATTTACACCAATAGCGAATATGTTTGCTACCGAAACAGAAGCCATAACAGCAAGATTCGCTTTGTTGTGTTTCATGGCGGTATTTAACGGTTTCAATATCCGTACAGAACATATTAATCTGTTTGAGGGTATTAGCAAAAATAAATTGTTTTCTATTATAGCAGCCGGTATAGTGGTGATGACATTTTTCTTGTGTAATATTGCTCAAAATCTCATTAAGGTTACTGCATTAGATTTAAAGCAATGGATAGTTGTCATATTGCTATCATTTATAGTTATACCGATTGATATTGTCAGAAAATTATGTGTAAAAAGTAAAAAGCAAAATTAAAAGGAGGATTTGTTTATGTCGATTAGTTTGGTAAAAGGTCAGAAAATCGACCTTACAAAAGGTAACAGTGGGTTGAGAAAAGTTGCGTTTGGTCTTGGTTGGGACACAAATAGATACGATGGCAATTCAGACTTCGATTTGGACGTGTCAGCTTTTCTTACAGATGACACAGGAAAAGTAACAAGTGAAAAGGATTTTGTATTCTATGGTCAACCACAACATCCAAGTGGAGCATTAATTTATTCAGGTGATAATAGAACTGGTGAGGGTGATGGTGATGACGAAACAATGATTGTTGATTTAAATAAAATCCCGTCTAATATCATAAAAATCAGTTTCTCTGCAACAATATATGATGCAGATGAGCGTTTGCAGAATTTCGGTATGGTTGATAACTCATATATCAGAGCTTATGATGTCGACACAAATGAGGAATTGTTTAAATATGAATTGAATGAAGATTTCTCATTGGAAACAGGAATTATTGCCGGTGAATTATATCGTAAAGATAATGAATGGCGATTTAATGCCGTTGGCAGTGGGTACGAAAATGGCTTGGCTGCTATTGGAAGAACATTTGGATTGGATATTTAAAAGTAGGAGGATATACATATGTCAGTTAATTTAAGTAAGGGACAAAGAATAAATTTATCTAAGGAAGTTGAAGGACTATCAAAAATTATGGTTGGACTTGGCTGGGATGCTGCAAAACAAAGTGGTGGAATTCTAAATCATTTATTTGGTTCTACAAGCTATAGCATTGATTGCGATGCATCTGCAATAACTATGGGAAATGGTAATAAATATAGAGCTTGTATTTATTACGGAAATCTATCTGAAGATAATGTTTATCATCATGGTGATAATCTAACCGGCGATGGTGATGGCGATGACGAACAAATAACAGTAGATTTAGCTCATTTGTCAAGTGAGATTGAACGAATAGTTTTTGTTGTAAACATTTATAATTGTACAGAAAGAAAACAAGATTTTGGCTTGATAAAAAATGCATATATTCGACTTGTTGATGAAAGTACAGGAAAAGAGATTTGTAAGTATAATCTTTCGGATGATTATGCAGGCAAGACTGCAATGATATTCGCAGAAGTATATAGAAACAATGGCGAATGGAAGTTTAATGCCATAGGTCAAGGCACGAACGATGCCAGCATTAGTCAATTAATAAATAGATATAGATAAAAATTAGGAGGTAACTATAATGGCAATTTCATTACAAAAAGGACAAAGAGTTGATTTAACAAAGGACAGACCATCATTGAAAAATGTACTTATTGGACTAGGTTGGGATATCAACCATTATGACGGTGAGACAGATTTTGACTTGGATGCATCGGCTTTCATGACAAAAGCAAATGGTAAAGTAGGCAACGAAAACGATTTCATTTTCTATGGAAATCTTAACCATGTATCAGGAAGTGTCCAGCATATGGGTGATAATCGTACTGGCGAAGGCGATGGAGATGATGAGGTAATTAAAGTTCAACTTGATAAAATTCCATCGGATTACGACACAATTTCATTTACTGTTACAATTTATGAAGCTGAAAAAAGATTGCAGAATTTTGGAATGGTTGAAAATGCTTATGTACGTCTTATAGACGAAGATACGGGTGAGGAACTTGTTCGTTTTGATTTGACGGAAGATTTCTCAACAGAAACAGCTTTAGTTGTTGCTGAGATATATAAGCGTGATGGACAGTGGAAATTTGCAGCTATCGGAAGTGGTTATGACGGCGGTTTAAAAGCATTATGTAAAGAATACGGCATTGATGCTGAATAACAATTCTTAAACAAATTTTGTACATAGTCATACTCAAAGATTCTTTTGGGTATGACTCAACACTAGATTTAATGGAAGGATATGATGTTATGACCAACTTTATGTTTATTGTTATTGTAGCGATTATTTTAATTACTTTAATTCTTTTCTTTACTCCATTTGGAAAACAAATTCGAGTAAAACTTAGAGGTAAAGGCGATGAAATAATGAGACAAGACGCTCAAACACCGGAAGGTGCGAGGGATTATTACAATACTGCAATCAGAGAAAAAGAAGAATTTTATAACAAAGCATCGGCTACATATACTGAAATTTCAGGGAAAAGAAATACCGCCGAAAAAGATTTGTATCAAGCAAACAAAGATATAATGCAAGTCAATCAAAATATCAATGCTTGTCTTGATGAAAATAAAGAAAATGAAGCAATGCAATACGCTATGAAAAAAGCCACTTTGGAGAATAAAATTAAAGTTCTAAAAGAAACTATTTCTGAAATGAAAGAAGCAGAGGCACATCAAAAAGATATTCGAGATCAAGCAGCTGAGGAATTGCAAAAACTCAAAGAAGAAAAGGAACAGACTCTTTTCCAGATGGAAGCAGATAATCAAATTATCGAACTTCATCAAAGTATGGATAATTTGAATACAAATAGCGAAAGTGACAGAATGCTTGAACGAGTAAGGGAAGGAGCGCGTAAAACAAGAGAGCGTGCAGAAGGAAGTAGGATTGCATATGATTCAAGTGCTCAAGCAAATGACAGAAGATTAGCAAATTCCGAAAGAGAACGTAATGCACGACAAATTCTTGAGGATATGAAGAAACAGAGAGGTAACAAGTAATGATTGTACTTAATATAGGTGTATTCTTAGTTTGTATTGCCGTAGCATTTTTTAGTGGAATGATTGTAGGACGAAAGACAAAGAAGAAATAAAATAATGAGACTGCATACGGTGAAAACCGTATGTGGTCTTGAAAACCTGATTTCAAGGAGAATATTGTAATGGTTAAAGATACAAAAGATAGAGACGAAAAATATGAATTAATAAAAACATGTTTCGATCTTGGAGGCAAACCATATATAAAAATTTGTTGTCCATGTTGTGATAATTTAACAGAAGGAAGCTATCAAGTGATTACAGATATTCCTAAAAAATTATATTGCTCTCAATGTGGAGCAGAAATTATACAGCCAATTCAATTTGCTAAAGTTTTATTTAAGTTTAAATAAAAAGAGAATGTATATATGAATACAATTATATTCAATGAAGATGATTGGGTTTAATTATAGGGAGGAATTATTATGAGTTTGTTATGTGATAGAGCAAAAAACAAATTAGATAAAAGCAAAAGAAAATATAAAGAATGTCCGCAATCAAAATCCCCGGATCGAGAAGCAGAATTGTTTTGTGAAAATTGTGGACACTCTTTAGGGAAAGAAGATGTTTTAATTATTGATTTGGAAACAGTGAAGTATTGCTCAAAATGTATTGAAAAATATATAAAAGAGACACCGTTTGATATTCCTGATGGTACGGTGGTTAAAGACTTTGGTGATTCTGTTTATTTAAAATATAAAAGTGGTGGTTATATAGAACAAACAGTTCTAAAGGATTGTTATTTTAACACAAAGGGTAGATACATTAAAGTAAAAGGCAAAAGAGTATATATTTAAGCTTGAAATTTTGCTTTCATTTTGATTTTTAAATAGAGAATAATTTCATGTAGTATTTACTACGTCTTTGGGCTATTCGCCCGATATTTCAAATAAAATTTAATTACAAAATATTATTTTTTTATGTGGTTGCAAACACTGAAGGAATAAACGCAAAAATAAACATAGAAAGGATAAAACAGTAAACACCGGTTATAAATGATTGTACAATCTCTGTATGGTAAATAAATTTGAACACAGAGAAAAATAATTCATTAGAAAATTTAACAGTTGTTGAACTTTGTAGTGGCATTGGAGCTCAGATTAAAGGTATAAATAATACACATTTATTTAATGCTAATATGATTGCAACAGCAGATTTGGATAAAGAAGTAGTGGTCAGTTATGCCGCCATACATTGTGGTTTGACTACTGATATGATAGAAAATTATACAGACTATCCAAGTAAAGAGGATATGGTAAAAGACTTGACAGATAAAAGACTTGGATATGATTTTAAGAAAGACAAACCATATGATTGGGAAAAATTATCACGAAGAAAGGACAAAACAAAAGGAATTGAAAAATATTGGTTGGCTGATTATCTATCACATAATCTTGGAGATATGATGCAAATAAAATCCCTTCCATATAGCGATTTACTTACATACTCTACACCCTGTACTGATCTTTCAATCGCTGGCAAACAAGAGGGTTTAAAATGGACTTGTCAAGATTGTGAGTGTGAATATAATCCATCAGAATTAGATGTTGATACTCGTTATACTTGTCCCAATTGTGGTAGCCATAATATTAAATCAACTCGTTCGGGTTTGTTGTATGAAGTTGAACGACTTCTTGTAACGGCAAAAGAGAATAATACATTGCCAAAATATTTACTTATGGAAAATGTCGATGCTCTTATATCGAAAAAATATATTGATAGTTTTAAGGATTGGATTGGTAGACTTGATAATCTTGGATACAATTCATATTATCAAACAATTAATGCGAAGAATGCAGGTATTCCACAAAATCGTAATAGAATTTTTTGTATATCAATTCGTAAAGATATTGATACAAAGTTATTTACATTTCCAAAACCATTTGATACAGGAATCAGATTAAAGGATTTATTAGAAACAGATAAAGATGTTTTGGAAAAATATTTTTTATCTGATGAGGTACAACAAAGACTTCAAATTACTGACCCAACATTTGAGAAGAATGTTATTGGGACGACCAAACCTGAATTTCGAACTATAGGTCAGAGAGATTTAGTTTATAAGGAAGGCTCGATTATGGGTGCACTGGTGGCAACAGATTATAAACAACCTAAACAGATTTTTGCAGATTCAAATAATTTAATTCATATTGCTGATTTATGTAGCGAAAGATTTCAAAAAACGAATGAACAATCTCGCAGAGTATATAGCGAAGACGGTATTGCACCAACAATGCATACTTGTGGAGGTGGCAATTCAGAGCCAAAGGTTGAAAGAAATAACCTTAGAGTGGTGAGAAAACTTACTCCTAAAGAAGCACATAGGCTTATGGGTTTTGATGACATTGATTATGAAAGATGTAAGGCGGTCGGTATGTCAGATTCTCAAGGATATAAACAGTCGGGAAATAGTATTGTAACAACTGTTATTTCATTATTAGCAGAACACCTTTATAAAGCTCAGTACGATAATACATATGTTTGTACCGATGAGAAAATGATAAATTTTCAGAAACCGCAAGTGGATTGATTTTTGTTGGCGGTATAGATAGTAATATGTGGCTTGATAATGGTAAACAATTATCAAGAAATTTTAAACAAGGATATAGAGTATATAGTAGCGAAGGCATTGCTTGTTCAATTACATCTAATGGTGGTGGGTTCGGTGCATGTAATGGATTGTATTTGATGTGAAATGAGGTAAGAAAATTAAATACAACAGTAGCAGATCGATTGCAAACATTGCCTGATAATTATACATTCTGCGACGGTGTTTCCGAAGCACAAGTATTGGTAATGGTTGGACGGTTTCAGTAATATCTCATATATTAAGTTTTATAAAATAGAGAATATGTTAAGTAAGGGGGGTATTAATTTTAATAAAGTAGAGAGACATATAATCAACAAAAATCATCCAATGTATTCAGCTTGTGATAATTTATGCTTTTTGGCAAAGAACATGTATAACCTTTGTAATTATACAATTCGGCAAGAGTTCTTCAGAACAAAGACAGTTAAGAAGTATGGTGTCTTGAATAAGGAATTAAAGCATACTGACGCTTTTGTGGAACTTGGATCAAATGCAGCACAGATGGTTACAAAATCTTTATGTAAGTCATGGAAATCATTTCTTGTAGCAGTTAAAGATTACACGATGCATCCCAAAAAGTATTTGGGTAAACCTAAAATTCCTGCTTATAAAAAGAAAGATGGCAGATTTATTTGCACATTGACTAATATGCAGACACATATTAAAGATGGATATTTATATTTTTCTTTTAAAAGAATGAAGAAGTACAATAATCTTATTCACACAAAAGTTATAGGCTATCATCTTGGGACAAGAATTATTCCTAAGGGTGGTTGTTACATTATTGAAATTGTCTATAGGGATGAAAAGCAGTTTATAAATAATTTGGATAGAAACAGAATCTCCTCAATTGATTTAGGAATAAACAACTTTGTAACAATGGTAAATAACATAGAAGAACCTTCTATTGTTATAAATGGCAAAGGAATCAAATCTTATAACCAATATTGGAATAAGAAAGTTTCTAATCTAAGAAGAATTGCGAAAGCTATAAATGGATCGGATTGGACTAAACGGATGCAAAATCTCACGAATAAAAGATATTTCAAGATGGAATATTTCATGCATTGTACAAGTAGGTGGGTCGTTGACTATTGTGTAAATCATAATATTGGAACACTTATTATTGGTAAAAACGATGGTTGGAAACAGAAATCAAATATGCATAAGGTTGTTAATCAAACATTTACTCAAATACCGTATGAGAGTTTCATTAAAAAACTTGAATACAAATGTGAAGAGGCTGGCATTGATTTAATTGAAACAGAAGAGACTTATACATCAGGAACATCTTTCTTAGATGATGAATTACCTATAAAAGAAAATTACAACAAATTACGAAGAGTCTATAGAGGGCTTTTTAGAAGCAACAACGGAAAATATATAAATGCCGATGTTAATGGGGCATTTCAAATAATGCGCAAAGTATTCTCAAATGTGAAAGCAAATGAGATAGTGGGTGCATATTCACATCCTGTAATTATAAATTTGTAATTATGAATGGCAGACAAAAGCTGATGAATGAAACATTTCAAATGGAGAATAGATAACTAGGAGGACTAAAATGCATTATTGTGTACATTTATTAACCAAAGAATTACCAAGCGAAAACCAAATTGCAGATATTATGAATCCGTATTATGTAGGTAATGTCTATAGTAATTTAGATGAAGAAAATGAAGACCATGTTGTCAATTATCCTACATTCACATGGGATTGCTATCAAATAGGTGGAAGATATAAAGCAGAAATAAAATTAAAAGTTGATGCAGAGAACAAAGGAAATAACGAATATTATAATTGGGGTTATTATAGCCGTGATGAAAGAAACGGAAGATTATTTTGGTCAAGCTTGTTGTCTACGTTAAAAGAGTGTATGGGAAGCCGATATAGTGAAGAAGATTGGTTTGCTAATATGGGCTTTTATGATAAATATATACTTGTAGACGGAGCAAGACAAAAAGATATAGTTAATCTACCTGAAATGGATTGTTATGTATGTATTTTGCCTGACGGAACAGCAATTGCACGAGCGTCTTGGAATGGTACAAGCTTTGTTGAAGATAAGGATTTCGATAGAAAACATAAAGAAGCATTAGGTGCAAATATGGACGGCTTTATTACAGTTCTTGATGTTCATGATTAAAACAAGGGCTGATTTAAAAGAGGTAACTCAATTTACACAGACAGAGAATAGATAACTAGGAGGTAGAAAAATTATGAAAATTATAAAAACAGGAAGTACATATCAAATTTATGGCGAGGATTTAATCGTGTTGGACAAACTGCCGGCACAAACATATAAAATTGGATTCAGTAAATTTACCGGTTTCTTTTTAGAGAAACAACATGATTTGGAAATCAAGGAAGATAAGATATACGGAGTTCATGAAGAAAAGGCGAATAAAGTATTGAATAGATTTGAAAAATCTCGTAAGAATTTGGGTGTAATTCTTAGTGGAGATAAAGGTATTGGAAAGTCTTTGTTCGCAAGACTACTTTCACAAAAAGCAATTGAAAATGGTATTCCAGTTATATTGGTCGACGATTTTATTCCCGGCATTGATGATTTCCTAAATGACATTAAAAATGAAGTGCTTATTTTGTTTGATGAGTTTGACAAAACATTTAAGAGTCGAGATGATGTAGATCCACAAGCACAAATGCTGTCATTCTTTGATGGTACAAGTTCTGGGAAGAAATTATTTGTAGTAACTTGCAATGAATATCGCAATTTGAACGAATATATGATTAACAGACCAGGAAGATTTCACTTTCACTTTAGATTTGAATATCCGACGGCAGACGAAGTAAGAAATTATTTGACAGATAAAATAGATAAAAAATATTTTTCTGAAATTAACAAGGTTGTTTCTTTTTCAAGAAAGATTAAATTGAATTATGATTGTCTTTCGGCAATTGCTCTTGAATTAAATGAGGGAGAAAAGTTTGAAGAAACTATTAAAGATTTGAATATTATAAATACACATGACAGGAAAAGACAATATGATGTTCAATTATTCACAGAAGAAGGCATTATCTTTACAAGTGAAAACAAGGAATTGGACTTACTAAATGGGGATACTAATGATATTTGGGTGGAGGATTCAGAAGGTAATAGTATAAATATCGAATTCTCGGCTGATAATGCAATATTTGATAATAAGCAAAACTCATTTATTGTATATGGAAATAATGTTAAGATATGTGATGATTATGAGTATGTAGATAAAGCAAAGGAAGATATTTATAAAAATCTCCATTGTGCATATATCAAGTTTTCTCAGAGTTATAATGATTATCTTCATTACAAGTTGATATAAGGAGGGCTAAAGATTATGGAATTTTTTAAAAACATTAGATGTATAAGAAAAGTGATTTGTGATATTCGGTGGGATATGACTGTCATCAGAGATCAATTAAAAACAATTAATGAAACTATAATTGATAAGCCTGAAGATTCAGATAGAGTAAAGTTGCTTGAAGAACAAGTTGATTGCCTTGTCAAAAATAAGTTTGAAGATGGAAAGGTATATGATTCAATTGTGCTTATACCATCAAAAAAGATGAGTGATATGGGTCAAATGCCAATGATTATACATCGTGGCGAAAAGATTAATACAGATAATATGACTTCATTCAATTTGTCGTGGAGTTATGGTGATGGTGCAATTCTTACAACTGAAAAGGAGTAATGTTATGGATATTATATGTGTGAATGGGCTATATAAGCTGACAATTAATGAAGAATATACGGTAATAGCAGAGAATATCATGAAGGCTAAGCAAGAGCTTTTGAGAATGTTTTCTGATGATATTGATAGAGTGATTGATAAGAAACTTGGCGATTATGGTTTTTGTTCGGAAAATATATAAATAGATGAAAACAATGTTTCAAAGGGAGAGTGTTGCGACATGATGAAGGGCGATAAGATAAAATTGAAAAAGGGAATAGGTACACTTAGACATATTGGTGCAATATGCGAAGTGACTGATGTGTCAGAAGACGGCATAATTTCTTTTAGATACAAAAATAAATATGAAGGCTGTATCTCAGAAGATGTGTGTATGAAATATTTCACTACATTGCATAAATGGACAGAATGGGAATATGGTGTATGGACGAATTATTCAATTGGCAATAGACAGCCGTTTACATTTTGGTATAGATACAATGGTAAAACGGTTCAGGTAAAACATAAAGAATACAAAGCGAAAGCAAGTTGCCATAAAAATGATAAATTTGATATAGATGTGGGTTTATCTATTGCCGTAAAAAGGCTGATGATAAAAATATTAACAAACCAGATAGGACATCAAATAGATATAATGAAATTGAATAATTTTTGCAACCAATTACAAATGGGAGCTTGAATAAACTTTTCAAAGGATAAAACGGAGAATGTATAGGTAGAAGAATAAAGTATTTAAGGAGAATAATATGGCAGAAAGAGCATTAGCACACATAGAAAAAATTGAATGGGTTAGACCAATTGAGGGGCAGACAACATTGAACTCATTGGTGTTTTGGGTTGGATATGTATAGCAAAGAAAAATGAATTTAAAGTAGGAGATTTAGCTGTTTATATTGAGATTGACAGTAAGTGCCCAAGTAACGATGAGAGATTTTCTTTCTTGGCAAAAAAGAAGTTTAAAATCAAGACTATGAAACTTGGAAAATTTAATGTGATTTCTCAAGGATTAGCACTTCCAATTTCTCTTTTCCCTGAATTACACGATAAGAAGATAGGTGATGATGTAACCAAACAATTAAAAATTACATATGCATCAGAGGATGATATTGCAAGAAAATCTAATAAAATTGATCCGAATGCAAAGTATAAATCTATGGCACAACGCAATCCTAAACTTTTTTCTAAACCGATTATCAGAAAGATGATGAAATACAATATAGGACGTAAAATTTTATTCTTAATATTTGGGCGAAAGAAGGATAATCCAAAGAAGTTCCCAAACTGGATTGTAAAAACTGATGAAACGAGAATTGAAAACGCTCCATTTTATCTTCAGAGCACAAATAAATGGGTTAAGACAGAAAAATTGGACGGTACATCTTGTACTTTTGCAGTTGATAGATTAAAAAAGAATAAGTTTGATTTTATTGTATGTAGTAGAAATGTGAGACAAGCAGATAGAGATCAAACATGTTATCATCAATCGAATATTTATTGGGAATTAGCTGATAAATACAATATTGAGCCGATATTAACTATTTTTGCAATGGAGAATAATTATAATAGAGTGGTTTTGCAAGGTGAAGGCGTTGGATTAGTTCAAGGCAATCCATATAAATTTACAGAGAATAAATTATATGTATTTAACCTTATCATTGATGGGATCAGACTTGGAACAATTGAAATGGCTGAATTTTGTGAGAAATATGGATTAACAAATGTACCAATTATTGATACAGATTATACACTACCTCAAACAATGGAAGAAATGAAATTAGAAGCCGATGGTTATAGCCAATTAAATCCTAAAGTTAAAAGAGAAGGCTTTGTATATAGAAGTATTGATGGTCAACAGAGCTTTAAAAATGTAAGTCGTGAATATTTGTTGAAACATAATGGATAAGGAGAATATTACTAATGAGTAAACCAAAACTATATGTTATGTGTGGTCTGTCCGGAAGTGGTAAATCTACTATTGCAAAACAGATTGCAAATGATAATCCCGGTACAGTTGTTATATCAACTGATATGATACGAGAACAATTAACCGGCGAAATCGGAGACCAATCTCAGAATGATGAAGTCTTTGAAATTTTTCATACACTAATCCGAAAGCGTTTGGAGAATAAATACAATGTGATAGCTGATGCAACAAATATTACAATGAAATCTCGCCGGGCAATTCTAAATAAGGTTAACGGATTAGACATAGAAAAGATTTGTTACATAATACCGAAACCATTCGAGTGGTGTCAACAAGATAATAAAAATAGACCACATCCTGTTCCTGATGAAGTGTTGGAAAAGCAAATTAGAAGATTTGAAATCCCTTTCATTGAGGAAGGGTGGAGCAAGATTATTATTCATGATGAATTTAAAAATCATGTGAGAAATTTGGTTAATGAAATAGCTTATATGGGAGATTTCGACCAAAAGAATCCTCATCACACAATGGATTTGTACAAGCATTGTTTAAATACTAAGAAATTAATGAAAGAAAAGGGTTATGAAAATCCTTGGCTGGGCGGTGCGATGATGCATGACTTAGGTAAATTGTCAACTCAAACATTTGATGATCTTGGCATAGCTCATTACTTTGACCATCACGCATACGGTTCGTATTTTGTATTGAGTCGAATACCTCAAAATTTAGAGGTATTAGACGTATGTTTCCTTATCAATTATCATATGTTGCCGTTTAGTTGGGAAAGTGAAAAAACGAAACAACGCTGGCGAAAAAGATTCGGAGAATATAAGTATAAGATACTTATGGATTTTCATGAATGCGATATACAGAGGTGATAAAGGAAATATATGAGTAAAGAGTTATCTAATAGAGAACAAAAGTTTCGGGATGAGTATATGGATATTTTGTATCAGGCTATAAGGAAAGAACATCCACCTGGGAAATACCTTCTCTTAGACAAGGACGATTTGAGAAAATTGACGGAACTGTTCAAAAGAGTTTATCAAGAAGGAGAATATATTGATATGAATGATATTAAAGAATTTCTTACAAAAGAACATAAAGAACTTATTCATAAGAAAATTGTAAAAACAATTGAGGATATGGACTTTACTTCTATAATAGAAGATTTTATCAATGATGAATTGGATTATGTTAGAGATCGAGATAATGTTGATGAATTCTTGGAAGAACAAATTATAGAAATTGTCCGTCAGCATTTAGTTAAGAGTGGATTGTTAAAGGAGAATAAGTAAGTATGAATTATTTTATTTCGGATTTACATTTGGGTTATAAGAATGTTTTAAAGTTTGATAATCGTCCATTTATCAATATAGAAGAACATGACAAAACAATTATTGATAATTGGAATAGCAAAGTTAATGATAATGACGATGTATATGTCTTGGGTGATATTAGTTGGCACAATGCCACCAAAACTATTGAAATTTTCAAACAGTTAAAAGGTCGCATACATTTAATTCAAGGAAATCATGACAATAAAATATTAAAAAACAAAGAATTGTACAACTTATTTGTCGAGGTTGTAGATTACAAGGAACTAAAAATTGACAATGAAGTTTCAGTTATTCTATGTCATTATCCAATGCCGTGTTTTAAAAATCATTATTATGATTGGATACATCTTTATGGGCATGTACATAACAGCTTTGAAGAAAATATGATACGACATTTTAGATATGAAATGGGAGCATTATATAATAAACCTTGTCATATGTACAATGTCGGTGCGATGATGAAGTATATGGATTATACGCCGAGAACACTAGAAGAGATTATAAGAAAGGAACAGAATAAATGAAAGAAACTAAAATAATTAGTGCCTACCCTTGTTGTGGAAAGACTTATGCTTTTGAAAACTATCAAGATATATATTCAATTTTAGATAGTGATAGTAGTGAATTTAGTTGGATATATAGAGAACGAACAGATGATGAACTTCAAAAGATAAAAGAAGATTTGGAATCTATGCTTAGTCCCATAAATGCAGACAAAGAGTTTGAGCGAGTGAGACATGAAAAGATAAAGGAACGTAATCCTAATTTCCCAAACAACTATATTGAGCATATAAAAGAGAATATAGGTAAAGTAGATTATATTTTTGTAAGTAGTCATTTGGTAGTAAGACAAGCTTTGGAGAGTACAGGAATAAAATATTTTACCATATATCCAGAGATAGAACTGCTTGACGAATGGGTAGGAAGAATGTATAGAAGAGGGAATGACAAATCATTTATAGATTTTCAGATTAAACATTGGAATGACTTTGTTAATGGTATAGATGATGAACCTCATGGTGAGAGTGTGAGACGGTTAAAGAGTGGTCAACATATCACAGACGTAATGTTCTAATGAAAATTAAATTTCAATTAAAATAGGAGAGGCAACAACCTCTCCATGAAGAAACATAATAAGAATTTTAATTCGTCTCAAGTTCATAGTAGTTAAGAGCACCTTCTGGATACTCGTAAATACTTCCAGTGACACTAAAAGTTTTACCGCAATTAGGACATTCGAATTCTTCACATTCGATAGTATGTTCTCTTTCAGAACCCATTCCTCTGTCGTCATCAATAACATCAGAACTAACGATATGATTTCTCCAGTTGTGAGTAATGGAATTGCCACAATGAGGGCACTCGACAGGTAGATTAAACATAATTTGCTCCTTTCTTATTCGTGATTGTGATCTTGATATATTGCACAATTTTGATAACCAAACGATGCTGTGCAGAGAGCATCATCATGTTTACAGTAAACACCCTTAAAACATTTTGATGAATCAGCAGCTTGAGGTTTGTGTGTGACTTTATCAATGTAGCATGGCTCAGAAAAATAACATGGTGATACTGTTTCTAGATCTGTTACAAAAGTCATATATATAATCCCTCCTTTCGTTATATTATTTTAATTAAATTGTATCATATTTACAGTTATTTTGCAATAAAAAGTATAAAAATGTAATATATTTGTAATCAAAAATGCAGATGTAGGGTCTGAGATGAATTATTAAGTAATTTAAAGATAGAAGGGAGAATATATGAATAAGAATAAGGAAATATATGAACGCTTAAAACGTGAGTTACTGTTCTCGTCTTCGCGAGATGATACTCCATATATAGATGAAAACGGATATATCGTTATTCCATTAAAAGAGCAGAAGAAAATACAAGAAAGGATGAGGTTAATGTATCCATATTATAAATTAAGAAGAACAGAAGAAGATAAAGAGTTTTTCTTTAATAATATCGGATTCTTCAATTTCTGGGATGAATATTTGATTTTACATACTCCTAAAATGAAAAATTACTATAAGTGTATTGTAAATAGAACTGGTAAAAAGTTTTCAATGCCAAAACTAAATGACGAAGTGGAGACGGAAGCAGCACGAGTAATGAATAATTCATTTAAGGAAAGAAAGCCAGAAGAAATGTATGAAGACTTTTTCGAATTAAAAAATATCGAATGTATTAGTTATGAATAAAAAATAGACAATCAACAAATTTTGGTCGAGGAGTTGATTGTCTATATAAAAGGATACTTCATAATGGGATATACCATTACTCTGTATTTTTATATTTTAACATATTTTTGCAGAAATATCAAGTGTTATTTTTATCATTTTGTTTGGGTGGGAATTAGCATACCCTTGGACTATTTGTGTCCATAAACCACTGTTCATATAGTTCACATAAATTTAATTCTATGTTCCGTCCATTTGGGCGTTCAGATAGATTTATTACGTTAATTTTTATTTCAAGGAGGATTTTATTTTAATGAAATTTGAAATGATCGGAAGACTAAGTATGCCAAAAGCAACTGAGAAATTTGAACCATTCGTGACAAAAAAATATGAATCAGGATGGATTCGTAAACAGCTAATGTTCAATATGACCTGTGGGGATAATCGTCATATGCTTTCAGTAACTAGTGGAGCGTTTGATGATGAACACGGAGATGTTTACACTTACTCTAAAGCGACTGTAGATGAAAATGGCAATAAAGTAAAGGGCGAATCTTTGAAAATACCGTTTAAGGACAGATTGACTTCACCTAAACTTGCTGAAGTAGCTGAATATAAGAAGTTTATTGTTGACCTTGAAAAGCCAGGTCGTAGATATAAATTAGAAAAAGCATCAGAAAAAATTAAAGAGGGTACAAGTTTGACTGATGAAGAACTCAAAGAGTTGGGTATTGAGTCCGAAACAGAAGTAGATAAAGAACTTGAAAAAAGTAATAAGAGAAGACATGAATTTATTTCTGAGTGGGATTTTATTGATTACATATTCAAGCTTATAGATAGTGACAAATATAAAGATAAGAAGTTCTTTATTCGAGGTAACGGTGAGTATCAATATTCGGATAAAACCCAAAAAGTATATGAGTCATATGTGCCAAATCGTATTTATCTTGCAGCCGACGATGCTGAAGAAGGCTCGACTGCTACAATGAATATCTTGTTTAACTCAGAGAGTTTGGACGATATGAGTGTTGAAGAAAAAGGTAAGTATTATGTGAGCGGTTATATGATGGAGTATGATAGCAACAGAAAACAGAATATTCCTGTTCCAGTTGTTATTACAATTCCAGTACCTTCAAATGATGCAGCCGAAAAGATAAAGAAAAGAACTGAGGCAATTAAACACAAGTTTATGGTTGAAGATGACACATTCAAGGAATATGGTGCGGTAGTCAATATGCTTAATGGAGCACAGAAAGTTGAAATTACGGAAGATATGCTTACGGACGAACAACGTGAAGATTTGGATTGTGGATTGATTACAATGGATGATATTCGTGCCGAGTTGGGCGGTAACGTGTATGGAGATAGAATTAGAGAGTATCAGTTTATAAAACCGGCAAGAGGATTTACAAAAGGCAGACAAGATACAGTATATACCGAAGATGACATGGTGATTAAGCCATTGGTAGATACAACGGAAGAAATGGAAGACTTGTTTGAAGACGATGAACTTTAATGAGTTGAGGGCTATTCGCCCTCTCTCAAATATATAACATTTATTATTTTAGGAGGAAATATATTTATGGCATTTGGTAAGAGAAGTAAGATTAGTGACAATTTATCTGATTTTTCAATAATGATTTGTGGTGAATCAGGCGTAGGTAAAACAACTGTTATCAGTGAACTTTGCGAAAAGGAATTTGGAGAAGATGGTTATCTTCTTTTGAATACCGGTGATGAGGATGGAGTATCGGCAATAGATGATATTACATATGAAGATGTCCCGAATTATAAGAAATTTGAAGAAATTTGTAATGATATTATAAAAAATAAAGAAACAGAGTATAAAAATCTAAAAATTGTTATCATTGACACGCTAGACCAATTAATTGCATGGACAGAAAAAAGAGCTATTTCGGATTGGAACAAAGAAAATTTGGGCAGTAAAAACTTTAAGCCGGCAAAGACTCTTAATAGTGTGCAAGGTGGATTTGGTGCTGGATATGATGTAGTGTTTGATATGATTTACGACAAAGTAAGAGCTTTAAAAAAGGTTGGAGTTAGAGTTTGGTACACTTGTCATTCAAAAACAAAAGATATTGTTGACCCTATTACAAGTGCAGCATATACAACACTTACTTCAAATATGCCTCAAAGATATTTTAATGATTTTAAAACAAAAGTACATGTGGTGGGCGTGGCTTGCGTAGACCGTTCCATCGAAACAGAAGGAACGGGTCGTACAAATATTGTGAATCATAAAGAAATCACGGTAAATAAAGTAAAAGATGAAAAACGAAAAATTGTATTTAGAGATGACTCTTATTCTGTAGATAGTAAATCAAGATTTGCAGGTATCGTGAATGAAATTCCGCTTAATTCGGATGAACTAATCAAAGCACTAAAAGATGCAATTCGTAATTCAAAAAAGAAGACAAGCTCGACGAAATTAAAAGATAAGCAAAAGAATACTTCCGTAATAGAAGAGGAATCTGTTTCCCAGACAGATATTATAGACGACGACATTGATGAGATTGATTCTTCTACTGAACAGGAAACGAAAGACTTAGAAGATGAAGATATAGAGGCATCTACATATCCTGATGATTTAATCACAGTTATCCGCAAAATGTTCAAGGAATGTAAGGATACGGAACTTAAAGCATCTGTCAAGAATGTCATTGCGGAATATGGAAAACTGAATGATGTCGATGAAGATGGTTTGAAGAGAATCTACGACATGATGAATTAAGAGGTATAGCACATGCTTGTCAAATGCAGATTGTGTGGTACTAAAGTAGATAGGAAAAATGCTTTCAAAGTGGTAGTAGGCAACAAAAACGCCTACTACTGCAATGAGGCTGAGTATCAAAAAGTATTGCATAATAGAGAAGTAAAGGATAATACATATACGTGCATAAATGAAATATTTGGTTATAAAGTTTTAAATTCAGCTTTATTTAAGGAAATAAACTTATTGTTAGAAACATATTCTTATGAACATATTTTAGCATACTTAATGGAGAATAAGAATTATATAACAAAAGTTCTTGAAAAAGATTTTGTAAGTGAATATGCAAAAATTCGGTATTTCTCTGCAATTATTAAGAATAATATTGCTGATTTTAAAATGAAAGAGCCAGAGAAACCAAGAGAGATTGATGTGGATATGCCTATCAGAAATTATAAAAGAAAGAATAAACGAAGAAGTTTAGAGGAAATTGAGCAAAAAGTAGGTGAGTGAAATAGGAGAGTTTTTAACGGGAGTAAAAGAAAAATATCCTGCACAACTATTAAAGGGTAGGATACAAAACGAAGGTAATGTTATTAGCTGTTTTTTTAAAGATATGTTGTTGTTAGATGATACAACTTTTGAATCAAAGGATTTTATTACAACAGACGGACTTTTCTATTTTTCTTTGTTAAAGAATTTAAGAGAAAAGGGGTTTTATTCTTTAGATGAAATCACGATTTTATCCAATATGAATCAAGATGTTATTGACCGATACAATGAGAATGGTGGTTGGGATACGATACAACATCAGATTGATATTATTAATGTACAAAATTTCGACACATACATAGATATCCTGTATAGAGAGAATATTATGCTGAATATGTATAATGACGGTTTTAATTTGTTGAATGAAATAATTGTGGGTGACAAAAAGGTTATTCCTTTAAAATTGTTTCGTAAAATGACCGCCGAAGAAGTTACTGATTGGTATGAGGCTCGCATATCAAGTTATGGGACAGGATATTCAAGTAAAATCCTTGAGGAAGAAGAAATTGACTTTGACGATGACTTCATTGAATCATGTAAGGACGGCGAGGAAAATGGAGTCCCATTTGACATAGCAGGGTATGATGTAAATGGCGAGGAAATAAATTGTTTTCCGTTTTTATCACGACAAATAACGGGGCTACTTGAAGGCACATTTACTATGATGGGAGGTTTCTCAAGTGCCGGCAAATCAACATGGTGGATTACAGTTCTTATGGCTTTATTACACTACGACCGAAAAATTCTGATTATTTCCAACGAAGAAAATATAAAAAAATTCAAGATAAAATTCATGGTTTGGTTGCTTGGAAAGCGTAATAGATATTTTAAACTCACGAAAAAGAAAATGGCATCTGGAGATATAAATACTGAAAGTAGAAAGTCTTTATCGGATGTTCAAGATTTTTGGCGAAAGAACTATAAGGGAAGGGTTAAATTTATTTCTATCAATGAAGCTGATATGCATGTTGTAAAAAAGAAAATTCGTGAAAATGCATTAAGATACGGTTATGATACTGTACTTTATGATACATTTAAAATTCAAGAAGGCGATTTTTCATCTGCAAGACAAGATTTATCACTTGTAAGGGATAGTCGTGAATTAGATAAGCTTGCGAAGAAATATAATTTGATTATGCTTGCTTCGGTTCAGTTGGCTGAATATATGAAAGGTAGATTGTTTCTTGATGCTAGTTGTTTAAGCAATGCAAAGCAAATAAAGGAAATCTTGGAAAATTTATTCCTGATGAGAACTGTATATGCTGAAGAATTAGATGAAAAGAGTAAATACTATTGTCATCCATTTAGACTGAAAAAAGTAAATGATAAATGGATTGAAGAAGAATATAAACCAGACCCAAATGCTGTATGGAGAGCACTTTTTGTAGAAAAATGTAGGTCTGGAGCTAATTCAAGTGATAATGGCGTTGCATATCTTTTGCGTTATGATGGTGACCATTGCATATTCAGAGAGGTAGCACAAGCAAGATTTAAACACGGAGAAATAAGATAAAAATATATTGGATTTGGAGTGATATATATATTAGAAGAAATCAAGAAAGAATTAATAAATCACCCAGATAAATTAAAAGATGTTCTAGAGCATTTTAGATATTGCAACGTAGCTATCCACTCAAAATATATGTCTTTTGGACGCGATGAGCAGTCATCAAAAAAGAGTATAGTAATACATCTTGAAAATAACAACTATCTATATGTTATTGATTATGCAAGGAATATTCGGAAAGATATTTTTGCATATATCATAGAACAACGTCATGTTACCTTTAATGATGTATTGGGTGAGATTAAATTTGTTTTAGGGATTGCGGACTATTATGATTTTTTCGATAGACAAGGGATATTCGGTGGCTTTTATGAAAAGATACGGAAGAGAAAATCGAATAAAGTCAATGTATATGATGAATCTCTTTTGGACAGCTATGTGAAAAGTGGAAATTTGAGATTTCTCGCAGACAATATATCACTTCAAGCCCAACAATATTTTGAAATAGGATATGATATTGAATCTCAGGGAATTACAATTCCTATAAGAAATCAAATTGGACAACTTATGGGGGTCAAAGAGCGATTTAATTATGATGTTGCCATAGGAGATATGAAGTATTTTTATTCTATACCCTGTGCAATGAGTCAAACACTATATGGATATTCTCAGAATTATGAATTCTTAGTTGATAATACGATTTATATCTTTGAAGCTGAAAAGAGTGTAATGCAATGTTATTCATATGGGATAAGAAACTGTGTAGCTCTCGGTAGTGGTTCAATTTCTGCTCAACAAATAAAGATGTTATTAGAGTTAAATCCGAAAAAGATTGTATTCATGCATGACACTGGTTATAAACTTGAGTATATTATGAGAAATATTGATATGGTGAAGAATTATTCTCGATTCTTGGATATTGAATTAGGTTTTTGGAACTATTTTGGACGAGAATATGAAGATAAAGTTTCACCGTCTGATATGGGAAAAGAACAGATGAGAAATATATTAGCAAACGAAATAACAATGATTGGGGATGAAGATGACGAAGACGAACTATAATATTTTAAATGATTGTCGTGGAATGTATGAAGATGAAATATTTGATACTATTCTTGAGCAAAGAGGTATCCAAAATATTGATGATTTTTTAAATCCAACTGAAGACAATTTATTGCCACTGAATTCATTGTATCGTATTGACGAAGCTAAAGATAGAGTAATTAAGGCGATTGAAAATAATGAAAACATCGCTATTTTGTTTGATACAGATACGGATGGTATTACATCAGGGGCAATTATGACAAGATATCTACGACATTTTACAAATAATATTACAACCCATATTGATGAAGGGAAACAACATGGGTTGATTGGACAAGATATAGAACAATTTAGAAATGCCAATCTGTTAATCATTGTGGACAGCTTGGATAGAGATACGTCGCAATATAAGAAATTGAGAGATATGGGTGTTGATATAATTATTTTAGACCATCATGCTATTAAAGAAGATGAGTCATACGATGATTATACTATTTTGGTGTCATCTCAAAGGAATTATGATAATCCTCAATTATCAGGAGCAGGAGTTACGTGGAAATTTTGTGAATATCTTGACGAAATTTATAATACAGGCTTAGCAGATGAATTAGTTGATTTAGCTTGTTGTGGTATTGTTGCAGATATGATGGATATGACCATTATGGAGAATAGATATATTGTAGCCAAAGGATTGGAGAAAATATACAATCCAGCTATAAAAAAAATCGTTGGTGGATTTGAATTTAATAGTACGGCTGTTTCGTTTAGTGTTGCACCAATAGTTAATGCTAGTAACCGTATGGGGAAAAATAAAGTTGCAATGAAAGCATTTTTGGAAGATGAGAATAAGCAAGTGTTAGCTTATATCAAGGAGCTAAAAAAATGTAAGGAAGACCAAAATAAAGAAGTCGATACATTATTATTGGATGTATTGGAACAATGCGATTCGCAATTAGATAAGAAGATGATTGTTACATATATAAATACGGAATATGGTATTACTGGTTTACTTGGAAATAAACTTTTGGAAAAGTATCAAAGACCAATTCTTGTTTTGAAAGATATCGGCGACTTTTATGTGGGTTCAATGAGAGCAATTGGTGTTGATGACTTCAGAAAAATATGTAATGATAGTGGTCTTGCAAGGACTGATGGACATGAGTTGGCTGCCGGCATAACAATTAAAAAATCGAATATGGAGAAATTTATATTATATATAGAAGAAACTCTTCCGAAATTAGAGACCAGTGTATCGGTAGATGTGGATATTCAAATAGATATTTCTGATGTCACTCGTAAATTGGTAAAAGATATTAAGAAGATAGATAGGATATCAGGAACAAACTTTAAACCTGTTAAAATATTCATTTCTGACATTGACGAATATGAAATAGGACAAATGAGTGATTATAAACATCTTGTGATTAAACCGAACAATTATTTGCAGATAATCAAATGGAACTTTAATGGGTCATTTGATGAAATGAATGACCATAGCATGATGAATGATAAGTTAGAAATTGTCTGTAATCTTGATTTTGGTTTTCTTGGAAGAAAATTTGTATTAAAAGCTGTATGTGATGAAATTAGGGAGGTGGCTTAATATTTCAGACCTTCAATTAATAAAACAAATTATCCCATCATTAACTTTTAAATTTCCATATTCAGCAGAGGATTATGGTAAAAAATTATATCTTGAGAATTATCATTGTCATAAAGATTTCAGTAATACGTCCACTCCTGATTGTGGTGAATTGATGAATGCTTACGTAGATAGAATACATGAATTTGGTACAAAATGTCTATATTCTGGAGAACATGGCTCTCAAGGCAATCAGTTTCAAGTATATAAAGTAGCAGAAAATGAAAATCTTAAATACATTCATTCGTCTGAAGTGTATTGGGTAAAAGATCGAAAAGAAAAAGATAGAGCAAATTGTCATATGATTATTGTTGCCAAAAATGCAGAAGGACGTGGCGATATTAATTTTGCTTTATCTATGGCTAATCTTGATGGATATTATTATAAACCACGTATTGATTTAGAATTGTTATTTAATATTCCGAAAGATAATGTAATTGTCACATCGGCTTGTGTGGCAGGTTGGAATTATGAAGATGCAGAAGACATATGGTTGAAAATACATGATTATTTTGGAGAAAATTTCTTTTTAGAAGTACAATATCATAACACGGATAAGCAAAAAGAACTTAACAAGAAGATATTGCAAATTGCGAAGAAATATAATATTCAAATTATATGCGGTTTGGACAGTCATTATGTAAAAGAAGAAAATTCAATTAAGAGAGACCAGATTCTAAAATATAAAAATATTAATTATCCCGATGAGGAAGGATGGTATCTTGATTATCCTGATACTAAAACGGTTATAAAAAGATTTGAAGAGCAGGGAGTCTTGAATAGAGAAGAAATATATAGAGCAATTATGAATACAAATGTTTTCGTTGCAGAATGTGAAGAAATTGTTCTTGATAGAAAATTTAAGATCCCAAGTGTTTATAAAGGCAAGAGTTATGAAGAAAAGTGTAAAATTTACAAAAGCATTCTAAATAAAGCCTATGCCAAAGAAAAAGAGAAATCAAAGGAAAAGGCTGATGGTATTCGATATGAAGCAAAGCAGGTCATTGAATCTGGTGTTGTTGATTATTTCTTGACAAGTAAAGCTATTGTGGATGATGCAATAGAAAATGAAGGTGGTATTTTAACAACTACTTCAAGAGGCAGTGCTGCTTCTTTCATTACAAATAAACTTTTAGGATTAACAACCGTTGATAGATTTAATGCTGATATCCCAATCTATCCTGAACGATTTTTAACAAAGGAACGTGTATTGGCTGGTCAGATGCCTGATATTGATTTGAATGTTGCTACACAAGAACCATTTGTTAAAGCAGCTCGCAAATTACTTGGAGAACATGGTTGTTATCCATTAATGGCGGTAGAAAAACTCAAAGAAAAAGCAGCATGGCAATTATACGCAGGTGCAAATGATGTAAGTCCAGAAGATGCAAATCAAATTTCTAAATATCTTGATGAATATAATAAGGCGTTGAAGTATACAGATGAAGATGAAAAAGATAATATCCATGTAGAAGATTATATTCCTAAAGAATATATAGAATTGTTTAAACAGAGCAATGAATATCAAGGAATAACAATTAATTTAAAAGTTCATGCTTGCGGGCATTTTATATTTGACGGAGATATTCGTAGAGAAGTAGGCTTAATTAGTGCAGTGTCTGAGTCAACTGGTAAAAGAACTGTATGTGCGGCAATTGAGGGTAGTTATCTTGATGAATTTGGATATGTAAAAGAGGATTTTCTTATTGTAGATAGTGTTTATCTTACATATAAATTTTTTCATAGCATTGGTATGGAAGTCCCCACATTTGATGAATTAAGACATATGATTGATGGGGATAAAAAGACGTGGGATATTTATGCAAATGGTATTACATGTTGTGTTAATCAATGTGAAAAAGAGGCAACAACTAATCGTGTAAAAAAATATAAACCTCAAAATTTAGCGGAATTGAGTAGTTTTATTGCTGCCATTAGACCCGGATTTGCTTCACTTCTTAATACATTTTTAAATCGTGAGCCATATACCACCGGTGAAAAGAAAATTGATGATTTATTATCCGATACGGCACATTTTATGATTTATCAAGAATCTATTATGAAAGTATTGTCTTTCTTACAACTACAAATGGGTGAAACATATGGTGTCATCAAATCAATTTCAAAGAAGAAGTTAAAAGGTGAGAAAAAAGAACATCTTTTGGCTGAGCTTAATCAATCATGGAATAATGAGTTTGGTAATACCGATAATTTTAAGAATGTGTGGAATGTTATTGAAGATTCTGCGAGATACGCATTCAATTCTCCTCATGCTTATTCAATGGGAGGAGATTCAGCTTATCAAGCGTGGTTTAAAGCACATTATACTAAAACATTTTATGAAGTAGCAATTAATCATTATCAAGAAAAGAATAAAAAGGATAAAATAGATGCTTTGGTAAAAGAAGCAATTAAGTTCTGGGGGTATAAGTTGGGAGATTATGAATTTGGCGCTGACAATCGCAAAGTTACAATCAGCGAAGAGAATAAGCTAATATACCCAAATTTATCAAGTGTAAAAGGATTTGGAGAGAATGTAGTCAATACGCTTTATGATTTAGGACAAACAGAATATGAATCTTTCCTTGAAGTTTTGATTGCTTTATCCTCAAATTCAATCAATAAAACCATTGTAAATAAGCTTATTAGAATCAATTATTTTAAGAAATATGGTGATGTAAATCCGTTGCTTGAAACTGCAAGATTATATAATCTGTTAAATGGAGCAAAACAAATTTCAAAGGATAAAGCTGAGAAAAATAATATCCCATTTGATGTGCTAACCCAATATGGCAATGAGACAGATAAACAGTTTAATAAACTTGATTCTAATAAAATTATAAATGAATTAATCTCGAAAATTACATATAGAGAATTGACTTTAAAAGAAAGATTAGATAATCAGAGAGAAATTCTTGGTATCGTAAGTGATTCAGATTCAACAGTAAGTAAGCGACTATACTATGTTTCTGAATTAGACATTAAAAAATCAATTGTAAATGTTCATCTATTCGAAATTTATAGCGGCAAAACAAGAGTAGTAAAAATGTGGAGAAATCAGTATAACCGTAATCCATTCGATTTGGGCTCAATATTATATATAATTTCGTTGGAAAAGAAAAATAAAAAAGAACCGACAGGGGAGATAGATATTCAAACAGGTAAAAAGGTTTATAAAGAAGTCCCTGATAAATTTGAATATTGGTTAGGAAAATTTACGATTAAAGATAATGTTAAAGAAGGTGACGAAGATATTTAATAAATATAAATATACGGATAAAGAAATGGAAGAATTGATTTCTTCTATGGTAATCCTTATTGACACTCGTGAAAAAGCTAATAGCCATATTACTGATTATTTTGAACGAAAAGGAATCGCATATAAAAAGAAAGCTTTAGATTATGGAGATTATTCGTTTATGATTCCATCAAATGAAAAGTTGGGTATTCTTCGTGATTTGTACTTTAATGCTACTTGTATTATTGAGCGAAAAGCAAGCCTTGAAGAAATTAGTGGCAATTTAACTCAAGGTAGAGATCGTTTTGAAAAAGAACTATGTCTTTCACCAAAAACAAAAGTATTGCTCCTTGAAAATTCTTCTTATGAAGATATCGCAACGGGGAATTACAATACTAAATATAATAGGAAGTCTTTTATGGCATCAATACATAGTTTTTGGTTTAAGTATAATATTCCAGTTATGTTTATGCCGGACAATAAGTATTCGGGGTTGTTTATTAGGCAATATTTTGAATATTTTTTGAAAAATTACATTCGATAAAGAAATAACAAAAGAAGAAAGGAAACAGTTCAAACAAATGAATAGTAAGTCAAGTATATTTAATTCAATTTTAGATACGATTGAGTCAGAAGACATTAGAAAGTTCGCAGAAAGATGTATCCAAACAATCCCAGATTATTTCTGGGATGTAGGAGCATCAAGTACGGGAAGATACCATCCTCAATATGCTCTAGGAGATTTAGGATTAGCAAGACATACGTGTGCATTGGTCAGATTTTTAAATCACATCTTTGCAGTTAAATGTTTCGGCGAGAATTTTACACAAAGAGAGAAAGATTTAATGAGAGTAGCCGGAATGATGCACGATTCACGAAAAAGTGGAAGTGATGAAGATTTTCTGAAAAATAAATACACAAAATTTAATCATCCATTACTTGTGGGCGAAGTTATTCGAAATTTAAAAGGTCATGAGTTGCCTGATAATGAGGTCGAAATGATCGCTACAACCATCGAAAGTCATATGGGCGAATGGAATACAGATAAAAGAAGTTCAATTGTCTTGCCTTTACCAACGAATAAATTTCAAAAAATTCTTCATTTGGCAGACTATTTGGCGAGTAGAGAAGATATTGAAGTTCTGTTTAATGGATATGAGACATCCAATACAACACCATCGCTTGATACATACATACTGACCTTTGGAAAACATAACGGTGAAAAGTTGACAGACGTTGTACATACTGACCCAAGTTATATCTCGTGGGCGAAAGAGAATATAACAAGAGAACCACTTAGAACTCTCTTGACAAAAATATAGGTGGTAATTATGGAATGGTTTAAGAAGTGGCTAACAGATGGATTTACTAAAGTACCGTTGTTGAGTATTAGTGTTAATCTAAAATTCTTCAAAAAATATGGAGCGAAATATTCTTGTACTTGTCGAGTTAATAAGCTATTTAAGAATGATTGGTATATTAAAAGAACAATGGAAGATTTGTGTGAATACATAAGAAAAAATTATAATATGGAGGACTTGGAATGAAGAAATTTGAAATAGGTCTATCAAAAGAAATAATCAAACAAGCTTATTCAAGAAAGCTTCAATACGATACGTGGGATAAGCAATCACCGATATATGTATATAACATTTTTGATAGTACGATTAGGAAAATGTCGAATAAAGGACAAATAAAAGAGATGTTTCTTTATCCTATATTTACATCACCTTGTGTAGCATTTTCGGATAAAAAATCAGCAGAAATATATAAGCAGGTACAAGATACACTTGATACTAAAATTCAAGAAAAGGTCAAAGAAAGTTTTAAGATGGGATATTCTAATTTGGTAGAAGTTAATAAGATAAGAACTGATATAGAACAATGACTTAGGAGGACAATTATATGACTTTGGTAGATATTATGAGAAAGTACAAGATAGATAAAGTCGGTTATGGAATGCAACCCAAGAAAAATATTGATTTTTCAAAAGTCTTTAAAGCAAAGTATATAGATGTTTATGCATTTTACTATGACAATGAAGAATTTCCATACGAATATACATGTATTGATGTTGAAGGAATGGGTTATGGTTGGTTATGGTGTGCCAATAAGATTAGAAGGCATTTTAAATTTTTACAACGTAAAGCGGTAATACAAAAAGCAATGTTTTACATAGATAACATTAAAAATGATTGTAATGTTCTTACTTATGAGCGTGACGGAGCAAATTACTTAGGGTTCATGTATTCGCCGGAACTTTACGTGCAGATACGAACAAGTAATAAAGAATTGCATTATGATTAATAGGAAGGAGAATGTATTAATGGCGGTACATAGAGAAAAAATTAATTTATATAAAACGATAAAAAAGATATTTCCTAAAATCCTCATAAAAGACCTTAATGAAAATGAACGAATTTGTCCAGATTGTCATGGTCTTGGAGTGAAGATTAACACACGTGTTTTCGGAACTGGAGATAGTTTGGAAAGTCACCCTTACAGAACTGAAGCTCTTGCATTGTGTCCACATTGTTTTAATGGTGTGCAAAAAATATGTAAGTATTGCGGTCAACCTTATAAAGGTCATTGTGATTGTGAAGGGCAACTGGCAGAAGATTTAAAAGCACAAGAACAGAAGTGGCAAGAAATTATACCTAAAGCAAAAGAAGTTGACGAAAAAGATGTAACGACTATGCTTTATTGTGCAGAAACCGATGAATATTATTACACTGTTAAAGCCTTTATAAATGACTGGCTGACATTTTATAGTAATAGAAGGGCAAGACCAATAAGATTATGGGTTACATCGGAAGGAAAAATTCATATTGATGCAGATGAAATTGTTTTGGACGCTTGTTCCGAATTAGGAGAAGATGCCGAATATGTTTGCGATAATGATTCTTTGCAAAAGTTGTTGGATGATTGGTGTGAGGAACAGACGGCAACTACGACATATTATCCTTGCTATAAAGAGTATGTTGTGGTGAATTGGGACAAGTATATACAGGAGAGGTGATTATATGGAACATATTGTTCAATTTGCAATCAGCATAGATGATGACAAAATAAAAAGAAACATCGAAAATAACGTGGAGAAACAAGTGGTAAATAAGATAAAAGGCGATTGCATGAAGGCACTTGTTGGTAAGAAAAGTATTACAAATTGTGATTATACTCAGAAGTTAAAAGAAATGGTTGATGATAATATTCAAAATTTTCTAGCCGAGAATAAAGATGAAATCATCAAGATTGCAGCCGATAAATTGTCTGAAAAATTATCTAGAACAAAAGCCGTCAAAGAAGCGATAAACAAAAGTATAGAAGAATTTTTATAAGGAGAATAAATACATGTGGTTATTAAAGTTGCATTTTGCATTTTCAATATTGTGTTTGATTACATTTTTTGGAGTTATGATGTTTTCGAAAGATGTTTTAAAACGGAATGGATATGTAGACGAGATTGAAGGTAAGAAAATATTCGATATTATCTTAGGTGTATTCGATCATTTATTTCTCTTATCCTACTAATGTTTATTCCTATTTTGAACATATCGGGTGTTATCATAATATTTCAAATGATAAGAATGTCAAAAGATGAGTTTATGGACTGGTAACAAGACAAATTTGCAGAATTTAGAAGTCGAAAAAATGACTAACGGTTGAATCTGAGATTTCAAAGGAATTTTTATACTATATATAGATGATATTTTAAATATAAACACAATATATAGTGGGTGAAAATGAGTAAAACATGACGGAGGTAGCAATGGGATACGAAATTAGAGATAAAATAAAAGAACCTACAACAATTACAGATATCGGCAACTTGAAAATAATAAACAAAAACGGTATGTATTATTTAGAGGTAGAATTTTTAGGAGAAACAGATACTTCTTTTGTCAAAGGTACGACTACATTGGAACTCCCAGTAGACATCAATAGACTGTCATTTACATTGGAGAGTCGAAATAATCCTTCATATATAACGGAACAATATTATATTGAGACAATGAACTTGGGTTTTGGAGATTTAGTATCTAAAGATGGGAAAATTGATTTTGAGATTGTAGGTGACAAAAGAAAGAATATGACTTTATCTGAAATAGAAGAAAAACTCGGTTACAAAATCAAACTTGTAAGTGAAAAGTAGGTGAAGTTATGAACCCATATGAAATAACATTTAGAGCATTATTAGGAACATTTTTGAAACATGGAATATGTGTTGAGAGAGTGAATGTAGGCGAAAATACTATTTACATTTCTCTTCCTAAAAATTCGTATATTCATGGACAAGGTTGTGTCAAAAACATTGATGACCAAGCAAAAGTAATCAAAAAGCTTCTTATTAATATAGGTATTCTTCCGTCTGACGGAAAAGTGAAATATCGAGGTACAAATTTTTGCTGGACGAAAGAAACTGGCAATGAAAATTTTATTAACAATATTGAGTTGGTGTTAGGAGAATATTAAATATGAAAGAAAATAAAAATAAGACAATTTTGCCGGCTACATGTGAGAATTTAAATAATGTATCGGTGACGGTTTTAGACCTTGACCAAGTAGGAGTTAAAATTTCAAACGACTTTGAAGGTGGGAAACCAGTGAAGATCATTCTTGTATCCGTTTGTGATAAAGATTGCAGCGTTTACTTTAAAATGTATTATGTTACGGAAGACGGTAATATTTATCCAATGGAGCAAGATGACGAATAAGATTGCAAATGAAACTATTGTTTAGAGAGGAGTATATATTATGGCAGAAATAATTGAAACTAAAACAGCACAATATCAATATGATATCCACAAAATCACTTGTGATAAATGCGGTAAACATATTTGTGATTCGGAAGAATACGATGACGGATATTATGATGATCCTGGAGAATATGAACAAAAAATTTACATTGAAGAAAATGTTTATAAATTGTCTATGCAATTATGTGAAGATTGTAAAAGAGAAACTACAAAATTATTGATTAAGATATTACAAGATTTTGGATTTAAACAGGTGAAATAACATGAAACGAGAGGCTCAAAAGGCTGATTTGAGATATGAAATTATTAAATGTCCTATTTGTAAGGCGAGAACATTTGAATATGTTTCATATTCTGAAAGTCTATATGGAACAGTAGAACAACATGGTAATTGTAGCCGAATATTTAAGAGGAGAGTGAAAATAATGGGATGTCATACATCATTCAGTAGACCTATAACTGATAAAGAGTTTCAGTTAATGAAAGAATATGCTCCAATAGAAATATTTAATTTGACTGGCTCTTCAGAAGAAAATATGGAATTGGGATTAAACAATGAATTTTTATATAAGCAATTGATGAAATCGTTTGTTAAAAATATTCCATGTGTATATGGAAAGTATTGGTGGCAACTTGGTTATGGTGCAGGAAATCCACAACTATTAAATGGTTCAGCTTATATTTATGAGATACGAGGTCGTAGCGGATTGTTTGTCGATATCCCAGAATATGAAGATATTTTTAGAGTTAAACATTATCCAAGAAAAGTAATTACAAACCGTAGGAATCTAAGACGTTGGATGCGTAAGGATTATTTTAAATTAACCAAAGAACAACTTGACAAGGTTTCAGAATTCTTTGAAAAATATCCCGACGGAGTGATTACATTTGGATAAGGATTAGGACACTTTATTAGGAAGGTAGTGTAACATATGAAATATAGTATCAAAACTACAAAGACTTTAACGACAGATAATGGTCTGAAATTCTCTGTCGGGCAGGACATTACATTTATGTTATATGATGAAAAATCAAATTATCATGATCACTACATAGGTGAAATAACCGAAATAACAGAGAACACTATTACAATCAAAAATATCGAAGTTGATGGAGAAGATATTAACGGAGAAATGATTATTGATTTGCATTTAATTGAACCGGATAGTTGCGATTATGTTTATTTTGGTTAAGTGGCAAACCATAAAAAATGAAAAAGAAAGGATATGGCATAATAAATAAAAAGAACAGAACAACACAATATTAAGTATGGGTCAGATTTTTATAAATTCATAGATGAATATTGTTTTAAATCTAAGAATCTATATAATTATGCAAATTATATAATACGTCAAGAATTTATAAACAATGGAAAATGGATTCATTATAATGAATTATTTCGGTTAGTAAAAGAATCCAATCCATATAAGAATATTGGAAGTAATGTAGGTCAAGGAACATTGAGAATTCTTGATAAAATGTGGAAATCATTTTTTGTTGCTATTAAAGATTGGGCAAGATATCCAAATAAATATTTAGGAAGACCTAAAATTCCTAAATATAAAGCAAAAGGTGGAAGATTTGTTCTTTCTTTAGATAGTAATAAAGTAAAATTAAAGAATGGTTATGTATATTTTGCATGGAAACCATTCAAAAAATTTAATAACTTATTTAGAACTAATGCGAAAGATAGAATACTACAATGTCGATTTATTCCAAGATGTAGGGAATATATAATGGAAATTGTATACGAAATTGAAACACCTGATATTTCAAAAAATTCTGATAGGATAGCTGCTATTGACATGGGAGTTAATAATTTTATAACTATGGTAAACAACATTGGTGAAAATCCGATAGCTGTTAAAGGTGGAATTATTAAGTCAATTAATCAGTTTTATAATAAACAAAAGGCAAATATTCAATCAGAATTGAAGAAGGTAAATGATAAGGAATGGTCAAAGAAATTACAAAAATTTACTAATAAACGGTACGAAATGATTAAATATCAGATGCATTGTATTAGCAAATATGTAGTTGATTGGTGTGTTCTATATGGAATTGACACTTTAGTTGTAGGGTATAACAATGAATGGAAACAAAAGAAACAGGGTCTGCAAAATTTCACATATATTCCTTATGAACTGTTTATAAAAATGCTTTCATATAAGTGTGAGAATAATGGAATTAAGTTTATAGAGAATGAAGAATCATATACTTCTGGGACATCGTTTTTAGACAATGAAGATCCTATAAAAGAGAATTATAGAAAAGAACGTAGAGTATATAGAGGATTATTTATTGCGAATTGTGGAAAGAAAATAAATGCAGATGTAAATGGGGCATATCAAATTATGAAGAAGGTATTTCCAAAGATTTTTATCAATGGAATAAAGGGTGCAGGTTTACACCCAACGATTATAAACTTGGCTTGTGTTAAGTGAGTAATGTAAACGTGTGATAGAAACACGATGAATTGTGAGTTTCAAGAGGAGGAATATATGGGTTCAACAAGAGATAATATATACATTGATATTAATAAAAGAACATTTTTTTTGGCGGATAATATAGATAATGAATCCGCCGGTAAAATTATGTGGGATATTTTATACTTAATTAGAGAAGATGATGAGCAAGATAAAAAAATATTATGCTATAACCGTGAGCCAATCAAATTATATATTAATTCTTATGGAGGTTCAATAGATGATATGTGGGGATTAATTGATATAATTCTTGCAAGCAAAACTCCAATTTATACATATTGTCTTGGATATGCGCAAAGTGCAGCATTTAACATTTTCTTAGCAGGACATAAAAGATTTTGTCTTGAACATTCAGTGTTTATGTATCATCAGATGTCTTATTGGAGAGACGGGAAACACCAAGACTTTGTTGAAAACAGGGTCGAAATGGACAACATTAATAAGCAAAACGAAGAATACGTAATAAAAAGAACAAAAATTCCTGAAGATGTTATTAGGAATGTTCGTGAGACAAAGAAAGATTTCTATATCCATTCTTCTAAGGCAATAGAATATGGTATTGTAGATGAGATTTTAATGTAAATAAATCAATTATATTAATAAGGAGAGAAAGATATGGCAAATTTCTACATGGATTTTGATTTAATAAAGAAATACCCAAACAAATACAACTTAACCCCATCGAATATCGAAAAATTAAAGATATTGAATTGGGAAGAACTGAAAAAGTATTCGCATTATGAGAGAAGAATTATGGACGGTGATGAATGGTGGTATCATTTTGAAGGTTGTAATTTGAACAATTATATATATAATGATTTTTCTAAATTTTGGATAGCTTTTAATAAAAGAAATAATAAAATTATTTGTGGGTTTACAACATATTTTGACTGTAAAGATTATATATTCAACGAATTTTATAAAATTAAGGATATTGAACAGGAACGCGATTTATATGTGCAAGTCAACACAATTAAATATTTGAATATGTTACTTGATGAAGGTATTTTAGGATTTGATAACCCCAAAAGTGAAATAATAGATGAAAAACAAGAACTTGTTACATTCCGGTGGGCTACAAAATTTACAGGAGATTTTTATGATATAGATTATAAAGAGTGTAAAAATATCATTTTAGACTCTTTAAGAATTAGTACAATTAACGAAGATAATAGAATTAAGCCAATTCCATTTGATATTAAAGTTGGTAGGCAAGGTGGCTGTAGAATTATTCCAAGTGTATCGGCGGACAAATATTTAATGGGGTGCAATCGGTGTGGCAATAGCATATAAAATTAATTCAGAAAATTATGAAGTGAGGATGAATTTATGAGTAGTAAAAAATTTTCAATTGTAAGAGAAATTGATATAAGTGAATTAAATAAAAAAATTACTGAATGTATAGATCCATATATTTTTATGAATAAAGAAACATTTAGTGAATTGAAAAAACAAATTCTAAATTATATGGATTATGAAGAGAATACAAAAATAGATGAAAATAAACGTATATTTATAGATTCTCGTTCATGTACCTATACAGGACATAAATTGTTTATTGATAATACTTTAAGATATGGCGAAATTGAACTTAGATAAAATAAAGGAGAATAACATTATGGAAGATAACAAAATAAGCATTATAACATGTGAATCGGGAGATTGGACAATCCTTCGATATGAGGATTTTGAAAGAAGTGGACATAGAATTGAGTTAGAGGATATTGAAGATTTGTTAAAATATCTTGGATATGAAGTAGAGTACAAAGAGATTTCAGATGAAGAAATGGAGGAGTTAAATTAAATGAATATTGGGCTAATGTATGACGCTATTGATGTAATTGAGACATTGTGTGATTGTATAAGAGACACTCCAGCAAGTTGCGATGCATGTTACTTAAATGAATATCCTGAAACATGTAAAGCCAATAGAGTTATTGAGAAGTTTGAAAATGCAAAAGCTAAAAACGACTAACGAAATATGTTTTTCAATGGGTTACATTAATACATAAGAATGGAGAAATCAATTATGAAATGTTTGATAACATCGGCAACGCTTATGGGCGGGAAATGGATACTTGAGAAATATCCTAATTTAAATAACTATCAGCTATCTATAGATGAATGTTTTATATACAATTACATTTTCGATAGCTTTTATACTCAGGACGTTATTATTGTTGAAATTAATGATTTATGTCAATTAATTGATGACTTCAAAGAAGGTGTTATTATACTCTCCCGTGAAAATGATGGCTTTGAATACGACGACTTATTTGAAAAGCACAATATTAAATATCACATAATAATTTATGATGATTATATAGAGTAAATACAAAAATTTAACTTTTAACTCAATAGAGCAATTCTGCTCAAACTTTCCGGAAAACAAATAGAGAATATATTATTGTAGCTACAAAACAATATTTAGAAAGGATAAGAATGTTCACAGTGAGTAAACCTGCGCAGGTACTAATTAAAGGTGAACAAAATTGAAAAATACAATAGAAAAAGATTGGACAGGAAACAAGAACAGTGTCTTCAAAACATTAGGTGCAAGTAACCACACTGATAAAGAAAGACAAAATGAAGATTATTATGCAACTGACCCTATAGCAATAGATGTTCTTATCAGAGATGGGAAAGTGACATTTGATAAGCCTATTTGGGAGTGTGCTTGTGGACGAGGGGATTTATCTGATAGATTAAAAGATTATGGTTACGATGTGTATTCCACCGATTTAGTTTATAGAGGTTATGGCAAAGGTGGAATTGATTTTCTTACATATGATGGTGTTTGGGAGGGAGACATACTAACTAATCCACCATATAAATATGCAAAAGAGTTTATTGAACATGCAATGGAGATAATTCCTAAAGGTCGTAGAGTATTTATGTTTTTAAAAGTACAGTTTCTTGAAGGTAAGGCTCGTAGAAAATTATTTGAAAAATATCCGCCTAAATGTGTCTATGTATCAAGCAGCAGAATTCTTTGTGCAAAGAACGCAATGTTTGATGAGATGAAAGCTGGCGGTGGTAGTGCGGTGGCTTATGCGTGGTTTGAGTTTGAAAAGGGATACAAAGGAAAGAGTGAATTGAAATGGATAAATTAAGGGAGAAATTATATAAAGAAATGGAGAGTTGGGTTAGTGATTTGGTCACTGACTCCGACTTGCCAAAACGTGAATTATTATCTACCTATGCATATGAGTATTGCATTAAGGACGAAATTATTAATTTTTTCAATGGTTGTAATGATGAAGAATGGAATGATTATTATAATGAGCTTCTTCAAAAAGACAACACATTGGAATATCTATACGGAGAATATATGAAATGTGACACAGCTAATATACAAGATGTTATTGCTGATTTTATGTATTTTGATAAGGGATATTATGAATTTGTAAAATAAAAATAGAAGGAGAATATTAATATGAATAATTCAATGTCATCAGATATTTTGTGGTCAGCACAAGAAGCAAAGCAGATGACGAAAGAAAGTATTAAGAATTTCAATAGTCAACAACTATCAGATATTTCACAAAAGATTACAAATGCAATTACTGATGGGGATTTTTCTATTGATTATGAGGGGGAATTGGAAGATAAAACATATAAAAAATTAATAGAGCTTGGTTATGAACTTAGAATGGTATCACTGCTTTCTGAAGTCTATAGTATCAGTTGGCTGTAAAACAAACGAAAGTTCGGTTTCAAAGCGATAAAAGAGGAGGAATTCAACAAATAATGAATTACGATTTTGAGGGAAAAGAAAATGCAATTACGGCAGAGCACTTAAAGAACGGTGAAATTTGTAAAATTGTTGGATATGGACAATCTATGACACCTATTCTTAAATCCGGTCAGCCTGTAATTTGTAAACCAGTGACTAAAGATACACTACTAAAGAAAAACGATATTGTGCTATGCAAGGTCAAGGGAAATTATTATTTACATAAAATTTCTGCTATCAAAAATGGTGTTAGTTATCAAATATCTAACAATCATGGACATGTGAATGGAACAATTAATAAAAACAATATCTTTGGAATTGTGGTAGAAATATTATAACGAAGAAAAGGAGAATGTTTAATTATGGAAACAGTTTATGTGGTTATGGGGCTTCATCCGAGCCATAGAGTGAATGAAATAAACGCCGTATTCAAAGAGAAGAAGAAAGCTGAAGAATATTGTTTTCGTCATATTAATTGTAACATTAAAGAATATAGTTACAGTGATGATAAAACTTATACACCTCTTGAGAGAGTGATTATAGAAGGCGAAATTAATGAACGTGCACTTCCTAATTGTACATTTGAGCATCTGACCAAAGAAGATGCTGGTTACAAAAGTGAGGAATTTGTATGTGTTTTTCATAGATGGGGAGACTCTTGCTTTAAATTTCAAATAAACAAAATACTTCCTGACAATTATAATGAAGAAATAGAAAAATTAAAATATGCACAAATATTACAAGATGTTATAAATAATAGTAAGGCAGAGCTAAAAGGAATTCCGTTAGATGGTTTTGGACAAATGATTAGAATCCCTGATTTAATTGTGTCCAAATTAGAGAAGATTATTGCTGAAAAGTTTAATGTGAAAATTAAAGATTAAATAACGAAACTTCCGTTTCAAAAAAAGGAGAATGTATTATATGAAATATTCAGTGGAAATAGGCTTGAATGGAATAATTACGCAGTCTTTAGAGGGGGTAGGTTTCCCCAATCAAACAATAAGTATCTCAACAGAATATCCAGGTACAAAGATAGGACGTGGTTTGTCAGATAATATAAAGCAAATTGCAAAAGATTTTAATGTAGAACATTATGGTAGCTTATGTAATCAAAATATATACAAGATTCTAAGAAAAACAATTAATGAGTGGTTATTGAAATTAGAAACAGAAGTGATGCAATTAGAAGAACCAGAAAATACGAATGAAGAAGAGAACAAGTAGAAAGATGGAGGCGGAAAATGGGAATTTTAGATGTAGTGGCAATAATTTTTATTATTTTGAAAATACTTGGGTTAATACAGTGGTCATGGTTATGGGTACTTAGTCCAATTTGGATAATAGGTATTTTGGCTATTATAAATAGCATTTTTAAAGATATATAAATAAGGAGAATACATAAAATGAAATTTGAAAATACATCAGTAATGAACTTCGAAAACAGTTTTAGAGGTTTAAGAAATCCACTTGAATCGTGGAGAAAGAATGATACGGTTGAAGAAAACGGTAAAGTTATAATCGGCGAAAACGATTTGAATCTTGCGCAAAGACTTATAAAATCGGGCAGTGAACACAGAAAATTTATGCGTCAGATTT